>Ga0075435_100000027_pt1 | contig 84051 bp, 79 predicted proteins | sample RhiMethybrSRZTD4_FD_75302 | JGI IMG/M metagenome (GOLD analysis project Ga0075435, IMG submission 75302) | Populus rhizosphere microbial communities from Tennessee, USA - Rhizosphere MetaG P. TD hybrid SRZTD4 | ecosystem: Host-associated > Plants > Roots > Rhizosphere > Soil | place: USA...
TGGGGCACGTCTGCCATTCGATTCCGTAGGCGCGCGTAGAACGTCGCGCGGTCGGCCCATTCCGTGTAACTGTTCTGACCTGGGCTTGTTCGATCGGGAAGGTTGATCGACGCGATGATCACATTGTGCGGATCGTAGCCAAGCGATATCCGGTACAGACCAATGAGCACCCGGACGGCCGCGCCGGTGCCCGCGAGCAGCAGCACCGTCAGCGCAATTTGAGCCGCGAGCAGGAGGTGATGCGCTCGCCGGCTTTCGACGCCGGCGGTCGTCCGGGCAGTCGCCGTCAGGCGTGCGCGCGAAAACGACAAGGCCGGTGACAGTCCAAAAATCAGGGCCGACGCCGTCGCAAGGCCCGCACTGAAGAGCAAGACCGGTACATTGACGGGCACGGCCATGAGGTTGCCGACCGGAACCGAATTGGGGGGCAAGAGCCTGAGCATCGCCGGCAGGCCCCAGTAGCCCGCCACAACGCCCAGTGCGGCGCCGTTGAATGCCAGGAGCAGCGATTCCACGAGGAGCTGCCGCATCAACCGTCCACGACTTGCCCCTATGGCGGCCCGCACGGCGAACTCGTGCGCCCGCGAGGTCCCGCGCGCCAACAGCAGGATGGATACGTTCGCGCATGCGAGCAGGAGCAGCAACAGAGACGCCGCGAGGATCAACAGGAGGGTCGGCACAAAGTCGGCCGCCCTTCGTGTCTCCACCAGACTCCGTACGAGCGGACGCACCTCCGTCGGAAGGCGCTGCGGGGCCTCCTTGGCGAATTGGTCGAAGAGCGGCTGAAGTCGCTGTTCGGCCATGCGTGGAGTGACGCCCCGCTTGAGACGAGCCTGGACGCTCCATGCGAAGTTCGGATCGAACGTCAGATGAATGGGAACGAGAATTTCCGGACCAGCGTAAAAGTATTGACGCGGCAGCACGCCAATCACGGTGTAGGGTTCCCGGTTTAACGAGAGGGTCTGCCCCACGGCCTCAGGCCGCCCGCCGAAGTGTCGCTGCCAGAACCGATAGGTGAGCACGACGACCCGTTGGGGCTGCTCGCCCGCCGGCCCGTCCGCCTCGTTGAAGACTCGTCCGAGGAGGGGCGGAACCCCGAGTACGTTCAAACCGTTTGCTGAAAAATACTGCGTGCGCACCGCTTCGGGGAGGTCCTGGCCGGTCAGCGTCATCTCCCAGATGTTCGAGGCGAAGGCGCCGTCCAAGACGCCGCTGTGTTGAAGGGCGACGAGCTGTCGCGCCGTCACAGACAGACCGCGCGGCTTGCCTTTGTCGATCGTGCCAAGCGTGACGATCCGATTGATGTCGGCGAATGGGAAGGGATTCAGCAATGCCGCATTCACGATGCTAAACAGCCCTGTAGCGGCGGCAATCCCGACTGCCAGGGAGACGACGGCCGTCGCGGCGAAACCGGGGCTCCGGCGGAAGATACGCAGCGCACATCGGAGATCTACTGCGACGATGTCCAGCAACAAGTTCCCTCAGCGACGAGCGCGAAAGAATATTACCACTGCGAAATCTCTACGGATGCGCGACAAGTTAATTCATGATTACTTTGGCGTGAACATTGCCGCCCATAGCCGAAGAGCGGCGACGCTTGCCGGGCCTCGATTGATCAGGTTCGGGTCGTCGAAACGCGCCATACAGGAAGAACTTTCCTGTGCAACCAACTGACCCCACCCAACCGCGTTGCGCCAGCGTTATCTCCAGTGCGCGCGCCTCGTAGAAAATCTTGACCACATCGAATTCGCGCCCGTCATTCAGTCTGCGTTTCACAATTCCTGTGTCAGCCGGCAGCTCGTGATCGCGAGCGGTCGATGACGCCTCCCGTAAGCTGTCGATGAACACCGCCTCGCCGCCCGGCCGTAGAGCCGCACCGACCAATCGCCAGAACCAATCAAATCGCGCACGGGGCACGTGCGACAACCAGAACGCGAAGAACACCGTGTCATAACACGTAGTCGGCGTCCATGCAAAGACGTCAGCGACGCGATATTCGACGTTGACGCTCGTCGACGTTAGTCGTTTCGCGCTGATGCCAAGCACTTCAGGCGACGCGTCCACTGCTACAATCCGGCGACTGCCTTCCGCGAGAAGGCGCGTCCACAGCCCGGTGCCAGCCGCGATCTCGAGCACGTCGCCGAACGGCATCCGGCATTTGAGCCATCTTTCGAGTGTCGCGATTCCCCGCATCCACTCCGTGCGATGCTGCGGCCCGCGGTCGTAGCGGCCCCTCCGAAAAAACCAGTCGTCGTACTCGGCCGCGCGCGCCCGGTAGTATTCGATCTGCTCTGCGAGGAGATCTCGACCTCCCGCCGATTCGAACTCACTCATCTCGAAGCCCGTTGAGACCCACCCAGAACGCGTCGTAGTTTCTCAGCCTCGTCCGGCGGTCACCAACCAGCTCCCGATTGAAAAACATTGGAACCTCGCGTTCGGCGAGCCCGCCGTGCGATCGCAGCGGTCCGTTGAGAACCGACAGATCGTGTTCCCGCCCGGTTCGCCCGAGCACAGTGTCGTGGGTGGCGCAGACGACGATATCGCCAAGTCGGTCGTCCGGCAGATCGAAGCGGGCGGCCGCGTCGGCACGTTCCAGCGCAAGCTCCACCCCAGACAACGTGCTGAGACGCGATATGCAGGGTGACACCTGACGAGGATCCGCAAAATAGATCGTCGCAAACGAACCGAGCGCCGCATGGTGCGCAACGTATGGATCCGTGATGGGGAGAATTACCGTTGCCGCGTCTTCTCCAAACCAGTCGTTGACCAGGTCTTGAAGGAAGACAATTCGCGCACGGCCGCAGGGATCGGTCTTTGCGCTCATGCCATGATCGGCCGTCGTCACAAGCGTAACGCCCATTTCGTTGAAGATTCCGAGGTACTCATCGACGACCGCATAGAAGCGATTCGCTTCGGCTGCGCCCGGTGCGCATGCATGTTGCACATAGTCTGACGTCGACAAATACGCGAGGTCCGGTTTCAACGTTCGAACCAGCTCCACGCCGCGCCGGAGCACGTACTCACTCAATTCGGTGCTGTAAACGGTCTGGCCTTCCTCCTCGGCCGACAGACACCGGCCACTCGAACCGACCCTCAGCAGCCGCTTCAGTTTGTGTTTTGCGGTCACCGCCAATACCGATGCGCCGTGTTCCGAGAAAGTTTGCAGGATTGTCTCCGCGCGCAGAAACGAGGCATCGTCCATCATGACGGCTTGGCCGCTACGAGCGTCGAAGTAATAATTGCCGCTGATCCCGTGAACCGCAGGCGCGACGCCAGTGATGATCGACACGTTATTCGGATTCGTGAACGTCGGCATCGCTGCGTCGACGAGGCTCGTGCGATCGCTCGCAACCAGAGAGCTGAAATTCGGCGCGACGCCCGCAGTAATCGCGGCGTGAATGTAGTCGAACGACGAACCATCGAGGCAAATCACAACCAGCGGCCGCACCGGCCAGCGATATTCACGACCGTTCACACGGACCGTTGACCGCCGCCTACTTGCTAAACCCAAGGGAACACCTCCGCCTCAGGCGTGCGGACACCGACGTGCGCACACCGACCGTTTACCTCAGGCTTTTTATGCCGTTAGTTGTGTCGCGGTCAGGAGAGAGTGTCGACCGCGATCGGTGCCGCTTGGTCGCTGCCCTCCGGCTGGCGGAGGCGGAACCCTAGGCACAATCATTCAGATTATCGTCGGGCGAGGCCCAGGCGTCAACTGCGTTACAGCACGCTGATTGGCAACTACGTCTCGTGGAGAATCGTCAATGCCCGATCGATATCAGCGTCGGTGTTGTAAAGATGTGGCGAAATCCGGAGTTGACCGGTGCGCAGCGCCACATGAACGCCTGCAGCGGCGAGCGACTGGTGCAACGCGGCGTTTCGGTGCTCGGCGCGATCCGATAACACCAGGAGAGTCGATCGACGTGAACCCGATTGCGGGCTCGAGACGACGAACCGCCGTCTGTCGAGACCGTCGATCAGTTTCTGGATCATCTGCTGGTCGTAATCGGCGATGGCTGTGATGCCGCACGTCGACAGGTAATCGATCGCGGCGTCCCACGGCACGAAATTGAAGAAGTTGGCGGTTCCGAAGATATCGAAGGCCCTGTGATCGATGACGCCCGGAAGCTTCACGTCGACGCGTTCCGCGAGGTCGTCAGCCGACAACATCGCGAGCCAGTACGCTTGCAGCGGTCTCAGGCGCGCCAGCAACTCCCTTCGCAGCCAGCAGAATCCGGTTCCGTACGGCCCACAGAGCCACTTGAAGCCGACGCTCACGATCGCGTCGACGGGCGTCGTCTTCACATCCAGCGGCCGAGCGCCTATTGCCTGTGAGGCATTCACGATCAGAAGTATGCCGCGGTCGCGACACAGCGAGCCGAGCGCATCGAGGTCGACGGCCCAGCCGGAAAATGAATGAACCCAGGTCACACACAGGACGCGGACACGAGTGTTGATGTGGTCGAGTATTTCGTCAGGCTCGAGCACGTGTCCTCGTGGCCGCAATTGGTTGACGATCACTCCGTCGCGCTCAAGACGCAGCCACGGCAAAATGTCCGATGGGAAATCGGTTGCCATGACGATGACCTCGTCGCCTTTCCTCAACCCGAGGCCGTTCGCGATCAGGTGCAAGCCATACGACGCGCTGTTGCCGAGAATGACTTCCTCGGGTTCGGCTCCAATCAGATGGGCGAGTGATTTCCGAAGCCGCTCGGGCACCGTCCTGAACCTCTCCGCCGTCAATTCGTACGGTGCGCGCTTCCACCTGACAGCTTCAGCCAGTGCGTCCGCGGCAACCGACGGCAGCGGCCCCTGATGTGCGCAGTTCAGCCACACGTGACCCTCGGTCGTCTGAAACCCTCGCGCAAAGCCGCCACGGTCACGCACGCTGCTCATCTGCTCGTCGCACCAGCCTTACCGCCGCACGATCTCGCGAACGATGCGGACGAACCGGCGGTCGAGTGCTCCGTCCGACACGAAGAGGAAGCCGATCCCGCGCGGCCAGCAGAAACGGAATCCAGCGTTGTGCACAGACCTCGCCGATGGCGCGGACGTCCTGCACAAGCCCCGAATTGGTGGGCATCCACCAGGCTGCGATAAATCGACGTTTCGGATGGCGCGCCAGGTCGGCGATCCAGCTGGCATCCGCGCATGCCGGCGTTTCTGAGCGAGCGCGTTCAAGGTCGAGAGACACGCGGCTGCCGGAATCAACGAATTCCGAGCGTCGGATAGAACTGAACGAACGTGTGGTCCATTGCGCCGTTTTGCCCATGGCACGTGAAACACGTGCTTCCTTCGGGAACGGAACAGCCTCGGTCGAGGCGGGACCGAAATCGAAATACGCCCTCTTCTCTGGAAATCGGCCTTCGTCCCGGCTCGCCATGGCTCGAGCTCTGGCTGTACGACATGTCGAACCCGGTGGTCACATGCGCCCAAGCGCGATAATCGCGCGGCAACGTCAACGTTCCGTCAGGCGTGAATTGCGGACCCGACGCAGTCGTCGCGCACGCCCGGATCGCAGATCTCATCGCCGCGTCAAGCCCTTGGTCCACGCATCGACGGATTCATCTGCCGAATGGCGCCGAGATGGTACGCGAGGTGGGCAATGCTGCCGATCATCCCTGACAATTCCGTTTCGTTCACGTCACGCGGCCCGGCGAGCACGTGTGCCCAGGCGGATGCCTCGTCGCGGAGCGCGCCGATGAGCCGTTTCCATTCAGCGTCCGAGACGACGGTTTTCCGCCAGCTCGCGCTCCAGTCGGCGTCGGCCCACGGATTTTCGCCCACGGCCCACCGATTCAGGAGCGAAAGGCCATACCGAACGTGATCGACGTGCGCGGCGATCGATGAGCCGGCCGCATTCGGCCGACTTGCCGCAGCAGCGTCAAGCGTCTCGAGTGAGCGCAGCAGACCGGCGTCGCCGCGATTGAGCACATAGGCGCCGTGGTCCTGCGCACCATCGACGAGCTCGGCGAACAACGCGTGAAGTGAACGAGCGACATCACCTGTGTTCACGTCCGGCTGGCCCACTCGCAGAATTCGGCGTCCAGGCCCACAACCTCCGACGACTCTCCTCCTGGCGCCGGAAACGGCGTCCTGAAGGTGAACGCCGCCGCTGAAGGCCCATGCTTTTCGAGGCGCTGAAGGCGGTCGAGGGCTTCGGCAACCGTCGGAATGTGCCCGACAGGAATCCACCACAGCACCTGGATCGGTCCCTCGATGGGTTCGAACCATTGCCGTCTGTCGCGAAGTGGTCCGGCGTGAGCGCTCCGGTACACGAACAGCTGCAGCGCGGCAAGCGATTCCCACACGGACATGTTGATCGCCATGCGCTCATCCGGAAACGGCCGGATCGCGGTGGCATTGCCCTCTTCGGTCTGAAGCCGCCACACGAACCCAGGACTGCGATCGGCGAGAGCGTTGATCGGATCCAGCTGCGAGCGGAAACCTTCCATAATCGGATCGTCGATCGGCGCGCGTAGACGGCCGATGTTCACCTGCGCAAGATGGAAACGGGGCATCATTTGTTCCTTGGCCGTCAGTATGTGCCGTCCGGCAGCCGCTCGGCGAGATATCTGCGGAGGTCCGGCCGACCGGGCTCATTTCCGCTCCTTGCACCGACTCTCGTAGGCGGCCACGAGCAGCGCGTCCAGGAATTCTTGTGTGCCTGGCGGGCCGGTGATCTCCAGCGAGATCGGCCCCGCGTCGGGTTCGACTGTAAGGCCAAATCGAAGAAAGCGGCAGCACCGGCGTTCCGCATCGATCATTTCGGCAATCAGCGACAACGTCTCGCCGTCCGCCGTGAATTCAAAACGGTATCCAGCCTCGACCCTGGCCATCCGTGTCGATAGCAGCGCGACGCGCGTCAACAAGCCGGATTTGCGCGCTTTCAGTGCATCCGGCCCGAGCGTGCACACTATTGGCGGGTTGTCCATCATGAGCCTGATCAGAACGGCGGTGTGTACGTGCCGGATCGCAACATCGTACCGAGCCAATCGGCACGCGGATAGCCAACCGTCTTGAGCTCCTTTATTTCCTCCTCGACATCGTAGGCGACACGTCGAATAGCCACATCTCCATCGTCATATACGATGTAGGCGGCACGCGAGTCACCATCGTATGAAAGGCTCACACTGCCACTGTTCGCGATGACGAGGTGCTCCAAGCGACGAACAAAAGCTCGATGTATGTGGCCGTATACGACCGTGTCGACTTGTAACGAGCCAAATACTGCACACAGTTCGGCATCCGTCGCGTCGATCAACGGCGCCCGCCACAGATCGCCTGGGCTGGCGTGCATGACCGCGATCCCCTCGGCCCGCCATTCCGTGGGTTGAGTTTTCAGCCAGTCAAGCCGAGCGTCGCCAATCAACTCGCGCGTGGCGGGCGCACATTCATTGAAGAGCACGTGCCTGAGGCCGCCTCTCGATGGATGTTTGCGCAACGACTCTTCGCCGAGCTCTGGTCGCCAGAGCATCTCATCCGTGTTGCCACGAACGCCGGGCCAGCCCAAGCCTTCGATTGCGTCGATCACTTCGGCAGGTCGTGAACCGTTTGCGGCCAAATCTCCTCCATGAACAACGAGATCCGCACCAACCGTCTTCAGATCAGCAACGACGGCCTCGAACGCCCTCATGTTGCCGTGAAGATCCGAGACGACAGCAATCCTCATCACGCGCTTACGAAGAGCGTCGCGGCTCGCTTCACCGGTTGGTACATCGACATCGTATTTTGGCAATATATCTTGACATCAAGTTATATGACGACGTAGTATCTGAGACGCCCATGACGCATCAACGCGCCGACCGCTCAGCCATCCATACCTGGCTCGTGCTCATGAAGGCGTACCGCACGCTGATGCGTCATGCGATCCGCAGCATCGAAGCCCTGGACATGTGCCTGTCGGACTTCGCGATTCTCGAGGCATTGCTGCACAAGGGGCCGCAGTCCGTCAAGGAGCTCGGCCGCCGGATCGACCTGACGAGCGGCTCGATGACGACAGCCATCGATCGGCTCGAAACGCGTCGGCTCGTGGCGCGGACCGACCACGCAACCGATCGCCGGACCTGGGTGATTCAACTGACGCCCGCCGGCAGGGCGCTTATCAGCAAGGTGTTCGCCGGCCACCAGGACGCAATGGAGAGAGCGATGAGCGGACTCTCGCGCACGGACCGTGCGACGGTAACGGATCTGTTGAAACGGCTCGGCACCAGTGCCGAAGCGCAACTCACACAGGAAGAAGGAGCAACCCGATGACTGCCACACTCGACCCCACCCGCGCGGCGCAGACCTACGCCATCGACAAGATGCACTCGGAGGTCACGTTCCAGGTTCGGCACCTGCTGACCAAAGTCCGCGGGCGGTTCACCGACTTCAGCGGGACCGTCGTGTTCGACTCCGCGCATCCCGAACAGTCGTTTGCGTCATTGACGGTTGACGCGGCCAGTATCGATACGGGAACGACCGATCGAGACCACCACCTCCGATCCGATGACTTCTTCGCGGTCGACACACATCCGACGCTCACGTTCCAGAGCGCGCGCGTGGTCAAGACGGGCGACGACACCTACGACGTGACCGGCACGTTGACGATTCGTGGCATCGCCAAAGAGATCACGCTGCCGATCACGTACCTGGGAACGGCAAAGGATCCATGGGGCAACGTGCGGGCCGGCTTCGAAACCAGCATCACGCTCAATCGGAAAGACTTCGGCCTCACATGGAACGCCGCGCTCGAAACCGGTGGGTTCCTGGTCGGCGACGACGTGCGAATCAGCCTGTCGATCCAGGCCGTCGCGCAGGAGGCGAGCGCGTCGGTCTGATGATCTGAGGACCTGGGGCTCGCACCGCGGCGAGAACGAGCGAGCGGAAGAAGCGCGCTCCTGCGTCTCCGTCGGTACGCTCGTGCCATACGAGCTGAATGCGAAACGACAAAGAGGGAAGGGGCATCTTCACGGTCACCAGCGGCATCTGCCGTAAGAACACGGCAGCCATCCGACGAGGCATACCTGCAACCCAATCGGTTTGCGCCGCAATCGCCGCCGCCGCGGCGAAGCTGGGCACCGAAATCGCGATATCGCGGTGAAGCCCGTGCGACGCGAAGAATTCTTCGACGATGCGGTGCCCGATGCCGGGGCCACCCAGCGCGAGAAGGATGTCGATGTGCCGCAGCGCGTTGAACTGCTCCTTCGACATTCGCCCGCGAACATGCGGGTGCCCCTTCCGCACCACGAGGACGCCTGCCTCTTGATACAGATCGCTTGAATGCACATCCCTCACGGGCGCCGACGCAGGCGCGATCGCCGCATCGGCGCCGCCTGCGGCGAGACCACCTCGGGCTTCGAGCTGGTCAACGCTCATCACTCGAAGGCTCGCGTTCGGAAGCTTTCGTGAAAAGGCCGCCGCGATCCGGGGCACCTCGGAAATCTGTTCCGCATCGGAACAGGCCAGCACAAACGTCCGTGTCGTCCGCTCGGGCTCGAAGTTCGACCGCTCGACGACGCGAGCCATGGCCGACACGGCGTCCGCCAACTGCGGCGCCAAGCCCGCCGCACGGGGTGTGAGAACGAGGCCGCGTCCGCTGCGCACGAGAAGCGGATCGTCGAATGTCGCCCGAAGACGCGCGAGGGCGTTGCTGACTGCCGACGGCGTGACGTGGAGCGTGGCGGCGGCGCGCGTCACGCTCCGCTCGCTGATCACGGCGTGAAGCACCAGGAGCCGGTTCAGATCGATGGACGCAAGATTCATTCTGAGTGATGGATCCTATCACGATCATTCACTTGTGGTGATAGATCTGTCGTCGCTACGCTTCGCGGTGAGAGCAGGAGGCATCGGAGGGCGTCATGGCGAAGCGGAATATCAGGCGAGTCGTGATCGTGGGGTGCGGGATCGCGGGTCCCGCGCTCGGCATGTTTCTGAGGCGGATCGGGATCGAGGCGGTCGTGTGCGAGCGGCGGCCCGGTACGGCCGGCGATGAGGGGCTCTTCCTGGGCGTGGCCCCCAACGGCATGAACGTGCTCGCGGACATCGGCGTCCACCAGTGCGTCGAAGCTTCGAGCGCGCCCTGCCGCGCCTTTCAGTTTCAGAACGCCCGGGGACGGGTGATCGGCGGTATCGATCGCGAGCAGGATGGTTCGCGATTCGGCGCCTATCTTCAGATGGTCCGACGAGGCGACCTCCACCGGGTGTTGACGGATGCCGCCCGCGCACACGGTGTCGACGTGCAGTTTGGCCGCGAGCTCGTCGAGATCGATCAGGCAGGCAGCTCGATCGTCGTCGCCAGATTTGCTGACGGCGCACACGAACAGTGCGACGCGCTGATTGGATGCGATGGCCTTCGATCCAAAACGCGACAACTCACATTGCCCGATGCACCCTCGCCAGCGTACTCAGGCCTCGTCGATTTCGGTGGAATCACGTCGACCGCGGAGGTCGCGCTGCCGATCGGCGTCAACGTGATGGTGTTCGGACGTCGCGCGTTCTTTGGCGCCTTCAAGACACCAGGCGGCCAGGTGTGGTGGTTTCAGAACAGCGGTCAGAGGCGGCCTGAAGCGGCGCTGCGCGATCCCGAGTCGGCGCGAGCGCACATTCTCGACCTGCATGCGAGCGATCCCGCGTGGATCCGTCGGGTCGTCGAGTCCACGTCCAGCGTGATCGGGCCGTTCGCGTTGAACGACATCCTCTCGATGCCGCGCTGGCACTCGGGCCGAGTCTGCCTGATCGGGGATGCGGCGCACGCCACGACTCCGAGCGCCGGCCAGGGAGCCTCGCTGGCGCTGGAGGACGCGATGGTCCTCGCCCAATGCATCCGGGACATCGATGTTCCGCAGGCCGCGTTTGCCATGTTCGAACGCGTCCGCCGGACGCGAGTGGAGACGATCGTCAAGCAGTCGCGGCGAACCGGCAGCACGAAAGCCGTCTCGGGACCGATCGGCGAATGGGTGCGCGATCGCGTGTTGCCCTTCTTCCTGCGGCTCGGCACCGCAGCGCAGGAGCGCCATTACGCGTACCGAATCGATTGGGAACAGCGGTACGCGGGCACATCGTTGTAGCGAAAACATTCTAGAGTTTTTGGTCGTGGACGACGATGCTCGTCTTCTGGGGATTCGAAGCGATTCTCCTTTCATCACCAGGGCGGCGGCTCGGTCGCTTCGAGCACGTCTCGGATCTTCGTGAGCAGGGCTTCGGCGGTGAACGGTTTCTGCAGGAACGCGAGGCCGGCGTCGAGAATGCCGTGATGGACGATCGCTTCGTCGGTGTAGCCGGACATATACAGAACGCGAACGATCGGACGCGACGCCACGACTTGCCGTGCGATGTCGCGACCGCTCGAGCCGGGCAGCACCACATCGGTCAGCAGCAGATCGAAGGCGAGGTGACGATCACGCGCAAGCTCGACGGCCTCGAATCCGTTGGCTGCGGCCACGACGCGATACTGATGTCGCTGGAGCGTGTCGACGATCAGGCGCCGCACTTCCAACTGGTCTTCCACGACGAGAACGGTCTCGCTGCCGCTGCCGGCGAGGTGTCGACGTCCTGCGCACGCGACCGACGATTCCTCGACGAGCAGCGTCGTCGAGACGGGCAGGAAAATCTTGAAGGTCGAACCCTTGTGCACTTCGCTGTAGACGAAAATCGACCCGTGGCTCTGTTTGACGATGCCGTAGACGGTCGACAGGCCGAGTCCAGTGCCGTGGCCGACGGCCTTGGTCGTGAAGAAAGGCTCGAACAGCCGTTGCTTCGTCGCTTCATCGATGCCGGCTCCGGTGTCGCTCACGGCAATCATCACGTGCGGGCCGACGCTCGCGCCGGGGTGTTGTGCGACGTAGGTGGCATCGAGCTCGATATCCGCCGTTTCGATCGTGAGCCGGCCGCCGGTCGGCATGGCATCGCGCGCGTTGACGGCGAGATTGACGATGATCTGTTCCAGCTGTCCGGGATCGACGTGCACGCGCGCGAGCGGCGTGCCGAGCTGCATCGCAAGCGCGATGTGTTCACCGATGACGCGTCGCAACAGCCGTTCGACCCGGCGTAGCGCCTGATTGAGATCGAGAACCTGCGGCTGGAGTATCTGACGCCGGCTGAAGGCGAGCAGCTGCTGCGTCAGGCCGGTGGCGCTCTTGGCCGCGGCGCGGATTTCGTCGACATCCTTGCGCAGCGGATTGGCAGGATCGAGCGCCTCCGCGATGAGATCGGCGTATCCGCCCATCACGACGAGCAGATTGTTGAAGTCGTGCGCGATGCCGCCGGCCAGTCTGCCAATCGCGTCCATTTTGAGCGCTTGCCGGAGCTGTTGTTCGGTGTGCCGGACGCTCGTGATGTCTTCGATCAGCCCGACGAGCCGGTACACCTCGCCGCAATCGTTGCGAACGGGAAACATGCGCGCCCTGGCCCAGCACATCGATCCATCGGGACGATGCACACGAAAGGCCTGCGTCGCCGCCGCGTGGCCTTCGAAGAGCCGCTGCTCCGCCGATGCGACGGATGACTGATCATCTGCGTCGATGGCCTCGAACCACAGACGCGGGTTCGCGTACGCCTCCTCGACGCGACGCCCCCAGATTTCCTCCCACACGCGACTGAGGTACAGCGCCCGGCCCGTCGGCACGTCCACGATGATGAATGCTTCCTTGATGTTGTCGGCGAGGAGCCGGAAGCGCTCTTCGCTCGCCTGGAGATGGGCTTCGGCCTGCTTGCGATCGGTGACGTCCACGACCGCCGCCATCATCATCGGCTCGCCTTCCCAGGTGATCATGGTCACCACGCAATCGACCCAGCGGACGGTGCCGTCTTGACGCACGATGCGCAGGTCGTAGCGTGTCGGCACGGCGCGGCCCTCGGCGCGTGCCTGGGCATACCGCGCGACAAGCGGACGGTCGTCGACACAGATGAACGGCCAGATCGATTGACCGATCATCGTGTCCACATGCTCGATGCCGGCGAGCTTCGCGACCGCCTGGTTCGCAAAGCGGACGACGCCGTTCGCATGGATCAGGATGCCTTGGACGGATCCTTCAATCAGGCTGCGATACAGCGAATCGTTCGACGGCGAGTTCGAGCCGTTCACGGCTGGCGCAGGAGGATCGGCCACGCACTCATTCAACGCTGAATGCGAGGCGTCGCCAATTCGGATGAATACCGGATCTGGCGACGACGACTCCTTAAGGATGACTAGGTGAAACTCCTGCGGTCGCTTGGCGCGCGTACACGGCGGGTGTAATGTGGGGTGCGCGCGCGTCGGTTGTCCGGGAGGTCGAGGATGAGCCCACAGCAGACGCTGGAGTTCTCCGAGGACGAGAGCATCCTCATCGGCGAGCGCCGCGTTCTCGAGCTGATCGCGACTGGAAGCAGCCTGCCAGACGTCCTCACCGCCCTGTGTCGCCTGATCGATGAACGTCCTCATGTCAAGTCGGCTGTCTATTTGCTCGATCGACAGGGTCGCAACCTGGTCTTCAGCGCCGGTCCGGACATGCCAGATCCGTGGATAGAGGCCACGCGGTCGTTCCCGGCGACGCCGGAGCGCGGTGCGTGCGGCGCAGCCGCCAACTGCCGCGGACCAGTCGTTGTCGACGACGTACAAACGAGTCCACTCTTCCGTGCGGATTGGCGCGCCGCCGCGCGCGCGTCAGGGATTACCGGCGCCTGGTCGACGCCGTTTTTTGCCGCCGACGGTCACGTGCTGGGCACGTTCGCCCTCTTGAGCGACGGATCGTGGCAGCCGTCGGAGAACCAGCGGCGTCGGGTCGACCGGGCTGCGTACCTGGCGGCGATTGCCGTCGAACAGCATCACACCGAGCGGGATCTGCGCGAGAGCGAGCAGAGGTTTTCGACCGCGTTTTACGCCGCTCCCGCGTGTATGAGCATCACGCGGTTCGCTGATGAGCGCTTTCTCTACGTCAACGACATGTTCGTCACGGTCTTCGGCCACGCGCGCAACGAAGTGATAGGACAGACGGCGCTTCGCCTCAACCTGTGGGCAGATCCCGCTCAGCGGGATGCGATGTGGCAGGCGATGGAAGCCCACGGCGCGGTACATGACTACGAAGCAAAAGCGCGAACCGCGTCCGGCGATCACCTCGACATGCTGTTCTGGGCCGAACGGATTCAGATCCTCGGCGAGCAGTGCGTGCTCGGCATCAGCTGCGACATCACCGCCCGCAAACACGCGGAAGAGAAGCTCGCGCAAAACGAGCGGCTGCTGCGCGTGGTCCTCGACGCGCTGCCCGTTGGCGTCGCCGTGATAAACGCGGCCGGTGATATCACGCTCAGCAACCCGGCGTCGCAGCGCGTCTGGGGCGACATCATCACCGCTGGAACCGAACGCTGGGCCAAGAGCAAGGCGTGGTGGGTCGACACGGGAAAGCCGGTCAAGCCGGAAGAATGGGCGTCGGTGCGTGCGCTCGGTCGCGGCGAGACGTCGATGAACGAGCATCTGGCGATCGAGACGTTCGACGGCGTTCGCAAAATCATCGAAAACTCGGCGGTGCCGATCCACGACGGCGGCGAGCGCATCACGGGCGCCGTCATCGTCAACTCGGACATATCGGCGCGTGAAAAGGCGGAACGCGAGCTCCACGAGTCGCTCGCGCAGATGCGTACGCTGACCGGACGATTGATGCGGGCCCAGGATGACGAACGCCGGCGCATTGCGCAGATGCTGCACGAGACGACCGCACAGGATCTCGCGGCGCTGAAAATGCAGCTGGCGCGTCTGGCGCGCACGGAATCGAGCCTGTCCGATCCGGGCCAGTCCGCGTTGCACGAGGGTATCGAGCTCGCCGACCGCACGATGGCCACGATTCGGACGCTGTCGTACCTGCTCCATCCGCCTTTTCTCGACGAGACCGGACTGTTGTCCGCGCTACGGTGGTATGTCGAAGGCTTCTCCGAGCGGAGCGGCATCAAGATAGAACTCGATCTGCCGGAGACGCTGGCGCGGCTGCCCCAGGATGTCGAGACGGCGTTGTTCCGGGTGGTGCAGGAGGCGTTGATGAACATCCATCGTCACGCCGAGAGCGCGAGCGCGAGCATTCGTCTCCGGGTCGACGCCGGTCAGCTGACGCTCACGGTCGAAGATCGTGGCCGCGGCATGTCATCGGACGTGATCGCGCAACTTCCGACTGGAGGCGGAGCGATTGGCGTCGGAGTCGTCGGAATGCGCGAACGCCTGCACCAGCTGGGCGGCGTGCTCGACATCGAATCGAGTCATCGCGGCACGGTCGTTCGCGCGAGCGTTCCGGTCGCATCGAAGACGCCATGAGCGCGCCATCCTTGCGCATCGTCGTCGTGGACGATCACGGAGTCGTCCGCCGCGGTGTCCGGACGTTGCTCGAAACGCAACCCGGCTGGCAGGTCGCTGCGGAAGGCGCCACAGGGCGTGAGGCGGTGGAGCTCGTGAAGCAGCTCCGCCCGGATGTCGTCGTCATGGACCTGAGCCTCCCCGAGCTGAACGGGCTGGAGGCGACACGCCAGATCGTCAAGGAATCGCCGCGCACGGAAGTCCTCGTCCTCACGATGCACCATTCGGAGCAACTTGCACGCGAGGTGTTGCAGGCGGGCGCCCGCGGGTATGTGCTCAAGTCGGACGCCGATCAGAATTTGATCGCCGCGGTCGACAGCCTGCGACAGCACAAACCGTTTCTCACATCGACGGTGACGGCATTTGTGCTCGACGGATACATGCAGCTGTCGGACATGGCGGATGCCGGGCCTCCGCGCGAGGTCCTGACCGCCCGCGAGCGAGAGATCATTCAACTGATTGCCGAGGGGAATTCGAACAAAGAGGTTGCCGCTGCGCTTCACGTCAGTAACAAGACCGTCGAAGCGCATCGCGCAAATATCATGCGAAAACTGCGCCTTCATTCCGTCAGCGATCTCGTGCGCTACGCGATTCGAAACAAGATGGTTCAACCATAGTCTCCGAGAGGTCCTCGCGCGTTCCGTGACGTGACCAAAAACGGTGGCGTCGCTCGAGGTCGATGTCCGGCGCGCGAGGCGCGCATTGCGATCAAGAAGCTGCGCTACGCCGCGGAAATCGCCGTGCGCATCGGCTACGCCGTCTCGGAACCGCTCGTGCGCGACCTGAAGAAGACGGCCGACGCATCCGTGCGCGTGGTCGTACCCATCGTCGCGAAAGCCGTTTAGATGCTGCCCTGGGGATTCATCCCGTCCACGCACGCGCCCGATGGCGATCCGAGGTCGTTGGCTATGTGACAGAATCTGTTACTCGCGCCTCGTGACACATCGATAGAATGCGGTGGGGACATCGAAAGCAGGCGCCCGAACCGCATGGAACGAGACGACGTCGAACGCATTGTTCGCAATGTATTCAACGACCTGGCCGCGCCGTTTACGTTGCTGAGCGTGCAACGGACCGCGCGCGGCTGGGAGGTGATGGTGAAACAAACGCTCGGCAGGCGCGTCCATCGCGTCAGCACGCCGGACGGGCCGCCTCCCGCGATCCGGACGGCGATCATGCAACTGGTCGAAGCCGAATCGGACTAACCAAGCCGAACCTTACGCGGCCGCGAGCTCATCGTTTCGCATATTTCGTGCGAATCGACGGCAATCGCTTGCGGCGGCGCGCAATCATCCCGATACGGCACCGTTCGTGCTGCGCCTGACGGCGGGAAAGCGCGCCGGCACTTTCGTGCCCCGCGAGGAGGGATGATGCTGTATTACGCGCTGGTGTTTCTCGTCGTCGCGCTGATCGCCGGGGTCCTCGGCGTGTCCGGCGTTGCGGCCGTCGCATCGAACATCGCGTACGTGCTGTTCGTGATCGCGATCGTCCTTTTCCTCATCCACCTGCTGTCGGGACGCCGGACGATCGTGCCCTAGAGAGCATTTGCGACCTCGTACGTAGGCGGCTGCCGTCTTTCTCCGTACGACAGGGACGGGGGGGACGGCGTCGTATTGTTCAGCCACGACGGTCGGTCATCCACCCGCCTGCGAAACGATCGCCTGCCACCCGGCGATGGTGAGCGCCGTCGAGCGGGCCGGACCCGTATTCTGTGGGATGAACAGCTCGACCTGGCCTCGCCCCCTGCCGCCCGCCGGCGACAGTTGAACGGCGTCTCTATTCGCGGAAATTGCCGTCCACGTGGTCGTGCATCCGACCGGCGCGGCGTTGACGTCCACCAGATACACCGCCGCCGCCGGCGCCAGGACGGTGCTCGAAAAAAAGAACTCGTAGCGCGTGCCTTGTGCGGGCGACGGCGTCGTCGTGAACGACGTCATCGTCACGGTGAAGGTGCATTCGGTCGGCCCAGCTGGGGCGGCCGGGGTGGGCGACGAGCCGCAACCGGCACACGCGCCGATCACCGTCGCACACAGAAGGGTTCTCGTCGACGTCCGCCGGGTCAGCATGTGCTGAGGATCGCGCAACCAGTGCGGCGATGTCACGAACCCGGTGACCATCATATGCGCGACGTCGCGCTCTCGCGCCTCGGCCCCGATGAGCGATGTCCGTCCGCATCCACGGATGGATGCAGCACTGATAGTGGTGCGCGATGAATGCCTGAAAGAATGTCAACAGCGCTTAAAACAGTAGAACGTCAGCAATCGATAAAGGATCAGCGATAGCTGAATATGGGGGGGAACACAGCAACAACCAGCGCCGCCCAGGCGGAGTAAACGGGCAAATACGCGATCTGCCATCGCTCGAGGGAGGCGAACGAGCCGCGGCGACTCACGAAGCGCGCATAGAGCCAGCCCGTCCATGCCAGGTTGACGAGCAGAATGAGATTCTCGCCGAGCGCCGCGACCCTGTTGGGGGTGAAGCCGAATTCGGAGATGCGCGCCGCGATCGCCGTGAGCGCCACCACATCGACCGCGAGCGCGCTCGCCACGAGCAGCAATTGCAGGCCGTCGAACAAGTCGGGCTGTGCGTGCGGGTCGCGCGCGGAGGCGGCGTAGAGCACCAGCCCGACGACCACCGCCAGCAACAGATCGAACCCGATCAGCACCTCCCGCTTCACGTTGATGGGGTTGCCTGTCCACGCCATCGTGGCGAGGAACGCGAGCAGCAGGACCGTGAACAGCGGCGTGAACAGCCGCGTCAGCACGGGCGCCATGTTCTCGATGACGCTTTGCTTCGCCTCCACCAACCAGGACCCGATGAGAAGAGCGCCCGCCGCACCGCACGGGAGCAGCCAGCCCGCGACGAACCAGTCGGGATTCATATCGATGGCGGAGAACATCATGAACGTGAAGGCTGTGACGACGCCTCCGCCGAGCGCGATGAGCACGTAATAGATGGCGAGCTCGCCTGAGAACCGGACGAAGTCCATGCGCCCGGAGTCGAACCAGCGGCTTCGGACATAGGCGAAGCCGACAGCCAACCAGAGCGCGATGGGCAAGTGCAGCGCGGTCAGCTTCTGGGTGTCGCTGCCGGGTCGAAAGGGGAAGATGTTGGCGAGCACAGCCCCGGTCGCGAAAGCCAGCGCGAGCCAGAGGCCGCTTGCAACGTTCGACCCGCGTTTCCACAGGAAGTAGACCGTCAGCAATGGCAGAACGAAGAGGCTGGCGTTCCGGAAGTAGAACGGCGGCACTTCCGCCTGAGGGTTGAGCGGAACACCGAATAGCGCCGGCACCTTGACGGCAAGCGCTGCGGCGACGGCAAGGCTCGACACGACGAGCATCTCGGTGCGTGACGTATTGGACGGCGCGTCGGCCTCGGGCGCCACGACCAATTGCTTCCACAACCGCTCGGAGTGCGCGCGCGCGAACTCGCGCGACAGCGCATCGAGGTTGCCCATTCGTTTGACCGCGATCAAGAACGCTTCATCCGCGCCCAGGCCCGCCTCGGTGAGCGCCGCCAGCTGGTCGCGCAGGTGCCCCTCGAGCTCCTCCACGTCGGGACCGTGAACGGCCTGCCGCCGGCGCAAGTACGTCCGCCACTGCGCGATTTGATCCTCGATTGGCTGGTCGGCGAACGTCGTCATACGGTGCACGCCTGCATCCAGATTCCCCGGAGGGCGCCGTCGACCGCTTTCCACTGCTCCCGCTGGGATGCCAGTTGCGCCCGGCCTTGCTTCGTGATTCGGTAGTATTTGCGCCTGCGGCCGCTCTCGGACGCGGACCATTTCGCCGCGACATATCCCTGGCGCTCGAGCCGGTGCAGCACGGGATAGAGCATGCCGTCGGTCCACTGGAGATGACCGCCTGACAACTCCGCCACGCGCTTGATGATCGCGTAGCCGTAACTGTCGCCTTCGGCGAGGATGGCGAGCACGAGCGGCGTGGCGGAAGCCGCGACGAGGTCCTTGTTCATGTTGATACGTAGCAGTGATATACATCACTGTTCTATGTATGTCAACGTGGCAACCACTGGTGGGCGTCCAGGATCACATTTCTCGCGCGGGCCAGCGCGGCGCCGGCGCGATAGGCCGAAGCCGACGACGATCGCATCGTCAGCGTCCGCTGCGCTGCTGAGGTCGATCGGCGAATTGTCGGCGACGCTGCCATGCCTTTGATGGCTGCGGCGTTGCATTGTCTGTCCCCGGGAAAGACAGGGCGTTATGGCAGAGCACGCCGAGCGCGATTCAACGTCACACAGGAGGTCGAGAATGGAGGCAACGCACCGTGCAACGCGAGCGGAACGTGATGCGTATCGGCTGCTCTACGCGGGATTCGTCGTGGCGCCGCTCGTCGCCGGCGTCGACAAATTCACCGACAAGCTCGGAAACTGGGATCGATATCTGTCCGACGAGGTCGCCGAGACGTTGCCCGTCGAGCGACACACGTTCATGCAGGCTGTCGGACTGATCGAGGTGGGCGCTGCGCTGCTGGTCGCGGCGAAGCCGAAATGGGGCGGATACGTCGTCAGCGGATGGCTGGCCGGCATCGTCGCAAACCTGTGGACGAAGCCGCAATACCGCGACATCGCCTTGCGAGACGTTGGCCTGGCGTTGGGCGCGCTGGCGCTGGCCCGCCTTGCGGCCGACGAGCCCGCTTCAGCGTAGCTCAGGGCCTTGGTCCGACCGTCGGCTGAGACATCCGAGGCGATGGCCCGCGCGACTATTCGACCCAAGACGCTCTGCGCATGGAAGGGGCCGTCGCTCCTCATCGTGAGCACGCGCGGCGACTGCGGCCGCGATGATCAGCTGACGGGGTACTACTTCCGCGAAACGCGTTTTCTCCGCACGCTGCGCTTCACGATCAACGGAGAAGCGCCGTGGTTGTGCGAAGGGGCCGCCGCCGACCCGGGCGTCCTTGCCTTCCTCTACACGCATCCAGAAGTCGCGCGGTACGGCGGCGGCGGCAGCGGCCAGTCGGGTGACGAGATTCCGAGAGATCGAGACGGCATCCCGCAACGAGCCTTGGCCATCGACGTCACGTATACCCCGCGCGTCGATGGACTCGGCGTCGCCGTGAGTGTGGCGAATCACGGCAAGCAGCGCGTCGCCTGCGAGTGCGCGTGGTCGATTGACGCCGATTTTGCCGACATCCAGGAAGCCCAGAGCGGGACGCGCGAGCAGCAGGCGGATATCGAGACCGAGACCAGCGCGATGGGCGTCACGTTCCGGTATCAACACACACGGCTGCACTATCGGTCGTCCATCGAAGTGACGGCACACGCCGGGTGGCAGATCACGCCGTCGCGAATTGCGACCCGGATTGATCTGGAACCACAGACCTCTGTCGATCTCGGGCTGCGGGTCACGGCGAGCGCCGCCGACGGGTCGCCGCTCCCCGACGAGATCGATCACTGTGATCGGGCGCTGCACGCATGGCGCGACAGCTTCTCGCGCGTCGAGGCGCCCGGCAACCGTGCAGCGGAGCTCTCGATCGCCAGGAACATCCGCGATTTCGGATCGTTTCCGCTGCTCGACGGCGAGCGCGACGAGTGGCTCACGTTGCAGGCGGGCATTCCGCTCTACCCCGCGTTGTTCGGGCGGGACACGCTCACCGCCGGCTGGCAGGCCGCGTGGGTCGATCGCGGGCAATCGCTCGAGGCGAGCCTCACGCGGCTCGGGCGGATGCAGAGCGATCGCGTCAACGCATGGCGCGACGAGCAGCCTGGCCGCATTCCGTACCAGGTCCGTCGCGGACCGTTGGCGCTGCTCGATCTGAATCCCTACGCGGCCTACTACGCGGACTGCGCCGGCCCCTTCATGTTCGTCATCGCGCTCGGCCATCTCTATTCGTGGACCGGCGATCCGTCGATCGTGCGACGCCACTGGGATACGGCGCGGCGGATCCTCGACTGGGCGCGCACGTACGGCGATCGAGATGGCGACGGCTATCTCGAGTATCAGACGCAGTCGAAGAAGGGGACCAAGAATCAAGGCTGGAAGGACAGCGGCGACGCGATCCTCTACGAAGACGGGTCGGCGGTTCCGCCGCCGCTTGGCACCTGCGAGCTGCAAGGGTACTGGTTTGCCGCGCAGCAACTCGCAGCCGTGATGGCCTGGGCGCTGGGCGCGCGATCCGACGCGCGAAGCTTCTGGCGCAGCGCGATGCGCCTCAAGCAGCGCTTCAATCGCGATTGGTGGATCGACAACGAGGCGTGCATCGCGCTGGCGATGGATCGGCAGAAAAGGCGGGTGCCTGGCGTCGCGTCGAACATCGGCCACTGCATCGCGACGGGCATTGTCGGCGACGACCACCTTCCCGCGGCCGTCGACCGGTTGTTTGCGCGGGACATGTTCAGCGGCTGGGGCATTCGGACCTTGTCGTCGATCCATCGCGCCTACAACCCGCTGAGTTATCACTGCGGCAGCGTCTGGCCGGTCGAGCAGGCGACGATCGCCTTTGGCTTGCGCCGCTACGGCTTCGACGCGCGCGCGTTGGAGCTGTGCGAGGGATTGTTCGACCTGGCGAATCTCTACCCCGAGGGCCGGATCCCGGAGTGCGTCGGCGGCTATGCGCGGGACGAGCGCGCGACACCCGGCGCGTACCCGCGAGCCAATGCGCCGCAGCTGTGGAATGCGACGGCCTTCGCGCTGCTCGTGCACACGATGCTCGGGTTCCAACCGGTAGCGCCGCTCCACACCCTGGTGGTGAGTCCCGCGTTACCCGCCTGGCTGGCCGAACTGATCGTGCACGACCTCCGACTCGGTGAGGCGACGGCGACCATTCGATTCTGGCGCGACGCGGACGGGCGGTCGCACGCGGAAGTCGTCAAGAGCCGCGGATCGTTCCGTCTGCTCACGCAGCCGCCGCCTGAGTCCCTGTCGGCGGGACTCGTCGATCGGCTGCGGGCGCTGTTCGACACCGTGCTCCACTGAAACATCCTCAGCGCTGTCTCGTCTTCTGTTCGCCGGTCGTCGGATCGATGAGCGCGAGGCCCGACGCCTTGTCGAAGCGACGGTACAGATGCCGCGGCGTTTCGGTGATCGCGATCTCCAACGTCGGCCGCGTGTGGCCCTCGATCAAATGGCCGCCGTGCGCCGTCGCATCCGCCTTCCCCAGCACGACATGCGCGTGGACTTTCGGCTTGTCGTCCTCGGTGGTGATGTCTCCCGCCAGCGACAGCACTTCGACCTGCTCGTCGATCGCGATGTGACGATACTGTTTCGACGTCCAGTCGAAATACGCCACGACGGCTTTGGAGAACGCGCCGATCGCCGTGAAGTGGCTCGCGCCCAGCCGGTGTTCGGCCGCAAATGCCGTCAGGCTCTTCATCGCCTCGTCGCCGGTGCCGAGAACAACCGCAAACGTGCGCAAACCGTCATGCTCGTCGAGCAGCGAGACCTTCATGGATGCCCCTTTCCATCGAATCATCCATCTTTTTCGCGATCAGTGAGTCTCGCAGCGATCTATCTCTTTTCGTTCGCGACCCGATAAGCACTCTGGCGTCCCGTTCTCATCAACACACATTTTCCGGAGACTTCATGAAATCGACTTGGCTATGGCTCCCGTGCGTCGTGTCGCTGCTGTCGGGCGCGTCGCCCGCGGCGGCGCAGGACGTCACGGTATCGTTCAGAGGAACGCTCACGTACGTCGACAGCAGCCCGTTCGCAGATCTTGCGCCCGGCACTCCGTTCACCGGGTCCTATACCTTCAGCCTGACGACGCCCGATTCCAACTCGATGGAGCAAGTCGGCGACTACTTTCATACGACTTCGCCCTACGGCGTCACGGTCACGATGGGCACGCATACGTTTCGCACCGATCCTGCGAACGTCAACTTCCTTCTCGAGCTCGTGAACGACTACTACTCGTTGGACAACTTCGTCTTCCACAGTTATTCGAACGTCGCGACCGACGGCGTTCCGATTGAGATGATCAGCTGGCAGCTGGACGATCCGACGTCCACCCTGCTCGCATCGACTGCGCTCACGGCCGACGCGCCGGACATCACGCGGTGGCAGCAGCCGGTGGCTTTCGAGATCGACGGGCAGAACGGCTGGTCGCGCTTTATGCTGCGCGGAACGGTGTCGGACGCGCAGCTTGGCACCGGGCTCCTCTCGAACGCCGGAACTCCTGGACCGCAGGGCCCGGAAGGACCAGCCGGCCCTGCCGGCCCGATGGGTCCCGCAGGACCGCAAGGAGTCGAAGGTCCCGCGGGCCCTGTCGGTCCGCAAGGCGCGGTCGGCCCGGCGGGACCTGCAGGATCGCAGGGACCGCAGGGCCCTGTTGGACCGGTCGGCCCAACCGGACCGCAAGGAGAAGGCCTGTTCTTCGGATCGTTGTTGATGCTGGAGAGCGGCAGCGCACAGCCCGCCGGTTACGTCTACGTCGGCACGTTCGATCTCGCGCCGTCCGGCGACGCACGCGGACGCGGCGCGCTGATGCGTATCGATCTCTATCGGAAGAATTGAGACGCGCGAAGCGGAGGTCGGGCGCTCAGGCCCGGCCTCGCTTCTGAAGTGAGACGACTACGCCGCCATCGCGAGCGGCGTCGGCTCGAGCGCCAGCGCGAGCACCTGATCCACCGACGCGACGATGTGAAACGTCATGTGGTCGCGCACCTCGCGCGGCACGTCGTCCAGATCCGGCGCGTTGCGCTCCGGAACGATCACCTCGGTGAGGCCGGCGGCGTGCGCGGCCAGCACTTTCTGCTTCAACCCGCCAATCGGCAGCACCCGGCCCTGCAGCGTCACCTCGCCCGTCATGCCGATGGTGCTCCTGACCGGCCGGCGCGTCAGCAGCGACGCGATCGCCGTCACCATCGTGATGCCCGCGCTCGGCCCGTCCTTCGGGATCGCGCCGGCGGGCACGTGCACGTGCACCTCGCGGCCGTCGAGCGCGCGATCGTCGATCCCGAGCTCGGACGCGTGGCTCTTGACGTAGGTGAGCGCGATCCGCGCCGACTCCTTCATCACGTCGCCGAGCTGCCCGGTCAGCACCAGGCCGACGCGGCCGGGCATCGACGCGGCCTCGACGAACAACACGTCGCCGCCGACGCCGGTGACCGCGAGGCCCGTCGCCACGCCCGGCACCGCGGTGCGGACGGCCGCTTCGTGGAAGACCTTCGGACGCCCGAGCGCGTCGCGCACGGCCGCCTCGTCGATCGCGATCGGCGCCGCCTGCTCGGCTGCCGCGATCCGCGTCGCGGTTTTTCGCAGCAGCGTGCCGAGCTCGCGTTCGAGCTGCCGGACCCCCGCCTCGCGCGTGTAGTCGTTGACGACCGTTCGCAGCACGGCGTCGGTCGTCGTCGCTTCGTCGGGACGCAAGCCGTTCCGCTCGACCTGCCGCGGCCAGAGGTGGCCGCGCGCGATGGCGACCTTCTCGTCGATCGTGTACCCGTCGAAGCGGATCACTTCCATGCGGTCGAAGAGCGCGCCGGGAATCGTGTCGGCGACGTTCGCCGTCGCGACGAACAACACCTGCGACAGATCGAGCTCGACGTCGAGGTAGTGATCGCGGAACGCGTGGTTCTGCGCCGGATCGAGCACTTCGAGCAGCGCGGCCGACGGATCGCCGCGCCAGTCGGCGCCGATCTTGTCGACCTCGTCGAGCATGATCACCGGGTTCATCGTGCCGGCGTCGCGGAGCGCGCGCACGAGCCGCCCGGGCAGCGCGCCGATGTAGGTGCGGCGATGGCCGCGAATCTCCGCTTCGTCGCGCACGCCGCCGAGCGACATCCGCACGAACTGCCGGCCGGTCGCTCGCGCGATCGACTCGCCGATCGACGTCTTGCCCGTTCCCGGCGGACCGATGAGCGTCAGAATCACGCCCGACCGCCGGTTCTCCGCCATGCCGCGCTCGGCCCGCAGCTTGCGGACGGCGAGATACTCGGTGATGCGCCGCTTCACGTCGTCGAGCCCCTCGTGATCGGCGTCGAGCACGGCGCGCGCGTGCGCCGGGTCGAGGCGATCCTCGGAGCGTGTGGCCCACGGCACCGCGAGCAGCCAGTCGAGGTACGTCCGAATCATCGACGACTCGGCGTTCGATTCGCCCATCCGCTCGAAGCGATCCAGCTCGCGCTCGGCCTGCGAGCGCACCGCGTCGGGCATGCCGGCGCCCGCAATCTTCCCGCGGTACTCCTCGGCGATGGAGCCGTCGCTCTCGCCGAGCTCCTTGCGGATCGCCTCCATCTGCCGGCGGAGGAAGTACTCGCGCTGCTGCTTCTGCGCGCCGTCCTCGACGCCGTCGTGAATGCGCTTGCGCACCTGCAGCTCCGCGAGGCGATCCCGCTGGAGCTGCAACGCGAGCGTCAGCCGCTCGACGACGTCGAACGTCTCGAGCAGCTGCAGCTTCTGCGCGAAGGTGAAATCGGGCGAGTACCCCGCCGTGTCCGCGAGCGCGCCCGTGTCGGTGATCGACCGCACGAACGCGCGGATCCGTCCGTCGTCGCCGCGCAGCTCGAGGATCTCGTCGACGACGGCGCGATACTCGCGCTCCAGCTCGCGCGTGAGCGTCGCCGGCGGCGTCTGGTCGGGACGGGCTTCGTAGTCGACGCGGAGGACGCCGTCCTGATCGGCCGCGGCGCCGCCGAGCACCGCGCGATGGAGGCCCGTCAGCGACACGGCGACGCCGCGCCCCGCGAGCCGCACGCGCTCGGACACGTCCGCGACGATGCCGACGTTCGAATAGGTGCCGTCCCGCCGCGGCACGAGGAGCACGCGGTCGTCGCCGCCGACGTCGACCGGCAGCGTCGCCGGCATGCCCGGAAAGACGACGGTGTCGTCCAGCGGGATGATTCTGAGCCTGTTCATAGTGACACCATCTTAGCGCATTAGTTTAGTTTGTCAACTATTGACTTAGTGAAATATAATGGCGGCCGCGATGAGCCGGATGGACGTCGAGGCGGGCCGCGCCTGGCAGCTCCTGGTGAAGTTCTTCTTCGCCCAGCGCGAGCAGCTGCCGCCGCCCGGCGGCGAGCTCGAGCTCTCGCCGGCGCAGTGCCATCTCCTGCACCTGATCGATCCCGAGCGGCCGGCGCCGATGGGCCGCCTGGCCGGCACGCTCGGCTGCGATGCGTCGAACGTCACCGGCCTCGTGGACCGGCTCGAGGCGCGCGGCCTCGTCCGGCGCCGGCCGTCGGCCGAGGATCGCCGCGTGAAGGTGATTCAGCTGACGCCGGCGGGATCGCGGCTTCGCGCGCAGCTGCTCCGGCGGATGACCGGCTCCTGCCGCCTCGCCAGGCTGTCGGCGAGAGATCAGCAGTCGCTCGTGAGAATCCTCGAGGCGCTCGTCGGCGACGCCTGACGTTACACCGCGTGGACGAGCGGCATCTCGACGACGTGCTCGGCGACGAACCACACCTGCAGCTCGTTGCTGCGAACGACGTCGCTGACGATCAGATCGTTGGTGCCCTCGTCTCCGCCTTCGGCCGCGCGCCGCGCCATCGTGCGCGCCTCCTTCAGCACGATCTCGTGGGCGTGCAGCAGCCGCGACACCTGGACCGGCACTTCCTCGCGCCCCTTCGGCGGCCGCGGAATCATCGTCGTCTCGGCGACGTCGTGCGCCATCGCAAGGCTCACGCCGCCCAGCAGCTGAATCCGCTCGGCGATCTTGTCGACCAGCTCGTTCTGCTGCTCGTAGTGCTTGTCGAACAGCAGGTGCAGCTGAGAGAACGTCGGCCCCGCGACCTGCCAGTGGTGCTTCTTGTACAAGTCGCGCAGCGTCATCGTGTCGGCGAGCAGCTGGTTGAGGTTGTCGACGCTTTCCTTGCAGACGCTCTCCGCCAGCGCGATGGGCAGCCGGACGAGGTGGCCGAAGGGCTGGATCTCCGGCGCGTCCTGATGAACGACCGGCCTGGACTGATTCAGAATCGCGTCGGCGTCGATGACTCGCTTCGTCATGAATGTGCTCCCTGCATCGACATAGGATGCCGGACGGGCCCCGCGGGATCCCGCTGTCTTGTGCCGCTGCCGAGGCTGAAACTCCGGCGGCGCGCCGCTCGTCTCCGCTGATCGTGACGCGCCGCCGTCGCCAGGCGATCGGCGCCGCCGCGCTCCTCGCGCTGGCGATCGCGTGCGCGCTCGCCGCGCAGCCGTTCGTCGCGCGCGCGGGCGCGGCCGCGCTGCTGCACCCGGCTCGGCGCCGCGTTGCGCAGCCCGCGCCCGCGGGCTGCGTGGAGACGGCATTCGCCGGCGAGGGCGTGCGGCTCGCCGGCTGGCGGTGCGACGCGGCACCGCGCCGGCGAGGCACGATCGTCTACCTGCACGGCATCGCCGACAATCGAACGAGCGCGCGCGGCGTCGTCGATCGCTTCCGGCCGCGCGGATTCACCGTCTTCGCGTACGACAGCCGCGCGCACGGCGAGTCGGACGGCGAGGTTTGCGGGATCTGCGGCGCGTGCTCGACGCGATCGGCGGCGGCCCGATCGTGCTGATCGGATCCTCGCTCGGCGCGGCCGTCGCGCTCCAGGAGGCGGCCGACGATCCGCGCGTGACGGCGATCGTCGCGTCCGAGACGTTCTCGGACCTACGGACCGTTGCAACCGAGCGCGCGCCGTTCTTCTTCACAGCGCCGGCGATCCGCGACGCGTTCCGCATCGCAGAAGCGCAGGGGGGATTCGACGTCGATGCCGTCAGCCCTGCACGCAGCCGCGCGCATCACCGCCCCCGTGCACGGCGCCGACGATTGCGAAACGCTGCCCGGTCACTCACGGCGCGTCTTCGACGCGCTCCGCGGACCCAAACGCCTCGTGATCGTCCCGGGCGCAGCGCACAACGGCTCGCTGCGGTCCGATGTCTGGCCGGAGATCGCGGCCTGGCTCGACGCGCGGGTCCCGGCGCCCGCCGATCACGATCCCAGATCGGGCTCCCAGTAGTTCGTGCGCGGTGAGGCAATCGCGCGATCGAGAACGGCGCGCGCGCCGGGCAGCGCCTCGCTCAGCCGGCCGTCGCCGACGAGCGCCTTCAGCACGTGCACCTGGAACGTCTCCTCGGCGTGCTCGCCGTCGCTCATCGCGCGATCGTCCATCCCGAAGGCGGCCGTCTCCGACGCGTCGACGATCGCGAAGCCGTGGCGCCGGAAGACGTCGGGCACGACGCGCCGGAACTCGGCCCAGAACCGCGCGTGCCGCGGATCGCTCCGGAGCGCGGCCACGACTTCCGAGGCGAACGGCGGCAGATAGCCGACCACCGTCACGTGCCGCTCGTGCAGCCGCGCGAGCGTCCGATCGAGCAGCGCCAGCCGCTCGCTCGACACGCGCTCGGCCGGCGGGAAGTTGGCGTACGCTCCGCGGACGCGATCGATGATCGGCGGCGTCTCGCGATCGACGAAGCGCCACTCGCTCTCCGATTGCGGCGCCGGCACGCGCGACTTGAAGCTGCCGTCGATGCGGAAGCCGCCGCCGCGCTCGCGGGCGCTGATGCCGATCGCCGGCGACGATTCGCCGCGCGCCATCGACAGCGCTTCGGCCGCAAGCGACCGCGGCTCGGCGAGAAGCCAGCGGATCGCCAGGATGTGCTCGTCGATGCCGGTGCCTTTCGCGATCTCGGATTCGAAGCGGTACGTCGGCGCGACCAGATCGTTCAGCCACCAGAGATCGACGCCGAGCAGCAGCACCTCCGGCGCGCGCGACGTCGGCAGCAGCATCGAGAGATCGTGCGCGTCGCGAAGGCTGTTCAGGATGCCGCCCGCGTTGTAGAAGTCGCCCGCGCGATCGCCGAACATCCCGGCGCGGAACTTCATCGTCCTCGACGAGCCGGCGACGAGAATCCTCGGACGCCGCTCGACGATCGCGCGCCACTTGTACGCGTAGAAGGCCTGATCGGTCGCGCGCAGGAAGAGCGCCTCGGGGTGCGTCCGCTGGTACGCGAGCACGCGCTCGACGGGCCAGATCTCTCCGGACCACTGCAGCACCGCTTCGGCGAGGAGAAGCACGAGCGCCGGAACGGCGCAGAACGAGAGCAGGTGCCGGAGGAATCGTCGCAACCCGGGCCTTGTCGGTTGTGGAAGCGTACTGCTTGTAGCGCGGCGCCGCCGGCCCTGCCAAGCACCAGACGCTGGGACCTGGTACTGGTCAAGTTTGAACAGGGTCGCTACGACGGGCGCCTAAACCACCAAGCGCGCATATGTTGACCGATCATGAATGCGGCGCTAGATCGCCACGTAGTGCTGCCCGCCTCATGCTGCATTTCCGGGCCGTCCGCTAGCGCCTCAAATCCGGCGGGCACGGCGTCGAATCGGATGGAGCCGCCCACAGCGGCACGCCCGAAAGACGCAACATCTGTATATTCGTTTCGCATGCGGACGCAATGTCTAAAAAGAACTTGGCATCGGTCCGGCCCTATGGAAGACGCGTCACGGAAGGACCGTAGTTTTACCTTCTGTGGGCCTTCAACTTTCAGGGCACGCCCGTTCTTGTCTGGCTTAGCAATCTCCGCCAACTGCTCTGGACCGAGCGCGTGAGCGTCGGCACCGCAACCATACTCAAGTCGGACAAATCTCGGAGCGTAAATGATCTCCTCTGACGAACTCGGAGTGTACTCGGCTGTGGCGTCCGAATAGTTCTCTACGGCGTACGTAGTAGTGATTTCGATGTCAAAAGACCCAACGTCATCACATGGCATGAATCGATATGCTTTTAGGTAATCGAACATGACGAAGTCTGTTTTCAAAACTAGTTTCGATATGCTCTCCTGCAGCGGCCGGGGAAGTCCGCGCCCAATCAATCGGCCAGCTAAATGTTCTGCTGTGTGTTCTATGAGCCGCTTCTGGGCGGCCACTTCGAAGAACAACGCGAGCAATCCAGCAATCGCGAGAGCATCACCTAACCGTTCTAGAACGCCGTGAAACGGCCACTGTCCTGGGTACCCTGTCCCAAGAACCAAACCCGCGACCACAGATGCGACCGGTAACCCGTAGAACAACCAGAGGGTTTTCCGATCTGCAGCAGGAATGAGGCTACTGGGCATCGCGGATTCGGGTGAGCCTACCAGAAGCGCGCGAGCGTCGCCTCCGTCACTAATTCTTGCCTACGGTCGATTAGTCAATTTCCCAAAGGCAAACCTGCCCACTACCCGCGCTCTGTTTTCGACCGTCGTGTGCCGCTTCGGCACATCACGGTGGGCTTCCGGCGAATCGGCGTCCGCGTAACCCGTTCGATTGATGGGTAGTTTACTGAAACGGCCCTGGTGGAACGCTACTTGCGACTGTATAGGACATTATGGTGCATTATCAACAGGACCGCCGCATCACGGAGACGGGCGCGCTCCCGAAGTGTCCTCGGTGCGGCAGCCATCGAACAGAAATGATTGGGATGTCGGCCGATCTCGACACCGCGTACCTCCGCTGCGCCGCGTGCGGCGGCCGCGCGGAGCTGCCGATCGGCGGTTCGCGCGACGCCGTCGTCGCCGCCGGATGACACGAATGACCGACCGCGATACGCCGTCCGACGCGATCACCGACGCCGTGTCCGCCGAGCTGGAAGCGATGCGCGTGATTGGCGCGGCGCTGGCGCTCGTCCGCGATCGGCAGGCGCGCGCGCGCGTGCTGCGCTGGGCGGCCGAGTGCTTCGAGGCGCAGCTGGCCGCGCCGCTCGTGCATGCGGCCGCGCCGCTCGTGCAGCCGGCTCGCGAGCCCGTTCCGGCGCCCGATCCGACGCTTGCCGTCGAAACGCTGCACGAGCTCTTCGAGCAGCCGGAATCCGACGACATCCTGCAGGAGATCTTCGACGTGCCGGCGCTGCACGCGATCGCCGCGGCGCCCGAGCCGGCGCGCGCCGCGCGAACGCCGCGCGAGGAACCGGCGCGCCTCGACGCGCTGGTGCGCGGCTTCGCGGCGGAGTTCCAGCGGCTCGCAATCGAGTGGCAGAGCGCGTGACGCGGATCCGTGTTATCTAAGATCACATACAGCTTCGTGTAATCCGCGACGTGGCGATCGTCGGCGCGGGCGCGGCCGGCCTCGCGGCGGCGATCTTCGCGCGCCGCTTCAGCCCATCGGCCTCGCTCATCGTGCTCGAGGGCGCGCGCGCGCCCGGCGCGAAGATCCTCGTGAGCGGCGGCAGCCGCTGCAACGTCACCAACGCGCACGTCAGCGAACGCGACTTTTGGGGCGGTCCGCGGGCGATCGTCCGCCGCGTGCTGCGCGCCTTTCCTGTCGCCGACACCGTCGCGTTCTTCGACGAGATCGGCGTCCGCCTTCGCGAGGAAGCCGGCGGGAAGCTGTTCCCCGCCACCAACCGTGCGCGCGACGTCCTCGAGGCGCTGCTCCGCGAAGCGCGCCGCGTCGGCGTGCAGCTCGACGCCGGCCAGCGCGTCCTCGAGATCGATCGCGCCGACGGCGGCTTCCGCATCGTGACATCGTCGCAGGAAGTAATCGCGCCGCATCTCGTGCTCGCGACGGGAGGCCAGGCGCTGCCGAAGAGCGGCAGCGACGGCGCGGGCTACGCGTTCGCGCAGCGCCTCGGCCACACGATCGTGCCCGCGACGCCGGCGCTCGCGCCGCTCGTGCTCGACGCCGCCGACGGCATGCACGCGCCGCTCTCCGGCGTCGCGCACGACGTCGAGCTGACGGTGCGCGTCGACGGCGCGATCGCGGTGCGGCTCGCCGGCGCGTTGTTGTGGACGCATTTCGGCGTCAGCGGCCCGGTCGTGCTGAACGCGTCGCGGCACTGGCTGCGCGCGCAGCTCGAGGGCCGCGCCGCCGCCGTGACGGCGAATTTCTGTCCGGGACGGCAGTTCGACGATCTGGACGACGAGTGGCAGACGCGCGCGCGCGATGCCCCACGCGCGGCGGTGCTCACGGCGCTCTCGACCATCGTGCCGGCCTCGGTCGCGGCCGCGCTGCTCGGCCGCCTCGCGATCGACGGCGCGACGACGCTCGCGCACCTCGCGCGCGACGATCGCCGCCGCATCGCGCGCGCGCTCGTCGAATGGCCGCTGCCCGTCGTCGCCTCGCGCGGCTACACGTACGCGGAAGCGACCGCCGGCGGCGTGGCGCTCGGCGAAATCGATGCCGCGACGATGCGATCGCGCGTGTGTCCGGGGTTGTCGATCGTCGGCGAGGTGCTCGACGTCGACGGCAGAATCGGCGGGTTCAACTTTCAGTGGGCGTGGTCGAGCGGCTTCGTGGCGGGACGCGCGCTTGCGAAGGGGGCCGCTCGCGCGTGAACGAAGTCGTGCCGCGCGGTCGCCCTTACCGTTTGCCCTGCTGGCCCCCGCCCTGCTGGCCGCCCTGGCCCGGCTGCTGGCCACCAGGCTTCTGACCCTGCTGTCCCGGCTGGTTCGAGCCCGGCTGGTTCCAGTTCTTGTCGCCACCCGCGCCCTGCTCCGGGCGCTGGCCACCCTGCTGGCCCTGTTTCTGATCGCCGGCGTTCTGATTCGGGTTCTGATTCTGATTGTCCATATCTGCTCCTGAGCGAGTCGGCCCCGCGCGAAGCGATGCAAGCGCGCGACCAGGAACTGCCGTTGACGCGCACGCCGCCTCTCGCTACGCTCAGCCGTGATGGCCCCGCGCTTCCTGTTCCGTGGATTCAAGTCGTCGCATGAGATTTTCGACCGCGGCCTCGGCTCGCTCGAGCGCGACGTCATGGCGATTGCGTGGGCGTGCGGCGAGCTCAGCGTACGTGAGGCATGCGAACGGTTGGGATCGAGCGTCGCATATACGACGGTGATGACGACGATGGACCGGCTCTTCAAGAAGCAGCTGCTCCATCGGCGAAAAGTCGGCCGTGCGTTCCTCTACCGCGCGACGGCATCGCGCGACGAGATCGAGGGCGCGGTGACGGCTGAGTTGGTGGAGAGCCTGCTTGTGCGAAACGCCGCCGAACCGCTGCCTGTGCTCTCCTCGCTCGTCGACGCAGTGAGCGATCGCGATCGCGCGCTGCTCGACGAGCTGGAGCGGCTCGTGCGCGAGAAGCGGCGCGCGATCACGCGCGCGAAGCCGCGATGAACGCGCAGTATCTCGCACGCGCCGCGGTGATCGCGCTCGCGTGGCTCGCCGTCGTCAACCTCGCGGCGACGATCGCCGTCGCGATCGCCGCGCCGCGCGTTGCCCGCGCCCGGCGCGCCGGAAGTTCCGCATCAACGTGGCTCGCGCTGCGGCTCCTCCCGGCGTCGGCCTCGCTGATCTTCGTCGCGCTGCTGTTTCTGCCGTCGTACTTCCGGTACGAGCCGCGTGATCCGGGCGAAGGCGTCGACGCCACCCTCGCGGCGCTCGCCGTCGCGGCGGCGGCAATCGTCCTCACCGGCGCCGCGCGCGGGATCGCGTCGTGGCGCCGCGCGTCGCGGCGATCGCGCGCGTGGATCCGCAGCGCGCGGCCGATCGCGTTGTCCGGCGCGCCGCTCGCCGCGTACGAGGTCCCTATCGATGCGCCGATGATGGCGCTCGCCGGCGTGATCCGTCCGCGCCTCATCGTGACGCGAGGGCTCGTCAGGACGCTCACGGTCGACGAGCTGCGCGCGAGCGTCGCGCACGAAGTCGGCCACTGGCACGCGGCGGACAACCTGAAGCGGCTCGCCATGCGCGCGGCGCCCGATTTCCTCTTCGCGACGCGTACCGCGTCGGCGATCGAATCGCGCTGGGCGGCGGCGGCCGAGCACGCGGCCGATCGCCGCGCGTGCGCCGATCCCGACGCGCGCTGCGCGCTGGCGTCGGCGCTCGTAAAAGTCGCGAAGTTGACGCCGACGCGCACGCCGCTCGCCGATCCGATCAGCACGCTCGTCGACGGCGGCGACGTCGCCTCGCGCGTGCGCCGCCTGCTGGACGACGCCGAGCCGGCCGCCCGATCGCGATCGCGATGGCGGCTGCCGCTCGCCGCCGCCGCGGCCACCGCCGCGCTCGCGATCGCCTACACGCCGCTTCTTCGCCTCGTGCACGACGCGACCGAGATCCTCGTCAACACGCTGCCCTGATCGGGGAACCATGCATCCGCTCGAGACGCTCGCGCAGGACGTCCGCTACGCGTTTCGCACGCTCCGCCGCTCGCCCGGGTTCACCTTCGTCGCCGTCCTCGCGCTTGCGCTCGGCATCGGCGCCAACACCGCGATCTTCAGCCTCGTGGACGCCTCGCGCGCCCGCGCGCTGCCGTACGCGGATCCGACGCGCCTCGTCGCGCTCTGGGGCAACGTGCAGCGCGCGCGCGTCGAGCGGCGCGGCGCCTCCTACCCCGACTTCCTCGACTGGCGCGCGCGCACGACGAGCTTCGTCGATCTCGCCGCGTTCGACGGCCAGACGCTGACGCTCGTCGGCGCCGACGAGCCGGAGCGCATTCGCGTCGAGTTCGTCTCGGCGCCGTACTTCTCGCTGCTCGGCGTGCAGCCGTCTCGCGGCCGCGTCTTCCGACCCGAGGAAGACGACGTCGCCAGGCCGGCGCCGGTCGTCGTCCTCGCCGACGGCTTGTGGAAGCGTCGGTTCGGCGGCGATCCCGGCGTGATCGGCCGAAGCGTCACGCTCTGCTGCGCGCCGCGGGCGTACACGATCGTCGGCGTGATGCCGCAGGGATTCACGGGATTGACCGACGCCGCGGAGCTGTGGGTGCCGTTCGCGATGTACGCGCCGCCCGATGTGATGGCGTCGCGCGGCACGCGCGGGTTCGCCGCGCTCGCGCGGCTGAAGACCGGGACGACGATGGACTCGGCGCAGCGCGAGTTGGACGCCGTTTCGCGGCAGCTCGAGCGCGAGCACCCGGACACCAACGAGAAGCGCGCGGTGGAAGTCAGCCCGCTCGACGTCGAGCTGTTCGGGCCGTTCCGGCCTGCGCTGACGATCCTGATGGCGGCCGTCGCGTTCGTCCTGCTGATCGCGTGCGCCAACGTCGCCAACCTGCTGCTCGCGCGATCGGAAACGCGCCGCCGCGAGATCGCCGTGCGCACGGCGCTCGGCGCCGGACGCGGCCGCCTGCTGCGGCAGCTCGTCACCGAAGGCTGCGTGCTGACGCTCGCTGGCGCCGCCGTCGGATTGCTCGTCGCGAAAGCGGCCATTGCCGCGCTCGTCGCCAACAGTCCTGTCGCGTTCCCGAGCATCCTGACGCCCGATCTCGATCTGCGCATCGCCGCGTTCACGGTCGCCGTGTCGCTCGTCTGCGGCCTCTTCGTCGGGCTCGCGCCGGGGCTGCAGGCGCGCGCGGTCGATCTGGGCGCGTCGCTCAAGGAGAGCGCGCGCGGGAGCGACGGCCCGCGATCGCACCGCGTGCGCAGCGCGCTCGTCGTCGCCGAGCTGTCGCTGGCGGTGGTGCTGCTCATCGGCGCAGGCCTGATGATCCGATCGGTGAGCAATCTCGCCGCGGTGAGCGCCGGATTCGATCCGTCCGCCGTCCTCACGCTGCACGTGAGCATTCCGCGCGCGGCCGCGGCATCGGCGGCGGGAACGCCGTCCGCGCCCGCCGCGCCGCCCGCGCCGGCCGTGTATGGCCGCGCGCTCCTCGAGCGGATTCGCGCGGTGCCCGGCGTCTCGGCCGCCGCGCTCGGGAGCGACGTCCCGCTCGACGGGAACGCCGCGGCGTCGTTCTACGCGGCGGAAGGACAACCGCCCGTGAACGCGCAGAACGTGCCGCGCGCGTACGTGCACCGCGTCTCGCCGGAATTCTTCGCCACGCTTCGGATTCCGCTCGTCGCCGGACGCACGTTCACCGATGCCGACGCGTCGTCGGCCGCGAACACCGCGATCGTCAGCGAACGCGTCGTCGCGCGCTTCTGGCCCGGCCAGGACCCGATCGGCAAGCGGATCAAGTTCGGATCGCTGACGTCGACTGTGCCGTGGATGTCGATCGTCGGGGTCGTCGGCGAGGTGAAGTATCGCGGGCTGCCGGAGAACCCGACTGGGGATCCCGACGTCTATCTGCCGTTCGTCGATCGCAACTCGCAGGTGGCGCTGGCCGTCCGCTCGAGCGTGCCGCCCGCGTCGCTCGTCACGCCGATTCGGAGCGCGATCCGCGCGGCGGATCCGTCGATTCCGATCTACGCCGTCGCGCCGATGACCGATCTCATCGCGGAGCAGACGGCGCAGTCGCGCTTCACGATGTGGCTGATGGGCGTCTTCGCCGCGGCGGTGCTGCTGCTCGCGGTGGTCGGCATCTACGGCGTGATGGCGTACCTCGTCACGCAGCGGACGCGCGAGATCGGGATCCGCCTCGCGCTGGGCGCGGAGGGCCGCGACATCCTGCGGCTCGTCGTCGGCAGCGGCGCGCGGCTGATCGCGTGCGGGATTGCGCTCGGCGTCGCGGCGTCGTTCGCGCTCGAGCGGCTCGCGGCGTCGATGCTCTTCGGCGTCGCCGCCGCGGACGCCGCGTCGGCTGCGGCGGTGGCCGTCCTCGCCGTCGTCGCGCTGCTCGCGTGCTACATCCCCGCCGTCCGCGCCACGCGGGTCAACCCGATCGGCGCACTCCGCGCCGAGTAGGCGCCCCGCGCCCGCCCGCCCCGTTCGGTGCCAGGCACGTGCCCGGCACGTGCCTGGCACCCTCCGCGTCCTCTGTCTACCTCTGCGTCCTTGTCTTTCATCGTCCGTCCAGCTCTGCGTCCTCGGCTTTCATCGTCCGTTCATCTGTTGCACGCTATAGTTTGGTCCCGTACGCGTTGAGGGAGGACGACATGCGACGATTGCTCTACACCATTCTCGGCGCCCTCGCCGCCGCCGCGGCGCTCTCCGCCGCCGCGACGGGCTATCACGTCGTCGGCGAGATCCAGATCGGCGGCGAAGGCGGCTGGGATTACCTCACGGTCGACAGCGCGGCGCGGCGCTTGTACGTGTCGCACGGCACGCACGTCGCCGTCGTCGATCTCGACTCGAACAAAGTGGTCGGCGACATTCCCGATACGCCGGGCGTGCACGGGATCGCGATCGCGCCGGAGCTGAACAAGGGATTCATCAGCAACGGCCGCGGCAACAACGTCACGATCTTCGATCTCAAAACGCTGAAGACGCTCGGCACGGTCGCGACGGGCGAGAACCCGGACGACATCTGCTACGACGCCGGGACGAGCCGCGTGTTCGTGTTCAACGGGCGATCGAAGAACGCGACCGTGATCGACGCGAAGGGCAACAAGGCCGCCGCGACGATTGCGCTGCCGGGGAAACCCGAGTTCTCCGTTGCCGACGGCAAGGGCAAGGTGTTCACGAACATCGAGGACACGAACGAGATCGTCGAGATCGACGCGGCGAAGGCCGCCGTCGCGAAGAAGTACTCGCTCAGCCCGTGCGACGGGCCGTCGGGCATGGCGTTCGACGCCAAGAGCCGCCGCCTGATGTCGGTCTGCTCCAACCGCGTGATGGCGGTTTCCGATCCCGATGCGGGCAAGGTCGTCGCGACGCCCGCGATCGGCGCCGGCTCCGACGGCGCCGCGTTCGATCCGGGCACCGGCTACGCGTTCAGCTCGAACGGCGACGGCACGCTGACGGTCGTCCAGCAGACGGGCGGCAAGTGGGACGTCGTGGAGAACATCGCGACGGAGCGCGGCGCGCGCACGATCGCGATCGACGAGAAGACGCACAAGATCTATCTGCCGACCGCGAAGACGGCGCCGTCGCAGGGCGGCGGCCGCGCGACGTACCTGCCGAACACGTTCAAGGTGCTGGTCGTCGGCAAATGACGCAACGACGACTCGCAGCCTCGTATCTCCTGGCGGCGGCGCTCGTGATGTCGGCATCGGCGCGCGCGTCCGCGCAGCAGCCGCCGCCTGGACCGCCGCTCGCGCTCGTGCATCCGGAGGCGCCGGCGGCGCCGCCCGCGACGATCACGCTGCAGGACGCGCTCGATCGCGCGCGGCAGAACGACGCGCAGTTCCAGTCGGCGTCCGCCGACGCGCAGATCGCGCGTGAAGATCGCGTCCAGGCGCGCGCGTCGCTCCTGCCCGCCGTCAGCTACACGACGCAGTATCTCGGCAACTCGCCGAACGGCGTCAACCCGAACGGCCGCTTCGTCTCGCTCGACGGCGTGAAGATGTACCGCGCGTGGGGCGTCGTGCATCAGGACGTCTCGCCGAACGTGCTGATGGCGACGCCGCTCCGCCGCGCGCAGGCGGCCGAAGCCGCCGCCCAGGCGAAGCTCGAGATCGCGCAGCGCGGCCTCGCGGTGACCGTCACGCGCAGCTACTACGCGCTCGTCGTCGCCCAGCGCAAGTACGCGTCGGCGCAGACCGCGGCGCAGCAGGCCGGCCGCTTCTTCGACATCACCCAGCAGCAGCAGCGGCTGGGGCAGGTCGCGCGCAGCGACGTGATCAAGGCCGAGATTCAGTATCAGCAGCTGCAGCAGGCGTTCCGCGACGCGTTCGTCGCGATGGACACCGCGCGGCTGGCGGTCGCCGTGCTGCTCTCGCCGACCCTCGACGAGAACTTCACCGTCGTCGACGATCTCGCGGCGGCGCCGCCGCTGCCGGCCTTCGACGAAGTGCGCGGCATGGCCGCGCGCGGCAACCCCGACGTGCGCGCCGCCGAGGAGACGCTGCGCGCCGCCGGCCACGACGTCCGCGCGGCGAAGAACGCCTTCTACCCGACGCTCGCGGTGGAGGGCGTGTACGGCATCGAGGCGAACGAGTTCGCCCTGAACAGCCGCATCGCGGCGCAGCCCGAGCTCGGCGTGCTGCCGAACCTGGGCTATTTCGTCACGCTCAATCTGAATGTGCCGGTGTGGGATTGGGGCGGGCTGCGCAGCAAGCTGCACCAGAGCGAGACGAGGCAGCACCAGGCCGAGGTGACGCTCACGCAGACCCAGCGCCAGCTGCTGAGCAACCTGTATTCGATGTACAACGAAGCGACGGCCGCCAGGTCGGGCGTCGACAACCTGCAGCACGTCGCGGATCTCGCGGCCGAAAGCCTGCGCCTGACGACGCTGCGGTATCAGGCCGGGGAATCGACGGCGCTGGAGGTCGTCGACGCGCAGACCACGTTCGTCCAGGCGCGCAACGCCATCGACGATGCGCAGGTGCGCTACCGCGTCGCGCTGGCGGAGCTGCAGACGCTGACGGGACGGTTTTAGAATCGGGTGATGAATTTGGCATCTCGAAACCGCGTCCGGCCGGTCATCGTCGCGCTCGCGTGCGCGGCGATCGCGGGCTGCAGCCACAAGGGCGAACAGGACACGACGCCGGTGGTCACGGTGGACGTCGCGCCGGTGCTGCTGTCGCAGATTCAGCGGACGATCCGCGCCGAAGGGCTGATCTATCCGCGCCAGCAGGCGGCGATCGTCCCGAAGATCGCCGCGCCGATCCGTAAAGCGTACGTCCAGCGCGGCGCGCGCGTGCGCGCCGGGCAGCTGCTCCTCGAGCTCGAGAACCGCGACCTGGCCGGCGCGAGCGCCGAGAGCCGCGCGTCGTTCGACCAGGCGCAGGCGAACTACGAGACGGCGGCGCGGGCGACGGTGCCGCAGGAAGTGCAGAAGGCGGAGCTCGAGACGCGCGCGGCGAAGGACGCGCTCGACGCGCAGCAGGCGATCTACGACAACCGCCAGCGGCTGCTGCAGGAAGGCGCGATCGCGGAAAAAGACGTCAACGACGCGCGCGCGAATCTGAGCCAGGCGCGCACGCTGTACGAGACCACGCGCAAGCGCCTCGAGGATCTGAAGGGGTTCGCGCGCGATCAGGAGCTGAAGGCCGCCGCCGCGCAGCGCGACGCCGCGCGAGGGCGCTTCGAGTCGGCGCAGGCGCAACTCGGCTACTCGCACCTCACGAGCCCGATCGACGGCGTCGTCACCGATCTGCCGCTGTACGCCGGAGAGATGCCCCCGAGCGGGCAGCCGATCGTCACCGTGATGGATCTCTCGCAGGTGATCGCGCGCGCGCACGTGTCGCCCGCCGAAGCCGCGGAGCTGAAGGTGGGCAACGACGCGAACGTGATCGGCCCGGGCGGCGCGCCGATCGCCGGCAAGGTGACGCAGATCAGCCCGGCGCTCGACGCCGCGAACACCACCGTCGAAGTGTGGGTGCAAGCCGACAACAAGGACGGCGCGCTCAGGCCCGGCACGAGCCTGCGCGTCGAGATGATCGCGCGCACGGTGCCGAACGCGCTCGTGGTGCCGCAGACCGCGATCCTCACGAGCCCCTCGGGCGCGACGTTCGCGATCGTGATCGACAAGGACGACAAGCCGCACCGCCGCAAGATTGCCGTCGGCGTCCGCGATTCGGGCAAGGCGCAGGTGACCGACGGCCTCGAGAGCGGGCAGCGCGTCGCGACCACCGGCGCCTTCGAGCTGTTCAAGCTCGAGCCCGAAGTGCTCTCGAAGGTGAAGGTGCAGATCGCGCCGGCGAAGGAAGAGGAAGAAGTCGAAGAAACGTGATGGCTGCGCCCCAGGACGAACGCCCCGACCGCTACTGGTTCGCCCGCCACTCGACGTCGATCATCTTCCTGATTTGCATCCTGGCGGTGATCGGCGTCTACGAGGCGCTGACGCTGCCGGTCGCCGTCTTTCCGACGACGAACTTCCCGCGCATCATCATCGGCGTCGACAACGGCGTGACGCCGATCGAGCAGATGGAGGTCTCGATCACGCGGCCGATCGAAGAGGCGGTGCGCACCGTCCCGGGGCTCGAGGACGTGCGCTCGGTCACGAGCCGCGGCTCGGCCGAGATCAATCTCTTCTTCAACTGGACCGTCGACATGCTCGAGACGCTGCAGCTGGTCGACGCCGCGGTGTCGCGCGTGCAGCGCGCGCTGCCCGCCACGGCGCAGATCCAGACGCATCGCCTCGACTTCGCGAGCTTCCCGATCATCGGCTACAGCCTGACGTCCGAGTCGGTGCCGCAGACCGATCTCTGGGAGCTGGCCACCTACGACATCAAGCCGCGCCTGAATCGCCTGCCCGGCGTCGCGAGCGTGCTGATTCAGGGCGGCCAGCGGCCCGAGTTCCACGTCGTGGTCGATCCCGCGCAGATGCTGCGCGCCAAGACGTCGATCGCCGACATCGTCGCCGCCGTGAACCGCACGAACGTCGTCGACTCGCCGGGGCTCCTCAATCGCAACCACCAGCTGTTCCTCGGCCTCGTCGACGCGCAGCTGCACAGCGTCGAGGACGTCGGCAACGTCGTCATCAAGCATGTGAACAACACGCCGGTGCACGTGCGCGACATCGGCGCCGTCACGCGCGCGACCGAGCCGGTGTACACGGCCGTCAGCGCGAACGGCAAGCCGGCGCTGCTCCTCAGCGTGAACCGGCAGCCGGACAGCAACACCGTCCAGGTCGCCGACGAAGTGCATCAGGAAATGGCCGCGATTCAGCCGACGCTGCCCGCGGGCGTCGAGATGCGGCCCTTCTACGATCAGTCGACGATCGTGACGGAATCGATCGCGAGCGTCCGCGACGCGATCGTGATCGGCTTGTTCCTCGCCGGGCTGATCATCTGGCTCTTCCTCCGCGACTGGGGCACCGCCGTCATGACGGGGCTCGTCGTCCCGGTGACGATGGTCGTCACGTTCATCGCGATGAAGATGCTCGGCCAGAGCTTCAACCTGATGACGCTCGGCGGGCTCGCGGCGGCGGTCGGCCTCGTGATCGACGACAAGATCGTCGTCGTCGAGAACATCGTGCTGCACCGCGACGGCGGCGAGGGGCCGCTGCAGGCCACGGCGAGCGCGCTCAGGGAGCTGACGGTTCCGCTCATCGGCTCGACGCTGACGCCGATCGTCGTCTTCCTGCCGCTCATCACGATCACCGGCGTGACGGGCACGTTCTTCGGCGCGCTGGCGATCGCGATGAGCGTCTCGCTCCTCACCTCGCTCGTGCTCGCGCTCGTGTGGACGAGCAACCTGAGCATCCGCCTCGTGCGGCGCGGGCAGGGCGCGCACGCGCCGGCGGCTCTCCACTCCGACGCGGCGCATCCGCTGCCCCGCGGCTTCGACACCGACCCGCGCGCGGCGCAGGTGCGCCGCATGATGGCCGCGGAGGAAGCGTCGCTCTCCGGCGGAGTCTTCGGGCGCGTGCTCGTGTGGTACGAGCGCACGCTCCGCCGATCGCTCCACCATCGCTTCGCGCTCGCGGCGCTCTGCGGCGTCCTCGTCGTGCTGTCGTACGCGTGCTACCGCTTCCTCGGCAGCGATCTGCTGCCGGCGTTCGACGAAGGCGGCTTCGTGATCGACTACGTGATGCCGCCGGGCAGCTCGCTGCAGGAGACCGGCCGCGTCATCGGACGCATCGAGCGCATCCTGCGCGACACGCCGGAAGTGGAGAGCACGTCGCGCCGCACGGGGCTCGAGCTCGGGCTCGCCGCGGTGACCGAGCCGAACACCGGCGACATCGCCGTGAAGCTGAAAGCAAAGCGCAGCCGCGGCGTCGACGACGTGATCAGCGAGGTGCGCGCGAAGGTGGCGAAGTCGGAGCCGGGGCTCGACGTCGAGTTCATCCAGGTGCTGCAGGACATGATCGGCGACCTCACCGGCGCGCCGGAGCCGGTCGTGGTGAAGCTCTTCGCTCAGGATCCGGAGCTCTTGAGCACGTGGGCGCCGCAGGTCGCCGACGCGCTCGAGAAGGTGAAGATCGGCGGCAAGGCGGCGATCGTCGACGTCGAGAACGGCATCGAGAAGACGACGAGCGGGCCGGCGGTGCGGTTCACTGTGAACCCCGACGCCGCCGACCGCGCGGGCTTCACCGCCGAAGAGCTCGGCACGGTCGGCGTCGCGCTCGTCGAGGGCGAGCCGGCGTCGGCGCCGGTGTTGATCAACGACCGGCCGTACCCGCTGCGCGTCCGCTTCCCGGCGTCGGCGCGCGCGTCGCTCGAGGCCATGGGCAACACGGTGCTCGTCAGCTCGGCGGGATCGACGGCCACGCTCGGATCGATGACGACGATCGACGAGCTGCCGGGGCAGACCGAAGTGCGGCGCGAGAACCTGCAGCGGCTCGTCGAGGTGACGGCGCGGCTCGAAGGCGTCGACATGGGCACGGGCATCGCCGCGGTGCAGCAGACGGTGGCGGACCTGAAGCTGCCGCCGTCGATCCGTGTCGAATACGGCGGCACGTTCAAGGAGCAGCAGAAATCGTTCCGCGACCTGACGGTCGTCCTCGTGCTGGCGGTCGTGCTCATCTTCCTCGTGCTGCTGTTCGAGTTCCGCTCCTACACCGCGCCGATCGCGATCCTGTCGTCGGCGCTGCTCTCGACCTCGGGCGTCTTCGTCGCGCTGCTCCTGACGCGCACGACCTTCAACGTGTCGTCGTTCATGGGGCTGATCATGGTGATCGGCATCGTCGCGAAGAACGGCATCCTGCTGCTCGACGCGAACGAGAAGTTCCTGTCGATCGGCTTTCTGCCGGAGGAAGCGATCGTTCAAGCGGGGCGCCGCCGGCTCCGCCCGATCGTGATGACGGCGATCGCGGCCGCGGCCGGCATGCTGCCGCTCGCGCTCGGCCTGGGCGAAGGATCGCAGATGCTGCAGCCGCTCGCGATCGCGGTGATCGGAGGCATCCTGATCTCGATGGTGCTGTCGCTCGTCGTCACGCCGGCGATCCAGTTCTTCTTCACCGCGCGGCGCGCGGAGACTGTGGCCGTGTGATCGCATGCGCGTGCTGCTGGTCGAAGACGAGCCGCGCGCGGCGGAGATCCTGGCCAGGGGGCTGCGCGAGCAGACCTATGCCGTCGACGTGGCGAGCGACGGGGAGGCGGCGATCCTCCAGGCGGCCGCGACCGACTACGACGCGCTGATCCTCGACGTCATGCTGCCGCGCAAGAGCGGCATGGCGGTGTGCCGCTCGATCCGCGAATCGGGCAGCGCGGTGCCGATTCTCATGCTGACCGCGCGCGACGCGGTGGAGGCGCGCATCGAGGGGCTCGACTGCGGCGCCGACGACTACCTCGTGAAGCCGTTCGACTTCGGCGAGCTGCTCGCGCGGCTGCGCGCGATCGTCAGGCGCGGCCGGCAGCCGATCGCGGCCGACCGCGTGACGATCGGCGCGCTGACGCTCGACACGCGCGCCCGCCGCGCGCAGATCGGCGCGCGCGAGCTCGCGCTCACGGCGAAGGAGTACGCGCTGCTCGAGTACCTCGTGCGCCGCGCCGGCGACGTCGTGACGCGCGCCGAGATCGCCGAGCACGTCTGGGACGAGCACTCCGATCCGCTCTCGAACGTCGTCGACGTCTACATCCAGCGGCTGCGCCGGAAGATCGAGGAGGCGGGCGGCGAGCCGCCGATCCGCACGCGGCGCGGCGAAGGGTACCAGGTGATCGGATGAGCGCGCGCGGCATCGGCGCGCTGTCGCTGCGGGCGCGGCTGACGCTCTGGTACTCGCTCGCGCTCGTCGCGGCGCTCGCGCTCTTCGGCGCCGTCGTCGTCTGGCAGCAGGGGCGGGTCGGCATGCGCCGCGTCGATCGCGAGCTCGACGCGCTCGCGGCGACGCTCGACAACGTGCTGCGCGACGAGCTCACGGAGACGGGCGATCCACCGGCCGCGGCCGTCGAAGCCGCGCGGACGATCGCCGCGGGCGATCACGCGCTCGCGATCCTCGACGCCGGGGGCGTCGTGCTCGCGAACGATGGGCGCGGGCTGGCGCTCGACGCCCGCAACCTGGTTTCAACCTGGTTTCAACCTGGTTTCAACCTGGAAGAAACCAGGTTCGGGCGCGCGCGCGCCGTGACGGCGCCGGGCGCCTCCGGCGGCTGGCGCGTCCACGTCGTCCCGACGACGACCGCCCGCGGGACGTTTCACCTCGTCGTCGCCGCGCCGCTCGACGACGTGCTTCGCGAGCAGCGCGAGGCGAAAGAAGCGATGCTGATCGGCATTCCGATCGCGCTCCTGCTCGCGGCGGCCGGCGGGCTGTGGCTCGCGTCGATCGGCCTCGGGCCGATCACCGGGATGGCGCGGCGCGCGGAGGCGCTCGCGCCGGGCGGCGTCGAGGATCTCGGGGGGACCGATCGCGGCGACGAGCTCGGGCAGCTCGCGCGCGCGTTCAACGGGCTGGTCGCGCGGCTGCGGCAGACCCTCCGGACGCAGCGTCAGTTCATGGCCGATGCGTCGCACGAGCTGCGGACGCCGGTGTCGGTGATTCAGTCGACCGCGGAGGTGATCCTCGCGCGCGATCGGGATCGATCGGAGTACCGCGAGGCGCTGGCGACGGTCGGCGCGGAAGCGCGCCGGCTCGGGCGGCTCGTCGACGACATGCTCGTGCTCGCGCGCGCCGACGCCGGCGGCTACCCGCTGCGCCGCGAGCACGTCTACCTGAACGAGATCGCCGCCGATTGCACGCGGACCGTCGACGTGCTGGCGCGCGAGCGCGGCGTCACCGTGCGCGCGTCGGCGCCCGTCGACGTCCCGTTCTACGGCGACGAGAGCCTGCTGCGCCGCATGATCCTGAACCTGCTCCAGAACGCCGTCGCGCACACGCGTGAAGGCAGCGCGGTGGCCGTGGAGGTGTCGCCGAACGGCCGCTACGCGTACGTGCGCGTGACGGATCAGGGTGAAGGGATTCCGGAAGCGGATCGCGCGCGAATTTTCGATCGGTTCGTGCAGCTCGACGCCGCGCGCCGCGGCGCCGGCGCCGGCCTCGGCCTGCCGATCGCGCGATGGATCGCCGAAGCGCACGGCGGGACTCTGGAGTTGGAAGAGAGTGGAAGCGGCGGCAGCACGTTTCGCATCGCGCTGCCTGGATGAGGCGTCGAGTGACGGTTCATCACGAAGACACGAAAAACCACGAAGTACACGAAATCATTCTGTACAGGAGTCGCTTCGTGGTTTCGTGGATCTTCGTGACTTCGTGATAAGCCGTCACGGGGTGGCGGCGGTCATGATTCGGCTTTCTTTTTCTTCACTGCTCTCTTCCGCGTGGGCGCCTTGTGCGGCGCGGGCTCGTTGGTCGCCTGCAGCACGACGAGGCGCGTCGCGAACGTGCGGCGGCCGTGCTCGTCGAAGTCGATCACCGTGTGGTGCTCGTTGACCTCGACGAGCGTGCCGGCGCCGTAGGTGGCCTGCGTGACGCGGTCGCCCTTCGACCAGTTTTTCATCGCGTTACCAGCGCGGCTCGCGGCGCCCGCCGCCGCCGCCGCGGTTGCCGCCGTACCCGCCGCCGCCGCCGAAGCCGCCCTCCGGCTTCGGACGCGCCTCGTTGACGGTGAGGGCGCGGCCGCCCATCTGATACTGGTTCAGCTCGTTCGCCGCCTTCTGCGCTTCCTCGTCGGTCGCCATCTCGACGAACGCGAAGCCGCGCGCGCGGCCGGTGGCAGCGTCGCGCATCACGCGCACCGATTCGACGGTCCCCGCGCGGCTGAACAGCTCCTGCAGCTCCGCTTCACCGGTCGTGTAGGGAAGATTTCCGACGTAGAGCCTTCGACCCATCATTCACTCCTCGTTCCGCACCAGGGCGCTGCCGCGCGTGCTAAATGCCGGTCACCGGACAAGGTGGCTGCTGCACGTCGGCTGCACAATCACAGAAAGGGAGCGAGTCAGGACTGAGGCTCGATCGGCTCTCGGCGCGGGCGAAGCAGGCGGGGCTGACCACCAAGGGCGCGTAGTCTACCAACGGGCGAGCACCGGAAGCAAGTGCGCTTCCACATATAATTCCCCCGATGGCACTGGCACTCGGCCGGATGTCGGTCGTGCTCGGCAGCGAACGGCTGCTGGCCTCCAAACGCCTCGACGGCCGGCGCGTCGGCATCGTCTGCAACCCGGCGTCGGTGGACCACGCGCTGCAGCACGTCGCCGACCGGATCGCCGCGCACCCCGCGGCGCGGCTCTCGGCGATTTTCGGGCCGCAGCACGGCTTCCGCTCCGACGTGCAGGACAACATGATCGAGACGCGGCACGCGCAGGACGAGGTGCGGCGCGTGCCCGTCTACTCCCTCTACAGCGAAGTCCGCGAGCCGACCGACGAGATGCTGCGCGATCTCGACGTGCTCGTCGTCGACCTGCAGGACGTCGGCGTCCGCATCTACACCTACATCTACACGCTCGCGAACTGCCTCAAGGCCGCGAAGCGCGCCGGGCTGCCGGTCGTCGTCTGCGATCGGCCGAACCCGATCGGCGGCGTCGAGGTCGAGGGCATGGTGCTCGTGCCGGGCTTCGAGTCGTTCGTCGGCATGTATCCGATTCCCATGCGCCACGGCATGACGATCGGCGAGATCGCGCGCCTCTTCAACGAGCACTTCGGCATCGGCGCCGACCTCGAAATCGTGGCGATGGAGGGGTGGCGGCGCGAGATGTACTGGGACGACACCGGGCGCACGTGGATCATCTCGTCGCCGAACATCCCGACGTTCGACACGACGACGGTCTACCCGGGCGGCGTGCTGTTCGAGGGGACCAACGTGTCGGAGGGCCGCGGCACGACGCGGCCGTTCGAGCTCGTCGGCGCGCCGTGGGTGATCGCCGAACGGTTCGCCGAGGGCATGAACCGGCGCGGCCTCCCCGGCGTCTTCTTCCGGCCGGCGCTCTTCGAGCCGACGTTCCACAAGCACGCGAAGCAGGGGTGCGCCGGCTGCCAGGTGCACATGCTCGATCGGCGGACGTTCCGTGCCGTGGAGAGCGGCGTCGCGCTCATCGAAGCGTTCCGCGCGGCCTCGCCCGCCGAGTTCGCGTGGAAGCCGCCGCCCTACGAGTACGAGTACGACAAGATGCCGATCGACTGCCTCGCCGGATCGTCCGAGCTGCGCGAGCAGATCGACGCCGGCATGCCGGCGCGCGAGATCGCTCGATCATGGGAGCCGGCAGTCGCTCGCTTCATGAAGATCCGCGAGCGGTTCCTGCTGTACTGACCTCCGCACTCGAGACTCGGCATGTGGGCGCTAAGTCGAGAAGCACGCCTGCCACTGAACGGTGCCCACGTCTGGTACCGCTGCACCACATCCTGCGGTTCCAGTGATCTCGCGGCGGCGCTTGCGGTGCTTTCGCCGCGCGAACGACTGCGATACGAACGCTTCGTGTTCGAGGACGATCGTCGCGATTACGCGCTTGCGCACGGGCTTCTGCGGCAGGTCCTGTCGCTCTACGATCGGCGCCCGCCGTCGGCCTGGTGTTTCGAGGCCGTTGACGGACGCAAGCCGCTCGTCGCCGACGGCGATCGGTGTCCGGTTTCCTTCAATCTGTCGCACACGCGCGGATGCGTCGCGTGCGCGGTTACCGCAGCTGCAACGGTTGGTGTCGACGTCGAGCGGATCGATCGAGCGACGTCGACTCTCGAGGCGGCGGCACGTTACTTCTCGCCGTGCGAAGTCGCCCACCTCGGATCGTTGCCCGATTCAATCGGGCCGACGCGGCTCGTCGAGCTGTGGACGCTCAAAGAGGCCTACCTCAAGGCGATCGGCATGGGGTTGGCGCATCCACTCGACACGTTTGGGTTCGACGTCGCGCACCCTCCAGCCCTGCGATTCGAGCCGCCACCACACACGGACGCGGCTCAATGGCACTTCGCGCTCTTCGCCGTGGGCGCCGATCGTCGGGCCGCCGTCGCGCTTCGGCGCACGAGCGAGGCTCGATGTGAGATAACCACCATCGACGCAGACGCAGGGACGATCCTTGCCCCCATCTGTGAATCCTTCGCGCGCACTCTTCGCCAGTCATCCAGATGAAGTCACGACCAGTGCTCGAGCAGCGATATCGATCGATGACGGCGACCCTCGACGGCGCCACGGTGTCGCTGACCGACGTCGTGGTATCTGCGCTGCTCACGTGTAAGTCGCTCGGCGGCGTGTTCCGCGACGACGCATCGCTCGTCACGGAGCTGCGCAACGGCGTTCCGCTCGGCCCGAGGCTGCGTCCCGATATCGACGACTGTCGTGGCTCGATCGCGGCAGCACTGACCGACGGCGTCGCCGCGCGTGTGGAGCCCTCGCGCGTGCTCGTTTTCGCTGGCGACCCTGGTGACTTCGAGGCAGCTACCGCGTTGTCGTGCCCCTCAGCGGCACTCGCCATCGCGAGAAACGGCTCGACGTTCTCGATCACACTGCTCGTGGAGAAGGACATCTGTCCCGACGGGCGATTCTTGCAGCACGCGCTCGGGTCGGTGTGCCACACCCTTGACGGCCGTCGCCGCGATGGCGAGGTCGACGCCGAACCGTTCGACGTGACGAACGCGGCATCTGAACTGTTTGTGTCACGGCTCCGTCGAGTGACCGGTGCGGAACCGCACCGCCCGGCCATCATCGGACGCGGCGCGGAGATCACGTACGCGTCTCTCGCTGCGCTCAGCGACGGCTTGGCAGACCACATGTGCCGGCGCGGAGCATGCGTTGGCGATCGCGTATTCATCGTCGCGAACCGCTCGCCGGAGCTCGTCGTGAGCGTGGTCGCGGCGCTGAAATGCGGCATGGCGTTCTCGATCGCTGACGAGAAGTTCCCGGACGAATACATCGGCGTCTGCGCGGATGTCGTCGCGCCTGCCTTCGTGGTCGACTTCTCGGACCGCTTCGTGCCGCTGAATCCGTCATGGAAACATCGATACGTGCGGCCGACGTTGAGGGACTTTCGGCTCATGAGAGGCGGGCGCCAATTCGACGCAGACGTTCTGGCTCATGACGATCTTTCGACGATCACGTTCACGTCCGGCACGACCGGCGGCTCGAAGGCTGTCGCCGGACGCTACGGCTCCCTGACTGATTACGTAGACTGGATGAGCGGCCGGTTCGGGCCGTTCGCCGGCCTTCGCTTCGGCATGTGCTCGAATCTTGCGCACGACCCGCTGCAGCGCGACATCCTGACGCCTCTCTATTGTGGCGGAACGATCTGCGTTCCCGCGGACGAGGACATCACGGCTCACCACCGCCTGCAGGACTGGATGGCGAAGAGCCGCGTCGAGGCTGTCTGTCTCACGCCGGCCCTCGTCGCGTTCCTCTCGGAAAGCGGTCCGCTGCTGCCGGATTTGGCCGCGACGTTCTTCGTCGGCGCGTCGCTGCGCAAGCACCAGGTACTGACGCTTCGCCGTGTCGCGCCCAACGCGAAGATCGTGAACATGTTCGGCACCACCGAGTCGCAGCGGGCGGTCAGTTTCTTCGAGGTGCCGGCGGCGACAGAGGAGCTGGAGCGGCTGCCCGAAATGATGCCGATCGGCCGCGGTATGAAGGACGTCGATCTGATCATCTGGGACGCCGCGCGTGGTGTCCGGTGCGGACCGTACGCGCTCGGCGAGATCGTCATCCGCAGCCGCAACGTCGCCCTCGGATATTTGAACGACGCCGGCCGGTCCGAGCGCTTCCGTATGCACCTGCTGGGTGTCGACGACACGACCCCGGCGTACCTGACCGGCGACCTTGGTTATTACTCCTTCGAGCACGGCGCGCATTACGTCGGCCGCAATGACTTGCAGGGCAAGGTCCACGGGCATCGCGTCAGCCCCGAGGAGATATCGACTGCATGCCGCCGATTCGCGGGCGTGCAGGACGCGATCACTCTTGTTGCGGGCACGGAGCAGTCACCACGGCTGGTCACGTTTCTTGTGCCGCAGGAACCGTTCATCCGGTTCGATCCCGGAGCGTTTCGCGCGCACCTGAGCACGAGGCTGCCTGCGTACATGGTGCCGTCGCAGATTGAGACCGTCCCCGAATTTCCCTTGACGCCGAACGGCAAAGTGGACCTTCGACGCCTGCACGACATCGCGGGGAGATGCGCCACCGAGACCGTGGGGAGCCGTCCTGATCGCGTGGCGGCATTTGCGTACAAGTTCGTCCTTCAGCGTGTCGGCCGCGATGACTTCGATTCACGCAGCAGCCTGGCGGAGCTCGGCATCGATTCGATCCAGTTCGTGGAGCTGGTGGCGGCACTGACCGACGGGTTCGGCTCTCCACCTCCGCGGGAGATCTTGAGCAACCGGCTCACGATTGACGCCGTCGCTGCTCTGTTCGATGCGAACAGGTCTGCACAGCTCGGTTCGTCTGTTGCGCTCAGCCCTGATCTCGTTCTGCCGACTGCGACGACGTTCATCACCAGTACGCGCATCGACGTGGACGGCCGAACGGTCGACCACTTGTGCTCCAACAGCTACCTGGGGCTGGCGGACGATGAAGCCTTGCGGGCCGAGCTCGCGGAATTCGTGATGCGACAGCCCACGTTGGGCAGCCATGGGTCACTGCTCGTGAACGGCTACACGGACCAGCATGACCAGCTCGACTGCGCCTTGCAGAAGCTGTACGGCTCGGAGGCCGCCACTCTGTATGGATCGGGATACCTGGCCAACCTGTCCGTCATTGCGGCTCTCGTCGGACCTGGCGATCGCATCTTCATCGACGAGCAGAGCCATCGTTCGCTGCGCGAGGGTTGCGCGTTGAGCGGCGCGATCGTGACCACCTACGCGCATAACGATCCGCTGGATCTCGCCGTGCGTTTGCGGTCCGCGCGAGGATCGAGCGAGCAGCGTCTCATCGTGACAGAGGCGGTGTTCGGAATCGAAGGAGACATTGCCGACCTGCCAGCCCTGTCGGGTCTCGCGAAGGCCCACGATGCCGTCCTTCTGGTCGACGAGGCCTCGTCGCTCGGTCAACTTGGCGCCAGCGGCCGCGGCATAGAAGAACACTACGACATGGCCGGCGCAATCGACGTTCGAACGGGCTCGCTCGCCAAAGCGATCCCGTCGAGCGGCGGCTTCGCCGCCTGCGCACGCCGCATCGCCAATGGTCTGCGCGGCAAGAGGGCCGCCGCATTTTCTACCGGCATCTCCCCGCTTCAAGCCTTCTTGGCCGAGCGCGCGATACATATGCTTCTGCGTGACGGCGGGATGCTCGTCGATCGACTGCGCACGAACATCGCCTGCTGGCGCGGAGGCTTGCAGTCGATGGGATTCGACATCGGCCGATCGATGACCGCGATTACCCGAATCGCGGTTCAAGACGAAGCGAGCGTATCCAGACTCTTCGCGTCGTTTCTCGAGCACGGCGTCTACGCGCTCCCGATCACGAGCGCATGGACGACGAGTGCGTTCGGCCTAAGGACAACGGTCACCGCCGCCCACGGCCAATCGCAGCTTACGAGCGCTCTCGAGCGCCTTCGGCGTGTTCCGCACGAACGATCGGCGTAAATGGAGGCACCGGTGCACGTGCCCCGCGACTTTCGACTCGAGTTGCTGAAGCTCGTCTCCAGCGCTCGGTGGCGCTCGCCGGCGATCGTGGATGCCGACGGTCGCGAGTGGAGCGATGCTGCGCTGTTCGGGCTGGCGGCGGCGATCCAGACGGCACTCGTGCCGTACGTGCGCCCAGCCGAAGGCGCACTCCCCATCGTCGTCGTGTGTCTCGATCGGGGCGCGCTCGCCGTCGCGACGATGGTGTCGGTGATGGACGCGCGCGCGGTCTACTGCCCGGTGGACGTCGCGCAGCCAACCGAGCGGCTCCGCTTCGTGCTCGCCGAGGCACGGCCTTGCGTCATCATCACCGACATGAAGCGGGCGCCGAAGCTCCTGGAACACTCGAGCGCGCCCTTGCTGCTCGTCGACCGCATCGTCCAAGACGGCAACGCGAACGACTGCAGCGAGGCGAATGTCGATTCAGCCACTGGGCCGGCGATTCACACGACGCCGGCGTACCTTCTGTACACGTCTGGATCATCGGGGACGCCGAAGGGCGTGCTCGGCACCTATCGCGGCCTGCTCAACCGGATTACATGGATGCAGCGTACGTATCCATTCTCCCGAGACGAGCTCGTGTGCCTGCGCACGCCGCTGACCTTTGTGGACTCGTTGTGCGAGATCTTGTCGCCGCTCGCGCACGGCGTCCCGGCCGTCGCGATGAGCGAGGACGCCAACCGCGATACCGACGCGCTCCTCGGCGCCATCGCGCGCCGTGGCGTGACCAGAATCACGCTCGTGCCAACCCTCTTGCAGATGATTCTCGAGAGCCGGTTTGCCGACACTGCGCTGACGTCGGTCCGCGTGTGCGCCGTGAGCGGCGAGGTTTTGCCGAAGGATATTGCGCTCGAATTCGTCCGGCGCTTTCCCCGCTGCCATTTGCTCAACTTCTACGGCTCGACCGAGGTCGCGGCCGACGCGACGTGGCATGAAGTGACCGAGCTCGATGCTGAGCGGCCGTCGATTCCCATTGGAAAGCCGTTGTCGGACGTCGACGTCCGCGTCCTGCGCGAGGACGGGTCGGAATCGGCCGCCGGCGAGGTCGGCGAGCTCGTCGTCTTCAGCGACGCCGCGGTCGCCGACGGTTTCATTCACGACACCAACGTAGAGGCGAGCTCGTTTTTCGAGAACACGTCGTTTCCCGCGGTGCCGCACGTCCGGGCCTGGCGGACGGGCGATCGTGGATATCAGGACGGCGGGCTCCTGTTCTACGCCGGTCGCGCCGATGCCACATACAAACTGGCGGGCCGAAAAGTCAGCCCGTTCTCCATCGAGCAGCTGGACAGTCGAGTGACCGCACTCGTATGTCCTGTGAACGGCGTCAACAAGCTCGTAGGGCTCGTCAACGGAGTCGCCGATCACGACTTTCCAGCGTGGTCGCACGCCTTTGCTGCGGCTGCCAGAGCGACGCTACCGGATTACATGATTCCCCGGCTCTTCCACGTCGTCGATCGAAAGCCGTTGAACAGGAACGGCAAGGTCGATCGATCGGCGATTGCGCTCGACGGCGTCCGCTTTCGTACGGCCGCGCGCGGCGGTCGTCGGCCGAACGAGATCGAGCGCGCGATTTCGGAAATAGTCGTCGACGCGCTCAGGATCGGCAGCATCGATGTCGACGGGAACCTTTTCGAAATGGGATTGACGTCCATCGAAGTGCCGGCGCTGGTGATGTCTCTCAACCGTCATTTCGGCCGGCAAGTGTCGCTTGCCGAGGTGTACGCGTGTCCGTCGGTCGCCGGGCTGGCGCAAACGGTCATGGTAGACATCGGGCCGGCGGGCGCCGTCGTTCCGATCGGTGGCCAGTCCCGCAACGCATTGCCGATGTTTCTCGTCCATCCCGCTGGTGGCTTGTCGTTCGTGTATCACGAACTGGCGAACATGGTTCCGGGATGCAATTTGTACGGTCTCAGCTCTCCGTTTTTCGGTCTCGCCGACAAACCGTACAGCACCATCGCGGGGCTCGCGAAATGCTACGTGGAGACCGTTCGGGGCGCTGGCGGCCCCATCGTCCTCGCCGGTTGGTCATTCGGCGGCGAGGTCGCCTTCGAAATGACCGCGCAGCTCGAATCTCTGGGAACCCCGCCGCTGCTGCTGATTTTGATAGACTCCACGCGGTCGAACGAGCTGCCGCCTGACAGCAACGCGGCGGCGCGACGGCTGTACTTCATACGGAACGGAATCGATCCCTCGTCCTCGTTCGCCGAGACAATGCTGGCCGAGATGCAGCTTCATGACAGGCTGTCGCTCGAATACAATCCGGCTCCCCTGACGAAGACACCGGTCGTCCTGCTGAAGGCATCGATCAGCAGCAGCGCCGATCCGCACAACGGCTGGTATGACCTGTGCGCTGCCGGCATTCGCGTGGTCCCTGTCGCTGGCGAGCACGATTACCTGGTGAGCGCGTGGCAAGTAGAGGCGCTCGCTCGAGGTTTGCGCGACGCGGTGCAGGGCTGTCGATGAGCGGCCGCATCGTAGTGCGTCGAGTCGACGGCGCCTTCGTCCTCGTCAACGGTGAAAGCGATCCCTATCTCAGCTTCTGCTCGAACGACTATCTCGGTTTGTCGCGACATCCGGCAGTTCGCTCTGCCATGGTCGATGGTCTGTCCGAAGGCGGCGTGGGCGCCTGCTCGTCGCGGCGGCTCGCCGGCTACCATCCGGTGCACCGGCAGCTCGAGATCGAGCTGGCCGATTTCCTCGGCCTATCCGACGCAGTCCTGTTCTCGTCGGGCTTCCTCGCCGTGCAAGGCGCGGTCGACTCCGTCGAGTGCGTCGTGGGTTCCCGGCGCGCGCGCTTCGTGCTCGACGAGCTGGCGCACGCGAGCGGGCGCGATGCCGCAGCGCGGTCGAAGCTGCCCGTGCAAACGTATCGGCATCTCGACGCAGCGAGCCTCCGATCACACCTGAACGACGGCGCGTTCGACGCGAATGTGGTCATGACCGACGGCGTTTTCAGCGCAACCGGTGAAATTGCTCCTGTCGGCGCGCTCGCGTCGGCTGCCCGCGAATCGGGAGCGACATTCGTTCTGGACGATGCGCACGGAATCGGGACGATCGGGAAGGCCGGGCGCGGCGCGATGGAGGTGGAACGGATCGAGCGGTCGGGCGTGGACCTGCTGATCGGTACGTTGAGCAAGGCACTTGGGGCGTTCGGCGGGTTCGTCGCCGGATCGGACGAGGCCGTGAATCAGGTGCGGGAGTACGCCCGGAGCTACACGTATAGCACGGCACCGCCTCCCGCGTTGGCGCAGGCCGCGCTCGCCAGCCTCGACATCGTCAGACGTGAGGCATGGCGCCGCGACGCGCTCGCCGATCGCATCAACTACTTCCAAGGACGCGCTCGAGATCTCGGCGTGCCGGTCCGGGCCTCGTCGACGCCGATCCAAATCACGAACGCCGACGAGCGCGTGGGTCGTGCGCTCGCACGGAAGCGCATCCTGGCACGCCAGTGGCCGCCGAGTGGATCGGGACTGCTCCGTGTCGGCATCACCCTCGATCACGAGCGCGAGCATCTCGACCGGCTGCTCGAGTGCCTTGCCGAAAACCCGTCGTGAAGCAGTATCTCGTCGTCGGCGGCACGAAGGGGATCGGACGCGCGGCCGTGACACGGTTCGTTCGAAGCGGTGCGCACGTGATTTTCTGCGGGCGTGATCGCGAATCAGGTGAGGCTCTCGTCACGGAGCGGGATGCCGAACGGTCTGGATGCGCGCTCTTTCAGCCAGCCGACATCCGTATCCAGCGGGACGTCGACGTGCTGTTCGACGTCGTCGCTCGGCGTTTCGCCACGCTGGACGGCGTGTTCAACTGCGCGGGCGTAATCGGACGGGACACGCTCGCGCAGGGCATCGCGTTTCACGAGTCGGAAGAAGACGCCTTCGACAGTGTCTTCGACGTCAACGTGAAGGGCATGTGGCGGTGCCTGCGGCAGGAACTACGAATCATGGCCGCGCAGGGCTCCGGCGCCATCGTCAACTGCGCGTCCGTCGCCGGGCTGCGGAGTGCTGACAGCAGATCGGTGTCCTATACGGCGAGCAAGCACGCGCTCGTTGGGATGACACGGGCGCTCGCCGCTCAATACGCGCCGCTGGGGATCCGCGTGAACGCGATCTGTCCCGGAGTCATCGACACGGATATGTTGAGCGGGATGCGCGAAGAGCTGCTCCACGATCTGCGGAACAAGAACGCCGGCGCACGAATCGGCACGCCGGACGAGGTTGCCTCCGCTGCAGAATTCCTCCTCTCCGACGACTCGGCGTACATCAACGGTGTCGCATTGATCATCGATGCCGGCGGTTTGACTGGCGCCATCTGAGCGCGGACTGCTGTCAAAACAGGGGACGGGAGTCACGATGCCGAACGCGGTCGCAGCGGCGGCGTCTGGACTGCTGCACGATACGCTCGATGACCTCGGCATAGGTGATGCCGGCCCACGCCGCCATCAGGCCAAACGACGAGGGCTTCAGCTCGCAGTTCGAGTTGGCTTCGATGAACACGATTCGTCCATCGGCCGCCTGGCGCCAATCGATTCGGCCGTAGTCGCGCAGCTCCAGCGCCCTGAATATCCGCTTGCAGTCGGCGGCCAGCCGCTCGGCCGCTGTCGCAGGCAGCCTCACGCGCTCCGTGGCGATGCGGAACTTCTCGCGGAACGCCGGGCTGCTCTTCACGCGTAGCGTATTGAATCGCGGCCGGTTCGGACGCCATCGGCCGTACACCGTCTCTCGCGCCGGAAGCACCGTCAACGGATGATTGCCGAGCAGTCCGACCGACAGCTCGCGCCCGTCGATGAACTCTTCGCAAATCGCCGCCTGTCCGAACTGCTCGTGCACCCGGCGCGCGATGCGTGCGACGTCCGCGGGACTACGCGCGAGCGAACGCAGCGTAATTCCTTCTGAACCTTCTCCGTAACGGGGCTTGATCAGCGCCGGGAACGCAAAGGCGCGTGTAAGAGACGTGCGTCCGACGGGCAGCACCTCGAAGTCCGGAACGGTGATGCCGAGCTCCCGAACGATGAGCTTCGATACCGCCTTGTCGGCGGACAGCACCTGACCGATCTGGCCGGCGCCCGTGTAGCGCAGGCCGAGCGCTTCGAGCAGCGTCGGAATGTCGCCGGCGCGGCGCCGGTCGGCGTGGAGCCACTCGGTGAGGTTGAAGACCACGTCGGGCCGCAGACGATCGAGCGCCGCAAGCACGTCGCCCTCGAACGGCACCACCGTCACAGCGTGGCGATTGCCCCGCAGCGCTTCGACGACAGCGCGATCGACCTGCGACTCTTCGGAGAGGTTCCGGGCCGTCCGCATCTGCGGATCGCGCCGCGAGGCATTGCCGCGATCAACGAGGACCGCGACGTTCAATGCTCTTTTTCGCTCTTTTTCGCCATCCCCCGCGCCGCGATGATTTGCTCCGCGTGCCGGTGCGCGTGGGGGCCGTAGATTTCGAGCCAGCGTTCGGGCGTGTAGTTGCCCTTGTGCTCGGTGTGCGATCCGGGCCGCTGCCAGTCGGCGTCGGTCATGCACTTCAGGATCTCGGCCGTCGCCATCCGCGCCGCCTTGAACGCCTCGAGCGACGCGGCGATCGGGCGATCGTAGAACAGCCGCTTCGCGAACTGCTCCTGGTCGAACCCCTGGATCGGCGGGTTGTCCACCGCGAGCAGCAGGCGCAGGCGGATCGCCGCCGTCATCTCGCTGTCGGCGAGATGATGCACCACCTCGCGCGCGCTCCACTTGTCCGGCGCCGGCTTCGCGCTCAGCTGCTCGTCGTCGATCCCGACGAGCGCCTGGGCGACGACGCGGTAGCCGTCGGTGTACTGATCGATCAACTTCTGCCGCTCTTCTCGTGTCATCGTCTCACCCGCGTGTCTTGGCGATGCCCGGCGCCGCCGCCTCCTGCTCGGTGGCCGGCTCGAGGTGGTGCGCGATCAGGTGGCCGCGCAGGTACTCGAACGCGTCGGACGGCGAGTCGGCGTAGCGGAGCAGGTCGATGTCGTGATCGGCGATCGCGCCCCACTCGGCCATCGGCTGCAGCGTGAGCACCTGATCCCAGTACTCGCGGCCGTAGAGCACGACGCCGATCTGCTTCGAGAGCTTGTCGGTCTGCACGAGCGTGAGGATCTCGAAGAGCTCGTCGAGCGTGCCGAAGCCGCCGGGAAAGATCACCAGCGCCTTGGCGAGGTACGCGAACCAGAACTTGCGCATGAAGAAGTAGTGGAACTCGAAGTGCAGCCCTTCGGTGATGTAGGGGTTGGCGCCCTGCTCGAACGGCAGGCGGATGTTGAGGCCGATCGTCTTGCCGCCGCCCTCGCGCGCGCCGCGGTTGGCCGCCTCCATGATGCCGGGGCCGCCGCCCGACGCGACCACGAAGCGGTGGTTCTCGGACTGCAGCGAGAGCGTCCACGCCGTCAGCAGCCGCGCGAGCTCGCGCGCCTCCTCGTAGTAGCGCGCCCACTCGAGCGCGCGCCGGCTGCGCGTCAGCTCGCGCTCGTACTCCTCGTCGGCGTTCTCGACGCCGCGCGCGCGCAGACTCTGCAGCGCGCGCTCCGCGCGCTCGCGGCTGTTCACGCGCGCCGAGCCGAAGAAGACGACGGTGTCCTGAATTTTCTGCTCCTTGAATCGCCGCAGCGGCTCGAGGTACTCGGAGAGGATCCTGATCGGGCGCGCTTCGGCGCTCTCGAGGAACTCCGGGTACAAGTACGCGAGCGGCTGCTGCGACATAAGCGCCAATTTACCATCAGATGCTATGATTCGCCCCTTCTGAGAGGAGCTCGGTCGAATGAAGCTGGCGTCTTCCGTGATCGCGATCGCTGTCCTGTTGACCTTTGGCCTCGCCGCCGAGCCGCAGCCGCCCGCGGCGTCCGCCGTGCCCGCGCTGCACGCGAAGCAGCCGCGCCGCCTCGTGATCAAGAACGCGATGGTGATCTACGGCAACGCGAAGCCGCCCTACGGGCCGATCGACATCGTCGTGCAGGACGGGTTGATTGCCTACATCGGGACGACCACCGACGCGCCGTCCACGAGCGCGCGCGCGAACGACGCCGTCATCGACGCGGCCGGGAAGTACGTGATGCCCGGCATCGTCAACGCGCACATGCACTGGCACGAGGAGCGGCAGCCGGGCGTGCCGCAGCCGATACAGTACGAGCGCAACCTGTACCTCGCCGCCGGCGTGACGACGGCGCGCGAGGTGGGCGGCGATTTCGACAAGTCGAAGAAGTGGCAGGCCGAGAGCAACGCGCACACGATCGTCGCGCCGCGGATCCTCGTCTATCCGTTCGTCAGCAAGGGGCGGACCGGATCGCCGGCCGAGATCCGCGCGTGGATTCGCGACATCAAGCAGCGGGGCGCCGACGGGCTGAAGATCATCGGCGTGGATCGCGATCAGCTCGAGGCGATCATGAGCGAGGCGCACGCGCTCAACATGCGCACGGCGACGCACATCGCCGTCGAGGAGACGACGGCGAAGGACTACGCGGAGCTCGGCGTGGGCTCCATCGAGCACTTCTACGGCGTCGCCGACGCGGCGCTCGGCGCCGTCCAGGACTTTCCGCCCGACACGAGCTACTCGAACGAGATTCACCGCTTCGGCCGCGCCGGCGAGCTGTACGCGCAGGCCGACCCCGCGAAGCTCCACAAGATCATCGACCTCATGGTCGAGAAGCACGTCGTCTGGGATCCGACGTTCTCGATCTACGAGGCGAGCCGCGATCTGACGCGCGCGCAGAACCAGCCGTGGTTCCGCGACTACCTGCACCCCTCACTCGAGGAATACTTCAAGGCGTCGGCCGACAACCACGGCTCGTACTTCTTCGGCTGGACCTCGACGCAGGAGGCGAAGTGGCGGCAGCAGTACCGCATCTGGATGGACGCGGTGCGCGAGTTCGCCGGCAAGGGCGGCATGGTCACGACGGGCGACGATGCGGGCTACATCTATTCGATGTACGGCTTCGGGATCTCGCGCGAGCTCGAGCTGCAGGAGGAGGCGGGGTTCAAGCCGCTCGAGGTCATCGAGCACGCGACGTGGAACGGCGCGCGGCTCGTCGGCATGGAGGATCGCCTCGGCAAGATCCGCGAGGGCTTCATCGCCGATCTGCTCGTCGTCAACGGCAACCCGCTCGAGAACCTCAAGGTGCTCAACCCGTACGGCGCGGACATCATGCTGCTCAACGGGCGGCCGGCATCGAACTATTCGCCGATCGGGCCGAACGACCGCGTGCAGGCGGCCCACGGCGGCGGCATCGAGTGGACGATCAAGGACGGGATTCCGTATCACGTCCCGACGCTGATGCGCGAAGTACGCGAGATGGTCGCGCGCGCGCGGGCGCAACGTCCGCATACGACGCAGCCGTGAAATTAAGAATTACGAATTAAGAATTAAGAATGCGTGTCACGCTGTCACGGCCGTGGTCACGAATTCTTAATTCTTAATTCCAAATTCTTAATTGCGTTATGCCCCCTGCGCCGAGCCTCGACGTCACCGCGGTCATCGCCGCGCCCGCCGGCCTCGTCCTGAAGGCGTTCTTCGATCCCGATGCCCTCGGCGCGTGGTGGCAGGTGGCCCGCTCCGTGACGACGCCGCGGCTGTTCGGGCCGTACGCGATCGAGTGGACGCCGACCGAGTTCCGCGACGACGTCCTCGGCCGCCTCGGCGGCGTGTTTCGCGGCACGGTGGTCGAGTGGCAGCCGGGCGAGGGGTTCTTCGTCGCCGACGCGATGTGGCTGCCGCCCGACGGCGATCCGATCGGCCCGATGGCGCTGCGCGTCGTCTGCGAGCAGCAGGCCGACGGAGCGACGCGGGTTCGGGTCACGCAGAGCGGATTCGAGGAGAGCGCACGCTGGCGGAGGTACTACGAGGTGATCGGGCCCGGGTGGGAGCGGGCGCTCGCGTCGCTGAAGTCGCTGCTCGAACGGTGACGGCAGGTCGGGCGGGTCTGGCAGGTCGGGCCGGTCGGGCAGGTCGAGCAGGTCGGGCACGTCGGGCAGGTCACAGAGGGCGTCCGGGTTATCTGTCGAATCCTGACAGTCTTCGAGATAACCTGCCCCGCCCGACCCGCGCGACCCGCCAGGCCCGCCCGACCCGCCGGGCCTACCGCCGGCGCGAAGCGCGCACCACGACGAACGCGAGCGCGGCGCCGGCCGCCGCGACGCCGCCGAGGAGCGCGGCGCCGGCATACGTCACCGGACCCGGCGGCGGCGGCACGCTGCGCCGCGCGGCATCGCCCGTCGCACGGCGCCGCGCGAGCTCCAGCTTCAGGCTCTCCTCGCCCTGCGCCATCGCCCACCGGTGGTTCGCCTCGAAGAGCGGCTTCAAGAGAAACGACAGCTGCCGCAGCAGCGGCTTCTCCGCGCTGATGCGCCAGTCGTAGACGATGTCGACGAACGGGCCGTCCTGCTCGAACGTCCACACGCCGCGCCCGTCGAAGTCGCCCGACGCGACGAGCGAGAAGCCGTGCGGGTAGCGCGACTCGACGATCTCGAATTCCCACCGCAGCGTGTACGGCAGCCACCCTTTCGTGAGCAGCCGCACGCGGCGGCCGACGCCGCGCGGGTCGCCGGGCCGCGTCTCCTCGACGCGCAGATACACCGACGGCCACCACCGCTCGAGCGCCGCCGGGTCGCCGAGGATGTCGGCGACCTCTCCGCACGTCCCGTCGACGCGCCACCTGGTGACGAAGTGGTATTCGTTCGCGGCCACGTGACGGTCCAATCTACTGCGGCGCCGGCGTCGGCTTGCCGTCGACGTCGACAATCGTGATCTCCTTGAACGCTGCCAGCTGATCCTTCACCTTGCTCCAGTCGCCGACGATCGCGATCACCGAATTCTCCGACCCGAAGAGCGTCTCCGACGCCTTCTTCACCTGGTCGGCGGTGACCGCCGCGATCTTCTCGCGGTACGTCTCCGGGTAGTCCTTCGGCAGGCCGAAGACGTACATCGTGTTGAGCAGCGTCGCGAGGCCGCCCTGCGTCGCCGTCTGAATCGGGAAGACGCCGCGCAGATACGTCTTCGCCCCCTGCAGCTCCTCGCCTTCGGCGCCGCGCGCGCGCATCAGATCGATCTCCTTGAAGACCTCGGCGATCGTCGGGCCGGTCACCTCGTTGCGCACGTCGGCGCTGAAGCGGTAGAAGCCGGCGTCGTTGAAGGCGGTCATCGCCGATCCCGGAGAGTACGTGTAGCCCTTCTCCTCGCGGATGTTGCGCACGATCCGCGAGTTGAACGCTCCGCCGAAGATCGTGTTCGCCAGGGTCAGCTCGAACCACCGCGGATCGCTCCGCTTCGGCGCGATGTTGCCGATCGAGATCGACGACTGGATGCTGTTCGGCCGCTGCACGAAGTACACCTTGCGCCCGGTGAGCGTCGGCGGCGCGGCAAACGACGGTTTCGGCACGTCGCCCTTCGCCCACGCGCCGAATGTCTTCTCCGCCGCCGCGACGATGGCGTTCGGCTCGACGTCGCCGACGACGAGCAGGATCGCGTTGTTCGGGCGGTAGTGCGCGCGGTGGAACGCCTCGATCTTCGCGCGATCGATCGCGCCGAGCGAGCTTTCAGTCTCGCTCGTCCGCGCGTAGGGGTGCTCGCCGAACACCGCGCGCCGGAACTGCCGGTTCGACAGGAACTGCGGCGACGACTTCTGCCGCGCCACCGTCTGCAGGTGCTGCTGTTTGAGAATCGCGAGCTCGTCCTCGGGGAGCGTCGGGTTCATCGCGACGTCGCCGACCAGATCGATCAACTGCGCCGTGTACTCGGAGAGCCCGCGCGTCGTGAGCGACGAGAAGTCCTGCGAGACGCCGGCCGAGAGCGATCCGCCCATCGCGAACGCCTGCCGCCGAATCTGCCGGCTCGTTCTCGACTTCGTCCCCTCCTGCACGATGTCGGCGGTCATCTGCGCCAGGCCGGTGAGATCCGCCGGATCGCTCGCGAAGCCGGAGAGGATCGTGAGCGTGACGGTCGCCTTCGGCACCGCGGTCTGCCGCGTCACCACGACGCGCAGGCCGTTGGCGAGCGTTTTCTCGACGCGCGGCGCGAGCTGGAACGGCCGCTCGGGGCCGACGGCGGGACGATCCTGCGCGCCCGCGACGGCGGACACGAGCAACGCAATCGCGAATACGGCGCGCGTCATTGGCCACCTCCGGCGGGGCGGCGATCGATCGACGTGCGGTTCGCCGGCACGAGGTACCTCTTCGCCGCCTGCTGCACGTCCGCCGTCGTCACCTTCTCCAGCTCCGCGAGAATCGTATTGATGCGGTTCGGGTTGTCGTCGTAGAGCGCGAGCGCGGCGAGCAGATCCGAACGGCCGAACCCGCCCTCGAGGTTGTCGAGGAACGACGAGCGGAAGTTCACCTTCGCCTGCTTCAGCTCCTCGTCGGTGACGCCGTGCTCCTGCACCGCGTTGATCACCTTGTCGACGACCTTCAGCACGTCGTCGCCCTTCAGATCGGGCCGGTAGTCGACGCGGAAGGTGTAGAGCATCGGCCCGTTGTAGTCGAAGTTGTTGCCGAGCCCGTAGTTGAACCCGCCCGTGACGTTCGACGCGATCTGGTTCTCCTTGACCAGCGCCTGGTACATCTTCGCGCTCTCGTCGCTGACGAGCAGCGGATCGAGCAGCGTCAGCGCGAAGAAGTCCTTCGTCATCCGCTCCGGCAGGTGGTAGCCGAAGGCGACGGCCGGCGTCCGCGCGAGCTTGTCGCTCTCGCTGAACGTCTTCTCCGCGGTCTGCGCCGGCTCCTTGATGTCGGGCCGCGCCGGAACCTGGCGCTGCGGGATGCCGCCGAACTGTTTCTCGGCGAGCTTCATCACCTCGTCCGGCGTCGTGTCGCCCACGACGACGAGCACCGCGTTGTTCGGCGCGTAGTAGGTGTCGAAGAACTGCTTCACGTCGTCGAGCGTCGCCGCCTGGAGATCCGAGAGGTCGCCGTAGAAGTTGTGCGCGTTGTACCAGTTCGTATTCGCCTTCTGCGGCAGGCCGAGCCACTCGAAGGCGCCGTACGGCTGGTTGAGGACGTTCACGCGCACCTCTTCGCTGACGACGTCCTTCTGGTTCTGCAGGCTCTCGGGCGTGATCTTCAGCGAGCGCATGCGATCGGCCTCGAGCCACATCGCGAGCTCGAGCGCGTTGGACGGCATCACCTCGAAGTAGTTGGTGTGATCGAACCGCGTGGATCCGTTCAACACGCCGCCGTTCTCGTTGACGATGCGGACGTGCTCGAACTTGCCGACATGCTCCGACCCCTGGAACATCAGGTGCTCGAAGAGGTGGGCGAAGCCGGTGCGGTTGCGCGGCTCGATCCGGAAGCCGATGCGGTACATCACTTCGACGACCACGACGGGCGCCGCGTGGTTCTCGCTGACGACCACCCGCAGGCCGTTGGGCAGCTTGCGGTAGACGACCGGGACCGAGAAAGTGTCCGCTGCCGGGACGGGCGGAGCGAACGTGGCGATCAGCCCCAAAGCGACGGCGAAACTGCGGAGAATGTGGCGCTGTGGCATAAGTGGTTTAGACGAAGATTCAGGCGTAAGGTTTGATGCCGCGGCCGACGAACGCGCCCATCAGCCGCCGGCGCAGCTCGTTGGCGACCTTCCCCTGGTTCAGCGGCAGCGTCTTGAACTTCACGCGGATGGTCGCGGCGCCGTCGGCGAGCGATTCGATCCCCAGCACGTCGAGCGGCGCGAGCACCATCGACGCCCAGGCCGGATCGCGCTGCATCGCCGTCCCCACCTCGCGCATCGTGCCGAGGACGCGGTCGATGTTCTCGCTGTAGGCGACCCGCATGTCGACGATCGCGTACGAGAACTGCTTGCTCAGGTTCGCGAGCGCGGTGATCGTGCCGTTCGGGAACACCTGGACGGCGCCTTCGCCGTCGCGCAGCACGATCGTCCGCAGGTTGATCTGCTCCACCATGCCGGCGACGCCGTTGATGCGCGCGAGGTCGCCGATGCGGACCTGATCCTCCATGATCAGGAAGAAGCCGGAGATCACGTCGCGCACGAGGTTCTGCGCGCCGAAGCCGATCGCGAGCCCCGCGATGCCGGCGCCGGTGAGGATCGGCACGACGTCGATCGACAGCTCGCGCAGCAGCATCAGGACCGCGAGGAAGCCGACCGTCACCGTGACGAGGCTGGTGAGGATGCCGCTGAGCGTCGCCGCCCGCCGCTGCCACTCGAGATCGGTCGTCGCGTGCCGGCGCCCCAGCTTGAACTGCAGGTGCTCGATCGCGAGGTTCGCCGCGCGCACGACGATGAAGGCGCCGACGAAGATGATCGCGACGTTGGCGCCGTGCACGAGCGCCCAGCGGCCGAAGAGCTGCGGATTCCACTGCAGCTCGCTGACGCCGAATCGCTCGAGGGCGAGCGAGACGCTCGCCAGCGCCGCGACGCCGTACGCGAGCACGGTGAGCGCGCGAATCAGCTGTCGCGCGCGGGCCTGCAGCGCCTCTCGGTTCTCGGGTCCGACGATGTCGAGCGCGTTCAGCCGCCGCTGGATGAGCGCATGGGCGGCGCGGACGGCGAAGAACGCGAGACCGAAGGTGAGCAGCACGGCGCCGACGGCGCCCATCGGAGTCGACAGCATCACAGGCGCTTGATCTTCAGGAAGTTCGCGTCGCCGCGCGTGAGATCCGGGCTGATGCTGACGAGGACGACCGCCGCGCCGGCCGGCACGAGGCCGCGCGAGACGAGCTGCTCGCCGATGAGCGTGCCGGCGGAATCGACGTTCTCGCCGATGTCGGTGCACACCGGAATCACGCCCCAGTAGAGCGCGAGGTGGCGCGCCGTGCTGTCGTGATCGGTCGTCGCGAAGATCGGCGCGCGCGGGCGGAGCGCGGAGAGGCGCCGCGCGGTGCCGCCGCCGCGCGTGACGGCGACGATCGCCTGCGCGTCGCCGCGGTTGGCGAGCGTGACGGCGGCCTCGCAGAGCGCCTGCGCGTGATCCTGCGGCCGCCCGTCGTCGGCGGCGCGCCGCAGCGTCGGCATGTCGAGGGCGAGGCTCGACTCGGCGTCGCGGATGATCGCGTCGAGCGTCAGCACGGCGCGCGCCGGATAGGCGCCGGCGGCGGTCTCGCCGGCGAGCATGATCGCGTCGACGCCGTCCTCGACGGCGTTGGCCGCGTCGTTCACCTCGGCGCGCGTGGGGCGCGCTTCGCTCGTCATCGACTCGAGCACCTGCGTCGCGACGATGACGGGGATGCGCTGCTGGCGGGCGGCGCGCGTGATGTCCTTCTGCGCGCGCGGCACGCGCTCGAGCGGCATCTCGAGGCCGAGGTCGCCGCGCGCCACCATCACCGCGTCGCTCGCCGCCAGAATCTCGTCGAGGTGCTCGAGCGCCTGCGGGCGTTCGAGCTTGGCGACGACCGGCACGTCCCGCGCGCCGGCCTCGGCCATCAGCTGCCGCGCCTGCCGCAGATCGGCGGCCGTCTGCACGAAGCTGACCGCCACCATGTCGACGCCGAGCGAGAGGCCGAAGCGGAGATCGTCGGCGTCCTTCGGCGTGATGGCGGACGCGGGCAGCGGCACGCCGGGCGCGTTGATCCCCTTGTGCTCGCCGATCTCGCCGCCCTCGATCGCGGTGGTCTGGATCGTCGCGCCGTCGGTCGCGTCCACGCGCAGCTCGATGCTGCCGTCGGCGAGCAGCAGGCGATCGCCCGGCCGTACGCTGTGGGCGAGGCCGGCGAACGTCGTCGACAAGCGCCCTGGCTCCCCCGGAAAATCGCCCGTCGCGATCGCGAGGCGCTCGCCGGGCTTGACCGCGATCGGGCGTCCGCCTTCGTTCGTGCCGGTGCGGATCTTCGGGCCGGCAAGGTCCTGCAGGATCGCGACCTCGCCGCGCGAGCGCCTGGCGACCTCGCGCACGCGCGCGAAGGTGTCCGCCTGCGTCTGCTGCGTGCCGTGGGAGAAATTCAACCGGAAGATGTCGGTGCCCGCCGCAATGAGCGCCTCGAGCACATCGTCGGACGCGCTCGCGGGCCCGACAGTCGCGATGATTTTCGTATGGCGCATAAACGGGAGCGACGTCAATTAAATTAAGAATTTGGAATTTGGAATTAAGAATTCGTCGTCACGGCTGCCACGACTGAATCACGAATTCCAAATTCCAAATTCCAAATTCCTAATTCTTAATTGCAGCGCGTGTCCCCGATAGAATAGCGCGATGGGCGTGATTGTGCCGGATGCCATCGAGCAGTATCTGGCAGGGCTGAACCATGCCGGGAGCGGCGTGCTCGACGAGATCGCGCGCGGCAACCGGCAGCGCGGGCTGCCGCTGGTGGACGCCGAGGTCGGGGCGCTGCTGCGCACGCTCGCGACGGCCGTGAACGCGTCGCGCATCCTCGAGATCGGCACGGCGATCGGCTACTCCGGCATCTGGCTGGCCGGCGCGCTGCCGCCGGGCGGCATGCTCATCACGATGGAGATGAACGAGGCGCGCGCGCAGGAGGCGCGCGAGAACTTCGCGCGCGCCGGCCTCGCAGGTCGCGCGTCGGTCGTCGTCGGCGACGCGCAGCTGAAGCTCGCGAAGGTGTCCGGTCCGTTCGATCTCATCTTCCAGGACGGCGACAAGCAGCAGTACGGGCCGATGCTCGATCGCCTCGTCGCGCTGCTGCGGCCGCGCGGCCTGCTCGTGACCGACAACGTGTTGTGGGACGGCGAGGTCGCTCCCGGGTTCACCGCCGCGCCGCAGCGCGATCCGGCGGACACGAACGCGATCGCCGAGTACAACCAGAAGCTCGCCGCCCACCCTGATCTGCTCACCGCGATCGTCCCGCTGCGCGACGGCGTGTCCATCTCGGTGAAGCGCGCGAGGGAGGCGTGATGACGCTGGAGGCCTGGCTGAAGGCAGCGGCGGAGGACGCGGAGCGCCGCGGCCTTCCGGCGCTGAAGCCGCTGCTCGAGACGCTCGCGCGCGCCACCGCCGCGCTCCGCGCCGCCGACTTCAACGACCGCGCCGATCGATGATCACCATCGAGGAGTTCGGCCGCCGCCTGCGCGCGCGGCAGACGACGTCGGCCGAAGTCACCGACGAGTGCCTGCAGCGCGTCGAGGCCGAGAATCCGCGCCTGAACGCGTTCATCCGCGTGACGGCCGACGAGGCGCGGCAGCAGGCGCGCGAGGCGGATCGCGAAATCGCCGCAGGCCACGACCGCGGGCCGCTGCACGGCGTCCCGATCTCGGTCAAGGATCTGCTCGACATCCGCGGCCTGCCGACGACGGCCGCCTCGCGCGTCCGCGAGGGCCACGTCGCCGCGCGCGACGCCGCGACGATCGCGCATCTCCGGCAGGCGGGCGCCGTGTTCGTCGGCAAGACGAACCTGCACGAGTTCGCGTTCGGCACGACCAACGAGGATTCGGCGTTCGGCCCGGCGCGCAACCCGTACGATCCGTCGCGATCGCCCGGCGGATCGAGCGGCGGATCGGCGGCGAGCGTCGCCGCCGGCATGGCGCTCGCGACGATCGGCACCGACACGGGCGGATCGATTCGAATTCCCGCCGCCGTGTGCGGCCTCGTCGGGCTCAAGCCCTCGCTCGGCGAGGTCTCGATCGACGGCGTGGTGCCGCTGTCGCGCACCATGGATCACGTCGGTCCGCTCGCGCAGACGGTGGCCGACGCCTGCTTCGTGCACCACGCGCTGCTCGGCGACGCGCGCGCCGTGCTGCCGGCGCCGATGCCGCTGCACGGCCTGCGCCTCGCGATCCCCCGCCGCTACTTCTGCGACGTGCTCGATCCCGAGGTGCGCGCGCGCTTCGACGAAGCGATCGAGCGGCTGCGCGCCTCGGGCGTCCACGTCGACGAGATCCAGATTCAACACGCCGACCAGATCGCGTCGGTGTACCTGCACATCGTGCTGAGCGACGCTGCGGCGTATCACGCGAGCACGCTCGACGCGATGCCCGAGCGCTACACGCCGAACGTGCGCATCCGGCTCGAGATGGGACGCTACGTGCTCGCCGAGGATTACGTGCGCGCGCTGGCCGGGCGCGAGGTGCTGCGGCGCGAGGTGGACGCCGCGCTCGCGCAGCACGACGCGCTCGTCCTGCCGACGCTGCCCATCCCGGCGCCCCCGATCGGCGCGTCGACCGTGCAGGTCGGCAGCGCCACGGAACCGGTTCGCAACGTGATGTTGAGATTGACGCAGCTGTTCGATGTGACCGGCCATCCGGCGATCGCGATTCCGGCGGGGCAGACGACGGCCGGCCTGCCGTGCGGGCTGCAGCTCGTCGGCTGCCGGATGCAGACCGACGCGCTGCTCAGGGTCGCGCTCGCGTGCGAGCCTCAGATCACGTTGGGGTTCCCGCGATCGGGGAACGTCGGCGGCTGAATGTCGGGCGGCCCGGCCGGCGGCGGAATGTCCGGCGGCGGCACCGGCTTGATGTCCGGCGGCGGCTTATCGATGGGGTCGGGCGGCCGCGGGAAGTCCGGCTTCGGCGGTTGTTCAATCATGGCCCGCAGCATGTGCAAAACGCCGGCCGAGGCACGGCACGGTCTAAAGGCCGTGCCCTACGAAATTGCAGTACCGTTACTGTAGGGGACGGCGTTCAGGCCGTCCCGCATGTCAGACATCCAGCCCGACCGCCCGCATCAGCGCCAACGCATTGCTGTGCTCGACGACGCCCGGGCGCAGCCGGTAGTCGAACGACATCCGTCCCTCCACGAGCCGATCCTCGAAGTGCATGTTCGCGGCCGGCACGCCGAGCGTCGCCGGCAGCTCCGTCAACGCCAGATCGTGCGTCGTCAGGACGCCGATCGCGCCGAGCGCCGCGAGCGCGCGCGCGATCCCTTCGGCGCCGATGCGCCGGTCGTGCGAGTTGGTGCCGTGCAGGATCTCGTCGAGCAGGAAGAGCAGCGGCGCCGGCCCGCGCGCCGCGTCCACGATCGTGCGGATGCGGAGGATCTCCGCGTAGAAGCGCGAGTGGCCGGCCTGCAGCGAGTCCTCGATGTGCAGCGTCGCGCCGAGCACGAGCGGCGACAGCCGCAGCCGCCGCGCGGGCGCCGGCGCGCCCGCGAGCGCGAGCACGACGCTCACGCCGATCGTCCGCAGGAACGTGCTCTTGCCCGACATGTTCGATCCGCTGAGGACGACGATGCGCGGGCCGTCGCCGCCGAGGCGGATCGTGTTGCGGACGCTCGACGCGGCCGGCAGGAGCGGATGCGCGAGCTCGTCGGCGTCGAAGAGCGTCCCTTCGACCAGCTCGGGAAACGGATCGTCCGGCCGCTCGTACGCGTAGGTCGCGAGCGAGATGAACGCCTCGATCTCGCCGACGGCACGCAGCCACTCGTCGATTGCGCGGCCGTATGCCTCCTGCCAGCGCGCGATCGCGATCGCAAGCTGCTGGCGCACGAGGAGGACGAACGCGAAGGGCGCGAACAGCAGGTTGTGCGTCGAGTCGAGCCACGACACGAGCGAGCGGAGCTGCGCGATGCGCGTCGACGGCGGGACGCCGTCGGTGAGGAGCGCGTCGTGGAGCGCGGCGAGGCGCGGCGTCGAGAACGGCTGCGACTCGATCCGCGCGAGCAAATCGGAGACGAGGCCGAGATCGCGGTCGGGGACGTCGACGGCGTGGAGCACACGGTGCACGTCGCGCCGCCAGATCGCGGCGATGCCCGTCTCGGCCGCCACCCACAACACCACGGCGTCCGGCAGCACGATGTTCTCGAACGCGGCCACGGCGAGCGCGATGGTCGCGACGGCGCAGGCCGCGAAGACGACCGGCAGCGCGCGCGGAAAGCGGACGGCCGGCCCGAGCGCCCACGCGGCGAGAAGGCCGGTGCGGCCGACGGGCGACTCGGAGGCGAGCACCGCGACGTCCTCGCGGAAGTCGAGCATCGGCCGGATCTCGTCGACGGCGCGCTGCCGCGCGCGCACTTCGTCGGGCGGCGCCGGCGCGCGCAGCCAGCTCGCGAGCGTCGTCTCGCCGGCTTCCGTGCGCGTGGTGTTGAGCCGCTCGAAGAGCGACGCGGGGCCGAACAGATCGAGGTCGCGCGCGTAGGGATGATCGCCGATGAACGTTGCGCCGTCGCGGCCGGCGCCCGCCCAGCGATCGTCGAGGCGATCGAGGCCGCGCAGGTAGACGCGCGCGGCGCTCTGCGCGCGCTCGAACCGGTTCAGCTGCTTCGCGTGGACGACGGCGAGGACGCCGAATCCGACGGCCGCGGCGATCGGCCACGCGGGCGAAATCGTCGCGCGCACGAACGCCGTCCACAGGAGCACGGCGATCGCGCCGGCCAGGATCAGGCGCGCGTTGGAGATGCGGAAGGTGAGCCGATCGAGCGCGGCGGCTCGCGCGTTCCGGTCGGCGAGCCGGCGTTCGTATTCCTCGCGGGGGGTGGTCACAAGGGTCGGCGGGCTACGCGTCGAGCAGCGCCCGCGCCAGCGTGACGTAATGATCGGCGGCCGCGTGCAGCTCGGGGATCGCGACGAATTCGTCGGCCGTGTGCGCGACGTGGATCGATCCCGGACCGAAGAGGAGCGGCTCGCCCCACCGCGAGAGGAACGGCACGTCGGTCGTGTACGGGAAGACCGCCGCATCGAAGCCGGCGACGGTCTTCAACCGCACCGGCGGCACGTCGAGCACGTGCTCGATGGCGACGCGCCGCTCGAGCGGCGCGACGGCCCGGCGCACCGCCTCCGCGTCGCTCACCGTGCGAAACATCACTTCCGCCTCCGCCGACGGCGAGACGACGTTCGGCGCGACGCCGCCGGTGATGAGGCCGATCGTGTAGTGCGTGCGGCCGAGCACCGGATCCTGCGGCAGCGCGATCGCGCGCAGCTCGACGAGCGCGTCGATCAGCTTGTCGATCGCCGATTCGCCGAGCTCCGGAAACGACGAGTGCGCGGCGCGGCCGGCCGCGCGCAGCTTCACGCGCAGGATGCCGCGCGTCGCGAGGCCGAGGCGATTGTCGGTCGGCTCGCCGTCGATGAGATACCGCTGTCGATCGGCGGGCGCCGCCTCGTTGGCCGCGCGCGCGCCGTCGCTGCCGCGCTCCTCGCCGACGACGAAGACGAGGCCGACGCGCGTCTCGCCCTCCCGCCGGAGGCGGTCGGCCGCCGCGACCTGCGCCGCCAGGATGCCCTTCGCGTCGCACGCGCCGCGGCCGTAGAGCCGATCGCCCTCGACGCGGCTCGGAAAGAACGGCGGCACGCAGTCGATGTGCGTCGAAAAGGTGACGCGCTGCCGGGTCGCGTCGTCGCCGCCGCTGGCGATCACGTTGAAGCGCCCCGCGTCGACGCGCTGCTCGAGCACGGGCCAGCCGTTCGCGCGCAGGTAGTCGGCGAGCCACCGGGCCGCCGCGCCCTCGCGGCCCGTCGTCGAGTCGATGTCCACGAGCGCGCGCGCGAGCGCGACGATGTCGGTGGGATCGGCGGTCGCCGTCACGGCGTCACCGGATCCACGACTCGAGCTCGGTGCGGGTGTCGGTGCGCGAGTCGCGATACTTCACGATGACCGGCGTCGCGAGCGAGATGCCCCACTCGACGCCCTTGCCGGTCGTCACCGCGCGCGCGCCCGGCACGACGACGGCGCCTTCGGGCACGACGAGCGGGCGATCCGACGACGGACGGATGATCTCGCCGCGCACGAGATCGTAGACCGGCGTCGAGCCGGTGAGGATCGTGCCGGCGGCAATCACGGCGCGCCGCTTCACGATCGCGCCCTCGTAGATTCCCGCGTTCCCGCCGACGAGCACGTCGTCCTCGATGATGACGGGCAGCGCGCCGACCGGCTCGATGACGCCGCCGATCTGCGCGGCGGCGCTGACGTGGACCCGCGCGCCCACCTGCGCGCACGATCCGACGAGTGCGTGCGAGTCGATCATCGATCCTTCGCCGACCCACGCGCCGATGTTCACGTACATCGGCGGCATGCAGATGACGCCGGGCGCGAGGTAGGCGCCGTCGCGGATCGCCGATCCGCCCGGCACGATGCGGACGCCGGCGGCGAGGCCGGGTTTTTTGAGCGGCAGCGTGTCCTTGTCGTAGAACGGCAGGCGGCCGTGATCCATCGAGGCGTCGGCGATGTCGCCGTACTTGAAGCCGAGGAGGATCCCCTGCTTCACCCACGTGTTCACGCGCCAGCCGATCGGCGCCGACGCGTCGGGCTCCGCGGCGCGCACCGCGCCCGAGGAAAGCGCCGCGCGCAGCTCGGCGAAGACGGCGCGGGCACGATCGCGATCCGCCGCGCCGCCGTTCTGGACGATCGCAGTGATGTCGGATTCGAGCATGAGACGGCGATCGGGCGCGCGCTACACCAGCGCCGCCTTCAGCAGGCCGAGCTCTTTCAGCACGCGCGCGATCTTCTCTTTCGACTGGGGGCTGGGTGCGACCATCGGCAGACGGTAGATCTCCTCGAGAAGCCCCATCGCCGCCATTGCCGCCTTCACCGGCTGCGGGTTCGACTCGACGAAGTTGATCGACATGAGCGGCAGAATGCGCGCGTGAATCGCGCGCGCCGCCGCGAAGTCGTTGCGCTCGGCCGCTTCGACCATCTTCACCATCTCCGCCGGAATCTCGTTCGACGCGACGGAGACGATGCCGTGGCCGCCCACCGCCATCAACGGCAGCGTCAGCGCATCGTCGCCCGAGAGGACGATGAATTCGGCCGGCACGGCGCGGCAGACCTCGCACATCTGCGAGACGTTGCCGGACGCTTCCTTCACGCCGACGATGTTCGGGATCTCGGCGAGCCGCGCGAGCGTCGCGGCCTCGACGTTGACGCCGGTCCGCCCCGGCACGTTGTAGACGACGATCGGCAGCGAGGTCGTCTCGGCGAACGCGCGGTAATGCTGGTACAGGCCTTCCTGCGTCGGCTTGTTGTAGTACGGCGTGACGGAGAGGAAGCCCGACGCGCCGCGGCGCGCCATCTCGCGCGCCGTGTGGATCACCTCGCGCGTGTCGTAGCCGCCGGCGCCCGCGAGCACGGGCGCGCGGCCCGCCGCTTCGTCGACCAAGATCTCGACGATGCGGAGGCGCTCGGCGTCGGTGAGGGTCGGGTTCTCGCCCGTCGTGCCGCACGGGCAGAGGAAGTGGACGCCCGCGTCGATCTGGCGCCGCGCGAGGCGGCGGACCGCCGCTTCGTCGAGATCGCCGCCGCGCGTGAACGGCGTGACGAGCGCCGTGCCGACTCCTGTGAACGGTCTTCGCATCTCGGTCTCTCCCTGGTCTGGCGGGTCTGGCGGGTCGGGCGGGTCGGGCGGGTCGGGCGGGTCTGGCGGGTTATCTCGAAGACTGTCAAGGTTCGAGAAACGCGTCGGAACCGGCCGACCTCTGTGATCTCTGTGACCCGGCCGACCTGCCTGACCCGCCCGGCCTGCGCGACCCGCCCGACGTGCCCGACCTGCCTGACCCGCCCGACCTGCCCCACCCGCCCGACCCGCCCGGCCTACGCGATTCCCAGCACGTCCCTCATTGTGAACCACCCGCGGCGGCCGTGGATCCACTTTGCCGCCGCGAGCGCGCCGCGGGCGAACGCCGTCCGATCGCGCGCGGCGTGCTGCAGCGTGATCGTCTCCGCCGGGCCGTCGAACCCGATCGTATGCGTGCCGGGGATGAAGCCGGCGCGCGTCGACGACACATCGATCGGCCGCGGAAATCCCGCGCGCCTCATCGCCTGCTCGAGCAGGATCGCGGTTCCCGACGGCGCGTCCTTCTTCGCCGCGTGATGCGCTTCGTGCACGAACGCGCCGAACTCGGTCTGCGCCGCGAAGAGCGCCGCCGCATGCGCGGCAATCGCCTCGAACAGCACGACGCCGGTCGAAAAATTCGGCGCGACGACGATGCCGACGCCGTGCTCGGCCACGACGCGCCGGAGCGCCGATTCGTGCGCGCTCCATCCCGTCGTGCCGACGACCATGTCGAGCCCGCGGCTCGCCAGCGCCGGCACATTGACCGGCACCGCGTCGGGCGACGAGAAATCGATCGCGACATCCGCCTTCGCGGCGTCGGCGTCCGCCGTCCGGCCGAGCGCCGGATCGACGACGCCGGCGATCTCGCAGCCGTACTCGGCGGCGAGCGACTCGACCATCCGTCCCATCTTCCCGTAGCCGACCAGCAGCAGCCGCATCACGATCGCTTCAGAAGAACGTGTCGTGCAGCCGCATCATCGCATGCGGCAGGTCCGCGTCGCGCAGGACGAACGTGATGTTGCGCCGCGAGGCCGCCTGCGAGACCAGGCGCAGCGGGATCCGCTCGAGCGCGGTGACGGCGCGGCCGAACAGCATCGGATCGCTGCGCAGGTTCTCGCCGACCGCGCAGATGATCGCCATCTCGCGCTCGCACGACGCTTCGGCGAAGTGGTGCAGGTTGTCGAGAATCGCGTCCAGCCGCCGCGTGTCGTCCACCGTCACCGACACGCTCACCTCGGAGGTCGTCACGACGTCGACGGCGGTCCGGAACCGCTCGAACACCTCGAAGAGCCGCCGCAGGAAGCCGTGCGCCATCAGCATGCGGGTCGAAGTGATGTCGATCACCGTCACGTCGCGCTTGCACGCGATCGCGGTCAGCTGGCCGGAGGCGGGCGCGCCGTTGGACGTGATCATCGTGCCCGTGTTGTCCGGCCGCCGCGAGTTGAGGATCCGCACCGGGATGTTCTTCGCGACCGCCGGGAGAATCGTGCTCGGGTGCAGCACCTTGGCGCCGAAGTACGAGAGCTCGGACGCTTCGGCGAACGACAGCCGCGGCACCAGGCGCGGCGACGGCACGATGCGCGGATCGGCCGTCAGCATTCCGTCGACGTCGGTCCAGATCTGGATCTCGGCGGCGTCGAGGGAGGCGCCGAAGATCGCCGCCGAGTAGTCGGAGCCGCCGCGGCCCAGCGTGGAGGTGATGCCCGCCTCCGTCGCGCCGATGAAGCCGCCGAGCACCGCGACGGTGTCCTGCGCGGAGAGCGGCGCGAGCGCGGCGAGCGCGCGCGCGCGCGTCTCGTCCATGTCCGGCGCGGCGGACGTGTGCTCCGCATCGGTGACGAGCACCGATCGCGCGTCGATCCACTCGGCGCGGACGCCGTGATCGTTCAGCGCCGCGGCGACGATGCGGCTGCTGACGATTTCGCCGACGGCCAGGACCGCGTCGCGCGAGCGCGGCGACACCTCGCGGAGCACCGCGAGCGCGTGCACGAGGCCGACCAGCTCGTCGAACTCGCGCCGGATCTCGTCCAGCAGGCGCGCGCGGCCGGCCGTCGTGACGGCGGTCGCGACGGCGACATGGCGATCGACGAGCGCGCGCAGCGCGGCCGACGCGCGATCGCCCTCGCCGTCCTCTGCCAGCTGCGCGACGGCGACGAGGGCGTCGGTGACGCGCGCGAGCGCCGAGACGACGACGACCGGAGCGCCGGTCGTGTGCGCCGTCGCCTGCGCGCGAACGATCGCGATGAGGCGCTCGATGGCGTCGGGATCGGCGACCGACGTGCCGCCGAATTTCATTACGACGGACACTGCGCCTCCAGGCCGGGCGGGTCGCGCGGGCCTGGCAGGCCGCGTCGGCCAGGCAGGTCGCGCAGGCCAGGCAGGTCTGGCCGGTTATCTCGAAGACTGTCAGGCTTCGGCAGAGTCGCGAGAATTGCGGGACCTCTGTGACCCGCGCGACCCGCCCGACCTGCCAGACCCGCCGGACCCACGCGACCCGCCCGACCGCTCCTCACAGCAGCCCCTCGCGCTCCATCAGCTCGGCGTTCAGAATCGCCGCGCCGGCGGCGCCGCGAATCGTGTTGTGTCCGAGCGCGACGAACTTGTAGTCGAGCACGGGGCACGCGCGCAGGCGGCCGATCGACACCGTCATCCCGCCGTCGCGCGCCACGTCGAGCGCCGGCTGCGGGCGGTTCGGCTCGTTGAGATACACGATCGGCTGCGCGGGCGCCGACGGCAGGTCGAGCTCCTGCGGCCGGCCGCGGAACGACCGCCACGCGTCGATCACCGCCGCGGCGTCGGGCTTCTGCCGCAGCGACACCGCGATCGATCCCGTATGTCCGTTGTGCACCGGCACGCGCGTCACCGCGGCGCTGATGGCCACCGGATGGTTCTGCACCGCGCCGTTGCGCAGGTCGCCGAGAATCTTGTTCGTCTCGGTTTCGATCTTCTGCTCCTCGCCGCCGCCGATGAACGGGATCACGTTCGCGAGGATGTCCCACGACGCCACGCCGGGATAGCCGGCGCCCGAGATCGCCTGCAGCGTCGTGATGATCGACGTCTCGAGGCCGAACTGGCGCAGCGGCGCGAGCGCCATCGCGTACACGACGACGACGCAGTTCGGGTTGGTGACGATGCGCCCCTTCCAGCCGCGCGCGCTCTGGCACTTGAGCAGCGCGAGGTGATCGGCGTTCACTTCGGGGATGAGCAGCGGGACGTCGTTTTCCATCCGGTAGTTGCGCGAGTTGCTGACGACGACGTGGCCTGCCTGCGCGAAGGCGCCTTCGATCTCGCCGGCCACCGACGAATCGAGGCCGGAGAAGACGAGCTTCGGCGCGCGGCCGGGCGTCGCGGCGTCGACGCCGAGCGCGGCGACCTCGTCGGGAAGCGGCGACGGCAGCCGCCACGACGTCGCGTCGCGGTACGCCTTCCCCGCCGATCGCTCGCTCGCGCCGAGCCACGCGGTCTTGAACCACGGATGATTCGCGAGCAGCGCGATGAACTGCTGGCCGACCTGTCCGGTCGCGCCGAGAATGCCGACTTCAATCGTCATGACCTGCCTTCAGTTCTCGACCACACAAAAAAAAACCGACCGGTGCCGGTGAGGGCGCGGTCGGTGGCTGTCGCTCGCGGGGTATTGCTTCGATGTGTTACGCGCGCACACAGACGCCGACAGAGCGGGTTCGCTTGGCCCGCTTGGGGCCGAGGCGCTTTCGCGTGTCGGACGTAGAGCGCATGAAGCAGGCAGTATAGCATGGGACGCGGATGCTTCAAGCGCTCTTCCATGCCTGGGAGCGGCGGCTCGCCAGCGCGACCACCGATCGCGTCGTGCGGCCGTTCGACTGGGGGCTCGACTGGATTCCGGAGAACGGCCATCCGCCGGGCACGGACACCGCCGATATGCTCGCCGACTGGGTGTCGCACGTCATGCGCGACACCGACGCGTTCTTCACGCCGCCGCCGACCGCCGACTACCACCTGAACCCGTCGCGCGAGGGGGACGTGCTGACGTTTCCGAGCGCGCTGGTCACGCCGCACGAATCGAACAACACCGTCTACGCGCGATTTTTTCCCGAGAGGCGTCGGGACCTGCGCCCGCGCGCGGCGGTGCTGGTGCTCCCGCAGTGGAACTCCGACGCGGGCGGGCACATCGGGCTCTGCCGGCTGCTCGCGTGGAGCGGGATGGCGGCGCTTCGCCTCAGCCTTCCGTATCACGACGAGCGCATGCCGCCCGAACTCCACCGCGCCGACTACATCGTGAGCGCGAACGTCGCGCGGACGGTGCAGGTGTGCCGGCAGGCGGTGCTCGACGCGCGGCGCGCGATCGCGTGGCTGGCGACGCAGGGCTACGATCGCATCGGCATCCTCGGCACGAGCCTCGGCTCGTGCCTCGCGCTGCTGACGACGGCGCACGAGCCGCTCGTCCGCGCGCAGGCGCTGAACCACATCTCGCCGTACTTCGCCGACGTCGTCTGGCGCGGCATCTCGACGCGCCACGTGCGAGACGGGATGAACGGCCACATCGATCTCGATCGGCTCCGCGCGCTGTGGCGCCCGATCAGCCCGCGGTTGTATCTCGATCGCGTGCGCGACCGCCGCACGCTGCTCGTCTACGCGCGCTACGACCTCACCTTCCCCGTCGATCTGTCCGAGGATCTCGTCGCCGCGTTCCGCGAGCAGCGGATCCCGCACGAGGTCGCGGTGCTCGGCTGCGGCCACTACAGCACCGGCAAGGCGCCGTTCAAATACGTCGACGGGTGGGTGCTGACGCGGTTTCTGCGGCGCGCGCTGCTGGCGCAGCGCGCTCGCAATTAAGAATTTGGAATTAAGAATTAAGAATTCGTCGGTGCCGTCACAGCGTGACGACGAATTGTTACTTCTCTAAATTGTTAATTCTTAATTTCGCGGCGAGGCGGCTAGAGGTATTTCAACAGGCCGCCAAGCGCCGTGAGCAGCACCTGCGCGAGCTGGCGGACGAGCGGCGAGATCTCGCCTTCATTCACCGCGTTGGCGACGGTGACCGGGTTGGTGACGAACAGCCAGATCGTGGCGCCCGCCAGCACGATGCTGACCAGCGCGATGAGCGTGAAGAGGCTGACGCCGACGCGCTGCAGGCTGCTCATGGCACTTCGAGGACGATCTTGCCGAACTGATCCGACGCTTCCAGACGCCGCTGCGCCTCGGCGGCGTCGGCGAGCGGATAGGTCCGATCGACGACGGGCGTCAGCTGGCCGGTGAACAAATACCGCGCCGCGCGCAGCAGCTCGCCCTTCGAGCCCATGTAGGAGCCGAGGATCGAGAGCCGCTTCGCGAACAGCGCGTGCAGGTCGAGCGCACCGTGGCCGCCGGTGGTGGCGCCGCAGGTGACCAGCCGGCCGCCGCGCGCAAGCGCGCGTACGCTCTTCGGCCAGGTCGCCTCGCCGACATGTTCTATGACGACGTCGACCCCGCGCCGGTTCGTCAGGCGCTTGATCTCTTCCGCCACGTCCTGCGCGTGATGGTCGATCACCGCCGACGCCCCGAGCGCGCGGGCGCGCTCCAGCTTCGCCGGCGAACCGGCCGTCGCGAACACGCGCGCGCCGTGCAGCGCCGCGATCTGGATCGCCGCCTGCCCCACGCCGCTGCCCGCCGCGAGCACGAGCACCTCCTCGCCGCGCTGCAGCTGCGCGCGCGCGATCAGCATGTGCCACGCGGTCAGAAACGTCAGCGGAAACGCCGCGGCATGCACGAAGTCGATCTCATCGGGAATCGGCACCAGGTTCTGCGCCGGCACCTTCACGAGCTCGGCGTAGCCGCCCGCGTGCTGCAGGTAGCCGAGTACTTCATAGCACGGGCACTCGTTGTCGCGGCCGGAAATGCACGCCTCGCAGCGCCCGCAGCTGACGCCCGGCTGCAGCACCACGCGCTGGCCGGCGCGCACGCCTTCGGCGTCGCACGCGACGACTTCGCCGGCGACGTCGCTGCCGGAAATGTGCGGCAGCGGAATGCGGACGCGCGGCAGGCCGCGCCGCTCCCAGATGTCGAGGTGGTTGAGCGCGCACGCGCGCACGCGCACGAGCGCCTCGCCGGGCGCGATCGCCGGATCCGGCGCCTCTTCGTAGCGAAGCACGTCCGGACCGCCGTGCGCGTGGAAACGGACGGCTTTCATCGCGGTTTGACGATTCCGTGGCAGGCCTGAAGGCCTGCGCTATCGGGGATCGTATCTCAGATGCTGTCGGGCGAGAGGACGGCCGGCGCGGCCTCGGCGAGCGAGGCGAGCTCGGCGCCGATCGCGTCGAGATCGCCGACGACGACCGTGACGAGCCGCGACGGATCCAGATGCCGCGCCGTCACGCGCGACACGTCGTCGGCCGTCACCGCCTCGATGCGGGGCACGAACTGCTGGAAGTAGTCGTCGGGCAGATCGTAGAGCGCGAGCTGCATGGCGGCGCGGCCGATCTGCTCGCCGGTCTCGAAGTTGCGCGCGTAGCCGCGCGTGAGCGCGGCGATGCCGAGCGCGAGCTCGTCGGCGGTCACCGGCCGCTCGCCGCGGATGCCGGCGATCTCGCCGATCGATTCGCGGATCGCGACCGCCGTCCCGTTGGTCGCGACGCTCGCCTGCAGCGCGAACGGCCCGGCCAGCCGCCGGAACTCGAACGACGTGCGCGCGCCGTAGGTGAGCCCCTTGTGCTCGCGCAGGTTCAGGTTGATGCGGCTCACGAACTGCCCGCCGAGGATCGTGTTCGCGACGACGAGCGCGTGGTAGTCGGGCGTCGAGCGCGCGGCGGACACGTGGCCGATGCGCAGCTCCGACTGCGGCGCGCGCGGCCGCGGCACCACCGTGATCGCGGGCGCCTGCGGCACCGGCGCTCCGTCGGAGGCGTCGAGGCCGGCGCCGCCGCTCCAGTCGCCGAACGCCTCGGCCGCGAGCCGCACGACGTGGTCGTGATCGCAGTCGCCGACGGCAATCAGCGTCGCGACCGCCGGCCGGATCGCCCGCGCGTGGAACGCGCGCACGTCGTCGATCGTCATCGCGGCGAGCGTCGCCTCGCTGCCGATCGGCGAATGGCCGTACGGATGCGCGCCGTAGAGCAGCCGCAGGAACGCGCGATCGGCGAGCGCGCCCGGCATGTCGCGCAGCTGCGTCAGGCGGTGCAGGCGCAGCTGCCGCACGCGCGCGAAGTCCTCCGCGCGCAGCGCCGGGCGGACGATCATGTCGGAGAGCAGGCCGAGCGCGCGCTGCGAGAAGCGGCTCAGGACGCTGACGCTCGCGACCGTCGCGTCGGATCCGATGTCGGTGTCGAACTGCGCGCCGAGGCGCGCGAGCGCCTCGTGGATCTCGATCGCCGATCGCTCGCCGCTGCCTTCGTCCAGCATGTCCGCCGTGACGGCGGCGAGGCCGTCCTTGCCGGCGGGATCCGACGCCGCGCCGCGGCGCACGAGCAGCATGAACGCGACGAGCGGCACTTGCGTGTGGCGCACCGTCCAGACACGCATGCCGCTCTCGAGCGTCGCCTTTTCGATGGCCGGAAACGGGAGCGCCGGCGAGGTGCGCGGCGCCGGCAGCCGCGAGCGATCGGCCTTCACGGCGCGGACCGCGCGCGCGCCGCTCATGAGACGACCGCCACGGCGGAGTCGGCCGCCGCGAGCGCCGCGCGCCCTTCGGGCACGATGCTGAGCGTCACGCGCCGCCGCGGATCGAGATACCGGCCGACGGCGGCGCCGAGCGACGCGCTCGTCACCGTCTGATAGCGCGCGAGATCGCGATCGAAGTACGCCGGATCGTGCAGGAAGACGTTGTAGGCGTTGAGCTGATCGGACTTGCCGCCGAAGCCGCCGACGGTCTGCAGCCGGAACATGAACTGCGCCTCCGCCTGCACGCGCCCGCGCTCGATCTCGTCGTCGGTCGGGCCGTCGGCGGCGAGGCGCGCGATCTCCTCGAAGATCGCCGTCTCGAGCTCCGCGAGCGTGTGGCCCGGCGCCGCCGTCGCCGTGATCTGGCTGTAGCCGGCGATCTCGCGCGAGTTCTGCGACGCCGACACGTCGGTCGCGATCCGCTCGTCGAACACGAGCCGCCGGTAGAGCCGCGACGTCTTGCCGTTGGCGAGGAGATCGGTCGCCAGATCGAGGTCGGCGTCGCCGTCGGCGAACATCGCCGGCGTCAGCCACGCGAGATACAGACGCGGCAGCTCGACGCGATCCTCGAAGCGGATGCGGACGTCGTGCTGCAGCCCCGCCGACGCGCCGACCGGCTCCACCGCGTCGCCGGGATCGATCTCGCCGAAGTACTGTTCGACCAGCGCGAGCGCCTCGCCGGCGTCCACGTCGCCGGCGAGCGCGATCGACGCGTTCGCCGGGTGATAGTAGCGCCGGAAGAACGCGTGCACTTCGTCGAGCTGCACGCGCTGCAGATCGGCGATCTCGCCAATCGTCGTCCAGTGATACGGGTGATCGTCGGGGAAGAGCGCTGCGAGCAGCGCCATCGGCGCGAGGCCGTACGGACGATTCTCGTAGTTCTGCCGCCGCTCGTTCAGCACGACGTCGCGCTGGTTCGCGAACTTCGCCTGCGTGAGCGCCGGCAGCAGGTACCCCATGCGATCGGATTCCATCCAGAGCGCCAGCTCCAGCGCGCCGGTCGGCACCACCTCCCAGTAGTTGGTGCGATCGGCGTTCGTCGATCCGTTCAGCGTCGCGCCCGCGCCCTGCAGCGGCTGGAAGTAGCCCTTGTCGTGATGCTCGGAGCCCTCGAACATCAGGTGCTCGAACAGATGCGCGAACCCCGTGTGCCCCGGATGCTCGTTCTTCGATCCGACGTGATACCAGAGGTTGACGGCGACGATCGGGCACGCGTGGTCCTCGTGCAGCAGGACCTCGAGCCCGTTGGCGAGCGTCTCTTTGGTGAAGGAGATGTTCACCGGAAGTTGCCGCACGTCGACATCGATTTGCCGTAGTAGGGATTCGAGATGGTCGATCCCTGCTGCAGCCACGGCTTCTCGGCCATCGGGCAGAAGGCGACGCGGACGCCCTCGGGCGCCTTCAGCTTGAGGCCGGTCATGTACGTATCGATCGCCTCGCTCAGCGTGCCGAATTTCGCGCGCGCATCGTCGAGCTCGGTCGCGGAGGCGAGCTGCAGCGCGGCGGTGTCGATCTTCATCGCCGGCGCGCCGAGCGACGAGGCGGCCGTCGCGATGTTGCCGGCGTTCGCCTTCACGCCGTCGAGGCTGTCGTCGGCGAGCGCCTCCTGAATCTTCAGATAGGGATCGACGATCGTGCGCGGCATCTCGCCGCCGGGCGCAGGTCCGGCCGACCGCGTCGGCCCGCCGCCGCATCCGAACGCCAGCAGTGACAGCACGAACGCAATTTTTTTCATCGCACCACCGTCAATGGAATCGTGGGCCGGTTGTAGCTCGCGATCGACACCTGCGCGGCCACGCGCTCGGCCGCCGCCATGAACGCGCGCGCCGCCGGCGACTCGGGCTCGCTGATCATCAGCGGCACGCCCGTATCGCCCCCCTCGCGAATCGGCTGGTAGATCGGAATGCGCCCGAAGAACGGGATGTTGAGGTCGGCCGCCATCTTCTCGCCGCCGCCGCGGCCGAAGATGTCGGACTCGTGCTCGCAGCTCGGGCAGACGAAGTAGCTCATGTTCTCGACGATGCCGAGCGGCGGGATGTTGAGCTTCTTGTACATCGCGACCGCGCGCCGGCTGTCGGCGAGCGACACCTGCTGCGGCGTCGTCACGACGATCGCG
>Ga0075435_100000028_pt1 | contig 82360 bp, 65 predicted proteins | sample RhiMethybrSRZTD4_FD_75302 | JGI IMG/M metagenome (GOLD analysis project Ga0075435, IMG submission 75302) | Populus rhizosphere microbial communities from Tennessee, USA - Rhizosphere MetaG P. TD hybrid SRZTD4 | ecosystem: Host-associated > Plants > Roots > Rhizosphere > Soil | place: USA...
GCGCTCAATGAGAGCCGACGGCGGCGCGCGTGCGGCAGGAGGTCAAGTTCTGCCTGCATCTGCGCGATGCGCGTGAACTGCGTGATCTGCTCCGTGCGCATCGTGTCCAGTGCTACACGGAGGTTCGCCAGTTCAAGCGCCTGCGCTTGGAAACGTGCTTCGAGCTGGAGCTTTGTCATTCCGTACGTGAACATACGCCTGAGCACGTTTGGAGGCCTGTACGGTTTTGCACAACGCCATCGCCTGCCGGGTGTACGTAGCGCGTGAATGCCCCCGTGCTCTGCGAGGGCATTGACCGACATACAACGAACTCGAGCGCTGGGTTGCTTCTCTCTCGGGGACGAGGCAACGTCACGGAGCCGGCCATATCGCCGGCCAGAAGCAGGAGCAGCAACCAAAATGGACATCACCCTCACGCGCAACCCCGCCCAGCGCAAGAACCCGCGCCTCGTCATCTTCAACATCGAAGGTCGGCCGGGCAGCGTGCAATTCTTCCGAGCGCTCTTCCCCCTGAATGCCGTGCCCGAGCGCCTGACCCTCATCGGCGAATTCGCGGCGCCGAAGGTGAAGGAAACGCCCGAGGAGCGCAAGGCGCGGTTGGCGGCCATGCCGAAGATGACGCCGGCCGAGCGGCTGGCAAAGATGGAGGCGAGCGTCGCGAAGATGAAGGCGCGCCTCGCCGCACCGCAGCCCGCCGAGCGCGTCGTTGCGGCCATGCCGAAGGCGCAGCTCGCCGCACCGCAGCCGAAGGCCGGCGGCAAGGGCAAGCGATGAGGGCCGCGATTTATGCGCGACGCAGCACCGAGCAGAATGTCGCCGACGAAGCCAAGTCCGTCGTGCGGCAGGTCGAGAACGCGCGTGCCTTCGCGGGCACGCGCGGCTGGCAGGTCGCCGATGACCTCATCTTCGTCGATGATGGCATCTCGGGTGCGGAGTTTGAGAAGCGCCCCGGCTTCATGCGGATGATGGGGACGCTGCCGCGCCCGCCCTTCGGCGTGCTCATTGTCAGCGAGCGGAAAACCATCGGCCGCGAGATGTCGCAAACCAGCTACGTCATCAAGCAATTGGCCGAGGCCGGCGTCGAGATATTCGAGTATATGCACGGCAAGTCCCTGACGCCTCGCAACGCGATGGACAAGGTCGTGGGAGCGCTGCAGGGTTTCACCGACGAAAAGGCGCGCGAGGAAACGAGCGAGCGCGTTCACGAAGCACACACGCGCCTGCATCGCGCAGGCCGTGTCGTCGGCGGCCGGGTCTTCGGCTATCGCAACCAGGATGTCTTCAACGGCGTCGACCGCGACGGCCGTCCGCTTCGCTCCCACGTTGAACGCGTCCGCGACCCGGTCGAAGAGGCAGTCGTGCGGCGCATTTTCGAACTGTATGACTCGGGCTATGGACTGAAACGCATCGCCGCGCTCCTCACCGCCGAAGGCGCAGCGGCGCCGAAACATGCCCGACGCACTGACGGCCTCGCCCCGGTGGTCGGCTGGGGTGCGTCAACCGTGCGCACCGTGCTCATGCGCGAGACCTATCGCGGCGTGGTCGTGTGGAACAAGACGCGGAAGCGCGACAGCGGCGGGAAATGGGCACCGAGCGACCGACCGGAGTCGGAATGGATTCGCACGACCAACGAGGCGCTCCGCATCATCGACGAGGCATTGTGGAAGCGCGTCGCCGAGCGGCGCGGCGACACGGAGGGGAAGGCGCTCCGCTTCTCCAGCGGCCGCATTTCTGGCCGACCGCCGAAGCATGCCGCCTTGAACCTCCTGGCCGGCCTTGCCACCTGCGGTCTGTGCGGCGGCGGCCTGATTGTCGAACGCGGCACGACGCGCGGCCGACCGCAGATTCCCTACTACATCTGCCACCGGCACCGCATGAACGGCACCTGCACGAACGCGCTGCGGATGCCGGTGGAGGATATGAACGAAGAGGTGCTGCAGGCCGTCGAGGAGCACGCGCTCACGCCGGAGGCCGTCGAATCGGTCATCCTCTTCTCGGAGCGCGACGACATCACCGACAGGAAGCAGACGCTCGACGCCGAACGCAAGGACATCGAGAAGCGCATCGCGCGGTTGGTCGCTGCGATTGAGAGCGGCACGGATACGCCGGCCGCGCTGCTCGTGCGGCTCAAGGAGCTGCAAGAGCGCCTGAGCGCGATCACGACCGAACTGCTCAACATGCGACCGGTGCCGCGCCTGCCTGCGGCGGTCATCGAGAGCCGGCTGGCGGAATGGCGACGGCTGCTGCGCGCCTCAACGACGCAAGGACGAACGGTCCTGCAGCGCGTCCTGCGCGGTCGTCTGACCTTCACGCCGCGCGCCGATGGCTGCGGCTATGACTTCGAAGGGCCGACGCGCTTCGACAAATTGTTCTCGGGCATGGCCTGCAAGCCCCTTGCGGCGGCGACCTTTGACGACTTGGTGCGCAACGCCGGCAGGGGCACGGAGCGTATCGGGGTTGAGGATGTGCCGGACGCGGATTACGGCCGTTTACTCGAAGCGGCGGCTATGCGAAAGGGTTGGCGCGCCCGGCCGGAATTGAACCGGCGGCCCCCCGCTTAGGAGGCGGGTGCTCTATCCGCTGAGCTACGGGCGCATCCAGAAGTGCCACAACAGTTTAGACGATCGGGCCTCCCATCGTCCGTCTCACCGTTTCGCGGGCGTGACAGCTCGCGCACGATCCCGCGCACATCATCGAGCCCCGACGGGTAGGCGGCTGCGTCGTGCGGGAGCCGCTTCAGTTGATCGAGCCGCTCGATGATGCGCTCGACCGATTGGTATTGAAGCGCGAGAGCCTTGCGCGACGCACGCGGTCGACCAGGACGCTGCACCGTTGCGATGCGTGTAGCGCCCTAATGCGGCGTGCGGCCCGCACACGGGGCGCACATCCCACGTTCGGGCAATGGTCACGTGCCCGAGGCGCCCCTAGGATGGACCCCTACCGAAAACTGCGAGGGATCATGGGGTTACCCAAGGGCGACTCGTATCCGCCGCCATGCCCGAAGTGTGCGGCGATTGCCGTCACCGCGAAGGAGATCGCCGAGGACCGCGTGGTGTGGTTCACCTGCAAGCGGTGCAAGCACACGTGGTGCGCGTCCGTCGCGGAGTCGCAGAGCGGCGACGGCTGATCGGCCGCGCTCACCGGAGCAGCGCCGTCACCTCCGACTCGAAGATGGCCTTCACGGTTTTCGCGTCGGGCTCCTTCGTGCCCTGCATGCCGGGGAGCCCGAGATGCTTCCGGCACAGGCGGCCGTCGCGCGCGATGAGAAACGAGATCGGCAACCCGAACAGCGGCCCGTACGCGTCGTCGATGCGATCCTGATCGGGATCGCCGTCGAGCACCGGATAATTCATGTTCATCTTGGCCGCGAACGGCTTCGCGTTCGCGAACCGATCGAGCAACACGACGCTGACGACCTCGAAGCCGCGGCTCTTGTACTTCGTGTAGAGCTCGGCGAAGATCGGGATCTCGACCTTGCACGGCCCGCACCACGTCGCCCAGAAATCGAGCAGCACCACCTTGCCCTTGTAGTCGGCGAGGCGGACGTCCTTGCCGTCGAGATCCTTCAGCGTGAAATCGAGATTCGCGGGCTTCGCGCCGGCGGGACAGGCGCTTGCCGGCGGCTGCGCGGATCGCGCAGGCTGACGGCCGGACTGCGCCGCTGCGACCGCGCCCATCACCGTGATGAGCCCAACCAAGAGACCGTTGCGCATGACAGCCTAGTGTAGCGCGCGAGACGATCGGCGCGGGAGCGCCGCGAGCGGTCAGCGGACGGAGACGAGGCGGAGCGCGGCCGATCCCGGACCCGCGGCTTTGTCGGACGGCGCGGGCGCGGCAGCCGCCGCGGCAATGCACGTCGCGACGTGCGGCGCGATCATCTGCAGCAGGCGGCCGGTGTCGTCCTTGAACGGCTCGGCGCCGTACAGCGTGAGGACGGCGGCGAGCGCGTCGCCGCAGACGAGCGGCACGCTGACGCAGTACTGCGCCGCCTGGAGCGGACCCTCGGCGCGCAGGCCGAGATCGAGCGCCGCGTCGGAGTTGACGATCGGCTGCCGCTGCGCGGCGACCCACCCCGTGAGCCGCTCGCCCATCGCGATCGTGGCGCCCCGCAGCGTCGCCGCCGCGGGACCGAACGCGTCCACCGCGACGAGCACGTCGCGCGCCGCATTGGGGATGTACCACGCGCCGGTGGTGCCCGGCGTCATGTCGACGACCAGCTGCGAGCAGAGCGCGAGGACGTCGGCGACGCGCGCATCGCCCGAGGCCACGCGCGCCAGGCTGACGAACGCGAGCACGCCCGCCGACGCCGCCGTCTCGCGCGCCGCTTCGAAGGCCGGCGGCAGATCGGGCTGGCGCGACTGCGTGATCTTCTGCAGCACCTCGCGGTGCTCCGTCGTCTCCGCGCCGGCGACGTTGATGTCGCGGTACACGCGGATGAACGTGTCGACGACCTGCGGGTCGTACATCCGCCCGCGGCGCTCGAGCAGGATCTCGATCGCGGCCTCGTCGGTCATCTTGCGGCGGTACGGGCGATCGGATGTCAACGCGTCGAAGCAGTCGACCACCGACAGGATCCGCGCGCCGAGCGGGATGTCGCTGCCGCGAATGCCGCGCGGGTAGCCGGTGCCGTCCCAGTTCTCGTGGTGCGCGCGCACGATTGGCACGACCGGATACGGAAACTCGACGAGCGACAGGATGTCCGCGCCGACGTCGACGTGCTGCTTCATCTTCTCGAACTCGGCCTCGGTGAGCTTGCCCGGCTTGTTGAGAATGTGCTCCGGCACCGCGAGCTTGCCGGTGTCGTGCAGCAGCGCCGCCGCCTCGACGGCCTTCAGCGACGCCTCGTCGGCGACGCCAAGCGCCTGCGCGAGGCCGACCGCGTACGCCTGGACGCGGCGCACGTGGCTGTGCGTGCAGTCGTCCTTCGCGTCGATCGCCATCGCGAGCGTCTCGACCGTCGACAGGTACAGCCGGTCCATGTCGCCGAGGTGCCGCTTGGCGTCCTCGAGGCGCCCGAACGTCGCGCGCAGCGTGACGTGGAAGACGGCGACGAGCGGCAGCACCATCGCCGCCGCCGCGACGCTCCGCTGCTGCACGAGCAGGATCAGACAGAACGCCACCGACGCCGCGCCGAGATAGCCGAGCCACAGCCAGCGGAAGTTCTTCTTCCAGACCTCGACCGGCGACTGCCGGCTGTCGAGCGCGATCGCCAGCGCCGTCAGCCCCGAGTTCATGACGAAGTAGACGACGGTGAGCGCGAGGAGCGGAGCGACGAGCGGCGTGATCGGCGCCTGCCCGATCGCGAGCGGCTCCACGCCGGCGAGCGCGAAGAAGGTGGAGGCGCTTGCCCACATCGACAGCGCGAGCGCCGCCGTGTTGAACGTGAGCTGACGCAACGGCCGCTTCCGCCGCCAGCAGAGGACGCAGGCGCCGATGCCGATCGACAGCGTCGCTGGCGCGGGGCCGAACAAGAGCGCGGTGGAGATCAGGAACGTGTCGTCGATCGAGATGTTCGCCGAGACCGACGAGAAGCGCAGGCGGAAGCAGCCGAGGACGAGCGCGAGGCCGCCGAGCGCGAGCCACGCGAGCGGCATCGGCGATCGCAGCGCCGTCACCAGCGAGTAGACGAGCGCCACCGCGCCGGCCGCGGCGACCGTCGTCAGGTACGCGCGCAGCTGGCGCGCGGTCTGAGGCGTCCGGACGGGAGCGCTCATCGGCCTACTGCGGGTCGGCGTCGGGGCTCATCGCGTCGCCCCACATGATCGTCGTGTCGTCGGTGTAGGCGTCCCCCCACATGATCGTCTGACCCTGCGGGTCGTAGATCGTGTCGCCCCACATGATCGTGTCGTTGCCGGTCCAACCCGCGACCTCGCCGTACTGCAGCCACTTCGGCTGAAGCGACGCGAGCGGGTTCAGCAGGCCGATCAGGTTCAGATCGCCGTAGTGCAGGATCCCCGGGTTCAGCCACGCGAGCGGCGCCTCGAGGACCGACAGCAGCCGGATGCCGACGCCGTTGTAGAGACGGCCGCCGAGCGTGCCCGAATCCCAGTACGACGCGCCGCTCGAGCTGACGCCGAGGCCGCCAACGACCGTGTTGAGGAGGCCGCCCACGAGGCCGCTCGACGCCAGCTTGCGCGACGCCCAGAAGTTCACGCTGCCGGCGCCGGCGCCCAGCAGACCGCCGCTGTTGACGTAGGTCGCGCCGTTCTGGATCGCGAGCTTCACCTGCGCGGGCGACGCGCCCGGCGTTCCCTGCAGCAGCAGCGCGACGCCGCCGCTCACCATCGGCGCCGCCATGCTCGTGCCGCTGAGCGTCATGTACGCGTTGGTGCCCGAGCCCGCCGTGTGCAGCGCCGGATAGAACGTCGACAGATACGATCCGTTCGCCTGCAGCGACACGATCTTGTTGCCCGGCGCCGCGACGTCCGGCTTCACGATCAGATCGAAGCGCGTCGGACCGCGCGAGCTGTAGCTCGTCACCGCATCGTCGGCGCGCTTCACCGTGCCGAAGGTGTTCAGCGCGCCGACCGTCAGCGCGAGCGGCGCGTTGCCGGGCGACGTGATGCTGCCGAGCACCATGTGGCCGTCGGCGCTCTTCCCCGAGTTGCCCGCGGCGACAACGACGACGATGCCGGCGTTGACGGCGTCGGCGACCGCCTCGCACAGCGGATCGGTCGCGGAGGGCTCGTTCACCGGGTGGCCGAGCGACAGGTTGATCACGCGGACGTTGTATTTCGCCTTGTTCGCGATCACCCACTCGATGCCGGCGATCACGTCGCTCGTCAGCCCCGTGCCGTCGGCGCCGAGGACGCGCACGTTGATCAGGTTCGCGCCCGGCGCGATGCCGCCGGTGTACAGCTTCGTCACGTAGGTCGCGGCGCTCGCCTGGCCGGCGATGATGCCGGCGATGTGCGTGCCGTGCCCGTACACGTCGGCGACGCCCGCATCGCCGGTGACGAAGCTCACGTTCGCGACGACTTTTTTCGACAGCGCCGCGTGCGCCGAGATGCCCGAGTCGATCACGGCGACGCCGATCCCCTGCCCCGTGACGCCCGCGATCGCGCCGATGCCGAGAAACCCTCCCACGCCGGCACGCGTCTGGTCGGCCGCGGTCGACACGTTCGACACCGACATCCAGGTGCGAACGGGCACGTCGCCGGACAGATGATCGACGCCCGCATCGGACGCGAGCTCCGCGATCTCGGCGGCGTTCGCACTGAACACCGCGCCGTGCTCGAGGCGGCGCACCACCTCCACGTGGTGGCGTGCGGCGAGCGCGTCGACCGTCGCGGCATCTCCATGCACGACGACGCGCGTGCGATCCTTCGCCTGCCGCGCGACGTGGCGCTGCAGGTCGAGAGAGAGATGCGCGTGATGGTCCGGCTGCGCGCCGCGCAGCCCGAGGGCAGAGAGAACGACAATCGCGGCGACTGCTGGGAGCCTACGTTTCATAGTCATAAGGGGACACAGACGTCCTGCATGGACGTTTGTGTTCCAAATAGCAAATCGTCAGCCAGGCTCAGCCGGACGACGGCCGATGGCCGTAAGCTGCTGTGATGAAGTGAGTTGTGCGGAATAGGGCCCGTGGCCGATGTGCGGCCCCAGTGTGCGGACGCTGCACACGACTAGGCGCCATTTCGGCGCCTAGCGGCTATAACGATCTGCGAACCTGAAACTTAGCTCGACCTGCGCCGTTCTGAGACATCCACATCGAAAACGGATCACGGCTGGAGCGCCTGGAGGGCCTTGGCGACGCGCACGTATTCGGCGTACTTGCGCTGATAGAGATCGAGCTTCTCGCGCTCGACGGCGTCGGCCTTGCCGCGCGCGACCTCGGAACCGCCCGCGGCGGCGAGCTCCGCGGCGGCAGCCGCGGCTTTCAGCTTGTACTCCGCGTCGTGCGCGCGCTCCCAGGCGAGCCAGTCCGCCGTCCACTGCGCGTGCGCGGCCTGCAGCCGATCGGCCGGGAACGGGAAGACGCCGCCGGCGGCGCGGTCGAGCGCGGCGGCCTCGTCGGGAAAGAGCTGGCGCGCGATCCGGGCGATCGGCTGCCACACCAGATACGCGCGCGGATCGCGATCGGCGGCGGCGAGGGCGGGCGCGAAGAGATCCAGGAGCGCCGCCGCCCGCGCGCGCGCCGCGGCCTCGCGCGCTGCGCGGATCTCCGCCGCCACCATCCGCGCGCCCCACAGTACGGACGCCGCTACGATCAGCGACGCGAAAACAGTCGCCATTTGATTGCGGCGCGCAGTGTCAGTACTTCAGCACCGCGTTCACGTTCAGCCCCGGCAGCCTGGCGCGGCCGTTCAGCGCGACGAGCTCGATGAGAAACGAGAGGCCCCGCACGTCGCCGCCGAGTCCCGTGACGAGATCGACCGTCGCGCGCGCGGTGCCGCCGGTGGCGAGCAGATCGTCGACGATCAGCACGCGCTGGCCCTTGCCGACGGCGTCGGCGTGCATCTCGAGCGTGTCGGTGCCGTACTCGAGATCGTAGCTGGCGCGCACGCACGAGGACGGCAGCTTGCCCGGCTTGCGCACGGGCGAGAAGCCGGCGCCGATCCGATCGGCGACGGCGGCGCCGAAGATGAAGCCGCGGCTCTCGATGCCGACGACGATGTCGATGCCCTGGCCGTCGAACGGCCGCGCGACGCCGTCGATCGCGGCGCGCAGGCCGGAGGGGTCCTGGAGCAGCGTCGTGATGTCGTAGAAGAGAATGCCCGCTTTGGGGAAGTCGGGGACGTGGCGGATCTTGCTCTTGAGATCGTCGCTGGTCATGTGACGGAGAATCCTGTGTCGCGGCCGCTCGGGTTCATCGCGTCGACGCGGACCTCGTCGACGCGCGCGGACGGCGGCCCGTGCCGCAGCGCGCGCTCGAAGCGCTCCAACGCCTCGGCATCACCCTCCGCGTGCGCTTCGACGGAGCCGTCAGCCCGATTGCGCACCCAGCCGTGGAGCCCTTCGCGCATCGCGGCCGACTCGACGAAGTAGCGGAAGCCGACGCCCTGCACGCGACCCGAGATCTGGAATCGCCGCGCGACACGCACACACGATGATATCGGCAAGGCAGGAAGGCAGCAAGGCAGGAAGGCAGGAATTCAAGGCGGGAAGGCGGGAAGGATGGAATGACGAAGGCAGAGGGACGGAAGGATGAAAGGCGGAAGGATGAAAGGCGGAAGGATGAAAGGCTGGAAGGCTGGAAGGCTGGAAGGCTGAAAGTTTTATGGAGCGTGTCTGTTCCGCCGATTGTCGGTGGCCGCGCGTTCGTTTTGTTCAGCGGTACGAGCGGCCTTCGCGAAGATCGAACGCAGCTCCTTTGATTCCGCGCGCAGGCGCTTCGCTTCTTCGGTGGTGCTGAGGCGCGCGTCCCAGATGGTGTCGAGACAGCCTTCGGCTTCGTCGGCTTCTTCGAGAACTGTTCCGAGCCTGGCGGTGAATTCCTTGTGAGTGCGCGCGCGGCAGGCGGCGCGCCAATTCAGATCCAGACCCGACGCGGCTCCCGCCAGTTGATCCTTGACGCGCCTCGTGTCGGTGCGCTCTGGAATCGTCTGCAGCAACAGAATCACGCCGACCGAAAATTCATGCGTCCGCGCCTTCATCTCTTCGCGCCACTGATTCATGCTGCGACGACGATGCAGGCGCCCTGCCACTCGAAAACACTAACGATTTCGCGAATTCGAGTCGAAAAATCGCACGATCTGCCGCTTATCAGATCGTGGAGTACGCGGTTTTTGCATTCTCCCCTTCCTGCCTTCCCTTCCTGCCTTCCCTTCGCTGCCTTCCCGCCCTTCCCTTTCGGCCTTCCATCCTCCCGCCTTCGTCCTTTCCGCCTTCCCACCCTTCTGCCTTGAACTTCTGCCTTCCTGCCCTTCTGCCCTCCTGCCTTGCCACTGTCAGCTACGGTTGCGTTGACGCTTTCGCGGCGTCAGCCTTGAGCGGCTCCGCCTTCAACGGTTCCAGCTTCAGGCGCTGCAGCAGCTGGTTCACCGACGGCATGCGAGTTTTCGTCGCCGTGTCGAGCCGTCCGAGATGCTCGTCGAGCGACGTGGACAGCGTGCGGAACACGGAGTACGCCTGCTCGGTCGGTTTGACATCGGCGCTCTCGATCACGCCCTGCAGCGCGGCGATCTTGTTGTTCAACTTGATCGGGAAGTTGAGCGGATCCTGGCTGCTCTGCAGCCGCACCTGGTAGATCTCCTCCTCGATCGCGCTCAGCTGCTTGTCGAAGTCCTCGAGCGCGCGCAGCGTCGCCGCGTCCTTCTTCGCGTCGAGGCGCCCGCGGCGATCGACGACCTGCTGCTTGATGCCGCGGATGAGGAGCACCGCCTCGTTGGCCTGGCTCGCCTTGTCGCGCACCTTCATCGCGAGATCGAACTGCTCCTGCAGATCCTGATCGCTGACGTCCTTCAGCACGTGCGGCTCGCGTTTGATCGCGAACCGCTCGGTCGCCGTCTGCCCGTCCGCGGTCACACGCACCTGGTACGCGGCCGGCGGCGCGATCGGCCCGCGCGAGCTCGCCGCCCACATGATCAAGCCGGGGAACTCGGTCGCGCCTGGATAGCGCAGATCCCACGACACGCGGTGCAGCCCGGCGCCCACCGGCGGCTTCGGATCGGGCGCCCGGCGGAAGCCGCCTTCGTCGTCGCCGCCGCCGGCGGGCGGCGGCTTCCGCTCGGCATCCGCGGGCGTGCCGGTGAAGGTGCGAATCACGCTGCCGCGCGCGTCGAGGAACTCCATCGTCACCTTCTGCGCGGGCTGCTTCAGGTAGTAGTCGACGGCGACGCCGCGATCCACCCCGCGCAGCGCGTCCTCCGGCTTGTAGACGTGGAAGTTCGTCGTCGTTTGAATCCCGCCCTGCCGCAGCGGCGAGATGTTGTCCATCACGTAGAAGCCGCGGCCGTGCGTCGCGATCACGAGATCCCGCTCCTCCACCGCGATGTCATGCACCGGCGTGTCGGGCAGGTTCTGCCGCAGCGACTCCCATTTCGCGCCGTCGTCGAAGGAGACGTAGATGCCGTGCTCGGTCCCGAGATACAGGAGCTTCTCGCGCTTCTTGTCCTCGCGGATCGCGCGCGCGAAATCGTTGGGCGCCACGCCGGTGGTGATGGCCATCCACGTCTCGCCGTAATCGTCGGTGCGGAAGACGTACGGCTTGAAGTCGTCCTGCTGATAGCGGTTCGCCGCGACGTACGCCGTGGCAGCGCGGAACGGCGACGCTTCGACGAGGCTGATGCGCGCGAAGTCGCCGACGCCTTTCGGCGTGACGTTCTTCCAGCTCGTGCCGCCGTTGCGCGTCACCTGCACGTAGCCGTCGTCGGAGCCGGCCCAGATCACGCCGGCGTCTTTTGGCGACGGCGCGATCGTGAAGACGGTCGCGTACGTTTCGACGCCCGTGTTGTCCTTCGTGATCGGGCCGCCGGAGGCGCCCATCGTCTTCGGATCGTGGCGCGTGAGGTCGGGGCTGATCTTCGTCCAGCTCTGGCCCTCGTTGGTCGACTTCCAGACGTGCTGCGAGCCGACGTAGATCACGTTGGGGTCGGTCGGCGCGATGACGATCGGAAACGTCCACTGGAAGCGCTCGGCGATGTCGGCCGACGCGTAGCCCATCGGGTTGTCGGGGTACGGGTTGATCTCCCGCTCCTGACCGGTGCGTCGATCGAGCCGCGTGATCAGGCCGCCGTAGCTGCCCGCGTAGAAGATGTCGGGGCTGCGCGGGTCGCTCGCGATGTAGCCGCTCTCGCCGCCGCCGACCGAATAGAACACCTGATCGGCGCCGCCGCCCGATCCGCCGGGGCCGCCCTGCGGCGGGCGGCTCGAGACGCACGCCGTGCTGTTGTCCTGCTGCGCGCCGCAGACGTGATACGGCACGTGCGTGGTCGTGATCACGTGGTAGAACTGCGCCGTCGGCATCGTCTCGGCGGTCCACGTCTCGCCGCCGGTCACCGACACGCTCGCGCCGCCGTCGTTCGCCTCGATCATCCGCCTGGGATCGTCGGCGGCGATCCACATGTCGTGATTGTCGCCGTGCGGCGGACGAATCAGCGTCCACGTCTTGCCGGCGTCGGTCGACTTGTGGAAGTTGACGTTCAGCTCGTAGACGGTGTCTTTCGCTTTCGGGTCGGCGTACACGCGCGTGTAGTAGAACGCGCGCTGGCGAAGATCGCGCCGCTCGTTCGCCTTTTTCCATGTCGCGCCGGCGTCGTCGCTCAGGAAGAAGCCGCCGTCTTCGGCTTCGATTTGCGCGTATAGGCGGCTCGAGTCGGCGCCCGACACGGAGAGGCCGATCTTGCCGAGCGCGCCCGCCGGCAGGCCGGGATTGCGGGAGATCTCGGTCCAGTGATCGCCGCCGTCGGTCGACTTGAAGATGCCGCTGCCGGGGCCGCCGCTCGACATCTCCCATGAGTTGCGGTACGCCTCCCACAGCGCCGCGTAGATCACCTGCGGATTGTTCGGATCGATCACGAGGTCGATCGCGCCCGTCTTCGGATCGCGGTACAGCACCTTCTCCCACGTCTTGCCGCCGTCCTTCGATCGGAAGACGCCGCGCTCGGGATTCGGTGCCGCGTGGTGGCCGAACGCCGCGACGAAGACGACGTCGGCGCTCGTCGGATGGACGCGGATGCGCGAGATGTTCTGCGTGTCGGCGAGGCCGACGTGCGTCCACGTCTTGCCGCCGTCGGCCGTCTTGTAGACGCCGTCGCCCTGGATGATGTTGCCGCGGATGTCGGGCTCGCCCGTGCCGGCGTAGACGACGTCGGGATTCGACGGCGCGACGGCGACGGCGCCGACCGAGGAGCTGTGAATCTGTCCGTCGGTGACGGGGCGCCACGTGACGCCGCCGTCCACGGTCTTCCACACGCCGCCGCCGGTGGCGCCCATGTAGTACTCGTACGGCCGCGCGACGCTGCCGGCCACGGCGAGCGATCGCCCGCCGCGCGGCGGCCCGAGGCTGCGCCAGCGCAGCGCGCCGAACGGACCGGCGTCGGCGGGCGGCGCGTCGCCGCCGCGCTGCGCGCCGGCGATCGCGGTCGCGGCGAGAACGATCAGGAAGGCGCGGACCAGGGTTCGCATCCGCTGATTCTAGCGCGCCTTCGCGACCACGACGAACCGCGCCATCGGCGTCTGCGATCGCCACAGCGCCCTTCCCGTGGTCGCCGTCATCCCTTCGCGCTCGTAGAGGACCTCGAGCCGCGCGCCCTGCGCGACGAACTCGTCGTACGCGTTGCGCCGCATCACGCAGTAGAACGGCTCAGGCTTGCCGAAGAAATGCTCGGCCTCGACCGGATCCTCGAGCATGTGCACGTGGCGGCCGACGTAGAAGCGGTACGCCGGCGTCCAGCGATTCATCCGGTAGGTCGCGATGCGATCGGCGTCGACCGCGCGCGCGGCCACCCACTGCGCGATGTCGGGAACCACCTTGCGGCCCTCGAGCGCCGGCATCACGAACGCGACGACGCCCGCGTAGGTGACGATGAGCGCGCCCGTCACGAGCCACGGCACGCGCGGCGGCAGCGCGCCGCGGACGTTGGCGAGCGCCGTGAGCAGCGCGCCGGCAAGCGTCAGCGCGACCGGGACGACGATCGCCGCGCGCGGCAGCGCCAGGCGCGCGATCAGGAAGTAGCCGCAGCCCACGCCGATGGCGACGAGGAACGGGCCGATGAAGTACAGGCCGATGCGCGACGCCGCGGTCGACGGGTCGCGATGATGCAGGCGGACGTCGGTCCACGCGCGCGCGCACAGCACGCACAGCGCCGGCGCCGCCGGAAACACGTAGTGATCGAGCTTGAACGTCGATGCGGTGAAGAAGCCGACGATCGCCAGCGTCCACGCCCAGAGCATCGTCTCGACGTGATCGACGCGGCGGCCGCTCCAGACGCACCGCACGTCGTCGACCATGCGGCCGACAAGCAGCCCGGTCCACGGCAGCAGACCCGTCGCGAGAATCTGGAAGTAGAACCAGAAGCCCGGCTGGTTCGCGAAGCGGGTCGACGCGAAGAGCCGGACGTTCTCGTCGAGGACATACCCTTCGACGAAGGCCTGCCCGAACCGCACGTACATGTAGACGAACCACGGCGCCGAGATCGCGACGATGAGCAGCAACCCGAGGATCCAGTGCAGGCCGAGCAGGCGGCGGCGCAGGTCGGGCGACGCCGCGATCAGCACGACGAACGTCAGCCCTGCCAGGACGAGCGCAATCGGTCCCTTCACGAGCACGCCGAGCGCGAGCGCGACGTACCCGAGCCACTGCAGCCGCGCGCGATCGCGAAGCGCGGCCACGGCCAGGCACGCCGCGCCGCCGAAGGTGAACAACGTGAAGAGCGTGTCGAGGATCGCGTAGCGCGCGAGCGCGAACACGCCCGGGCTGCCGCCGAGCATGAGCGCCGCGACGTCGGCGACGGCGCGCGAGATCAGCGTCGCGGCGAACCAGCGCGTCACGAGGATCAACCCCAGCGCGGCGAGCGCCGACACCGCGCGCGCGCCGAGCTCGGGATCGGCGACGAGCCGCATGGCCGACGCCTGCAGCTGGTGGAACAGAACTGGCTTGTCGAAGAACGGCTGCTCGTTGTAGAACGGCGCCCACCAATCTCCCGTCGCGATCATCTCGAGCGACGTTTCGGCGTAGTGGGCCTCGTCCGGATCCCAGAACGTCGCTTCGCCGAGCCGCCAGAAGAGCACCACGAAGACGAGGACGGCGGCCAGCGCGCCGAGCCCGGCGTCGTGGAGAGAATGCTTTCGCATGTCAGAACGTGGGCGGCTCCCTTATATAATCACCCGGTTGTACGACCGAACGGCGCATGACCGACCGACCGGCAGAGCTTACATGATGGCGCGCGGCAACTCTCATTGTCCGGTGCTGATCGTCGAAGACGACGAGGACCTACGCGAGATGATGGCCCAGCTCCTGACGCTCGAGGGCTTCGAGACGGCTGCCGTCGCCAACGGACGCGAGGCGCTCGAATACCTCCACCACCAGTCCGCCAAGCCCGACGTCATCCTGCTCGACCTCATGATGCCGATCATGGACGGCTGGGAATTCCGGCGGCACCAGCAGGCCGATCCCGCGATCGCGCCGGTCCCGGTGATCGTGCTGTCCGCGCTCGACCAGGCGCGGGCGGGCAATCTCGACGCTACCGCCTTCCTGAAGAAGCCGCTCGATTTCGATCGCCTGCTGTCGCTCGTGCGCTCCCACTGCCGCGCCTCGTAGCCGCGCGCCCGTGGCACGGCCGTTGATACCATCGGATCGGTGCCTCGGCTCCGACGCCTGCGATCCGTTTCCGCCTGGCTGGCCAGAGCGCTCGTCGGTGTCGTCGCGGTGCTGCTCATCATCGTCGGCGTCGGCATCGCGGCCGTCGAAACCGGGTGGGCAAAGAACCGCATCCGTGATCTGATCGTCCGGCAGGCCAACGACTATCTGACGGCGACGCTGACGATCGGCCGCCTCGAAGGGTCGCTCTTTCGCGGCCTGCAGCTCGGCGACATCACGCTCGCGCGCGACGGCCGTACGCTCGTGCACATCGACGAAGTCTCGCTCTCCTACAGCATCCGCGAGCTCGTCGACCGCGGCACGGTGATCCGCCGCGTGCGCCTGATCCGGCCGCACGTCGAAGCGGCGCGCCTGCCCGACGGGCGCTGGGATCTCGGCGCGCTCGTCAAGCGCGAGTCGCGCGAGGAAGAGCGCACCGGCCCCGGGCGTCCGATCGCGATCCAGTCGATCGAGATCGACGACGGGCGCGTGCTTCTGCACGACCCGCTCGATTTCGGCGCCGCGCACGTGCCCACCGATTTCCGGAAGCTCGACGCGCAGTTCTCGTTCACGTACGTGCCGGTGCGCTGGTCGCTCGACTTCGAGCGCGTCTCGTGGCTCGGCCGCGAGCCGGAGCTCTCGGTGAGCCCGCTCGGCGGCCGCTTCGGGCGCGGACCCGGCGGCTGGTTCTTCGAGCATTTCACCGTCCGCACCGCGCGCTCCCATTTCACGCTCGACGGCCGCATCGTCAGCGGCGAGAACGGCAAGCCGACGGTGCTCGATCTCGCCGTCCACGCGCCGCGGTTCGCGTTTCAGGAGTGGTCGGGCGTGCTGCGCGGGCTGAAGAACATCGCCGTCGAGTCGTCGTTCGACGTCTCGCTCAAAGGTCCGACCAATCGCATGGGCACCGATCTGACGCTCGCCGGCACCGGCGGCGGCGTCAGCGGCCATCTCGTGCTCGACACGTCCGTCCCCGGCTGGCACGGCACGGGCGACGTGCACATCGATCGTCTGAACCTCGCGCGGTGGCTCAATCGGCCCGATCGGCCGTCGGACGTCACCGGCCGCGTCACGTTCGATCTCGCGCTCGAGCTCGGACGCCATTTTCCGCGCGGCGTCTACACGTTCGACGGGCCGCACGCGATGTACATGAGCTACGCGGCGGACAAGCTGCGCGCGCGGGGGCAGATCACGTCGACCGCCGTGCTGATCGCCGCAGCCGACGCGCGCGCGTACGGCGCGACTGTCACGACGCGCGACAGCTCGATCGGCCTCGACGAGCCGTTCCCGTACCGCTTCCAGGGCACGACGACCGGGATCGATTTGCGCGACGTGCCGCCGGAGGTGCCGGTGCCGCACGTCGAGAGCCGCCTGACGTTCGACTACGACGTCAGCGGCCGCTTCAGCAACCCGTTCATCATCGGACGCGCCGCGTTCGCGCAGTCGTCGTTCCTCGGCGCGACGGTCGGCGCCGGCACGGTCGGATCGATCGACACCCAGCAGAAGCCGTTTCATTACACGGGCGAAGGCGACGTCAGCGGGATCGACTTCGGCCGCTTCGGCGCCGGCCTCGACGTCGCGTGGCTGCGCGATCCGCGCTACGCCGGCGTGATGTCGGGGCACTTTCACGTGGACGGCGCCGGCTCGGGCGCCGCGCTGGTCCTGAGCGGCGGCGGCCGCATCGCGCGCGCCGACATGTTCAAGGGCACGCTCGCCGACGCCGACGTCACGATCGACATCGACGGCGGAACGCTGCGCGCGTCGTACGGCGGGCGGCTCGAACGCGTCGATCCGGCGGTGCCGTTCGCCGATCCGCGGTTTGCCGCCTCGCTCACGGGAACCGGGAAGGTGATCGTCACGGCACGCGATCTCCTCACGAAGTCGACGACGCTCGCGGACTACGACGTCGAGGGGACGCTCGTCGCGAGGGGCTCGACCGTTCGCGGCTACGAGATCGATCGCGGCCGCGTGGACGCCACGCTGCGCAACGGGATGCTCACGATCGCGCAGGTCGAGGTCGCGGGCCCTGCGATCGAAGGCCGCGGCAGCGGCACGGTCGCGTTGAGCGAGACCGCGGCGTCGGACTTCACGTACGACGTCGCGCGCGCCGATCTCGCCGCGCTCCGCTCGACCACCGGCGGCGATCTCGAGGGCGTCGTGGCCACGAAAGGGCATCTCACGGGGCCTTCCTCCGCGCTGCATGCCGTCGGCGACGCGACCGTGACGCGGCTGAACGCGCCGGACGCGGCGGCGCTGACGACCACGGTGCACTACGACGCCACGGTGCCGGCGTCCGAGCCGGCGCGCGCCAACGCGCGCATGGAAGGCCACAGCGAGTTCATGACGATTGCCGGCCAGTCGTTGAACGACGTCACCGGGACGGTCACCTACGACGCCGAGCGCATCGGCTTCGACCTTCACGTCGTCGAGCCGCGGGGGCGCAGCGGCCAGCTGACGGGCGCGATCGTGCTGAACACGGACAAGCGCCAGGCGTCGATCCTCGAGCTGACGATCGCGCTCGGCCGCGCGCCCTGGCGCCTCGCGGCGTCGCCGGCGGGCGCGCCGGCCATTTCGTGGAACGACAAGGGCGTCGCGATCGCCCCGCTCGTGTTCGCCGATCCGAACAACGACCAGCGCATCGGGATCTCCGGCACGTGGCGGAGCGACGGCCGCGGCGCGCTGCGCGTCACCGCGGAGCACGTCTTCCTCGACACGCTGCAGACCGCCTTCGAGCGGCCGACGCGCTACGGCGGCGTGCTGAACGCCGACGTCACGATTCGCGGGACGCGCGACGCGCCCGAGACGTCCGGCACGATGACGATCGTCAGCGGCCGCGTCGAGCGCGTCAGCTACCAGAAGCTCGAGGCGCGCTTTTCCTCGGCCGGGCAGATGTTCGACGTCGACGCGCGCCTCGATCAGGCGCCCGGCGTGTGGCTCACCGTCGCGGGCAAGGCGCCGCTCGGCCTCGTGAACCGCGATCTGCCGGAGGAGCCGATCGACCTCACGATCAAGTCGAGCACGATCGGCCTCGGCCTCGTCGAGGGGCTCACCGACGTCGTGCGCAACGTGACCGGCGAGGTGCGGCTCGACGTCAAGGCGATCGGCACGAGCCGCGATCCGCACTTCACCGGGACGGTGGACGTGACCAACGCCGGCTTCCTCGTCACGGCCACCGGATCGCGCTACCGCAACATCCGCGCGCAGTTCGGCCTGGCGCGCGAGCGCATCGCCGTCGAGACGCTGCACGTCGAGGACACGGACGGCCATCCGCTCGACGTGCACGGCAGCCTCGCCACGCACGAGCTGCGCGTCGGCGAGCTGCAAATCGAGGCGACCGCGCGGCGCTTCCAGGTGATGCGCAACGAGCTCGGGAGCCTCGCCGTCGACGCGAAGCTGCAGCTGGGCGGCCGCTTCGAATCGCCGAAGATCACCGGCGACGTGACGATCGCCAGCGGATCGCTGCGCGTCGACGAGATCCTCGCGCGCACGGTCTTTCAGCCGTACGCCACGCAGGAGGCGTCGATCGCGGACGTCGATCCGATCGCGGCGCTCAACCCGTGGGATCGGCTCGCGCTCGATCTCGCGCTCCATTCGCCGGCGACGCTGCGCCTGATCGGCGACAACGTGCAGGTGTCGCCCGGCACCCCGATCGGCCTCGGCGACATCAACCTGCACGTCACCGGCGATCTCTACTTCTACAAAGATCCCGGACAGCAGCTGTTCGTCACGGGATCGTTCGACTCGATCACCGGCACGTACGCCTTTCAGGGCCGGCGATTCGACGTCGTGCCCGCGAGCTCGATCAACTTCCGCGGCGATTTGAGCCCGGACGTGTACGTGACGGTGACGCGGATCATTCAGGGCGTCGAGACCCGCGTCAGCATCTTCGGCCCGATGCGGCAGCCGGAGCTGCGCCTCTCGAGCATCCCGCCGCTCGATTCGTCCGACATCCTCTCGCTGATCATCTTCAACACCTCGACCAACCAGCTGACGGCGCCGCAGCAGCAGCAGCTGCTCGTGCGCGCCGGCACCCTCGCCGCCGGCTTCCTCGCCACGCAGGTCGTCGCCGCGATCGAGAGCGAGGTGGGGCTCGACATCCTCGAGCTGGAGCCAGGCGGCGATTTCGGCGGCGGGCCGAAGCTGACGATCGGCGAGGAGATCGCGCCGGGCCTCGTCGCGCGTTTCAGCCGCCAGTTCGGCCAGGAGCCGTACGACGAGGCCTCGATCGAATACGCCATCTCGCGCATCTTTCGCCTCCGCGCCACCTACTCCGACGCGCAGACGCTGAGCATCCGATCGCCGTTCCGCCGCGTCGAACGCGCGGGAATCGACCTGTTGGTCTTTTTCAGTTTTTGAGAAACGGGAACCGTCCGGCTGAGAAGCAAACCACCTAGGAATCCCACGAGGTTTCCATTTGCAGGGCTCCGCGCCACCCACTCGACGCGCGGACCAACGCTCGAGTTGATGCGCAACTCGTTGACTCCACACCGCTTGGCGGCCAGCCCGGCGGGCTCGACATCTTGGCAGTTTCCCTGCACTGTCGCGGGGCGCGAGGTGCAGATGCTTCTCCCAAGCAAACCCGCCATCCGGCGGGCCGTGTTCATGACCATGATCCTGGGGTCGGCTGCGGCTGTGGCGGCCATGTGGAACTCCTTCGCCCCGCCCAATGCATGTCTGTTCTGCTCCGGGCCTGAGCAGTACACGACCGCGCTCGGCGGCACGGCGACGACGGGGACCAGCGGCGTCAGCGGCGGCGGCGCCCTCGTGGGGCAGCGTGCTGCGGCCGACACGAATCCGCTTCCCGGTGTCGCCCCGATACCCGGCTACGTGGGCAACGGCGCCGCGGGCCGCCGCGACGGATCTCGCAGCGGCTGGCAGCCGTGGGGCAGCGGATCGGATTCGCGAGGGTTCAACGGATCGGGCGGCGGGCCGTCGGTCGGCATGGGCGGACTCTGGCGGCTGATGACGCTTGCGCGTCGCGGCCACGGCGGCGAGGGCGGCGGAGCGTCGGCGTCGCATGTGGCGCACGAAGCGCACGCCGCGAGAACGCACACGACGCCGTCGCCGCGTCCGGGCGCGCGCCGGACGCCGATGCCCGGCGCGCCGGCCGGGAGCGCGACCCCTAGCGTGGCCGCTCCGACCAATCCCTTCGACGGCCACTCGGATGCGCCGTCGAACCCGTTCGTGGCGCCTGCCCCCGGCGGATCGCTCGATCCGGGCGGCACCGGGCACGTCGGCGGCGGCGGCAGCAGCTCGCCGTCGGCGAATCCCGAACCCGCTTCGATCCTGCTCCTCGGCACGGGCTTCCTGGCGCTGCTCACCGAGCTTCGGCGCCGCCGCGCGATCTAGTCGATGATCGTTCTGCTCGCGATCGCGATTGCCTGGCTGTATGCGGGTACGCTGGCGGGGCTCGGCAGCCAATGGCTGTCGAGCCCCGACGCGTCTTACGGCCTCGTGCTCGCGGGCGTCGCGCTGCTGCTCGTCTGGCAGCGGCGTGAACCGATCGCGCGCGCCGCTGGCGCGGCGGCCGCCGCACGGTCGGGCGTTCCCCGCTCAGGTCTTGCGCTGCTCGCCGCCGGACTCCTGCTGTACCTCTCCGGCCAGCTCGGCGCCGACGTCTTCCTCACGCGCGTCTCGCTCGTCGTCGTGATCGCCGGCACGCTGTGGTTCGTCGCCGGCGGCGCGGCCGCGCGGCTCGCCGCGGCGCCGCTCGTGTTTCTGCTGATGGCCGTGCCGCTGCCGGCGCTCGTCGTGAACGCGGTGACGCTGCCGCTGCAGCTGACGGCGTCGCGCATCGCCGAAGCGACGCTCGCCGCGAGCGGCATCCCGGTCTTCCGCGACGGCAACGTGCTCGAGCTGCCGTCGGCGGCGCTCGAAGTGGCCGAGGCGTGCAGCGGGCTCCGCTCGCTCGTGTCTTTGACGGCGATCGCCGGCGTGCTCGCGTGGTCCGCGGCGCGATCGACGGCGCGCGGCAGCGGGTCGCGGTGGACGCCGTTCGCGCGCGGCGCCGCGATTGTCGCGATCGCCGTGCCGGTCGCCATCGTGATGAACGGGCTGCGCATCGCCGCGGTCGGCATCGCGTGCGAGCTGTGGACCCCGCGCGTCACCTCGGGCGGATGGCACACGTTCACCGGCTGGGTGACGTTCGTGCTCTCGGTCGCCGTGCTGATGCAGATGCAGAAGGCGGTCGCGCCGCGGCCGGTTGCCCACGAGCGCGTCGAAGGAGCGATGGCGGCATGAACCGCGCACGCGCCGTCGCCGCCGCCGCGCTGATCGTCGCCGCGGGAGCGCTCGCACAGGCGGCGCGCGGCACCGCGTCACCGCCGCAAGCGCATCTGACGGCGCTGCCGCTGCGCATCGGCGACTGGAGCGGACACGACGCCGCGCCGCTCGACGAGGAAACCGAGCGCGCGCTGGCGGCGGACGCGTATTTGAACCGCACCTATTTCACGTCAGCAGCGGCGCCCGAGGTCGGGCTCTACGTCGCGTACTACGCGCAGCAGCGGCCCGGCGTCAGCATCCATTCGCCGCTGCACTGTCTGCCCGGCACGGGCTGGGAGCCGCTCGAGATCGGCACGACCGACATCGCCGGCGCCGGCGGTGCGACGCCGCTGCGCCGCATGGTCGTGCGCAAGAACCGCGATCGCGCGCTCGTGCTCTACGCGTACGCCGTGCACGGACGCCTGATCGCGAGCGAGCTGACCAGCAAAATGTGGCTCGTCGCCGACAGCCTCCGGATGCACCGCAGCGACGCGGCGCTCGTCCGCATCGTCGTGCCGATCGGGCGCGACGAGGATTCGCTGCAGACGGCCGACGCGCAGGGCATCGCCTTCGCGCGGCGGCTGCTGCCGTTGCTCTCGACCATGTGGAGTTGAACATGCGCGCTCGAATGCTCCTCCTCGCTCTCGCGGCGGCGCTCGCGGTCGGCTGCACCAGCCGGCTGCAGACGATACGGGCGGCCGTCGCGCGCGGCGACGACTACATGCGCGCCGGACGCGCCTCGGCGGCGGTGATCGAGTACAAGAACGCGATCAAGCGCGAGCCGACGTGGGCCGAAGCGTACCGGAAGCTTGGCGACGCCTACGCGGCGCAGGCGCGCGCCGAGGAGGCGTACCGCGCGTACTGCACCGCGGTCGACCTCGATCCGAAAGACAGCCACTCGCGCGTCGAGGCGGGCCGGCTGCTGATGTCGGCGGGCCGCTACAGCGAGGCGCTCGTCCGCGCGGAGCAGACGCTCGAGCGCGACGAGCAGAACGTCGACGCGCAGGTCCTCGCGGGGCGCGCGCTCGCGAAGATGCACCGGTTCGAGGAGGCGTTCGCGCAGCTCGGGGCGGCGATCGCGATCGATCACCAGCCCGCGGCGTACGCGGCGCTCGGCGACGCGCGGCTCGAGGCCGACGATCGCGCCGGCGCCGAGGCCGCCTTCCGCGAAGGCGTCTCGCGCTCGCCGCAGTCGGTCGATGCGCACGTCGTGTTCGCGCAGTTCCTCATCGCCAGCGATCGGCCGGCGGACGCGGAGATCGAGCTGAAGGCCGCCGTCGCCGCCAGCCCGCGCAGCGAGATCGCCAACCGCGCGATCGCGAGCTTCTACGTCAACAACGGCCGTGAGGCCGCGGCCGAACCGTACCTGCGCACCGCCGCCGAGCAGCCGAACCAGAAGCTGAAGTCGACGCTCGCGTTCGCCGACTACTACCTCTCCACCGGGCGCTACGACGCCGCGCGGCGCCTGCTCGAGCCGGTCACCTCGGGCCCAATGGCGTCGGACGCGAAGGTGCGCCTCGCGGCGGTCGCGTTCCACACCGGCCACGCGGCCGCCGCGCGCCGCATGCTCGACGCCGTCATGAAGAAGCGTCCGACGGCCGAGGCGTGGACGCTCGACGCGCAGATGCTGCAGGCGGAGAAGAGGACCGAGGCGGCGCTCGCGTCGGCGCGCGCCGCCGTCCAGATGGATCCCTCCGCGGTCGTCGCGCAGTACATCGTCGGCACGATCGAGCTCGAGGGGCGGCACTACACGGCCGCGGAAGACGCGTTCCGCGCGATGATGCGGGACCGCCGGTGGGCGGCGGCCGCGAACCTGCAGCTCGCGCGGACGAAGCTCGCCGCGGGACGGCCGGCCGAAGCGGTGATGTTCGCCGAGGCGGCGGGCGCCGACTTCAACGCGCGGCTGACGCTCGCGCGCGCGCTGATGGCCGACGGCCAGGAGGCGCGTGCGCGCGCCGAGCTGGAGCAGATCGAGGTCTCGCAGCCGGCGCGGCCGGAGCCGGCCGTCCTGCTCGCCTCGCTCGCGCTCGGCGACGGCGACGTCGCGGACGCGCGCGCGCACGTCACGCGCGCGCTCACGCTCGCGCCCGACGGCAGCGAGGCGCTCGTGCTCGCGGCGCGGACGGCGATCGAAGCCGGCGACACCGCGACGGCGGAGCGCTACCTGACGCGCGCGACCGCGATCGATCCGTCGTCGTTCGACGCGCACGCGATGCTCGCGGATATCTACGTCGCCCGCGGCGACGCCGCGCGCGCGGCGACGCTCCTGCAGCAGTACGCCGCGAAGCACGGCGACGAAGCGGCCGCGCGGACGGCGCTCGGCATCGCGCTCGACGCGGCGAAGCGTCCGTCGGAGGCGCGCACGGCGTACGAGCAGGCGCTCGCGATCGATCCGGCCGAACCGGTCGCGGCCAACAACCTCGCGCGCATCTACGCGAGCGACGATTCGCGGCTCCTGCAGGCGCTCGATCTCGCGCAGACCGCGGCGGCCCGTCTGCCGGACGATCCGGACGCGCACGACACGCTCGGCTGGATCGCGTTCAAGGCGCGCCGCCTCTCGCTCGCCGTCTCGGAGCTCGAGCGCGCGACCGCGTTGAACAGCCGGAACCCGATGTACCAGGCGCACCTGGCGCAGATCCGCACGGCGATCGACGATGCCGCGCGGGCGGCGAAGACGGACGCGGCGCGGGCGGAAGCCGAGGCCGCGCGCGCGCGCAAATCAGAGCAGTAGCGTCTCGACCCGGTGCGCGTGGACCATCGCCTCGCAGGGCGACCACGCGAGCACCGTGAAGCGTCCGTCCTGCGACGCGACGAGCGCGACCGCGTCGCGTTGATCGTGGACGAACTGCGCTGACGACAGGTGCCGCGTCCCGCCGAGCTGCGTCGGGTGCAAAATCTGGGCGACGTCCCCTTCCACCGGCTCGGTGATCGTCACCTGCTCCACCTGCGGCGATCCCTTCCGCCGCGCGATCTTCGCGCCGAAGGCGAGCAGCTCGTAGCCCGTCGTCATCACCGTCGCGCCGTCGACCGCCGTCAACCCGGCAACCGCGTCCACGGCGCGGTTCACCGTCTCCCGCCAGTGGCGCGTGCGCTTGGTCTCGGGCGGCTCGCGCGTCAGCTCCGCCAGCTCCTGAAACGGCGGCTCCACGGCGTACGGGATCGGCCGCACGATCGATTCCTGCCACGCATCCGCGCTCGCCGGCACCACGAGCAGCAGCCCGCCGCGCCCGTGCGCGCGCATCGAGACGGCGAGCTGCACCAGCACGTTCACCGTGTCGCTCGCGGCGTCCCACGACGCCGGCGAGTCGAACCCGAGGAGCGAGGTGAGCAGCGGCGGGCAGTCCGGCAGGCTCGACGCGCGCTCGTCGACGATCTTGATGCGATCGCCTTCGAGCACGGCGACGTTCACGAACTTTCCGGCGTCGCCGCCGCGATGGTGCTTCACGACGATCAGGCCGGGCGCCGCGACCTCGACGACGGCCGACAGCGGCGGGAGCGTGCGGATCGTGCCCCACACGCACAGGCCGCCGCCCGGACCGGCGGGATCGCGCCACACGCCCAGATGGATCCCGGGGCGCTCGACGGCCGGCGCGACCTTCGTCAGCGCGCCCGGTTCGAGCGGCAGCGGCCGCTCGAACCGCAGCGGATGCGGCGCGGCGTCGGGCGAGACGAACGTCATCGAGATCTTCGGCACGTAGTTCTCTTCGCGCCGCAAGCTCGCCCAGAACGCCGCGTCGATGAGCGCCTCGAACGTGCGCGCGTCCGGCGGCGCGGCGGGGACGGCGATCCCGCGGCGCCGCGCCTCGACGACGTGCTGCTCGAAATGCGCTTCGATCTTCAGCGCGACGATGCGCGCGGCGGGATAGGCGGGCTGGTGCATGAGGGTCATGACGAGCGGCGACGATCGCGCCGGCGGCGCCACGGCCGGCCGTCGTGCGGCGCGCGCGCCTCGTGGGATCCGCGCGGCGCGTGCGCGCCGCGGCCGTCGCCGCGACGCTGGCCTCCCCCGCCATGCCCGCCGCCATGCGCGCGCGCCGGCGCCTGCGCCTCCGCGCGCGCCGCGTAGTCGAAGTCGGGCAGCGTCACGCGCGGCAGACGCTGGTCGATCGCGCGCTCGATGCCGCGCAGGCTCGCCTCTTCCTCCGGCGACACGAGCGTGAACGCCGCGCCCGTCGCCGTCGCGCGCGCCGTACGGCCGACGCGGTGGATGTAATCCTCCGGCGCGGCCGGCACGTCGAAGTTGACGACGTGGCCGAGCGCGGTGACGTCGATGCCGCGCGCGGCGATGTCGGTCGCGACGAGCACGCGGTACTTTCCGCTCTTGAAGCCGGCGAGCGCCTCGGTGCGCTGCGACTGCGATCGGTTGCCGTGGATGCGCTCCACCTTCACGCCATGCTCGCCGAGGTGCTTCGCGAGGCGGTTCGCGCGGTGCTTCGTCCGCGTGAAGACGAGCGCGTCGTCCATGCCGCCGCCGTTCAGCAGCCGCACGAGCAGCGGCGCCTTCAGGTGCTGCGGCACCGGATACGCCGCGTGCGTGATGCCGACGGCCGGCGCCGACTTGCGCTCGAGATTGATCGTCGCCGGGTGCTTCAGCATCTCGCGCGACAGCTCCGCGATCGGCGGCGGCATCGTCGCGCTGAAGAACAGCGTCTGGCGCCGCGGCGGCAGATGGCGCAGCACGCGGCGGATGTCGGGCAGAAATCCCATGTCGAGCATGCGGTCGGCTTCGTCGAGCACGAGATAGCGCAGCCCGGCGAGCTTCGCGTACGGCCGCGCGAAGTGATCGAGCAGCCGTCCGGGCGTGCCGACGATCACGTCCGCACCGCTCCGGAACGCGTGCTCCTGCGGCCCCATGCCGACGCCGCCGAAGACGGCGGCCGCGCTGATCGGCGTGTGGACGGCGAGGTCGTCGAGATCCTCGACGATCTGCGCGGCGAGCTCGCGCGTCGGCGTCAGCACGAGCGCGCGCGTCGTGCCGCGCGGCTCGGCCATCAGGCGGTGGAGGATCGGCAGCAGGAACGCCGCGGTCTTGCCGCTGCCGGTCATCGCGCACGCAAGCAGATCGCGCCCGCCGAGCGCGAGCGGAATCGCGTCGGCCTGGATGGCGGTGGGACGCGTGAACCCGAGGTCTTTGAGGCCCTTCAGCAGATCGGGATGGAGCCCGAGGCTCGCGAACGGCACGGATCAATTATGAACTGACGGCCGTCTCGTCGTACAATCGTGGCGTGAACAAGTCACGGCCATCCCAACAGAAACGGCAGCGTGAGCGCCAGCGGCAGGAGAGGCGCAACGAGAAGCAGGCGAAGCGCCTCGAGGCGGCCGCTCAGAAGGCGAACTCACCGACGCGGGCGAACGGCGTCGACCCCGACCTCGAAGGCATCAAGCCGGGGCCGCAGCCGCTGCAGGACTGGCAGGTCGAGTAGTCCCTGTTACCGTCCGCACGTCTCCGCAATCATCCTGATCGATTCGACCTTCACCTTGGGGCCCTCCGCCGATCCCGCGGTCCCGCTGGTGGCGGCCGGCGCGACGACCTGTCCGCTGATCTCCACCTTGTGGCCGACGTGCGGATTGATCTTCGCGACGTCACCGTCGAGGCGGTAGCCCTTGTCGGTCGCCGGACGCGCGGACCCGCTCGTCCCGGCCGTCTCCGTGGGCAGCGTCCGCAGCACGAACGTCAGGCTGTCGACGGTCGTGCCGAGCGTTGCCGTGGGCGACGCCACCTGATCGGCGCGCTCCACGCACCCGGTAATCGTGATTTTCTCGGGCGTCTTCCCGGCGGGGTTCGCCTGTGGTGTGGCAGAGGTCGCCTGCGCCGCGAGCGTGGCCGCGATGAGCCAGATGAGCATTGCATGTCCTCCTTGGGACGAAGGACCTTGCAACGCAAGCGCCAGTGGGATGGCCGGATAGCGTTACTGGTGCCAGGCACGTGCCTGGCACTGACGACGCGCCGACGAGGCTCATCTGGCCGCAGTCGATCCGGCGCCGACGGCGATCGTCACGTCGATCTTGGTCGCGAGCGCGCCGTCGTTCGCGGTCGCGCGTAAGACGTACGTGCCGCGCTCGGGGAATCGCGCCGCGGTTTCCGCTCGGCCGTTCGCGACGGGAATCGCGCCCTGCTGGTCGAAGCGGACCTTGGCCGGACCGCGCAGCTCCATCCACGTCACGTTGAGCCCGCGCGGCCGCGCGGGCGCCGACGAGTTCGCCTGCGCCTGAATCGCCGTGGCGTCGCCCGACGGCGGCGTCCGCACCGGCGCCGCCGGCCGCGGCTTCGGCAGGCCGTCGTCGGTGACGAGCGCGGTGAGCGTCAGCGGCGCGTCGATCGCCGCCGCGCCAATCGGCGCGATCGTGATCGACGGCGGCTTGTTCGGATCGTCGTCGCCCGGATTGAGGTTCCCGCGCGTCATCACGATCCGTTCGGTGATCTCTTCCACCGGCAGCAGCTCGCCGTACGCTTTCTCCGTCTTGCCGTTGGCGCGGATCGTCCACGTGACGACGCCTTTGCCGAAATCGGCCGGCACGCGCACGCGGTACACCCAGCCCTGACGCCGCGGCACGAAGTACGTCGGCTGCCCGCGATCCGGACCGCCCGGCTCGACGATGTTGTCGGGCCCTGCCGGCACGGCGAGCTCCTCTTCCCAGTTGCGATTGAAATAGCCGAACACGAGATCGAAGCTGCCGTCCTTGTTGTGAATCCATCCCTCGAAGTACGGGACGACGTCCTGGCCGCTCTTGAACTTCGTCGACGGCAGCTCGGTCGGGAGCTGATACGCGAGCAGCAACGCGGCGATCAGGTACTTACTCATTCGTCTTCGTCCGCGCCGCGACGCGCTGCTGGTACTCGGCGTCGTCGATGTAGAAGAGGCTCACCCACGCGAAGCTCATCTCGTCGATCGTGCGCTGGCCGTAGCCGACCCAGTTGCGCGGGTTCGGGTTGTACTTGTTCGCCGGCGTGTTGTCGTGCCACGCGGTGATGTGAATGATCGTCCCCGCCGGCAGCAGCGGCGCGACGTCGTCGGTGTACGGGTACGTGATGTGCCAGCCGAACTGGTAGTTGCTGACGCAGTTGAGCGTCTCGGTACGCGCCGGCCCCGGCCGCGCCGAATCGGCGCGGATGTCCGGGTAGATGGCTTCCATGCACATCGCCTTGCCGCGGTTGTGCATGTGCGGCTGGAACGCGGAGAGCACCGCCGCGCGCGGCAGGCGGAAGTAGCCGTCGGTGCGCACGACCTGCCCGGGCGGGATGTCGAGATCGTTGTTGTCGCCCATGTGCTGCGTGAACGCGACGTGCTTCGGGACTTCCCCCTTCGGATACAGCTTGAAGCCGATCGACACGTTGACGAGCGATCGCTCGCCGCTCGGGTGCAGATGAAGATTGAAATGGATCTTCGATCCCGCCTTGATCAGACGGCCGGACCCTTCAGGGAAGATGTCGCCGTTCTTGCCGAGCGCGTACTCGTTGAAGAAGAAGCCGACCGGGTCAGCGTCCTCGTCCTCGATCATGTTGGCCGTCGCGTGGTGCACGACCTTGAAGCTGAACGGCTCGGGCTTGGTCTCGACGGCGCTGATGTACATGTCCTCCTTGAAGCCCGGATCGACGTCGATGTCGTAGAACTCGTCGGGGCCGTTCGCACGCAGCTCGTACGGTTTGGGCAGCGACACGATCATGTCCGGCTTGCCGATGTGCCACTTGTCGATGTCGGTGAACTGGCGCGGCGCCGGCAGGTCCTTCGGGTTGCCCGCGGGCGCGCCGGCGTCCACCCACTTGGCGATCGTCGCGATTTCCGCGTCGGTGAGCGACGGGTCGTCCTTGAACTTCGTGATGCCGACGTGGCGATCGATGTACCACGGCGGCATCTCGCGCGCGGTCACCTTCGCCTTGATCGATCGTGCCCACGGCCGCGCGTCCTGATACGTGAGCAGCGACATCGGCGCGATCGCGCCGGGCCGATGGCAGTTCTGGCACGCCTTCTGGAGAATCGGCGCGACGTCCTTGCTGAACGTCACGTCGCTCGCCGGCGGCGCCTGCGCGCCGGCGGCGGCCGGAAGCAGCGCGCCCACCAGTGTTAGCGTCAGCGTCGCACGCGGCATAAACACCTCACCGGGACAGAAGCGGGTTCGTCGAGACGTCGCGCGGCCGCGCGCGGCTTCGCAGGTACGCATGCACGTCGGCGAGATCCTGATCCGACATGACCTTCACAGTATACGGCGGCATGTCGCCGCGCGGCGCGCGGACGTAAGCCGTAAATCCCCGGAACGGCAGCGGATTCGGCGCGATGCGCGGCCCCGCCGCGCCGCCCTGCCCTTCGTAGTTGTGGCACTGGTAGCAGCCGTTCCTCGCGAAGAGCGTCTTGCCCCGGTCGGCGTCGCCGGCCGGCGGCGCGGGCTGGCTCGTCGGCGGCGGCTGCGCACGGACCGCGCCAGCGACGACGACGATGGCTGCGATCAAGATGAGGCGCGCCACCTTGTCACCGCGGCTGGCAGACGACGTCGACGAGCGCCGGCTCGCCGCGCTTGACGCTCGCCATCGCGCGCGCGATCGCCGGCCCGACCTCGTTCGGATCGGTAATCGGTCCTTCCGCGTGGAGGCCGAGCCCCTGCGCCACCTTCGCGTAGTCGATCGGCGGATCGACCAGCTCGCTGCCGATGCGTCCGCGCTCGATGCCGCGGCTGTGCCGGTTGCACATCTTCTGGACGTGCATCAGCTCCTGGTGATAGGCGCGGTTGTTGTGCATTACGCTCAGGAGCGGAATCCGGTGGTGCGCGGCGGTCCAGAGCACGCCCGGCGCGTACATCAGATCGCCGTCGGCCTGGATGTTCACCGCGAGCCGGCCGTGCCGCTTGTGCGCCAGCGCGGCGCCGACGGCGGCCGGCGCGCCGTAGCCGACGCCGGCGCCTCCGGATCCCCCGTTCCACTGATACGGCTTGTCGAAGTTCCACAACCGCTGCGCCCAGCCGCCGGTGCCGTTCACGAGCGTCCAGTCTTCGTTTCTGATCTGCCCCCACAACTCGGCGCAGAGGCGCGCGGTCGTCACCGGGCTCGCGTCCCACGCGTACGACGCCTCGAGACGCGCGCGCTCGAGCGCCGCGCGGCTTGCCTCGGCGAGCTTCGCGCCGCGGCTCTCGAAGACGCGCTTGCGATCGGCATTCGTCGCGCGCCGCACGGCGTCGACGAGCGCCGGCAGCGTCGCTTCGCCGTCGGCCGCGATCGGCAGATCGACCTCCGCGAAGCGCTGGAAGTCCTGGTAGTTCGCCTTCACGTACAGATCGCCGCTCGTGATGCTGATGATCTTCGTGCCCGGCTTGACGTTCGCGCGCGTCGATCGGTGCAGCTGATCGCGGAACGTGTTGAGGACGCCCCACAGATCGCCGACCTCGAGCGCGAGGATCACGTCGGCGTCGGCGATCGCGCGCGCCTGCGAGAGGTTCAGCGGATGGCGCGTCGGGAAATTCATCCGTCCGCTCTGGCTCACCACGCCGGCCTGCAGCGCCTCGGCGAGCTCCACGAGGTGCGCCATGCCGGCGGGCGTGCGCGCGAGGCGGTCGGCGACGATCACCGGGTGCTCGGCCGCGACGAGCAGGCGCGCCGCTTCCGCGACGGCGCGCGAATCGCCTTCCGGCGGCGACGGAATCGCGAGCTTCGGGATCGCGACGCGCGCGTCGGCGGCGAGCGGCTGCTCCTGCAGCTCCGCGTTCAGCACGAGCACGACCGGCGCCATCGGCGGCGTCATCGCGATCTTGTAGGCCCGCACCGCCGACTCCGCGAAATGCGGCAGCGATATCGGCGCGTCGTCCCATTTGGTGAAGTCGCGCACCATCGCCGCGGCGTCCTGAACGCTGTGCGCCCACTCCGCGCCCGGACGCCGCATCGTCGCGTCGAGCTGGTTGCCGAGCATGATGTAGACGGGCACGCGGTCGCACCACGCGTTGTAGATCGCCATCGCCGCGTGCTGCAGGCCGACCGTGCCGTGCGCGAACACGCCGAGCGGCTTCCCCTCGACCTTCGCGTAGCCGTGGCCCATCGCGACCGAGGATTCTTCATGGCAGCACGTCAGCAGCTCGGGCTGCGTGTTGCCGCCGTAGTTGATCACCGACTCGTGGATGCCGCGGAAGCTCGATCCCGGGTTCGCGCAGATGTAGTCGAGGCCGATCGACTTCAAGACGTCCACCATGAAGTCCGAGCCGGTGCGATCGGTGGTGAGGATCTCGACGTCGGGTGGCGGCGAGGTTTCAGCCGCCGCCGACATGATCGGCGTCGCTGGCGCCGCGGCGCGCGGAGCCGGCGACTGAGGCTCGACGCCTGCAGGCGGCGCAAGAGCCGCCGCACCCGCAAGGGACGCGCGCTTCAAGAAGCCTCGTCGATTCATGCGGACCTCCCCGCGCAGATAACCTGGTTTCAACCAGGTTGAAACCAGGTTGAAACCGCGATCCGCCTATCCCGGCAGCCGGAACGCGAGCAATTCTCCGCTGTAATTCCCGCCGCTGATCGCGATGACGATGTACTGCTTGCCGTTGTGCATGTAGGTCATCGGCGATCCGCTCTCCGGCGCCGGCATGTACACCGCGCCGGCGTCCGCGCCGTTCGTCTTGTCGTAGGCGCGGAGCATCGCGCCGCGCGCGCCCGACGGCGTCGTGAAGACGCCGCCTTCGCCGGCGACGAGCAGCGTCTTGGTGACGAGCGGTCCGATGAGCCCGGGGCGTCCGGTGCGCGGGATCGTCATCCCTTTCAGCGTCGGGTTGTTGCGCACGTTGTCCGCCGTCTCGCCGTGCGCGATGCGCCAGAGGATCTCGCCCTTGTTGAGATCGATCGCGCTGATGCGCGCGTAGGGCGGCTTGAGCAGCGGCAGCCCGCGCACGCTGAGGCTGGCGCCGCCTTCGCCTTCGGCGGCGGCCGGTCGGGCCGCGGGCGTCGGCGCCTCTTCTCCCGTGCGCCCGCCGCCCGCCGCGGATCCCGATCCGCCGGTGCGCCGCGCGCCGGTGATCGCGCTCCCCTGGATGAAGTTCATGTCCGACAGATCGGGAGGCGGCGGCACGAGACCGAGCGGGCTCGCGCCGCTCTGTGAGTAGATGTACGCGATGTGCGTCTCGGGATCGTACGAGCCGCCGGGCCAGTTGGTCGCGAAGCCCGACGTGAGCGTCGCGAGCGGTCCGGGCAGCTTGCTCACGACCGGCGGCGTGAAGATCGGACCGATCTTGTAGCGCTCGACGACCTTCAACGCTTCCGCGCGCAGCTCCGGCGTGAAGTCGATCAGATCGTCGATCGACACGCCCTGGCGATCGTAGGCCGGCGGCTTGGTCGGGAACGGCTGCGTCGGCGCGTACCATTCGCCCGGCACGTCGCCCTTCGCCACCGGCCGCTCCTCGATCGGCCAGATCGGCTCGCCCGTCTCGCGATTGAAGACGTAGAGAAACGCCTGCTTGGTCGGCTGCGCGACCGCTTTCACCGTGCGGCCGTTGACGGTGATGTCGACGAGAATCGGCGCGCACGGGATGTCGAAGTCCCAGATCCCGTGGTGCACCAGCTGATAGTGCCAGCGCCGCTTGCCGGTCTGGAGATCGACGGCGACGAGGCTCTCGCCGAACAGGCCGTTGCCCGGACGATGGCCGCCGTAGTAGTCGCCCGTCGGGAGCTCGACGGGGAGATACACGAGCCCCAGATCTTCGTCGGCGGAGATCTGTCCCCACACGCCGGCGTTGCCGGTGTAGGACGCCGAGTCCTTCTCCCACGTGTCGAAGCCGAACTCGCCCGGCATCGGAATCGTGTGGAAGATCCAGAGGCGCTTGCCGGTGCGCACGTCGAAGCCGCGCACGTAGCCTTTCTCGTTGCGGCGGCTCTTCGGGTTGCCGCCGGTCTTGTGCGCGGCGCCGACGATGACGACGTTTTTCGCTACGGCCGGCGTCGAGTGCAGGCCGATCTCGCCCGTCACGAGATCCATGTCCTGGTCGTCGTCTTTCTTCAGATCGACGACGCCGTCGACGCCGAACGATCGGATCGGCGCGCCGGTGCGCGCGTTGAGCGCGATCAGCCGGTAGCCGGGCGTGACGTACAGAATGCGATCGTCGTTCGCGCCGTCGGACCAGTACGCGAGGCCGCGGCCCGACAGCTGCCGCGGCGCGGCCGCGCCGCGCGCCCCCTCGTTCTCGCTGTGCATCCACAGCAGCTCGCCGGTGCCGGCGTCGAGCGCGATCACCGCGCGGCGCGAGCCGGCCGTCGAGTAGACGACGCCTTTGACCATCAGGGGCGTCGACTCGAACTGGTACTCGGGGCGCGGCCCGAGGTTGTCGGTCTTGAACCGCCACGCGATCTCGAGCGTGTTGAAGTTCGTCGCGTTGATCTGATCGAGCGGCGAGTACCGGGTGTGCCCGATGTCGCCGCCGTAGCTCCGCCACTCGCCGTTCTTCGCGCCCGACTGCGCGGTCACGGGAACGTCCGAGCTCATCGCGAGCGCCGCGAGGATGGCCACCGTTGCAAAAAAGGTGCGTTTCACGCGGATACCATACATTAAGTCACGCCTTGTCGCTCACCGAACGGGCGCGGCGCTTGCTTTCACAGACCCTAGTTTCAACCTGGTTGAAACCTGGTTGAAACCTGGTTACAACCAGGGTGAAACCAGGTTGAAACCTGGTTACCTGGGGGACGACGACACGGTGGCCGATCCTTCGAAGTTCGATCACGACCAGCAGACGAAGGATCGCCGGGCGACCGACGAGAGTCTCGAGACCGAGCGCCGCGCCGCGGACGAGCTCCTCGAGGAGGAACACGCGGCGCGCGCCGCCGACCTCGTCCGTACAGGCCGCGCCGACGCCGAGCGGCGGCTGCGCCCCGTCCGGCGCGCCGTCGACGATCGCGTCGCGCGCGAGTCGGAAATCCTTCCCGAAGTTTCCGAGAAGCTCGAGGACGTCGCCGACAGTCTCGCCCGGGCCGCGTCGAGCCTGAGCGGCGTCCGGACGCTGGCGGACACGGTCCATCCGGCGCGCGGAGACGTCGACGATCTGACCCGCGTCGCGGAGGAGCTCGCCGACGCCGCCGCCGGCGTCGAAGCGAACGCCGACGACGCTCCGCCGGACGCGATCGCGGGCCAGCTCGCCGAGGTCGCCGACGGGATGGCCGATGTGACGTCCACCATCGCCGACGAACGGCACGACGTCGATCACCGGCTTCGCCGCGAGCGCGCGGTCACCGATCGCATCATCGGGCAGGAGCTCGAGGAGGTGACGGAAGCGATCGCGGAGGATCTCCGCGCGGGCCAGGAGCAGCTGGAGGCGGAGCGCCGGACCACCGACACGCGCCTCGCGCACGAGCGCGAGCACACCGACGAGGCGCTCGATCACGTCGTCGATCTGATCGAGCTCGAGGAAGCGCAGCACGCGGCGGCCGACCGCCGCGCGGCCACGCGGAGCGAGATCCTCCGCATCGTGAGCCACGATCTGCGCGGGCCGCTCATGGCGATCGGCGGCGCGGCCGCGCTCATCCAGGCGCACGCGCCCGGCGGCGAGCCCGGGCAGCGCATCGTCGACTGGACGCTGACGATCCGGCGGTCGGTGGCGATGATGGAGCGGCTCATTCACGATCTGCTCGACGCGGGGAGCTTCGAGAACGGCACGCTGCGCGTCCTGGCAAAGCGGATCGACGTCCGCGATCCGATTCGCGCGACGATCGAGGGCTTCACCCCGATCGCCGCCGCGAAGCAGCTCACGCTCGAAGCCGATCTTCCCGGCGAACCGGTGATTGCGCAGGCCGACGAGCACCGCCTCATGCAGGTCCTCTCGAACCTGGTGCACAACGCGATCAAGTTCACGCCGGGCGGCGGCGTCATCCGTCTGCGCGCCGCGTCGACCGACGAGGGCTGCCTCATCTCGGTCGCCGACAGCGGCATCGGCATCCCCGAGCGCGAGCTCACGTCGATCTTCGAGCGCTTCCGCCGCCTCGGAGGCGGCGACGGGACCGGCCTCGGCCTCGGCCTCTACATCTCGCAGTGGATCGTCGACGCGCACGGCGGCCGCATCTGGGCCGAGAGCGACGTCGGCAAAGGGACGACGATCTCCTTCACGCTGCCTCGCCCGGCGGGTACCGCTCGCATATAATCCGCGGCATGACGATCACCAGACGAGACGCTCTTGCATCGCTCGCGATCTTCGCCGAGATGATCGCGATCACGCGCGACGGCGAAGCCGCCGCGCAGCCGGCCGCGCCGCAGGCCCCGCGGCCGCCGGTGTTCAAGCACGATCTGCCGAACGTGTCGCTCGACGGATGGGAGGTGACGGTGAGCCACGTCGACTACCCGCCCGGCCGCGTCGGCGCGCCGCACCAGCATGCGGGATTCGTGCTCGCGTACGTGCTGCAGGGGAACGTGGTCGCGAAGGTCTCCGGGCAGGGCGACGAGCGGACCTACGCGGTCGGCGAGATGTTCTACGAGCAGCCCGGCGCCGTGCACGAGGTGTCGCGCAACGCCAGCCAGACCGAGCCGGCGCGGCTGCTCGCGATGATCTTCGCCAAGAAGGGCGCAACTCTCACGACGCCCGTCACGGGACGCGGCGGGGTCAACTAGGAATTTGGAAGCAGGAATTTGGAATTCGTTGTCGCGCTGTCACGACCGTATCGCGAATTCCAAATTCCTAATTCTTGATTTCCCCCGGCGCGACGGGCGAGGTGTGATCGACGAGCGTGTGCGCCGAGAAAATCCGCGCGCCGTCGATCACCTCGAACGCGCCGCGCGCCGTCACATGATCGCCGGCGCGGATGGGAACCAGCCGCGCGGCGTCCGCGATCCCGCGCACCGGACGGCTCGACGCCGAGCACGCGTCGCCCAGCCCGCCGGGGATGCAGGCCGGGTATCCGGCATCGAAGCGCACCGAGTACTGGTTCGCGTCGAGCCGGAAGCGCGCGTCGGGGCTGCAATTGCCTTCCGCGCCGCAGCCGATGCCGCTCTGCGCGCTCTGGCGCGCGTCCGGATCGTTGATCCGGACGATCGCGCCGCCGGCGTCGATCCCGAACGCGCCGCCGACTCTCAGATAACCCTGCGCCTGGCTGACGAACGTCACCGCGCCGCTGATCGATCGCTCGTCGCGCACGAGCACGATTCTGGTCGCGATCGGATCGCGCGACTTCCGACCCGCCTCTGAATCCTCCGGTGGCATCGCGACGACGCGCGCCTTTGTCGTCGGCGGATCGTCGGTCGGCTCCGGATCGAGCGTCGTCCGCGGTGTTTTGTCCTCGGCCGGCGACCAGGCGCGCGCCGCGGGATCCCGCGGCGGCCGGCGGCAGGCGTCGGTCGTGGCGAGGCCGGCGGCGCCGGCGTCCCGGCACCGTTTCGGCGCCCGCGCGAACAGCTCGCTGAGCGTCAACGCCGCGCCGGGAAACTCGACGAGCAGCCCCGGCGGCACGATGATGCGGCGATCGCCGACGAGCATCGTTCCGCCCGCGGGACGATCGCCGCGATCGTCGATGGTGACGCCCTTGATTTCCCCTTCGATCCGCACCTGACCCGCTGCGCCGGCGCGCGCGCACAGCAGGAGCGCGACCGCGCCTCCTGCCGTCCGCCGCGCGCGGCGCCGCGCCATCACCGGTCCATCCAGGACACGGAGGTGACGATCTGCTTCGGATCGCTCTGCACCGGACACGCCATCCAGCTGTCGAGCCGCTCGTTGCCGATCAGCACCACGCCGATGTGGTTCGCCGTGTCGCGATCGACCACCGGGTCGATGTCGGCGAACCCGAGACGCCGGCGCAGCAGCTCGCAGTCGTCCGCGCTGCCCGTCAGCAGCGTCCAACCCGGCTTGATGTTGTGCATCTCCTGATACATCTTCAGCTGCGCCGGCCGATCCTCGAGCGGCTTCAGCGTGATCGAGTACATGAAGATGTCGCGGCCGACGCGCTCGCCGAGCAGCTCCTGCACCTTGATCAGATTCGCCGTCGCCGCCGGACAGATGCCGGTGCACTCGACGTAGAAGAAGTTGACCAGGACGATCTTCCCCTTCATCAGGTCGTCGTAGAACGCGACGCGCTCGTTGTCCTGCGTGAGCAGCGTCGGGTTCGGGAAACGACGCCGGCCGCCGGTCGACGGCGGCGCGGCGGCGGCGGCGCGCGCGCCGGCGAAGGGCGCGGCCGCCAGCGTCGCCATCAGCGCTCTGCGTGTGATCATGATCGCCTCCCGCCCTACGGCACGATGTCGAAGCGGATCATCATCGCGTGATCTTCGTGCACCACGTTGTGGCAGTGCATCACGTACTTGCCGTGGAAGTCCCGGAAGTTGAACAGGACTTGCGTTTCGTCGCCGGGCCCGAGCACCGAAACGTCCTTGCGGTCCGCTTCGAACCCCTGCGGCGGCTGGCCGTTGCGCGAGAGCGTCCGGAACTCCTCGTAGTGGATGTGGATCGGATGGCTCCAGCCGCCGCCGCCGTTCTTGATATTCCAGATCTCGCGCGTATTGCATTTGACGGAGGCGCGGATTTCGTCCTCTCTGAAAATCTTGCCGTTCACCGTCCACTGGCCGTTGCCGCGGTTGAACTCCCAGTTTCGCGTCGTCACGGCCAGATCGCGGCGGATCGGCGGCGGAATGCGCAGCGTGGAGGGAATCTGGCTGACGTCGGTCCTGTCGAACGACGTCACGCGGAACTCGACCAGCGGATCGCCCGGCGACAGGAGGTTGCCCGTCGGACCGCGGCCGTCGGTCTGCTCCGCCCGGTTCATCAGGTAGACCTTGTCGCCGACGAGGTACTTCGAGAAGTCGATGATCACATCGTGGCGCTCGGCCACGGCGACGGTGACGATCGATTGCACGATGGGCGCCGAGAGCAGGTTGCCGTCGGACGAGATCCGGACCATCGGCGAGCCGTCGCTCATGGCGAGCGCGTAGAACCGCGACGGCCCCGCGTCGAGGAAGCGGAAGCGGTATTTTCGCGGCTTCACCTCCATGTACGGCTGAATGGCGCCGTTGACGCTGAACTTGTCGCCGAGGATTCCGTCGAGGTTGAAGAAGTCGAACACCGCCTGGCCGTCTGCGTCGAACAGCTTGTCGCCGAAGACCATCGGCACGTCGAACTCGCCGCTCGGGAGCTGGAAGCCGTTCCCGTTCGTCTCGTCGCCGCAATCCTTGTCGTCGAACAGCAGGTAGAACCCCGCGAGCCCCGCGTAGACGTTCTGCGCCGTGAAGTCGAGCCGGTGATCGTGATACCACAGCGTGTTCATACACTCGCCGCTGTCGGTCGCCGGCGGATCCTGGGTGAAGCCGTTCAGGACATTGGGATAGTGATTGTCCCAGTACGTGCCGCTGTCGTGAAAATTCCCGGGATAGCCGTCGCTCTCCGACGCCGTGTGCCCGTTGTGCAGGTGCGTCGTGATCGACGGCACGCCGAAGCCGACGTGGTTCTTGTCGAGATTGTTGAAGAGCCGGACCGTGATCGGCTCGCCGTATCGTGCGTGAAACGTCGGACCCGGAAACGTCCCGTCGTAGCCGAAGATTTTCGTCGGCGGTATGGCCGGATGGAAAGTGTGGAAGGCCTCGTGGACGTCAATCGTGTACGCGAGGACCGGCGCGCAGCCTTCTCGATCGATGAACTGGTGCTCGGCGGGACCGGCCTTGACGCCGGTCGTCGGCAGCCGGTCGACGCAGCCGGGACCGCTGGAGAACGGCGACTTCACGAGCGGCGTCGGCAGCGCCTGAATGAACGGCTTGGTGACGAACGGCGATGTCGCGCCACCGCCGTCGTCGCCGCGCGCCCAGCGCGGCGCGAACCCCGACAAGGTGGCCGTGGTGATCCCGTACTTCAGCAGATCTCGCCTGGTGAGCATGTGTGCCCCCTCGTGTGCGACCGGTCACGTCCAAGTCGAGCCAGGGGCCGGCCGACGCGCGGTCCAAGGCGCAGCGGGGAACTCTCCTGTCACGAATCAGGAGGCGATGTGTCTTTGCCCGGCCGTCGGGCAACGGGGGAATGCCTGTGCGCTCAAGCATCAGACCATGCCTATGCGCTCAGGCAAGGCGCATTCAATGCCCGCCCGACCCGCGAGTCAAGAAAAAACTGGAAGAAAGGCGGGCGCTACTCGGGTTTGGCTTTCAGCTTCGAGTCGTTTTCCTTGATGAACGCGCGGATGTCGTCGGCCATGTCGAGCAGCCGCTGCCACTGTTCTTTGTAGAGCGTCACGGGGAACCGGCCGAGGCCGTACACCGACACGCCGCCCTTCTCGCTCACCTTCAACGACACGCCGCGGGTCTGGCGGTTCTTCAGGCGCTCGTTTTCCTGCTTCAGCCGATCGAGCTCGGCTTTCAGATCGTCGTCGCTCACGGACGGACCTCCATGGGAAGTGACGAACGTACAACGCAGAGCCCGCGGAGGACGCAGAATGTCTCTCGATCAAATACTCTGCGGGTTCCGCGTGTTCTGCGCTGACCGTCGTCGGTTCCGTCTACGACCGTCGCGCCGCCTGCGCGCGCACGCGCTCTTCCTGCGCGCGCAGCTCCGGCGTGAACTCCTTTCCGAAATCCTCGGCCTCGAAGATCGGGCGGATCTCGATCTCGGTGCCGCCGTCGAACGGCGCGCGCTTCAGCCACTCGACCGCCTCGTCGATCGACTTCACGCGCCACACCCAGTAGCCGGCGATGAGCTCTTTGGTTTCGGCGAACGGTCCGTCGATGACCGTCCGCTCGGCGCCCGAGAAGCGCACGCGCTTGCCGCGCGAGCTCGGATGCAGCCCCTCACCGGCCAGCATCACGCCGGCGTTGGCAAGCTGCTCGTTGAACTTCCCCATCTCGGTGAGGATCTTCTCGCTCGGCATCTGCCCCGCTTCCGATTCCTTGTTCGCCTTCACGATGACCATGACTCGCATCTCGCATCTCCTTTGTTGTCGCTCTACTTCATGGTCGAAGGAGCGGGCGGGAAATCGACAGTTCGCGCGCAAAACCCCGCGATGGTGCCTGGCACGTGCCTGGCACCGTCGGCACGGCGATACGGCTGAAGCGCGGGCACGGATGTCGCGTCGGCAGCGCGGCGCGCGCGTCTGGGCAGGCGATCCTCGGCTGAGATCTTCAGACCGATGCGCGGCGGTCGGGCCCGGTCGACAACGCGGCGCGCGTGCGGATATAGCGGCCGTCGGCCGCGCGCTCGAGGAACCCCTCGAGCACGAGCGACTCGAGCGCCGTGCGCGCGTGCCGTGGCGTCGCGGCGAGCAGCGCCGCCACGTGGTCGACCGACGCATGCAGCGCCGGCACGGCGAGGAACTCGTGCCGGATCCGCAGCGTGTCGAGATCGGTCGGCTCTGCGAGCGTGATCATCGACGTACTGTTTGCTTGGTACTTTTTTACACCTTTCCAACGACGACGGCTCGACTTTATTTCCGCCGCGGCCGCACGGCAGAGCTCGAGAACCAAACAGCACCAAACGGTCACTCGAAGTACGCAGGGAGCTTGGGCTTCGTCGCGCGGAGAATCTCGACCACCGCCCGGCGGTCGTCGCGCGACAGCCGCGCGTAACGCGCGTCGTGCTCGTCGCCGGACAGCACGCGCCACAGCCGCGCGTAGATCTTCTCGCGCGCGACGGCCGGCAGCGCGTCGAACGCCGCGCTGTAGATCATGTAGCTGCACGGATACCGCATCAGCCTCGTCGTCAGATCCAGCTGCCGCAGCGAACGGCCGGAAGCGTCGCGCGGACCGCGCGCCGCGAACGCCGCGGCGAACTCCGGCGCGCCTTCGATCCGCTGCCCCAAGGGCGCTTCGTCCACGAAGAGAAAGTAGTCCACGAGCTCGCGCACGGCGTCGTCCACGCGATCGAGCGGCGCGCCCTGCGCCAGCGCGACGCGCGTCTCCCATCCCACCCACGTCAGCAGGTTCGTCGCCCGCGTCTGATGATTCAGCACCATGAGCGCGGCGACGTCGCTGCGCGGCGTGAGATACACGCCGGCGTTCGGGATCGCGCGCGCGATCGACTCCAGCTTCGGCGGCGCCGCGGGGCGCTTCGCAAGCTCCGCGGCCGGCAGGATCACCGGCGCGTTGCCCATGTGGCGCGCCGGCACCAGCCGGCCGGTCACGTACCAGCCGCCCCACCGCTCCGGCACCGGCGTTCGATGATCGACGACGACGCCGCTGGCGTAGGCGTAGGGATCGTCGGACATCGGAAACGTGCTGAGCGTCATCAGGCCCGGCACGGCGAGCGTGTCCCACGAGAGGTGGCACAGCAGGCAGCCGATCTCGCGCGCGACCCGCGGCTTCTCGCCGCCGTGCTGCGCCAGCGTGTAGAAGACGACGCCCTGCTCCGGATCCTGCGCGGCGATCTCGAGATGCTCCGTGCCCGGCACCCAGCCGACGGCGACGCTGTCGTCGAAGTAGATCGCGCGCGGGTGGCTCGGGCCGATCTGCTTCGCCTGCTGGCTCGTCTCGGAAAACACCAGCACCTGCGATTCCGCCGGCACGCCGAGCCCCTCGAGCAGCGACGGCAGGTAGCCGCGGCCCGTCTGCGCGTCGAACGCCAGATGCACGGCGCCGCGCTCGAGCGCGTCGCCCAGCCGGCGGACGCGGTTGTCGCCCTCGCGCTCGGCGTAGGCGATCGCCGGATGCTCGCGCGAAGCGGAAAACGCGTCGCGGCGCTGGGCGCCGAGCGTCGCGGCGGCGGCCGCCCCCGCCGCCACGATTGCCGCCGCCCGTATGAGGTCGCGCACGTGACGATCGTAAACCGATGGAGAACCCTCCAAGCTCGGGTATACTGCCGCGCTTATGTGGCGGCACAACTACGAACCGGTAGCGGGCAGCCTGGGCGCGTCGGCCGTCGCCGCCGCCGTCCCGATCGTCGTCCTGTTCCTGATGCTCGGCGTGCTGCGCAAGCCGGCGTGGATGTCCGCGCTCGCCGCGCTCGCGTCCGCGCTCATCGTCGCGCTCGGGGTCTACGGGATGCCGCTGCAGCTCGCCCTGATCTCGACGTTCTACGGCGCCGCCTACGGGCTCTTCCCGATCGCGTGGATCGTCTTCGCCTCGATCATGCTGTACCGGCTCGCGGTCGACACCGGCAAGTTCGAGATCATCAAGGACTCGGTCGGCACGCTCACCGACGACCGCCGGCTGCAGGCGCTCTTCATCGCGTTCTCCTTCGGCGCGTTCATCGAAGGCGCCGCCGGGTTCGGCGCGCCGGTCGCCGTGTCGGGCGCGATGCTCGCGGGCCTCGGCTTCGATCCGTTCTTCGCCGCCGGCATGTGCCTTCTCGCCAACACCGCGCCCGTCGCGTTCGGATCGATCGGCATCCCGGTGATCACGCTGGCGAACGTCACGGGGCTGCCGGTGCTGGCGCTGAGCGCGATGGTCGGACGGCTGTGCGCGATGATCTCGGTCGTCATCCCGGCGTACCTGGTGATCGTGATGGCCGGCTGGGCGCGCGCGCTGGAGGTGCTGCCGGCGATCATCGCGTGCGGCGTGTCGTTCGCGGGCATGCAGTTCCTCGTGTCGAACTTCATCGGCCCCGATCTGACCGACATCATGAGCTCGCTGACGTGCATCGTGGTGATGGTCGCGGTGCTCAAGCTGTGGCGGCCGGCGAGGATCATGCGGCTCGAGGGGGAGCAGGCCGTGGCGCCCCGGGCCACCGTGCGGCCGGCCGGCGAGATCTTCGTCGCGTGGCTGCCCTACCTGCTGCTCGTGGCGTTCGTCCTCGCGTGGGGCGCGCCGGCGATCAAGAACGCCATCGACGCGCGCACGCACGCCTGGATGCCGGGCGCGTTTCCGAAGAGCCCGACCGTGATGAACGGCCTCTTCGTGCCGGGGCTGCACAACCTGATCACGCGCGTGCCGCCGGTGACGCCGACCGAGTCGCCGTACGCCGCAATCTTCACGTTCAACTGGATGACGGCGTCGGGCACCGCCTGCTTCCTCGCGACGCTCGTCGCGGCGGCGCTGCTGCGCGTGAGACCGAGGCAACTGGCGGGAATCTACGCGGCGACCTTCATGCAGCTCAAGTTCGCGATGCTGACGATCGCGTCGATGCTCGGCCTCGCGTACCTGATGAACTACTCGGGGATGACCTCGACGCTCGGCCTGATGCTGGCCGGCACCGGCGCGGCGTTTCCGTTCTTCGGCGCCGTCGTCGGCTGGATGGGCGTGTTTCTCACCGGCAGCGACACCTCCGCGAACGCGCTCTTCGGCAACCTGCAGGTCGTGACGGCGAACGCGCTCCACCTGAACCCGGTGCTCATGGCTGCCGTCAACTCCTCCGCCGGGGTGATGGGCAAGATGATCTCGGTGCAGAGCATCGCGGTCGCCGTGGCCGCCACCGGGATGTCGCACGCCGACGAAAGCCGCCTGTTCCGCTTCACGATCCGCCACAGCGTGCTGCTGATGACGGCGATGGGGCTGGTCGCGCTGCTCTTCGCCTACGCCTGGCCTGGTGCGGTTCCCGTTGCGCCGCCGAAGTAGATCACGGGGACGACGTACAACGCAGAAAACGCGGAACCCGCAGAACGTTTGATCCAAAGAGATTCTGCGCGCTCTGCGAGTTCTGCGTTGTACGTCGTCACTTCCCGTCGATGCCGTAAATCTTCAGGTGCATCGACCCGGGAACGATCGTCGGGCGCGCGTTGGCCGGCGATCCGTCGGGCGGCGGCGCGTACTTCGCGGCGGCGAGATAGATCCGGTGCGTCGAGGGGTCGAGCGCCATCGTGCGCGCGCCGGTCGCGGTCTCGAGCGTCTGGACGACGGTCAGCTTGTCGGGCGCATCCTCGTGCGCGATCGTCACCGTTCCCGTGCTGCACGATGAGAACGCGTAGCCGGTGCCCGGGTCGAACCACGTCGCGTCGACGCCGCCGCCGATCGGCACCTCCGCGAGCACCTTCCCGCTGGTCGCATCCATCATCAGCATCTTGTTGTTGTGCGCGCCGATGAACAGGCGCTTGTTCTTCGCGTCGAACGCGAGGCCGGCCGCCGATTCGCCGGGCGCGATCGGCCACCGCGCGACGACCTCGTGCCTGGCGGCGTCGATGACGACAATCTCGTTGCCCGTCTCGTTGTTCACGTAGACGCGGCCCACCTCAGGGTCGGAGACGCCCGCCTCCGGCTTGCCGCCGAGCGGGATGGTGGCGACGACCTTGCCGCTCGCGTCGATCACGCTCGCCGATCGGCCGGTACCGTTGAACGTGTAGACCTCCTTCGTCTTCGGCTCGTACATGATGAAGTCGGGGTTGCCCTGCGTCTCGATCTTCTGGATCGTCTGCAGCGTCTTCGCGTCCACCATGCTCGCCTTGTTCTCGCGGCCGTTGCTCGTGAAGATGTGGCCGTCCGAGGCGATCACCGCGCCGTGCACGCCCGGCGTATCGGCGATCTCGCCGACGATCGCGTCGCTCTTCAGATCGAAGACGACGACCTTCGTGCCGTGGCTGATCAGGAGGCGCCGGCCCGCGGCGTCGAGGTTCAGATAATCCCATCCGCCCTCGCCGCCGATCTGGACGTCCTTGACGAACCGATACGGTCCGTCCGCCGCAGCATGCGCGAGGACGCCGGCGATCAGGACGGCGAGAGCGATCGTTCGCTGTTTCATAGCGTCCTCCCGGGGAGTTCAGCGTTCAGAGTTCAGCGTTCAGCGTTCCTGTTCGCGTTCGCGTTCGGGTTCGGGTTCGGGTTCTCGTTCCCATCCGGTTCTCGTGGACGTAAACGACACGAACGCGAACCCGAACCTGGAACGAAGAACGAGAACCCTGAACCCTGAACCCTGAACGCTGAACGCTGAACGCGTCGGCGCCGCCGGCGGGCCGAACTGTAGAATGACGACTGGAAATGGTCAACACCGACGATGCCGGCGGCGAGGGCGTCCGCCTCGACGTCTGGCTCGACGTCGCGTGTCTGTTCAAGACGCGATCGGAAGCGCAGAAGGCGTGCCGCGGCGGCAAGGTGGCGGCCAACGGCCAGTCGGCGAAGCCGAATCGCCGCGTGCGCGTCGGCGACGAGCTCGAGATCAGCCGTCCGTTCGGGCGGAAGCAGCGCGTGCGCGTCGCCTCGCTGGCTGAGCGGCACGTCGCGAAGGCGGAGGCGCGGCGGCTGTACGAAGATCTGACGCCGCCGCCGTCGCCCGGAGAAATCGAAGCGCGCCGTCTCGAGCGGATGTTCCGCGCCGCGACGACGCCGCCGCGCGCGCCGGACAAGCGGGAACGGCGCGCGCTCCGGAGGATGAAGGGGAAGGTCTGACTATTTCTTCTTCGTGGCCGTGGCGGCCGGCTTCGACTCGATCTCGGTCGCCACCATCTTGTAGTACACCGTCACGCGGTCGCCGACCTTTGGTGCGCCGCCCTTGACGTCCTTCGGCAGATCGAACTGCCACGTCTCCTTGGCGCTCTTCTCCACCGTCAGCGTTCCGGCGTCGGCCGCCTTCACGATGCCGGTGAACTGATACGACTTCGCGGCGGCGTACCCGCCGGCGACGAACGCCGCCATCAGCAGCGCGGCGATCATGACGATCCAGAGAACGCGACGCATACTGGCTCCTTCGCTGCCGGGGTTTGGGGAATGGGGAGTGGGGGTTGGTTGGATCACACCGTCACACTGGAAAGCCGATGCCTTTTTTGCCATTCCCGCTTTACCAATCCCTTTTTACCAATCCCCCTAATCCCCAATCCTAATCCCCAATCCCCCGCCCTACTCCGGCCGGTTCCCGATATCGCCGCCGGTCGCGCCCGTGCCCGTCCGGTAGTTGCGCGTCCCGCCGGTTTCCGTGCCGAGCCCGCCGGTCACCCCTTCGGTAACATCGCGCGAGCCGGCGTGCTCGCTCCGGTCGTGCCGCGAGCCGCCTTCCATCCCCTCTATCTCGTCACTACCCGCGCCGGCCTTCGGACGGAACGCCGTCCGATCGCTCTTCGCCTCGTCGGTCGGGTTGATATCGCCGAGTATGCCGGACTGCATGCGGTTGTCCTTCGCCATGAGGTCGCCTCCTCAGGCAGCGTGTCGCAAGAGGCGTACCCAGATCCGTAACAGTTCAGCCACGCTCCACGCCTGCGCGATGCAGCCGCGCGGCGTGAACGGTGGCTGCGCGTCGAACACCTCGCTCACCGATCCGATGCATCCATCGTCGAGGTGCGGCAGGAAGCCGTCGACGGCGTGCCGCGCGCCGGCGAGATCGTGCGGGTAGACCTTCAGCCACGCGTCCACGAACGGCCCGACGAGCCATCCCCAGACGGTGCCCTGGTGGTAGGCGGCGTCGCGCGCGCGCAGGTCGCCGAAGTAGCGCGCCTTGTACTCGGGATCGTCCGGCGCGAGCGATCGCAGCCCGACGGGCGTCAACAGCCGATCGCGGACGACCGTCATCACGCGCTCCCATCGTTCGCGCGCGAGCACCGGATGCGGCAGCGAAATCGCGAAGACCTGGTTCGGCCGGCATTTCGGATCGTTGCCGCCAGCCTCCGCGTCGACGACGTCGAAGAGATACCCGGTGTTGGCGTTCCAGAAGCGATCGTTGAACGACTCCTCGACGCGCGCCGCGCGATCGCCGTACACCGACGGATCGTCGCCCTGCTCGCGCGCCCAGCACTCCATCAGCTTCAGCGCGTTGAACCAGAGCGCGTTGATCTCGACCGCCTTCCCGCGCCGCGGCGTCACGACCCAGTCGTCCACCTTCGCATCCATCCACGTCAGCTGGTAGCCCTGCGCGCCCTGCGCGAGCAGCCCGTCGCGCTCGTCGACGTGGATCCCGAACCGCGTGCCGCGTACGTGCGCGTCGACGATCGACTTCAGCGTCGGATAGAGCAGCGACAGCGTGAGCGTGTCCTGCGTGTAATCGAGATACCGCTGCACCGCGTGGAAGAACCACAACGAGGCGTCGGCGGTGTGATAGAGCCCCTGGGTCTCGCGCTCGGGGAACATGTTCGGGATCAGGCCGTCGCGCACGTAGTGCGCAAACGTCCGGAGGATGTACCCCGCTTCGACCTCGCGTCCCGTGACGAGCGTCAGCCCCTCGAGGCTGATCATCGTGTCGCGGCCCCAGTCGGTGAACCAGTGGTAGCCGGCGATCACGGTCCGCACTTCGTCGCCGTACGCGTGCGCGCGCGCCGTCTCGTCGCTGCGGCCGGCGGGCGTGATGATGAATTGATCGGCGGCGAGGACGAGCTCCGCCGGCACGCCCTGGCGCGCCTCCGGCCCGGCGTGCGTGACGAGCCGCCGCCGCCGGTTGCGCTCGGCCTTCAGCGCGCGCTCGGGGCCCATCACGTTCATCGTCTCGACCGTTTCGGTGGAGGCGACGAGCGTGGCCGGCTCCGACGCCGACAGCGCGAAGCGGAAGTAGCCGGGGCTCCACAGATCGCCGCGCGCCTGATAGCCGCGACTCTCCTCCACCGGGTACAGCACGTTGTCGATCCGGCGGCCCTTCAGGATGAACGTGACGTTCGACGCCCACAGCTTGAAGCGCAGCGGCGGCAACGGCGTGTTCGGCAGGCAGATCTCGTAGTGATCGCGGATCGCGCGGAACTCGTAGTTGGGCGCGAGCCGCTCGCTCACCGGCGACTCCTGCGGGCGGAAGTTCACCGACGGCCGCAGCGCGAGCTCCACGCGCTCGGCGCCCGAGACGAGCTCGTAGACGACGTGCACGGTGTTCTGCATGTGCGGCAGGAAGACCCGCTTGTCGATCACGACGCCCTCGACGTCGTAGCGCCACACGGGCAGCCCCGCCTCGAGGCGGAACTCGGTGAGGTAGCCCGTGCCGTGCGCGTCGGGCGCGTCGCCCGAGCGCTCGCGGCCGCCGATCTCCGCCTCCCTCCCGCTCGCGAGCTTCAACTGCTCGGCGACGGTGCTGAGCATGACGATGCGGCCGAGCGGCGCGGGCAGCGCCGAGATCAGGACGCCGTGATAGCGGCGGGTGATGACGCCGGACACGGTGCCCGACGCGTAGCCGCCGAGGCCGTTGGTGACGAGCCACTCGCGCGTGACGAGCGCTTCGGCGTCGCTCGGATCGGCGGGCGGCCACGAGATGCGGCGAACGGGTTCAATCATGACGTTGCTGTGTGTCAGGCGGTGCGCCGGCGCACGAGCGGCAGCGGATTGCGCGGGCGCTTCGGGCCCGGGCTGAGGACGAGCGCCGATTCGGCCGGGATGGCCCAGCAGCCGTCCGGCCACGTCGCCGGCGTGCCGTTGCCGCCGTACGCCGGATCCTCGCTGGACCAGCGGAGCGCCCAGTCTGTTCCCGCCGGCGGCGCGACGAGCGGCTCGGCGAACGATCCGCGCGTGAGATCGGCGCCGAGGTTCACGATGAGGAGGCGATCGTCCCGGTGATCGGGTGTGAAAAAGCGGAGCGCGAACGCCGACGGCGACAACACGGCGCCGTCCACTCCGCCCGGCCGCTGCGACGAGAACGCGAGCTCCTCGCGCCGCAGCCGCAGCAGATCGGCGTGCAGCGCGTACGCGGGCGCGTGCGTCTGCCGCTCGGCGAAGTCGAGGCGGCAGCGCTCGAACGTCGCCACGTCGCCCGGATCCGCGATCACGCCGCCGCGCTCCTCGAGATCCGCGATGCTCGGAAACTGCTGCAGGAACTCCGCGCGCCCGCGCCGCACGGCGTCGGCGAGATCGCGATCGAAGTCGGCGAAGTAGAGAAACGGCGCCGACGTCGCGAATTCCTGCCCCTGGAACAGCATCGGCGTCGCGGGCATCAGGAGGAGGAGCGCCGTCATCGCGCGCCACCGCGCCGGGCTCGCGATCCGATCGCCGCGCAGCCCGCGCGCGGAGTTCGCCACCTGGTCGTGATTCTGGAGAAACGTGACGAACGCCGCGGGCGGCAGCGCCCACGTCGGCGAGCCGCGCGGCTGCCGCTGCCAGTCGTAGTGCTGCCCCTGGAACAGATAGCCGTACTTCGCCGCCGAGATCAGCTCCTGCGGCTCGCCGCGCGTGTCGCTGTAGTACGCCTCGCTGCGGCCCGTGAGCGCGACCATCGCGCTGTGGTGGAAATCGTCGTTCCACAGGGCGTCGAGCCCGTAGCCGCCTTCGTCGAGCGGCCGCACGAGGCGCGTGTCCTGCGGCTCGTTCTCCGCAATCATGAGGATCGATCGATCGCCGGCGGCCGCGCGCGCGCGCACGCCGATCTCCGCCATGATGTTCGACGGCGAGCGATCGAAGATCTGCTGCGTCGCGTCCAGCCGCAGGCCGTCGAGATGGAACTCGGCGATCCAGTACTCCGCGTTCGCGAGGAAGAACTCGCGCACCGGCGCGGCGTCGGGGCCGTCGAAGTTGATCGCGTCGCCCCACTCGTTCTCGTAGCGATCGGTGAAGTAGGCCGCCGAGAACGCGCGCAGGTAATTGCCCACCGGCCCGAGATGGTTGTAGACGACGTCGAGGATCACGGCGACTCCGCAGGCGTGCGCCGCGTCGACGAAGCGCCGGAAGTCGTCGGGCGCGCCGTAGAGGCGCGTCGGCGCGAACAGACCGACGCCGTCGTAGCCCCAGCCGAAGCGTCCCTCGAACTCCGCGACCGGCATCACCTCGATGAGCGTGATGCCGATGCGCGCGAGCTCGCGCAGCTCGTCGGCGGCGGCCGCGAACGTGCCGGCGCGCGTGAAGGTGCCGACGTGCATCTCGTAGGCGACCTGGCCCGGCAGCGTCGCGCCGGTCCACGCCTGGTCGGTCCAGCGAAACGTGTGCGGGTCGACGATCTCCGACGGGCCGTGCGGCCCTTCCGGCTGAAAGCGCGACGCCGGGTCCGGATACAGCCGATCGTCGTCGTCGAGCTTGAAGCGGTACCGGTCGCCGATGCGCGCCTCGGCCGCGCCGCTGAAATAGCCGCCCGATTCGGGCTCGAGCGGCGTCAGCCGGCCGTCGGCGTGCGCGACGGCGACGCGCCGCGCGCGCGGCGCCCAGACGCGGAAATGCGACCGGCCGCGATCCACCGCTTCGGCACCAATCGGGAGTCGCCGGTGGTACGGCGACGCGATCTCGCGCGGGTTAGCGACAGGCGCCGAGCGATCGGACATCGGTTCGATCCATCTCGTGCACGAACGGTGCCGGGAAACCTCAGCCGGTGACCGGCTCCGCGTCGAGCACGCTGCGCACTTTGCGGGCAAAACCCTCCGGCGTGAACGGCTTCTGCAGGAACGCGCTCCCCGGTGTCAGCTCGCGATGCATCAGCGCGTGATCCGTGTAGCCCGACATGAAGAGCACCTTCATTTTCGGCCGCACGCGCGCGAGCCGCTCCGCCAGATCGCGTCCGCTCATGTGCGGCATCACGACGTCGGTGATCATGAGGTGGATCTCGTCGTTGTGGCGCTCGGCGACGCGCAGCGCGTCGACGCCGTGGCGCGCCTCGAGCACGACGTAGCCGTGGCGCCGCAGCACCTCGCGCGCCAGCGCGCGCACGGCCGCCTCGTCCTCGACGAGCAGCACCGTCTCCCACCCCTGCTTGCCGTCGCTCGTGCGGCGCCCCGGATGCTCCGACGCCGACGCCGCGGCGCGCTGCTCGGCCGGCGGAAAGTACACCTTGAACATCGTGCCGTGTCCCGGCTCGCTGTACACCCAGATGAAGCCGCCGCTCTGCTTCACCATGCCGTAAACCGTGGCGAGCCCGAGGCCGCTCCCCTTGCCCTGCTCCTTCGTCGTGAAGAACGGCTCGAAGACGCGCGCGCGCGTGGCGGAGTCCATCCCCTCGCCGGTGTCGCCGACCGCGAGCATCACGTACCGTCCCGGCGGCATCGTCACGTGCATGACGGCGTAGGTCTCGTCGAGCTCGACGTTGGCCGTCTCGATCGTCAGGCGGCCGCCGAGCGGCATCGCGTCGCGCGCGTTCACGGCGAGGTTCACGAGGATCTGCTCGATCGCCGCCGGATCGACGCGCACCGTCAGCAGATCGGCCGCCAGCTTGGTCGAGAGCTCGACGTCCTCGCTGATCAGGCGGCGCAGGAGCTTCTCCATCTGCTGCACGATCGCGTTCAGGTGGACGCTCTGCGGCTGCAGCATCTGCCGGCGGCTGAAGGCGAGCAGCTGGCGCGTGAGCGCGGCGGCGCGCTCGCCGGCGGCGCGGATCTCGTCGAGGTCCGCGCGCCGGGGATCGTCCGGCGGCATGTCGTCGAGCATCAGGTTGCAGTAGCCGAGGATCGCCGTGAGCAGGTTGTTGAAGTCGTGCGCGACGCCACCCGCCAGCTGGCCGACGGCCTCCATCTTCTGCGACATGCGCAGCTGCTCTTCGAGCTTGCGGCGGTCGGTCATGTCGCGCGCGTTGACGACGATCGCGCCGACCGACGGATCGTCGAGCCGGTTGACGCCGATGGCTTCCATCGTGCGCCACGAACCGTCGGCGTGGCGGAAGCGTACCTCCTGCACGACGCGGCGGCCCGGATGCCTGAGCGCGTCGCTCATGCGCGCGGTGACGGTATCGGTGTCGTCGGGGTGCACGAAATCGAAGATCGATCGGCCGACCATCTGATCCGGCGTCCACCCGAACTGGCGCGACGAGGACGCGGTCATGTAGGTGACGCGGCCCTCGGCGTCGAGCAGCAGCAGCGCGTCGGAGCTGTTCTCGACGAGCGCGCGGAAGCGCTCCTCGCTCGCGCGCAGCGCCGCCTCGGCGTGGCGGCGCTGCCGCTCGCCGGCGCTGATCGCGAGCGCGTGGCGGATGGCGCGCTCGAGCGCCTCGATCGTGAGGTTGGTCTTCGCGAGGTAGTCCGCCGCGCCCGCTTTCATCGCGTCGACCGCGATGTCCTCGGCCCCGTAGCCGGTGAGCATGATGACCGGCGTGTCGATGCCGCGCTGCCGGATTTCGCGCAGCAGGCTCACGCCGTCGCGCGCGCCGAGGCGATAGTCGACGACCGCCATGTCGACGGGGCCCGTCACGACGGCGTCGAGGCCCTGCTCGTAGGTGGCCGCCGTGCGGATGTCGGCGTCGGGCCACGCGCCGCTCGCGCGCACGAATTCCGCCACCATCCGCGAATAGTCGGTGTCGTCGTCGACGATGAGGATGTGGAGGCGGTCGGGTGTCATCAACGTCGGCGGAAGATCCCGGCGATTCGGCTGCCAAGGCCGCGGAAGAAGCCGTCGATCGCGCGCGCCGCCCGCTGCTTGATCGTGCCGCGGTGGATCGGACAGAGCTGAGACGGGACCTGGTCGCCCGATTTGAAGTACTCAGTGTAGGTCGGGCAGCCCTCCACCGGTTGCAAGTACGACACGTTGCAGAGTTCTTCGGTGCGCATGTCGGGCGGCACCGTGAACTCCCGCGCAGGCAATTGACGTGCCGTGCGCTTCATGAAGTCGGCCCAGATCGGCAGCGCGACGCGGGCGCCGTACGCATCGCGGCCAATCGGCGCCGGTTGATCGAAGCCGACCCAGACGCCGGCGACAACGGAGGTCGAATACCCGACGAACCACGCGTCGTGATACTCGTCGGTCGTGCCGGTTTTGCCGGCGACCGGCCCGCGCACGCCGAGCGCGCGCGCCGGCGCGCCGGTGCCGCGCTCGATGACGTCGCGCAGCATGCTCGTCATCTGAAACGCCACGGCCGGGCTAATGATTTCCTCGCGCTCGACCGGCCGATCGAGCACCTGCCGCCCGCCGGAATCGAACACGCTGATGATGCCGCGCGGCCGCGCGACCTGGCCCTCGCCGGGAAAGACGGTGTAGGCGGCGGTGAGATCGAGCGGCGACACCACGCCCGTGCCGAGCGCGAGCGAGGGCACGTCGGGCAGACCGCTCAGGCCGGCGTCGCCCGCCAGACGCAGCACGTTGCGCGTGCCGACGCGCTGCTGCAGATCCGCCGCCGCCGGGTTGTTCGATTCGACGAGCGCCGCCCGCAGCGTGAGCGCGTCGGGCTGATCGCCTTCAACGGTGCGCGGCGTCCACTCCGGATCGTCGGGCGCGCGCACGTGGCGCAGGTTGTCGAGCACCGACACGGGCGAGTACCCGTGCTCGAGCGCGGCGGCGTAGACGAACGGCTTGAACGAGGAGCCGGGCTGCCGGCGGCTGCGCGCCGCGCGGTTGAACGTGCTGTGCGCGTAGTCGGCGCCGCCGACCATCGCGAGGACGTCGCCGGTGAAGGGATCGATGGCGACGAGCGCCGCCTCGAGCCCCGGGCGCCGCAGCCGCGCGAGGCCGGCGGCCACCGCCTGCTCCGCGGCGTCCTGGACCGGCGGCAGAAACGCCGTGTGCACCTGCCAGTCGGGCGGATTGTCGCCGCCGAATTCGTTGCGGAATTGCTGCCGCAGGAATTCCTTCGCCCAGCCGGCGCGCGCGTCGTTCGGCTGGCGGAACGGCTGGATGCGCGGCCGCACGCGGCGCGCGGCGTCCTCCTGCGCGCGCGTGATCAGCCCCTGGTCGCGCATCTGCGCGAGGACGACGTGGCTGCGCTCGAGCGCGCCGTCGTAGTTGGTCCACGGCGAGAGCGCCGACGGCGCGCGAATCAGGCCGGCGACGAACGCCGCTTCCGGCAGCGTCACCTCGCGCGCCGGCTTGCGGAACAGATGCTCCGACATCGTCTCGACGCCGTACACGCCCGCGCTGAGGTACACGCGGTTCAGATAGAACTCGAGGATCTGCCGCTTGGTGAGCTGCGCCTCGATCAGCAGCGCGAGCCCCGCCTCTTTCAGCTTGCGGCCGTAGCTCCGCACGTTCGAGAGAAAGAGCGTCCGCGCGAGCTGCTGCGTGAGCGTGCTGCCGCCCTCGACGCGGCCGCCCTGCCGCACGTCGCGCACGACCGCGCGCGCGACGCCGATTGGATCGATGCCCGGATGCCGGTAGAACCGCCGATCCTCGACGGCGACGACCGCGTGCTGCAGATCGACCGAGATGTCGTCGAGCGACATGTCGTGCCGCTGCTCGTCGAGGCGGAACCAGGGCTGGCCGTCGGCGCCGTAGAACATCGTGTCCCCGATGCCGCGCGTCAGCCGGTGGACGGCGACGGCGTACCGCGACAGCCACACCGCCGAGACACCGGTTGCAGTGATCAGCCCGAGCAGCAGCGCGAGCGCGATCCACTCGGACCATCGCCGCGGCCGGAACAGGTTCAGGAGCGCTCTCCTTTTTCTTCCGTGATCATCGAGTAGCCGAGCGCGATCGCGAAGATCACCACGATGAGGCCGAGCGAGAGCCACTTGGGGATCTCGAGGGCGATGTACCCCTCGGTATGCAGATATTCGACCAGGAGCTTGACGCCGACCCAGGCGATGATGACGAAGGCGCCGTCCACGAGCGCCGGGTACCGCTCGACGAGCGCGAGGAGCTGCCCGATCACCAGCCGCATCATGATGATGCCGAGGATGCCGCCGGTGAGGATCACCCAGGTCTTCGGCGACATCGCGACGGCGACCAGGATCGAATCGATGGCGAACACGATGTCGGTGAGCTCCACCTTCACGACCGTCGCCCAGAATGCCGTCAGCCCGAGCCACGGCTGCGCCGGCGGCGTCGTACGGCGTTCCTCCGCCGTCTGCGCGCCGCCGAAGTGGCGGTAGACGAGATACATCAGGTAGCCGGCGCCGAGCAGCTTCACCCAGCCGAGCCTGATGAGGTACACGGCCAGCAGCGTCGCCGCGCCGCGGAAGACGAAGGCGCCGACGATGCCGTAGCGAAGGGCTTTGCGCTGCTGGCGTTTGGGCAGGCCGAGCACGAGAACGGCCAGGACCATCGCGTTGTCGGCGCTCAGCAGTCCTTCCAGCGCGACGAGCAGCGCGATGGTGAGGAGGTCGGATCCCTGGATCAACTCCTCTTCAGAATACCGGCATCGGGTAATCGGGTAATTGGGAATCGGGTAATTGGATTGGCAATTTGGCAATTGCAATTACCCATGACCCGATCACCCAATTACCCGATCCAGATGTTGACACGACTCGTATCAATGCCTATACTTCGATCGGCGCAAGGTTTGCGAGCGGGCGGTATGGCCGTGGATCACGATCTTTTCTTCATCAGCGTCGCCGCGCGGATGCTCGGCATGCATCCGCAGACGCTGCGGAAGTACGAGCGGCTCGGCCTGGTGCAGCCGTCGCGGACGATCGGCAGCATGCGCCTCTACTCGCGCGACGAGCTGGAACGGCTCAAGCTCATCAAGCGGATGGTGGACGACGGCGGGATCAACCTGGCGGGCGTGCAGCGGCTGCTCGAGATCGCCGAGGTGGTGCAGCGGCTGCGCCCGCTCATGCGCGAGGACGGACTGTCGCCGCGCGATGCGCGCCGTCGGCTCTTACAGGAACTCGACGCATTGACGCGGATCGTGGGGATCGAGTGAGCCGACGCGTTCAGAGTTCAGCGTTCAGAGTTCAGGGTTCTTGTTCCGGTTCGGGTTCGGGTTCTCGTTCTGGTCAACGAGGAACGAGAACCTCGAACGCGAACGCGAACCCGAACGCGAACGCGAACGCGAACGAGAACGAGAATCAGAACGAGAACCAGAACCAGAACCAGAACCCGAACCGAACCCGAACGAGAACCCGAACGGGAACTCTGAACGCTGAACTCTGAACGCTGAACGCGATCGTATGGATTTCAAAGACTATTACTCCACGCTCGGCGTGCCGAAGACCGCGAGCGAAAAGGAAATCAAGCAGGCGTTCCGGAAGCTCGCCCGGAAACATCACCCGGACGTGAACCCGGGCGACAAGGCCGCGGAGGCGCGCTTCAAGGAGTTCAACGAAGCGTACGAGGTGCTCGGCGATCCGGCGAAGCGCAAGAAGTACGACGAGCTCGGCGCGAACTGGCGCGCCTACGAGCAGGCGGGCGCCGGGCGCGGCGGCGGGTTCGATCCGAGCCAGTTCGCCGGCTGGAACGCCAAGGCCGGCGGCGGCCAGGGCGGCTACCGCACGATGACGCAGGACGACATCAACGAGATGTTCGGGGGCGAGAACCCGTTCTCGGATTTCTTCCAGACCTTTTTCGGCGGCGGCGGCGGCGAGCCGCGCGGCCGCAGCGGACGCGCACGCGCGCCGCGCTCGCGCGCCGGACGCGACGTCGAGCAGGAGATCGAGCTCCCGCTCGAGGACGTCTATCACGGCACGACGCGGCGGTTCGCGATCCAGCACGACGGCCAGACGCGCACCGTCGACGTGCGGATTCCCGCCGGCGTCGGCGAGGGCGCGCGCGTCCGCGTCTCGGGCGAAGGCGAACAGGGATCGGGCGGCGCCGGCGCCGGCGATCTCTACCTGCGCATCCGGACGACGCCGCATGCACAGTTCGAGCGCAAGGGCCGCGATCTCTACACGCGCGTGCCGATTCCGCTGACGACGGCAGTCCTCGGCGGCGAAGCGGACGTGGCCACGCTCGGCGGCAAGTCGCTGCGCCTGAAGATTCCGCCGACGACGCAGAACGCGCAGGTGTTCCGCCTGAAGGGCCACGGCATGCCGGCCACCGGCAAGGCGAACGAGCCCGGCGATCTGTATGCGACCGTCGATGTGCAGCTGCCGCGCGACCTGACGCCGGAGCAGCGGCGGCATTACGAGGAGTTGCAGAAGCTGGAGAAGGGCGCGAAGAACTCCGCCGCGTAGGGACGCAACACGCACATATGAACATCAACAAGTACACCGAAAAAGCGCGCGAGGCGGTCGCCTCCGCGATTGAGCTCGCGCAGCAGGCCAACAACCCGCAGCTCGAGCCGGAGCATCTCCTCGCCGCGCTGGTCGAGCAGCGCGAGGGGATCGTGCCCGAGCTGCTGCGCAAGATGACCGTCGATCCCTCGGCGCTGGCGCGCGGCGCGCGCGAGCTCCTGACCCGGCTCCCGCAGGCGTACGGCGGATCGCAGCCCGGCATGTCGCCGCGGTTGAAGACCGTCACCGACCAGGCGCAGGCCGAGGCCGATCGGCTGAAGGACGAGTTCGTCAGCACCGAGCATCTCTTCATCGCGATTGCCGACGAAGCGGGGCGCTCGCCGTCGGCGCAGCTCCTGAAGCAGAACCGCGTCACGCGCGACACGATTCTGCAGGCGCTCACGGGCGTGCGCGGGTCGCAGCGCGTCACGAGCGAAAACCCCGAGAGTACCTACCAGGCGCTCGAGCGCTACGGCCGCGACCTCACCGATCTCGCGCGCAAGGGCAAGCTCGATCCGGTGATCGGCCGCGACGAGGAGATTCGCCGCGTCATCCAGGTGCTGTCGCGCCGCACGAAGAACAACCCGGTCCTCATCGGCGAGCCCGGCGTCGGCAAGACGGCGATCGTCGAAGGGCTCGCCGGGCGGATCATCCGCGGCGACGTCCCCGAAGGGCTGAAGAACAAGCGCATCGTCGCGCTGGACATGGGCGCGCTCGTCGCCGGCGCGAAGTACCGCGGCGAGTTCGAGGAGCGGCTGAAGGCGGTGCTGAAGGAGATCACCGACGCGCAGGGCCAGGTGATCCTGTTCATCGACGAGCTCCACACGGTGGTCGGCGCGGGCGCATCCGAGGGCTCGATGGACGCGTCCAACATGCTGAAGCCGATGCTCGCCCGCGGCGAGCTGCACACGGTGGGCGCGACGACGCTCGACGAATACCGGAAGTACATCGAGAAGGACGCCGCGCTCGAGCGCCGCTTCCAGCAGGTGCTCGTCGACGAGCCGACCGTCGAGGACACGATCAGCATCCTCCGCGGCCTGCGCGAACGCTACGAGATCCATCACGGCGTGCGCATCAAGGACGCGGCGCTCGTCGCCGCCGCGGTGCTCTCGCACCGCTACATCGCCGATCGCTTCCTGCCCGACAAGGCCATCGACCTGGTCGACGAGGCGGCGGCGCGGCTGCGGATGGAGATCGACTCGATGCCGGCGGAGCTCGACGAGCTCGAGCGCCGGATCATGCAGCTCGAGATCGAGCGCGAGGCGCTGCGCAAGGAGACCGACAAGGCGTCGCGCGAGCGCCTCGAGCGCCTCGACAAGGAGCTCGCCGATCTGAAGGAAGAGCGCGGGCGGCTCGCGGCCCACTGGCAGCAGGAAAAGGCGGCGATCCAGTCGATCCGGACGGTGAAAGAGGAACAGGACGCGTTGCGGACCCAAATCGAGCGCGCGCAGCGCGAGGGCGACTATCAGAAGGCGAGCGAGCTGCAGTACGGCCGCGTGCCGAAGCTCGAGCAGGAGGTCCGCGATCAGGAGACGAAGCTCGCCGAGCTGCAGAAGGGCCAGCGGATGCTCAAGGAGGAAGTGGACGAGGAAGACATTGCCGAGGTCGTGAGCAAGTGGACGCACATCCCGGTGAGCCGGCTGATGGAGGGCGAGATCCAGAAGCTGATCCACATGGAGGAACGGCTGCACAAGCGCGTGATCGGGCAGGACGAGGCGATTGTCGCCGTCGCCAACGCGATCCGCCGCGCGCGGGCCGGGCTGCAGGATCCGAATCGTCCGCTCGGCAGCTTCCTCTTCCTCGGCCCGACCGGCGTCGGGAAGACCGAGCTCGCGCGTGCGCTGGCCGAGTTCCTGTTCGACGACGAGCAGGCGATGGTGCGCATCGACATGTCGGAGTACCAGGAGAAGCACACGGTGTCCCGCATGATCGGCGCGCCGCCCGGCTATGTCGGCTACGAGGAAGCCGGACAGCTGACTGAAGCGGTGCGCCGGCGCCCGTACGCGGTCGTGCTCTTCGACGAGATCGAGAAGGCGCACGCCGAGGTACTGAATGTGCTCCTGCAGCTGCTCGACGATGGGCGGCTGACGGATGGGAAAGGACGAACGGTCGACTTCAAGAACACGGTGGTGATCATGACGTCGAACCTCGGCAGTGCGTTCATCACCGAGCGCACGATGACCGAAGGCGGTACGATTGACGAAGGGACGCGGCGGCAGATCATGGACGCGCTCCGCGAGCACTTCCGGCCGGAGTTCCTGAACCGGATCGACGAGATCATCTTCTTCCACTCGCTGGGACGCGAGCACATGAAGCAGATCATCGACATCCAGATCGGCGGCCTGATGCGTCGTCTCGAGGAGCGGAAGATCCACGTCGTGCTCACCGACGCCGCGAAGGATCAGCTCGTGCGCGAAGGCTACGATCCGGCGTACGGCGCGCGGCCGCTCAAGCGGACGATCCAGCGGCGGGTGCTCGATCCGCTGGCGCTGCGCGTGCTCGAGGGCGACTTCGGAGAGGGCGATACGGTCACGGTCGACGCCGGATCGGATGGCCTGCGATTCGAGAAACGGGAGGCCGTCAGAGCCTAGGCCATGCCAGCGCAGCGACCCACTCCACGGTTCAATCCGCGCGGCGGCGATCGCCGCGGCCAGCGCCAGCTGACCGCGCGCCAGTCGTCGCCGCTCTGGTACGGCCTCGCCTTCCTGATCCTGCTCGGCGTCGCGCAGATGTATTACCTGACGCCGACCGGGCGCACGCTCCCCTACTCCGAGTTCAAATCGCTGCTCAGGAACGGCCAGGTCGCCGAGCTGTCGATCGGCGATCAGGTCATTCACGGCACGGCGAAGCAGGATATCCCCGCCGACAGCAACGGCAAGCCGACGAAGCAGTTCTCGACCACGCGCGTCGAGGATCCGAAGCTCACCGAGGAGCTCGACGCGAAAGGCGTGAAGTACACGGGCGAGATCGTCAACCACTGGCTGCCCGATCTGCTCGGCTGGATCATCCCGCTCGTCTTCCTCATCGGCATCTGGGGATTCTTCTTTCGAAGGATGTCGGGCGCCGAGGGGGGCGTGATGTCCTTCGCGCGCAGCCGCGCGAAGATCTACGCCGACGACGAGGTGAAGGTGCGCTTCTCGGACGTCGCCGGCGTGGACGAGGCGAAGGAGGAGCTGAAGGAGATCGTCGAGTTCCTGAAGACGCCGAAGAAGTACACCAACCTCGGGGGGCGCATCCCGAAGGGCGTGCTGCTCGTGGGGCCGCCGGGCACCGGCAAGACGCTGCTCGCGCGCGCCGTCGCCGGCGAGGCGCACGTGCCGTTCTTCAGCCTGAGCGGATCGGAGTTCGTCGAGATGTTCGTCGGCGTCGGCGCGGCGCGCATCCGCGATCTCTTCCAGCAGGCCGAAGCCAAGGCGCCGTGCATCGTCTTCATCGACGAGCTCGACGCGCTCGGGAAGGTGCGCGTGCAGAGCCCGCTCGGCAGCCACGAGGAGCGCGAGCAGACGCTGAATCAGCTGCTCGCGGAGATGGACGGCTTCGACTCGCGCAAGGGCGTCATCATCATGGGCGCGACGAACCGGCCGGAGGTGCTCGACCCGGCGCTCCTGCGGCCGGGGCGCTTCGATCGGCAGGTGCTCGTCGACAAGCCGGACATCAAGGGGCGCGAGGAGATCCTCCGCATCCACACGAAGGGCGTGAAGATCGCGATCGACGTCGACCTGAAGGTCGTGGCGGCGCGCACCGCGGGGTTCGCCGGCGCGGATCTCGCGAACCTCGTCAACGAGGCGGCGCTCCTCGCGGCGCGGAACGACAAGACGGCCGTCACGATGAAAGACTTCGAGAGCGCCATCGATCGGCTGATCGCGGGGCTCGAGAAGAAGCGCGTGATGAGCACGAAGGAGCGGGAGATCGTCGCGTACCACGAGTCGGGGCACGCGATCGTCGCCAGCGTCCTGCCGGGTCTGGATCCGGTGCACAAGATCTCGATCGTGCAGCGCGGCTTCGGCGCGCTCGGCTACACGATGCAGCTGCCGCTCGAGGATCGCTATCTGATGACGCGCGGCGACCTGCACAGCCAGCTCGCGGTGCTGCTCGGCGGGCGGACGGCCGAGGAGATCGCGCTCGGCGAGATCTCGACCGGCGCGCAGAACGATCTGCAGCGCGCCACCGACATCGCGCGCGCGATGGTCACCGAGTTCGGCATGAGCGACGAGCTCGGCGCGATCAACTACGACGGCAACAAGCGCGCGAAGTTCCTCGACATCCCGATGCCGCAGGAGCGCGGGATGTACGGCGAGGAGACGGCGCAGAAGATCGACGCCGAGATCAAGCGCATCCTGACCGACGCCCACGACAAGGCGCGCGAGATCCTCACCCGTTACCGCGGCAAGCTCGACGCGGTCACGCGCCGGCTGCTCGACGTCGAGGTGATGGAAGGCGAGGAGCTGCGGCGGATGCTCGATGGCGACGCGCGGCCAAACATCGGCGACGCCGTCGCCGCCCCGCCTGCGATGTAAGGGATTCGGGACCTCGATCTCGGCGCCGAGAAAAGTCGCCCTCTTCACACCAGCGCCTCCGCCCGCCGACCCTCAATCACGCTGATCGTGCGCCGCCGCGATCGTCCTCGCTCAACGACTTACGCGCGCAACACGCCCTGCCCGACGCTACGCCGACCGATATATGGCTCATCGGTTGCGTAAAGAGGACTTGACTGTCCTCTTTTGTCACATACCTCGCGAAAGGGCTCGGCCAGATGATCGACTCGTACGAGAACCGCCTTCTCCGTGTCGCAGCCGCTGCGGCCCTGTTGGTGCTGTCCGGCGCGGCTCGCCGGGCGAGCTTGCGGGTATCCGCGCAGAGCAGCTGCGGCGCGAACCCAATCGTGTGTGAAAACCAGAACGCCGGCGCGCCAAGCACGGAGTGGGATGTCAACGGCTCGGGCGATTCCAGCATCCAGGGATTCACGACCGACATCAGCGTCGATGGCGGGCAGACGATCCACTTCAAGATCAAGACGGACTCCGCCAACTATCAGATTGACCTTTATCGACTGGGCTACTACGGCGGAATGGGGGCACGGCGAGTCGCGACGATCACGCCGTCGGCGACGCTGCCGCAATCTCAGCCAGCCTGCCTGACCGATGCCGCGACGGGGCTCATCGACTGCGGCAACTGGGCGGAATCCGCTTCGTGGACGGTGCCGGCCACGGCGACCTCCGGGATCTACGTCGCGAGGCTGAAGCGCATCGACACGGGCGGCGCGAGCCACGTGCCCTTCGTCGTCCGCAACGACGGCGGACATTCCGATCTGCTGTTTCAGACGTCCGATACGACCTGGCAGGCGTACAACCAGTACGGAGGCAACAGTCTGTACGCGGGCGGTCCCGGCAACACTCCGGCGCGCGCCTACAAGGTGAGCTACAACCGTCCGATCGTGACGCGCGGCGCCACGCCCGCCAACGCGCTGTTCAACGCCGAGTATCCGATGGTCCGGTGGCTCGAGGCCAACGGCTTCGACGTCAGCTACGCCAGCGGCATCGATACGGATCGAGTCGGGCCCGCTCTGTTGAACCCGGCCAATCACAGGGTCTTCATGTCGGTCGGCCACGACGAATACTGGTCGGGCGCACAGCGCGCGAACGTGGAGGCGGCGCGCAGCGCAGGGCTGCACCTCGCGTTCTTCAGCGGCAACGAGGTGTTCTGGAAAACGCGCTACGAGGCGAGCATCGACGGCAGCGGCACGCCGTATCGCACGCTCGTCAGCTACAAGGAAACGCACGCGAACGCGCAGATCGATCCCGCTGGTCCGTCGGTGTGGACCGGCACGTGGCGCGATCCGCGGTTCAGTCCGCCGGCCGACGGCGGACATCCGGAGAACGCGCTGACCGGGACGATCTTCACGGCCCAGTGCTGCCAAGGGCAGTATCCGAGCATCGTGGTGCCGCCGGAGGCCTCGACGCTCAGGTTCTGGCGCAATGCGCCGATTGCTGCCGCGGGCGGCGGCGTCCTGCTGCCGCGGCAATCCGGAACGCTCGTGGTGTCAGGCGGAATCCTCGGCTACGAGTTCGACGAGGATCTCGGCAACGGCTTCCGCCCGCAGGGTCTCATGCAGCTGTCGTCGACGACCGCCGCGATCGACGAACGGCTGCGGGATTACGGCAGCACGTACGGCCCGGGCACGGCGACGCACTCGCTGACGCTGTACCGCCACGCCAGCGGCTCGCTCGTCTTCAGCGCCGGCACGGTTCAGTGGTCGTGGGGCCTCGACAACACGCACGATCGCAAGCCGGACTCCGTCAGCGACTACACGAATGTGTCCGTCCAGCAGGCCACCATCAACCTGCTCGGCGACATGGGCAGTCAGCCGGGCACGCTGCAGGCGGGTCTATCGCCCGCAGTGCCGTCGGCGGACGTCGTGCCGCCGGTCTCGACGATCGTGTCGCCGTCGAACAACGCGTCGATCCCATCCGGGACGACGGTGACGATCAGCGGAACGGCCTCGGACACCAACGGCGCCGTCGCGGGCGTCGAAGTGTCGACCGACGGAGGCGCAACCTGGCGCCGCGCGGCGGGCTCACGCAGCTGGACGTACACATGGCAGGCGACGGGCATCGGCAGCGCCGTCGTCAGGAGCCGCGCCGTCGATGACAGCGGCAACATCGAGACGCCCGGCGCGGGCACGGCGATCACGCTGACGTGTCCGTGCAGCCTCTGGAATCCGGCGACGACGACGCCTGCGACGGTGGACAGCGGCGACGGAAGCGCGGTCGAGCTCGGCGTGAAGTTCCGCGCCGACGTCAACGGGTTCATCACCGGCGTTCGCTTCTACAAGAGCGCCGGCAACACGGGGACGCATGTCGGCAAGGTCTACGACAGCTCGGGCACGCTGCTCGCGTCGGCGACGTTCGCGGGCGAGACATCCAGCGGCTGGCAACAGGTGATCTTCGGGAACCCGGTCAACGTCACCGCGAACGCGACGTATGTCGCGTCGTACCACACCGACACCGGGCACTACTCGGCGACGGGCGCGTACTTCGCCGTCGGCGGCGTGGACAGCGCGCCGCTGCACGCGCTGTCGAATGCGGCCGGGCCGAACGCCGTCTATGCGTACGGGGCCGGTTCGTTCCCGTCGTCCAGCTTCAACGCCACCAACTACTGGGTCGACGTCATCTTCGCGACGACGGTCGGAGAAGGCGATACGACGCCGCCTGCGGTGACCGCGGTGTCGCCGGCGGCAGGCGCTACCGGCGCCAGCGTCGGCGTCGACGCGGCCGTGACGTTCAGCGAGGCCGTTGCACCGTCCTCGATTTCGAGCAGCACGATCGAGCTTCACGACGCGGCGAATGCGCTCGTCGCCGGCAGTGTGAGCTACGACGCGCAGACGCGCACGGCGACCTTCGATCCGACCGCGGCGCTCGCGGCGTCCGCCACCTACACCGTCGTCGTCCGCGGCGGCTCGAGCGGTCCGGCGGTGACCGACGTCGCCGGCAATCGGCTGGCGAGCACGTTCACGAGCGCTTTCACGACCGCCGCGCCGGTCGCCTGCCCCTGCACCCTCTGGGATCCCGCCGCCGCGCCGGCGATCGTCGATCCGGGCGATGGGAACGCGATCGAGGTCGGGGTGAAACTCAAGGCCGACGCCGACGGCTTCATCACAGGCCTGCGCTTCTACAAGAGCGCCGCCAATACCGGCGCGCACGTCGCGAGTCTGTGGACCATCGCCGGCGCGCTGGTGGCGACGACGACGTTTGCCGGGGAGACGGCGAGCGGCTGGCAGGAGGCGAGCTTCCCGACGCCGGTCGCGATCACGGCGAACACTCAGTACATCGCGTCGTACCACACCAACGCCGGACACTACTCGGTAACCGGCGGCTACTTCGCCAACGCGGGCGTCGACCGAGCGCCGCTGCATGCCCTCGCAAACGGTGTCAGCGCCAACGGCGTTTTCCGATACGGCGCCAGCGGATTTCCGACCGGCACGTACAACGCCGCCAACTACTGGGTGGACGTCGTGTTCAACACGTCGCTCGCCCCGGACACGACGCCGCCGTCGATCGTCGGCAAAACGCCCGCAGCCGGCGCCACCGGCGTGAGCGTCGGGGCGACGGTGACGACGACCTTCAGCGAAGCCGTCCAGGCGGCGACGGTCAACGGCAGCACGGTCGAACTGCGCGACGTCTCGAGTGCGGTCGTGGCAGCGACGGTGAGCTACGACGCGGCGACCAGAACGGCGACGCTCACGCCCGGCGCGGCGCTCGCATCCAACGCCGTCTACACCGCCCGCGTCCACGGCGGCACGACCGATCCGCGCATCAAGGATCTCGCCGGCAACGCGCTCGCTGCCGATGTGACCTGGAGCTTCACGACCGCTGCAGCGGGCTCGTGTCCGTGCAGCCTCTGGAGCTCGCCGACGATCGACGTCGCTGATGCCGGCGACGGCAGCGCGGTGGAGCTCGGCGTGAAGTTCCGTGCCGACGTCGCCGGTTTCATCACGGGCATCCGCTATTACAAGAGCGCCGCGAACACCGGGACGCACATCGGCAGCTTGTGGACCGACGCCGGCGTGAAGGTCGCGTCGGCGACGTTCGCGGGCGAGACATCCAGCGGCTGGCAGGTCGTCACGTTCGACGCTCCCGTCGCCGTCGCGACCAACGCGGTCTATGTGGCCTCGTATCACACCAACACGGGTCACTACGCGGCGACCGGAGGCTACTTCCTCCAGGCGCTCGACTCGCCGCCGCTTCATGCGATCCCGAACGGCACCAGCGTGAACGGCGTCTATCAGTACGGTCCCGGCGGGTTCCCCAACTCCAGCTACAACGCGACCAACTATTGGGTGGACGTCGTCTTCGAGACGAGCGCGCCGGCCGATGCCGCGCCACCGATCGTCGTGGGCCAGGTGCCGGCCGCCGGCGCGACCGGCGTCAGCCCGGCGAGCGCCGTCACGGCCACGTTCGACGAGGCGCTTGCCGCGGCCACCGTCAACGCGAGCACGTTCGAGCTGCGCGACGCCGGCGACCACCTGATCGCGGCGACCGTCGCCTACGACGCGGCGACGAACACGGCGACGCTTGCGCCCGCCGCGCTGCTTGCGTCGAATGGCGTGTACACCGCGCGGCTGCGAGGCGGCGCCACCGACCCGCGCATCACGGACGCGGCCGGCAACGCGCTCGCATCGGATGTCGTCTGGAGCTTCACGACCGGTCTTCTGCCGACGTCGTTCGTCGACACTACGGTCGCGGACTTCGGCAGGGGCACGCTCGACGCCGGCGCATACATCGGCGCGGCCGCTGACGGAGAGCTGCTGCTGGCGCCGACGATCGGCGCCGAGTTCAGCGGCGCGGCGCTGCCCGCCGGCTGGACGATGTCCCCGTGGATCGGCACGTCCGCGGCGTCGGTTGCCGGCGGCGTGATGAGCGTGGACGGCGCGCTCGTGGCGACCAACGGCCTCGTGCCGGCCGGACGGTCGCTGGAGTTCGCGGCGACCTTCAGCGGCGCGCCGTTCCAGCACGCCGGCTTCGCCGTCACCTTCGGCGAGGGGCTGTGGGCCATGTTCAGCACGAGCGCCGGCGACGGGCTCTACGCGCGCACGAACAACGGCGTCGCCGTCGCGAACACGTTGATCGCCGGCGCCTGGTTCGGCACGGCGCATCGGTTCCGGATCGACTGGAGCGCGACTCGCGTCGATTACACGATCGATGACGTGCTGGTCGCGACGCACACGATGGCGGTCGCTGCGAGCATGCGGCCGGTCGCCAGCGACTACAACGGCGACGGAAACGCGCTGAAGATCGACTGGATGCGGCTGACGCCCTATGCGTCGTCGGCGACGTTCACGTCCGGCGTCTTCGACGCCGGCGTTGCCGCGACATGGACGTCGGCCGTGTGGACGGGCGATGTGCCCGCCGGCACGAGCGTGGTCCTCAGCGTCCGATCCGGAAACACGGCGACGCCCGACGGAACCTGGACGCCGTTCAACCCGGCAGTCGACGGCGCGATTCTCGTGAGCGCCCGATACGTGCAATACCGGCTCGAGCTGTCGACGACGATCCCGGATCGGACGCCGGTGGTGCGCGACGTCACCTTGCGCTTGAGCTACTGACCGGTTACGAATCGACAATCAGACGCCCGTCTGGGGCAGCACATCGGCGCCGCTGCTGGCGGCCGGCGACCACTGCGTGAGCGCGACGACCACGCCGGCAATCTGCACCACCACGACGAACGCGACGCACGCCGGCCAGCCGCCGGCGCGCCAGAAGATCGACGGCAGCGCGCCGCCGGTGCTGCCGCCCGCGTAATAGCAGGTCGAATACATCCCGACCGCCAGCGCGCGATCGCTGCGCGTGACGGCGCCGATGAAGCTGCTCGTCGTCGCCTGCGCGACGAAGACGCCCGTCGCGCACAGCGCCAGGCCGGCGACGATCGCGGGCAGCGGACGCGTCAGCGTCAAGAGCGCGCCGCCGGCGCCAATCGCCATCGCCGACGCGATCCCCGCGCGGTGGCCGTAGGTATCGATCCACCATCCCGAGAACGGCGTCACCGCGGCGCCGACCAGGTAGACGAGGAAGAGCCACGCGAGCGCGCTGGTGCTCAGGCCGTACGGCGGCGCGGCGACGTGAAACGTCACGTAGGTGAACATCGCGACCTGCGTGAACAGCACGCAGAAACCGACGCCGCACGTCGCGAGGAGCTGGCGGTTGCGAAACAGATGGCCGATGCCGCCGGCTCGCGCCTCGCGGCGCCGCTCCCCCGCCGCGCGATCCGCCGCGCGCGCGTCGCGCTCCGCCGGCAGCCGCATCGTCAGGATCGCCGCGACGAGGCCGGTGAGCGCGCCGAGCGCGAGGAACGCCGCGGGCCAGCCGACGGCGCCGGCGACGAGCCCCGCGACCGCGCGTCCGGTGAAGCCGCCGACGATCGTGCCGGTCATGTAGAACGCGGTGCCGCGGCCCGCGCGCGCGGCCGGCCAGACCTCGTGGATGTACGCAACGGCGCTCGCGAAGATCCCCGGCGTCGCCACGCCCTGGACGAAGCGCCACGCGATCAGCTGATGGAGCGTCTGTGAGGTCGCCGCGAGCGCCGTGGCGAGCGTCAGCGTCCACGCGGAGCCGACGATCACGCGCCGCAGGCCGAAGCGATCGGCAAAACGCCCGACGAACGGCGCGAAGATCGCGATGGCGACCGTCGGCGCGGTGATGGTCAGCCCGGCCTCGAACGTCGAGGCGCCGAAGGTCCGCGTGAAGAGCGGCAGCAGCGGCTGGGTGCAATAGAGGTCGAGAAAGGCCGCCGCCCCGGCCAGGACGACGGCGAGCGTCGGAAGGCGCCGCATTGCACTATATTGTTGCCCATGAAACAGAGGCCCACGATCGCGATCTCGGTCCTCCTCGGCTGCGCGGCGCTGGCGATGCCGCAGGCGCAGCAGCGCGACACCCCCTCCGCCTCGCGCGTGAAGGCCTTCACCGGCGCGCGCGTGATCGACGGCACCGATCGTCCGCCGATCGACAACGCGACGATCGTCGTCAGCGACGGGAAGATCGTCTCGGTCGCGCCGGCGGCGCGCGCCCAGGTGCCGGCCAACGCCGAGCGCATCTCGCTCGCCGGCAAGACGGTGATTCCCGGCATCGTCAACGCGCACGGCCACGTCGGCAACACGGTCGGCATGGAGCAGGGGAAATACTCCGCCGAGAACGTGCAGCGCGATCTGAAGACGTACGCCGCCTACGGCGTCACGACCGTCTTCTCGCTCGGCGACGATCAGGCCGCCGGCATCGCCGCGCGCGACAGCCAGCGGACGCCGACGCTCACGCGCGCGCGCCTCTTCGTCGCCGGCCCCGTGCTGGCGCCGAAAACGGTCGACGAGGCGCACAAGCTCGTGGACGAGAACGTCGCGATGAACGTGGACATCATCAAGATCCGCGTCGACGACAACCTCGGCACCACGCCGAAGATGCAGCCCGAGATCTACAAGGCGGTGATCGACGAGGCGCACAAGAAGGGGAAGCGCGTCGCTGTTCACCTCTTCTATCTCGACGACGCGAAGGCGGTGCTCGACGCCGGCGCCGACTTCATCGCGCACAGCGTGCGCGACAAGGACGTCGACGAGCCGTTCATCGCGATGCTCAAGCGCCGCGACGTCTGCTACTGCCCGACGCTGATGCGCGAGGTCTCGACGTTCACCTACGAGTCGACGCCGCCGTGGTTCTCCGATCCGGCGTTCCTGAAGCACGCGGACATGAAGGCGGTGGAGGCGCTGAAGCAGCCGGCGCGGCAGGAGCAGATGAAGACGAGCAAGTCCGCGCAGCGCTACAAGGCGGGGCTCGAGATCGCCAACCGCAACCTGAAGAAGCTGTCCGACGCCGGCGTGAAGATCGCGATGGGCACCGACACCGGGCCGCCCGCGCGGTTCCAGGGGTACTTCGAGCAGATGGAGCTCGAGATGATGGCGAAGGCCGGCCTGACGCCCGCGAAGGTGCTCGCCTCGGCGACGCGCGACGCCGCGCGCTGCATGCAGCTCGATCGCGAGGTCGGGACGCTCGAGGCGAACAAGTGGGCCGACTTCGTCGCGCTCGACGCCGATCCGCTCGCCGACATCTCGAACGTGCGGAAGATCAGCGCGGTCTACGTCGCCGGAAACGCGATCGCACGCTGAGCGAGTTCAGCGTTCAGAGTTCAGCGTTCAGGGTTCTTGTTCTGGTTCTGGTTCTGGTTCAGGGTTCTCGTTCAGGTTCTCGTTTTGACGAGAACGAGAAACGAGAACGAGAAACGAGAACCAGAACCTGAACGAGAACCAGAACCACAACTAGAACCAGAATCGGAACCAGAACCCGAACGAGAACCCGTAACGTGAACGAGCACAGGAACCCTGAACCCTGAACGCTGAACGCTGAACGCTGAACGCTGAACGCGCTTACGCCCGTCCGAACGCGATGCGCGCGCGCTCGGCGTGGAGCTCGTGGAGCAGCCGCATGATGTTGTAGGCGGACAGCTCGACGAGCAGCGCCGTGACGCGCGCGTGCTGGTCGTCGTTCAGCTGCGGCTCCACTTGCTTCATCGCCGCGACCAGGCGCTGCTCCTGCCCCGCCAGCTCCTGCTTCGTGATCACGCCGTCGGCCATCGCATCGGTGAACGACGCGAGCTTCTGCGCCTGCTCCTGAATCAGCGGGTGCTCCGCCTTGTCGTCGAACCAGCTCGTACGCGCCATGGGTCCTCCCTACAGTTGCCGGACGATCTGTTTCAGCGCGGTCAACCGCGCCTGCAGCTTCCCGCGTCCGCCGTCGGCGTCCACCTGCGCGCGGACGGCCGGCGGCAGGAACTGGCGATCGGTGCACTCGAGAATCGCCGCGATCTCCTGCAGCTCGCGCTCGAGCCCCTGCGTCGACGGCATGAACTGCGCGACGACGTTCGCGAGCGCCTCGCGCGTGATGTGATCCGCGCCGGCGAGCAGCGACGCGCGCCAGGCGCGGCCGACCATCCCCTCGATGTCGGCGCCGGACAGATCGCCGCGCTGCGGGATCGCGGGAACGTCCTCGGGCGCGACGCGCGACCCGAGCTTACCAGCGAGAATCACGAACATCTGCCGGATCTCCTGCTCGTCGGTCGGGTAGAAGAGCGGCACGTGGACCTCGGCGCGCCCCTGCCGCTTCAAATCGATCGGCAGCAGATCCGGCCGCGCCGTCAGCAGCATCCACACGATGCGCCCGCGGTAGCGCGTGTCCCCCATCTGCGCCGCGATCATCGCGAACACGCGGCTCGACGTGCCCGAATCGCCCTCCTGCTCGCGGCTGCCGAGCGCCGCGTCTGCCTCGTCGATCACGACGACGACGGGCCCCATCGCGCGCAGCACCGACAGCACCTGCTCGAGGTTCCCCTCCGTCTCGCCGACGTACTTCGAGCGGAAGTTCCGCAGCACGACGCACGGGATCCCGATCTCGCCGCTCACGCACTGCGCGAGGAACGACTTGCCGGTGCCGACCGGACCGCACAGCAGATAGCCCATCGGCAGCGTGTCGAGCGCGCCGCGCTTGAGCAGCGCCGCGTCCTCGCGCAGCCGCGCCTTCGCCGCCTCGTGCCCGACGACGGTGTCGAGCGTCCACTTCGGCTCGATGAACTCGAGCAGGCCGCGGCACTGCCGCTCGATGAGGCGTTTCTTCAGCCCGCGAAAGAGCCGCGCGTCGAGCCGCTTGCCGCTCTCCTGCGCCGACTGCACGAGCACGTTGAGATCCGCGAGCGAGATCCCCGCCGTCAGCTTCGCGAGCTCCGCGGGCGTGAAGTCGGAGAACTCGGCGATGCGATCCGCGCCGTGCGACGCCTCGACGAACGCCGCGCGATCCGCTTCGGCCGGCAGCGGCACCTCGATCGTCGCGACGTGCGGGTTCCCGGTGAGGCGATCGCTCAGGTCCGCGAGCTTCTCGTCGACGAGCACGAACGCCATGTTCAGGCGCTTCACGTGCGGGCTCATCGCCCAGTTCAGCATCGTCACCAGCTCGGACGACGACTGCAGGCTGAGGCGCCCCGGCTCCGCCGCCGGAAAGACGTACGACGCCTGGTCCATGATCACCGCGACGCCGATGCGATCGGCGTCGGCCGCCATGATGTTCGAGCGCACGAGGCGATCGAGCGCCGCGAACGCCGCCGCCGGATCCTTCGGCAGCGCGCTGAGGTCGCCCATCTTCCGGTTCGCGAGCGCGACCATCTCCTTGAGCCGCTGCTCGTCGCGGCCCGCGAACGCGCGCAGCCCGCGGCCGAGATCGTAGTGAAGGACGAGCGACCAGCGCCCGAACAGCTGCTCGGCGAGGAATTCCGCGAGCACGCCGTACGACGCGGCATCGTTTTTACGGACGCGAAACAGATCCTGCGTGTTCCCGTAGAGGACGAACGCCGCGGTCGTGCCGGAGAAATAGAGGTCGGCCAGCTGCCCCGCCCACGGCGGAAACCAGTCGGGGAGATCCGCGCGGCGCGGCGGCGCGTCAGGCGTCATGGCGAAGGACCTGGCGGAGGTCGGTCTCGAGGATCGCCGGCGGCTCTTCGAGCTGATCGGCGAGGCCGGTCAGGTGCTGCAGCTCGCTGACGGCCTTCTCGGTCTGCCGCATGCTGTCGGCCGCCGAATCCACCTGGCTGCTGAGGAAATCGGGATCCTGGCGGTTTACCGCCATCTCGGCGAGCGTCTGGATTTTTCCCTCGAGGCGATCGAGCTCGATCGAGACGAACTCGGCGTTCTTCTTCGCGCGCGTGTAGTTGTCCAGCCGCAGCTCCGTGCTCGCGACGCTGTCCTGCAGCGATCGGACGATGCGCTCGTCGCCGCCCTTCGCCGCCTCGAGGCTCTTGCGCAGATCGGCGAGGCGCGCGGTGATCTGCGGCTCGTTCATGCTCTGCAGAAACCGATCGAGCGCCGCCTTCGACAGCAGCAGCCTGAGGAACAACCACAGCAGACGATCGAGTCCCGGCGTGCGGATCTCCTCGCCGCCTGCGCCCGCGTCGCCGGCGGCGCCGCGCACGCCCGCCGCGATGCCGCGCATCTCGACGCACCGCTCGTGCAGCCGCTGAAAGCGCGCGCGCGAATCGCCGGGCATGCCCGCGAGCATCGTCACGAGCGAGACCGGCGGCGGCGCCGGTCCGGCGGGCAGCGCCGCTTTGCCGGCGGCGTGCACCTTCGCGTCGATCGCCGCGCGGAACCTCGGAATCGACACGAGGCCGGTGAGATAGGTCACCTCGCCGGCCGCGACCAGCGGGATCAGCACCGGCGCGAGCGGCGTCATCGCCGCCGCCGCCGTGCCGCCGAGCAGGAACAGGAGGTTCCACCGGAAGAGGAACGCCTCTTTCAGGTAATCCCTCATCCCGGCGGGTCGCGGCGGCCGCGCGGCCGGATCGTCGCGCATCGGCATCGGCACGGCTCAATCCCCGGCGCGCGACGAGGTCGCGAGCGTGTCGATCAGATCGCGGATCTCGTTCACGATCTCCACGAACGCCGGCTCGCGCTGCATCTCTTTGGGCGGGCGGTCGGGCGGCGGCACCTGCATCTCGCGGAGGATCGTACCCGGCGCCGACGAGAAAACATAGACGCGATCGCCGAGATACACCGCCTCCTCGATCGAGTGCGTCACGAAGAAGACGGTCGCCTGCGCTTCCCTCCACAGGCTGACGAGCAGCGCCTGCATGTGCAGCCGCGTGGTCGGGTCGAGCGCGCCGAACGGCTCGTCCATCAGGATGATGCGGGGCGAGAGAATCAGCGTGCGCGCGATCGCGACCCTCTGGCGCATGCCGCCCGACAGCTCGCCGGGATATTTCTTCGCGTCGCGCGCGACGTCGAGGCCCACCTTCGCGATCCACTCGCGCGCGCGCTCGCGGCGCTCGGCCGCCGCGACGCCGCGGCACTCGAGCCCGAACGCGACGTTGTCCTCGACGGTGCGGTTGTCGAACGACGTGTAGTCCTGGAACACCATGCTCCGATCCGGCCCCGGCCGCTCGACCGGCTGCTCGAGGACGAGCACCGTGCCTTCCGTCGGCGGGTAGTGCGGCCGCAGCCCCGCGATCAGCCGCAGCACCGTCGACTTGCCGCACCCCGACGGCCCGAGGATCGCGATGAATTCTCCCTTGTCCGGAAGATCGGGCACCGAGAAGGTGACGTCGCGGATGATCGTCCGATTGCCGAACCGCTTGGTGACGCCGCGGAAATCGACGACGTTCGGCCGTGTCGCGGGCGCGCCCTTGCTCATTCAGTCCTCGACCGCGCGATAGGGAAACACGCCGCGCTGGAACCAGACGAGCAGCCGATCGATTCCGTACGCGAGCAGCCCGATGATGATCAGGATGAGCACGATGTGCTCCGACAGCCCGCGCCGCTGGCTCGTCATCAGCAGATAGCCGAGCCCGTGCTGCGCGTTGATCAGCTCGGCGAGCATGATGTAGCCGAACGCCAGGCCGAAGAGGTGCCGCAGGCTGTCGACGATATCGGGCAGCGCGAGGCCGACGAGCACCTTGCGGACGATCTGCCACGACGAGGCGCCGAGCGTCTGCGCCGTCTCCACGTAGCGATCGGGTACGCTCGTGATCGCCGTCACCGCGTCGGAGTACACGAACGGCACGCACGCGATGAAGATGAACATCACCTTCTGCGTCTCGTCGATGCCGAACCAGAGAATCGTGAGCGGGATGAGCGCGGCCACCGGCAGGTTGCGCCCGAAGAGCGCGAGCGGCGCGCCGGCCGATTCGAGGACGCGCCACGATCCGGCGGCGATGCCGACCGGAACGCCGACGGCGGCCGCGAGCCCGAAGCCGACCAGCACGCGCTTCAGCGTCGCCGCGATGCTCTCGAGCAGCCCGCGATCGTTCCAGAGGCTCGGAAAGCTCTTCACCACCTCCGCGGGGCTCGGCAGGATGATCGGCGAGACGAGCCGATCCTCGGATCCGAGGCCGCTCGTCGCGAACCACCACACGAGCAGCACGACGCCGACGGCGCCGGCGCCCACGAGGCGGCGCGTCACGCGCGGCGGCGCGAGCCGCAGGGTGAACAGCGGAGGCGTCGCGGTCGGCTCGGCGGACGGCATCTATTTCGGCGCGGCCGTGGCCTCGGCGGGATACACCTTCACTTCCACGCGCCGGTTCTTGGCGTGATTCTCCGGATCGGACGGATCCGCCGGCTTGTCCCATCCGAGCCCCGTCGTCGAGAACTGGTTCGGCTGCAGCGACGGGAACTTGCGCACGATCGCTTCCTTCACGGAGTTCGCGCGGTTGAGCGACAGCTCCTGCACGAGGCTCTTCGGCACCGTGCCGCGCATCGAGCCGTCGGTGTGCCCTTCGATCACGACGCGCGCCGCGCCGAACTGGCCGGCGAGCTTGCCGACCTCCTCGACGATGAACGTGACGTTCGGATCGTAGAGCTCCTCCACTTCCTTGCCGTCCGCGTTGCGCGTCACCTTCTTTGTCAGGTCCCAGGAGTTCGGGAAGAAGTGGATGACGACGGTCTTGGTGAGGATCTCGTCCTTCTCGCCCTGAACGGAACCGGCGCTCGCCGGCGCGAAGTGGATGTCGTACTCGTTCTTCTGGCTCGCGTACTTCGCCTCGGCGCCGAGCTTCTGGATGATCGAGAAGTCCATCACCTGATCGAACGGCGTCTGCTCGGTGACGGCGTTGATCTTCTTGTAGAGGAAGTACGCCGTGCTCCACGTGCGCTCGAAGTTGGTCGGGTTGTTCTGGTTGAGGAAGAAGTCGCGGTTCTCGGCGTAGTTGGTCGAGTGCGCGTCGCCGAGCATGCCGAGCGCGTCGCCTTCGGGGATCGAGTAGCCCGCGGCCATCAGCTTCGCGACCTTCTGCTTCGCGGGCTGCGCCTTCAGCTCCTCCATCGCGTCGAAGATGCCGCGCGCGATCCCTTCCATGACGTCCGGGTTGTCCTTCGCGAAGTCGGCGCGCGCGAACCAGACGTCCGCGATCAGCTTGTTCGCCGTGGACGTCGTGACGAGGATCCGGTTGCCTTTCACCTTCTCGAGGTTGTAGATGTCGGGCGACCAGCTCACGGCGCCCCCGAGCCGCTTGTCGGCGTTGAACGCCGCGGCGGCCTGGAACGCGTCCTGTGTGAACTTGAAGTCCACTTCCGCCGGCTGCACGCCGGCGTTGATGAGCGCGTTCAGCACGAAGAAGTGCGACGGCGAGTTCTGCGCGAGCACCACCGTCTTGCCGCGCAGATCGGCCATCGTCTTGATCGCGTCGCGGACGACGATGCCGTCGCCGCCGTTCGACCAGTCCACCTGCTGGTAGACGCGCGGCATCACGCGCGAGTCCTTGCGCAGCCCCTCGAGGAAGAGCGGCACCATGTCGAGCGTCGCCCAGCCGACGTGCAGGTTGCCGGCGGCGTACGCGTCGCGCATCGCGACCGGATCGTCGATGAGGACGAGCTCGACCTTGAAGTCCTTGCCGGCCGGCGACTTCCACACCTTGCCGGGACGGAAGCCGTTGTTCGCGTAGATGATCGGACTCCAGCCGGCCCACACGTTGATCGCGAAGCGCACCGTGCGATCGGCCATCGGCTTGTAGCTCGAGATGCCCTTCACCTCGGGCAGCCGCGACGCCGCGACGTACTTGTATTCCTTGACGGTGGTAATGCCGGACGCGTCGGGCGCTTCGGCGCCGCCTTTCATCTGCTTCAACTCGTCCTGGGAGATCTGCCCGGACCCCAGCCGCGATCGCACGCCGCCGTACTGCCACACGGCGAGCCCCACGAGCCCGAGGACGACGAGCAGCACCGCGACATAGAACGCCGGCTTCGGTTGTCCATTCGCCATAGTGAGACCTCGCGAGCGCTAATCAGCTCGTCTGCTTTTCGGTGGCTTTGTCGGCGGCGGGGCCGAGATCCTTCGCCGTCTGCGGCACCGGCGACGTCTCCGGCGAGCGCAGCCCGAGCTCCACCTCGAAGTTCTGCAGCGCCTGCTCAGCGAGCTCGCCGCGCATCCGCTCTTCGGCGTTGATCTCGGCGATGCCCTTCTGCGACAGATCGGCCGCGACGCGCACCTTGCCGCGGTTCTGATCGATCTTCTGCTGGATCACCGCTTCGATCTCGCCGAAGTCCGTCGTCAGGTTCATGTCGAAGGTCTCGGCGAGCTTCGCGATCTCCGCCTCGGCGGCGCTCATCTTCAGCTCGGCGTCGTACTTCTGGATCCTCTCGCGCAGCTCGATCAGCTTTTCGTTGGCGTGCTGGATCTTCTTCAGGTTGTTGCCGTAGGCCGTCTCGTGCATCTGCAGCTGCTGCTCGTTGGCGACGAGCTCTTCCTTCGCCTTCTGCAGCTCCAGCGCGAATTTCGCCGCCGTCGCGCGATCGCCGACTTTCAGGTAGGCCTTGGTCTCCGCCTCGAGCTTCTGCACATGGCTGCGGTTCGCCGCGACCTGCCGCGTCACGCGCTCGACGAGGCCGCGATACTGCTCGAGCCCCATGCGGCCCTCCTTCAGCTGCTCGACCGCGCGATCGTACTCGTAGCGCATCTGCGCCACCGGATCCGCCTCCCAGAACAGATTCGCGACCTTGTTGATCTGCGCCACGATCGCCGACCAGAACTTGTGCAGAATCACGGAGTCTCCTTTGAGCGGTACGACGACATTACCGCCTGGCCGGTTCCCGCTCGCCGGCCGCCGGCGCCTCGGCGAGGATCCGGCCCTGATAGAGGCCGTCGAGCGCGCGGCGCAGCTCGGCGCCGGTGCCGGCGCCGAGCACGTCGCCGCCGACGTCTTTCAGAAACGCGAACTTCTCGGGGCTCGTGTCGAACGCGACGAAGTACACCTGCACGGCGCCGTCGCTCTTGCGGAAGATGTCGCGTGCGACCGCGTCGGGGCTGCGCCCGGTGGTGTTCTCGCCGTCGGTGACGACGAGGATGTATTTGCGGAAGACGCCGGCGTGGTACAGGTCGGGACGCGCCTCGCGCATCGCGTCGCCGATGGCGGTGCCGCCGCCGGGCCGCGGCAGATCGTCGAGCGCGGCGGCGATCGCCGCGCGATTGTACGGCTCGATCGCGCGCAGCCGCCGCACGCTGCTCGAGAAGCTGTAGATGCCGATCTTGATCGGAAAATCGGGGCGCCTCGTGACGAACGCGTCGGTCGCGTCGAGCATCGCCTCGAGCGCCTCGCGCGCGACGACGTGCTTGGGGCGCCCGTCGTCGGCGACGCGCTCGCGCATCGAGCCCGACGTGTCGACGAGAATGGCGACGGCGGCGCCGAGGCCCTCGTCGACGTCGGCCTGATACGGCGCCGCGTCGGCGCGCTCCGACGCGCGGCGATCGGCGGCGCCGCCGGCACGACGGCCGCCCTGGCCGCAGGCGGCGGCCGCGAGCGCGAGCGCCGCGGCGGCCGCCCACGCCCGGGCGTTCCGGGACGGCATGTGTTCGGAAGTCTATCGCCCGGAATTGGGCCGATCAAGCGGGGTTGCTCCTGGTGCAGGCACGTGCCTGGCACCAGGAGCATTTTCAGGCGCCTTCGAGGCGCTGCCGGGCTGCGGCCAGCGCGGCCTCCTCCTCGTGCGAGAGCTTCGGGACCGCAAGCTTGAGGCTCTGCAGCGCGTCGACGACGAGATCCGCGATCACGACGCGCGTGAACCACTTGTGATCCGCCGGCACGATGAACCACGGCGCATGCTCGGTGCTCGTCTCCGACAGCACCGCCTCGTACGCGCGCATGTAATCGCGCCAGCGGTCGCGCTCGTCGAGATCGCCGGCCGCGAACTTCCAGTGCTTCGCCGGATCGTCCAGCCGCTCGAGAAACCGGCGCCGCTGCTCCTCCTTCGAGACGTGCAGGAAGAACTTGCGGATCAGGACGCCGTTGCGCGCGAGGTGGCGCTCGAACGCGTTGATGTCCTCGGAGCGCTCGCGCCAGATCCGCTTGGTGACGAGCGCCGGCGGCAGCTTCTGCCGATCGAGGATCTCCGGATGCACGCGGACGACGAGGACTTCTTCGTAGTGCGATCGGTTGAAGATGCCGATGCGCCCGCGCTCGGGCAGCGCCTTCACGCACCGCCACAGGTAGTCGTGATCGATCTCTTCGTCCGACGGCCGCTTGAAGGAGTGGACCTCGGTGCCCTGCGGGTTGAGCCCGCTCATCACGTGCTTGATCGCGCTGTCCTTCCCGGCGGCGTCCATCGCCTGGAAGATCAGCAGCACCGCCCAGCGGTTCTGCGCGTAGAGCAGCTCCTGCAGCTCGACGAGCCGTTCGATGCCGCGCTCGAGCCGCCCGGCCGCATCGGCCTTGCCGTCGAAGGGCGCCGTGTCGTCCGGGTCGTAGCGCCGGAGATCGACGCGCTCGCCCGGCTTCACGCGAAAGCGATGGAGGTTCAACTTACGCCGGTTTGTCGGCGCTGCCCGGCACGGCGGCCTCGGCCGCCTGGAAGCCGATCTTCGAGTGCGTGCCGTCGCAGAACGGCTTGTTCGTCGATCCGCCGCAGCGGCACAGCGCGAAGGGGCGCTTCGCGATCGTGTACGCGCCGCCGTTCCAATCCACGACCGTGACATCGTCGCCTTCGACGAGATACGGGCCGTTCTGCCGCACCTTGATCGTCGCCATTCAAATCTCCGGTTTCCTCTGTGCCCTCTGTTCCCCTCTGTGTCCTCGTCGCGATCGTCTGCTCAGCTCGTTTTCTGCATCGAGGCCAGGAAGTCGGCGTTCGTCTTCGTCTTCGACATCTTGTCGATCAGCAGCTCCATCGCCTCGACCGGCGACAGCGGGTTGAGCACCTTGCGCAGCACCCAGATGCGATTGAGATCGTCTTTCGGGATGAGGAGCTCTTCCTTCCGCGTGCCGCTCTTCTGCACGTCGATCGACGGGAAGACGCGCTTGTCGGTGAGCTTCCGATCCAGATGGATCTCCATGTTGCCGGTGCCCTTGAACTCCTCGAAGATGATGTCGTCCATGCGCGAGCCGGTGTCGACGAGGGCGGTCGCCATGATCGTGAGCGACCCGCCCTCCTCGATGTTGCGCGCCGCGCCGAAGAAGCGCTTCGGCTTCTGCAGCGCGTTGGAGTCGAGGCCGCCCGACAGCACTTTGCCGGACGGCGGAATCACCGTGTTGTAGGCGCGGGCCAGACGCGTGATCGAATCGAGCAGGATCAGCACGTCCTTCTTGTGCTCGACGAGCCGCTTGGCCTTCTCGATCACCATCTCGGCGACCTGCACGTGGCGCTGCGCCGGCTCGTCGAAGGTCGACGAGATCACCTCGCCGTCCACCGACCGCTGCATGTCGGTGACCTCCTCCGGCCGCTCATCGATCAGCAGGACCATCAGGTAGATCTCGGGATGGTTCTTCGCCACCGACTGCGCGATGGCCTGCAGCAGCATCGTCTTGCCGGTGCGCGGCGGCGCGACGATGAGGCCGCGCTGCCCTTTGCCGATCGGCGTCCAGAGATCCATGATGCGCGACGAGATGTTCTCGGGCGTCTCGAGGACGATCCGTTCCTGCGGATAGAGCGGCGTCAGGTTCTCGAAGAACAGCTTGTCGCGGGCCGTCTCCGGCGCTTCGAAGTTGACCGCTTCGACCTTGATCAGCGCGAAATAGCGCTCGCCTTCCTTCGGCGGACGAATCTGGCCCGACACCGTGTCGCCCGTCTGTAGATCGAACTTGCGAATCTGCGAGGGCGAGACGTAGATGTCGTCGGGGCCCGGCAGGTAGTTGTAGTCCGGCGCGCGCAGGAAGCCGAAGCCGTCGGGCAGCACTTCGAGCACGCCCTCGGAGAAGATGAAGCCGCTCTGCTCGGTCTGCGCCTTCAGGATCTGGAAGATCAGCTCCTGCTTGCGCATCCCCGTCGCGCCGCCGACCGACAGATCCTTCGCGATCTGCGTGAGCTTCTGGATGCTCATGTCCTTCAGATCGGTGATGCGCAGACCGTCGCGCCGCTGCGGCGCCGACGGCGGCGGCGACTGCTGCTGCTGTTGCTGCGCGGGCGGCGTTTGTACGGTGGACGAAGCGTCGGAAGCGGGGGCGTCGGGCGACGCGGACAGGGGCTGTTCGGGCGCCGCGGAACCGGGGACGGTCCGCGCGGGCGCGTGGCGTTTAGGAGTGCTTGGCATCGGGATTCTCGAGCATCGGGTTGGGTGTTTCCAGGTTCGCGCCAGCGGCGCACTGCGCGGCAGGCCTGCCGCGCGAGGTTCAGCGCTACAGTGTATACGGATTCCGGCCGATTGCGACGATGCTGCAGGCGACAATCGGCTGGATGTTCAGCGCGCGCGCGCGGGCGATCAGCGCGTCGCTCTCGGCGCCGGGATTCAGCCAGACCTCGGCGATCCCCTTCCGCGCGATCTCGTCGATCACCTGCTCGCCCACGTCGGGCTGGACGTAGAGCGACGCCATGTCGATCGGCCCCGGCACGTCGAGCACCGACGCGTAGGTCGCGAGCCCTTCGACTTTCTCTTCGTGCGGGTTGATCGGGACCACGGTGTAGCCCTGCTGCAGGTACGCGCGCACCGCGCGGTTGCCGAACTTGCTGCGGTTGTTCGAGGCGCCGATCACGGCGACCACCTTGGCGGGCATCGGTCCAATCCCGATTTTCTCACGTTCACGACCCTTCGTCCCCTCGCCCCTCCACGCGTCGCGAAAACGAACATCGGCGGCCGACCCCGGCCGTTCTACGCGGTCGCCGCCTGCGGCGCGCGCCGCGCGACGAACTCGAGCAGGCGCCGGCTCCCCTCGCGGAGGTGATCCATCGACGTGGCGTACGAGATGCGGATGAAGCCGGGCGCGTCGAACGCCTCGCCCGGCGTGACGGCGACGCGTTCCTCCTCGAGCAGCGCGTCCGCGAAATCGAGCGACGTGCGGAAGCCGTCCACCGAGAGCACGTCGGACACGTCGACGAACAGGTAGAACGCGCCGGCCGGCTTCTCGCAGCGCAGCCGCGGATCCGCCGTGAGCCACGCGTGCAGCGCGTCGCGGCGCGTGCGGTATTCGTCGAGCATCGCGCGCACCGGGGTCTGCGGACCGGTGACCGCCTCGAGCGCCGCCTTCTGCGTGATCGACGTGACGTTGGACGTCGTGTGGCTCTGGATCGCGGAGGACGCCGCGATCACCGCCGCCGGCCCGAGCTGCCAGCCGCAGCGCCACCCCGTCATCGCGTACGCCTTCGACGCTGATCCGCACAGCACCGTCTGCTCGCGGCACGTCTCGGCGAGCACCCTCGGCAGGTTGTGCGGCACCTCGTCGTAGATCAGCTTCTCGTAGCACAAATCGACGATGATCCAGATGCCGCGGCGCGCCGCCTCCTCGCCGATCGCGCGGAGGTCGGCCTCGGTGATGAGCGCGCCGGTCGGATTGCCAGGCGAGTTGACGATGATGCCGCGCGTGCGCGGGGTGATGGCGGCAATCATCGGCTGCGCGCGCACGGTGAAGCCGTCCTCGGCGTGCGTCCGCACGACGACGGGCGTCGCGTCGGCGAGCTTCACCTGCTCGGTGAGCGTCGGCCAGTACGGCGCGTGCGTGATCACCTCGTCGCCGGGGCCGAAGAGCGAGAGCGCGGAGTTGTAGAGCGCCTGCTTGCCGCCGGCCGTGACGATCACCTCGTTGTCGCTGTACTCGACGCCGTAGTCGCTCTTGTAGCGCTCGCAGATCGCGCGCTTCAGATCGGCGATGCCGGCAACCGGCGTGTAGCGCGTGAAATTGCGATCGAGCGCCGTGTGCGCCGCCGCCTTCACCGGATCGGGCGTCGGGAAGTCGGGCTCGCCGGCGCCGAAGTCGATCACCTCGACGCCCGACCGCCGCAGCCGGTCGACGGTGCCCGTCACCTTCATCGTCGGCGAGGAGGCGATTCGCGTGGTGCGATCCGCGAGCGTCATGCTTTCGTCAGCCCTTTCTCGCGCAGCCGCTGCTCGACGAGCTCCGGCACGAGGCCGTGCACCCGTCCGCCGAGCGCGAAGACTTCCTTGATCAACCGCGAGCTGATGTAGGTGTACTGCTCGGCGGGCATCATGAACACCGTCTCGATC
>Ga0075435_100000030_pt1 | contig 80021 bp, 71 predicted proteins | sample RhiMethybrSRZTD4_FD_75302 | JGI IMG/M metagenome (GOLD analysis project Ga0075435, IMG submission 75302) | Populus rhizosphere microbial communities from Tennessee, USA - Rhizosphere MetaG P. TD hybrid SRZTD4 | ecosystem: Host-associated > Plants > Roots > Rhizosphere > Soil | place: USA...
GCGCCGGTGAACGGGCCCGTCGTGCAGCGGCACGACTTCTGGACGTCGAAGTAGACGTTCACGCGCTGGCGCGCCGTCGCCTGATACGTCGTCCGCAGCGAATGGTTCCGGAACCAGTCGAAGCTCGCCGCCGGACGGCTCGTGTCCGGGACGAACGTGATCGTCGGCACGCTCGGAATCCCCGACTTGCCCTGCGCCGCGTTGAAGTACGCGCCGGGCTCGTTCACCGTCGATCCCCAGCGCGCGATCGCGGCGAAGAACCAGACCCGGTCGCGCAGGATCGGGCCGCCGAGCTGCGCGCCGGCGCGATAGATGTGCTGCACCTGCGCGCTCGAATTGATCCCGTACGATCGCAGGTAGTCGTCGATGTTCGTGCCTTGCATGTCCTTCGTGGACACGTAGCCGTCGATCGCGCCGTGGAACACGTTGCTGCCCGTCTTCGGAATCGCGTTCAGCGACGTGCTCCCCGAGCCCGACTCGGCGCCCATGCCGGTCGTCTCGAGCTGCATCTCCTGAATCGTGCCCTGGTCGGTGATGTAGCCGACCCCGGAGGCGGCGCCGATGAAATACTGATTGCGGAACCCGTCGAACGACGCGCGCGTGCCGGTCTTCCCGTGGAAGAACGTATACGCGCCCTGCGCCGACCAGGTGTCGCGCGTTCCGCCGACGTCGGCCTGCGTCGTCGCGAAGCCGGGCGTCACGTACGCGAGCGTCTGCAGGCCGATGTTGCCCGCGGGCAGCGACTCGAGCTGCGTCGTGCTGATCAACTCCTGCTGGCGCGAGCTCTGGACATCGACGACCGGCGAGTAGCCGGTGACCGTGAGCGTCTCCTGCAGCGAGCCGACGCTGAGCGTCGCGCCGATCGTCGCCGTGAATCCGCTCGTCAGCTCGACGCCCGGACGCACGACCGTCGAGAAGCCTGTGAGCGTGAACGTGACGGTGTACGTGCCGGGCCGCAGATCGACGATGCTGTAGCGGCCCTCGCCGTCGGTGATGGCCGTGCGGACCTTCTCGATGAGCGCCGGGCTCGCCGCCTCGACGGTCACGCCGGGCAGCACCGCGCCGGACGAATCCCGCACAATGCCCGCAATGCCCGCCGCCTGCTGCGCCCACGCGCACGTCGCGAGCGGCGACGCGAGGAGCATCGCGATCGCCGCGATCGCGATCTTCGTCCACCGCCCTCGTCTTCGTGATGTCACCGGCTGCCTCCTCGCCTGACGTCTACTCGCAGGGAAACGGCAGATCGACCCGAATGATCGCGCGTAGTATAGGGCCGTCGCGCGATCCGTCAAGCATCGAAGAACCATTGGGCTTACTGAGCACGAAGAAGAACACGAGAATTATTCGGATTGTTGGATGCTGAGACCGACTCTCGCGATCAGCGTCGCCTTCGCAGCAGTCGTCGCCGGGCAGAGTCCGCAGCCGATCGCGTTCGCCGACGTCACCGAGCGCGCCGGAATCACGTTCGTTCATCGCAACGGAGCCGCGGGCGAGAAGCGATACCCGGAGCTGTTCGGCGGCGGCGTCGCCGTCCTCGATCTCGACGCCGACGGCTGGCCCGATCTGCTCTTCGTCAACGGCGCCGATTGGACGCCCGCGCCCCGGTCGCGCTGCGCGCTCTATCGGAACAATCACGACGGCACCTTCGCCGACGTCTCGACCGCGAGCGGCCTCGACGCCGTCGACGGCTACGCCATCGGCGCGACGGTTGCCGATTACGACAACGATGGCCGCGACGACGTGTTCGTGACGACGGTCGAAGGCGGCCGGCTGTTTCACAACGACGGACGCGGACGGTTTCGCGACGTCACCGACGCGGCGGGCATTCGCAACCGCGAGTTCAGCGTGAGCGCCGCGTGGCTCGACTACGATCGCGACGGCCTCGCCGATCTGTTCGTCGGCAACTACGTCAAGTGGTCGCCGGAGCTCGAGGTCCGCTGCGTGCACGACGGCGAGCGCGGCTACTGCGGGCCCGACGCATACAAGCCGGTCGCGCCGAGGCTGTACCGCAACCTCGGCGGCGGACGCTTCGAGGACGCGACCGCGCGCGCCGGCCTCGATCGGCCGACCGACAAGGCGATGGGCGTCGCGGTGCTCGACTACAACGGCGACGGATGGCCCGATCTGTTCGTCGGCAGCGATCGCGTGCCGGCGAAGTTGTACCGCAACGACGGCCGCGGTCGATTCGTGGACGACGCGCTGCGCGCCGGCGTCGCGCTGAGCGAGAGCGGCGCCGCGCGCGCGAACATGGGCGCCGACGCCGCCGACTACGATCGATCCGGCCGCCCCCACCTCGTCGTCGGCAATTTCCTGAACGAGATGCTCGGCCTCTATCACAACGAGGACGGCTCGACGTTCGTCGACGTCGCCCCGCGATCGCCGGTGGGCCGCGCGAGCCTGCTCTCGGTGACGTGGGGCGTCTTCTTCCTCGACTACGATCTCGACGGCCTCGTCGACATCTTCGCGGCGAACGGCGGCACGGACCAGTCGCAGGGCATGGACGCGCGCGCGCGGCTCAGCCAGCCGCCTATTCTGCTGCGCAATCGCGGGCACGGCGCGTTCGAGAACGTCGCCGCGTCGCTCGGCGCCGCCTTCACGCGGCCGATCATGGGACGCGGCGCGGCATATCTCGACGCCGACGGCGACGGCGATCTCGATCTCGCCGTCGCGACGCTCGCCGGCCCGGCGTATCTGTTCCGCAACGACGGCGCGAACCGGAACAACTGGCTGCGCGTGCGCGCGGCGGGATCGCGCTCGACGCGCAGCGGCCTCGGCGCGATCGTGCGCGTGACGAGCGCGTCGGGCACGGCGTGGCAGATGGTCCGCAGCGGATCGAGCTACGCGTCGCAGAGCGAGCTGACGCTGACGTTCGGGCTCGGGCGCGACGCGCGCGTCTCGAAGATCGAGGTGACGTGGCCGTCGGGCGCGATGCAGGCCTTCACCGACGTCGCCGTGAACCAGCGCGTGACGATCGACGAAAGCCGCGGGCTCAGGAAAGACGAGTGACGAGGGTCACGGCTTGCGCGCCTGCCGCGAGAGCTCCTCTTCGATCAGCCGCTTGAAGAAATCGAACGGCGGAAGAAACGGCGGCGCCTCCGGCGCGAGGCGGCCGTTGACGAGAAAGCTCGGGCTCGCCTTCACGCCGTAGCGTCCCGCCTCTTCGATCGCGTCCTGCACCATCGCGCGGGACGCGCCGCGCTCGATGCACGCGTCGAAGGCGTCGCGCTTCAGGCCGGCGTCGGCCGCGGTGGCGGCCAGGCGCGCCACGTCGATGCGTCCGGGCTGCGCGATCAGGCGATCGTGGTAGGCCCAGAACAGCCCCTGTGCGTTCGCGCACTCGGCCGCCTCGGCGGCGGCGACCGAACCGGGGCCGAGGACGGGAAGATTCTTGAACACGATGCGCACGCGATCGCCGAACGTGTCGCGCACCTTGGCGAAGGCCTGCGCGAACTTCGCGTACGCCTGGCCCTGAAAATCGCCGAACGCGACGATCTCCACGGCGGCGCTCCCGGGGCCGAGCGCGGCGTCCTGCGCCGCGTGCTCGATCTGCACGCGCGGCGGGGCGAGGAAGACGTCCGCTTTCGTCGAGACCTTCATCAGCTCCTCGACGTAGTTCATCTTCGCAATCTCGGGCTCCGTAATCGTCGCGAGCCACGCCCGCAGCGCCGGCCGGAGCTCGTCGAGCGTGGCGCCGCGCGCCAGATCGCCGAGGCTCTGATACAGCGACACGACCGCCGATTCCGGCATCGCGACGATCCGCTTCGGCACTTCTTCGGCGAGGAGCGCGGCGCTCGTCATCTTGCGCGCCGCCGCTTCGCGCGCGATCAGCTCGTCGGCGACCATCGTCTCGACGACGCGCCGCCGGGCGTCGTAGAGATCGCGGCTGAGGCCGAGATAGCGCGCGGGATCCGTGCGGCGCCATTCGCGATCGACGTCGCCGAGCGTGATCACGCGATCGCCGACCGTGGCGGCGGGGTCGTTCGCGGCGGCGCTGAATGCGTTCGCGGCGGCCGAGCCCGGGGCCGGCGGTTGGGGGCTCGGTGTGTCGCGCCGGCCGATGGCGATTTGCAGCGATCCGGTTTCCGCCGGCGCGGCGCCGAAGCTGACCGTCAGCAGATAGGTGCCCGCCGGCATCATCCCGATCGGCGCCGAGACGACGACGCGATCGCCGTCGATCGATCGGACGGCGAGCGGCACGAGGTCGAGCGTCACGAACGGCGTCGCGCCGAAGTGCTCGCCGGTGATCGTGATCGTGCCGGCGGAGGCGTCCGGCGCCGCCGACGAAACGACGACCGGCGACTGAGCAAAGGCCGCAAAGGAGCCAAAGGCCGCAAAGGAGGCGAAGATCGCAAAGAGTGCCGGCATCACGGGACCTCGTCCGCCGCCCACGGCGTGCGGCACGGCTCGCCGCGCTCGTAGCGCGCGAGGTTCCGCGCCAGGCGCGGCACGACGCGCTCGAGCCCGTTGTCGCGCGCGCCTTTCATCAGATCGCGCTGCACCGACGCCGCCTCGTCGTACCGTCCGAGCGAGGCGAGCGCCATCGCCATCGTCTCCCCGAGCTCGAGCGTCCGCTGCTCTTTCTTCAGCAGATCCTGGACGAGCGCGATCGCACGCTCGCCGTCGCGCACCGCGTCGTCGGGCGCCGCGGCGAGCAGCCGCGCGAGCGCGTGCGCGAAGAGCGACTGCGCGGGATACGCCGCCATCGCGTCCGCCAGCGCCGTGCGCGCCTCCTGAAAGCGGCGCAGCTGCGCGAGCGCGAGCGCGTAGTTGAATCGCGCCTCCGCGTTGTCCGGCGCCGATGCGAGGATCGTGCGGTACTCGCCGAGCGACTCCGCGGCGCGGCCGACGCGCCGCAGGCTGTTGGCGAGACGCAGCCGCGCGTCGGTGTAGTTCGCCCGCGCCTTCAGCGCGGCGAAGAAGTGCGCGATCGCTTCCCCGTCGCGGCCCTCCGACTGCAGCAGCACGCCGAGGCTGTACTGCGCGAGGAAGTAGTCGGGCGCCGCGCGCACGACGCGCTCGAACTCCTCCTGCGCGGCGCGGCGGTCGCCCATCATGTAGAGCGCCGTGCCGAGCCGGTGGCGCAGCGCCGCGTCGTCCGGCGCCAGCTCGAGCCCTTTCCGAAAGAGCGCCGCGGCGCCGGACCAGTCGTTTCGGTCGAGTGCCTGGATGCCCCGCGATTCGTAGGTCTGCGGGCTCTCGAGCAGCCCCTCGAGATCGACGATCAACGGATCGGCGGGCAGGATCTGGCGATTGTCGCGCAGGCGCAGGTGCGCCTCGGCCCGCGCCGTGTCACCGAGCGCGCGGTACGCCATCGCGAGCGGATAATGCGCGGCCGACGCCTGTGGATCCTCGCGCAGCACCTCCTCGAGCAGCGCGACCGCGCCGCGGTAGTCCTGTTCGGCGAGCGCGGCGCGTGCGAGGCCGAAGCGCGCGGAGAGCGCGCTCGCCTGCAGCGACAGCGCTCTGGCGAAGTGCGGCTTCGCCTGCTCGGGATGCCCCGCATCGAGCTGCAGATCGCCGAGCCACACGAGCGCCGCCACATCGTCCGGCTTCAGCTGCCGTGCGCGATCGAGCGACGCGATCGCGCGCGCGACGTCGCCGTTCTGCCGGTAGACGTGGCCGAGATAGTAGGGCCAGCGGAACTCCTGCGGCGCGAGCGCCTCCGCGTTCAGAAAGCAGGGCTCGGCGGCGTCGCGGTGATCGGACGCCATGAGGATCTTGCCGAGCTCGCCGTACGCGTCGGCGAGATCGGCGTCGCTCGTGCCGGCGTTCGCGATCTTCTGCGTCAACGATGCATGGCGATCGCGGACCTGCGCCTGCGCGGAGGGTGCCATTTGCGACAGATCCGGCAGCGCCACTGATCGCAGCGCGGATCGCGATCCGGCCGCCGGCCGCGCGGCGTCGGCCGCGGTCGATCGGCCGTCGCGCGGCGTGCACGCGGCCGCCGCGGCGGCGACGGCGCACGCGGCGACGATCGACGCGATCGGAGATCTACTCACGATGACTGCCTTCGCGCGGCCACGACGCCGGCCGGCCGCTCCCCTCTTTGATCGCGGTCCAGCGATCGATGGGGAGTTGCGGCCACTCTTCGACGCGGCCGCCCGGCCAGCGTACCCGGACGGCGGGGTTCTCGGTCGAGGCGCCGAGCCCGACGAGCACGCGCGGATCGTTCGCCGACGCATAGCTGCCGTCGGCGCGCGCGCGGCGATAGAGCGTCCCGCGCGATCCACGCATCACCGCGACCTCGGCGCCGAGCATGTCGCGGCCGCTCGCGCCGACGAGCCGCAGCCCCAGCCAGTGGTTCCGATTGCCGATATTGTTCACGAGCAGCCGCAGCGGACCGCTGTCGTTCGCCACGACGACATCGATGTCGCCGTCGTTGTCGATGTCGCCGAACGCGGCGCCGCGGCCGACCTCCGAGATCGCGAACGCCGCGCCGGCCTCCGCCGTCACGTCCTTGAACGTCCCGTTCCCGAGATTCCGAAAGAGCTGCTTGCGCTGATCGTAGGGAAACACCCCGTTCGACCGTCCTTCCAGCGCGACCTTGCCGTTCACCGTCAGCAGATCCAGCAGGCCGTCGTTGTCGAAGTCGAACCACGCGGCGCCGAAGCCGGTGTACGGCAGGCTCGCGGGGCCGAGACCGGCGCGCGCGCTCATGTCCTGGAACGTTCCCGAGCCGTCGTTCACGAGCAGATCGTGTCCTTCGCCGGTGAGGTTGGTGAAGAAGAGATCTTCGTCGCCGTCGTTGTCGAAGTCGCCCGCATCGACGCCCATGCTGGCTTCCGGCTTCCCGACCTCGTTGACCGCAGCGCCCGCGAGCAGCGCCGTCTCCTTGAACGTGCCGTTGCGCTGGTTGATCCACAACAGGTTCTCGACGCCGTCGTTCGCGACGTAGATGTCGATCCAGCCGTCGCCGTTGAAGTCCGCGGTCGAGACGCCGAGCGCCGGGCCGGCGGTCGTGCCGCCGAGGAGCGCCTTCGCCGTGACGTCGGCAAATCGTCCGTGGCCGACGTTGTGATAGAGCCGGTCGGGCTGCCCGCCGTAGGTACGCGGCGGGCAGTAATCGCGGACGCCCGCCACGTTCGGGCACCGCGTGTCGTTCGTCAGCGTGTAGTCGACATTGTAGCCAATGTAGAGATCGAGCCAGCCGTCGCGGTCGTAATCGAAGAACGCGGCGGCGACCGCCACGCCGGCGGGCGCCTGGATGCCGCTCGCCATCGAGACGTCGGTGAACGTGCCGTCGCAGTTGTTGTGGAACAGCTGGTTGGTGCCGAAGTTCGTGAGCAGGAGATCGACGCAGCCGTCGTTGTCCACGTCGCCGGTCGCGACGCCGAGGCCGTACTGGCGCGCGTCGATGCCGCTCTTCTCCGTCACGTCGGTGAAGCGCAGCGTCCGCGTGCCGTCGGCGTGCACCTCGAGGTCGTTGCGAAACAGATGGCCGCGCAGTGGCAGCGAGCGCGACGCCGGCGGCATCAGCGCGTCGGCGAACGTTTTCCCCGCGCCGAGCATCTGTCCCTGCACGACGAAGACGTCGAGGTCGCCGTCGTTGTCGAAGTCGAACAGCGCGACGCCGGGCGGCAGGATTTCCGGATAGTAGAACTCCCCCGACGCGCCGTTGAAGTGCGCGAAATCGAGGCCCGTCGCCGCCGCGCGCTCGGTGAACCACTCCTCGGCCGCGCGCGCGGTCGAGGCGGGTTCGGCGTCGTGCCGCGCGCCGCCGCACGCCGTCGAGACGACGACGACCGCGATCCACGCCGCCAGATCCCGACCTCCGCCCACGCTCATCCGTGCAGCCGCCAACGGATGTGATTGTCACCGATCCGCGACAACCGGGGTCGGACCCCGTTGGTGCAGTTGCCGCCCGGACGCCGAGGCGGTAGAATCCGCGCGACAACGACCCTACAATTGCGGATCCTCGGCGACAAACTCTCGGTTTTCCCGTTCCCACGGCGCGGAAGGGTGTCGCATGAAAGACAGACCTCGGTATCCGGGCATTCGGGTCACCGCCAACGGCAACCAGCTCGTCTCCTACCACACGGAAACGCGGATCGCGGACGGCGGCATCTTCTATCCCATCACGCCGTCGACCGAGGGCGGGGAGCTCTATCAGCAGGCCTTTGCCGAAGGCAAGCTGAACGTCTTCGGGCGCAGCACGATCGCCGTCGAAGCCGAGGGTGAGCACGCCGCGCAGGGCGGCGCCATCGCCTACTCGGTCTGCGGCCGGCGCGTCGTCAACTACACGTCGGGCCAGGGCGTGGTGTACGGCGTCGAGCAGTACTACCACGCGCCCGGCAAGTGCTCGACGATGGTGCTGGAGGTGGCGGCGCGGGCGCTCACCAAGCACGCGCTCAACGTCCACTGCGGGCACGACGACATCTACGGCGCGCTCGACACCGGCTGGATCATGGTGTTCGGGAAGGACGCGCAGCAGACGGCGGATCAGGCGCTCATCCTGCGCCGCATCACCGAGCTGACGCTGACGCCGGGGATGAACATCCAGGACGGCTTCCTCACCTCGCACCTCGAGCGGACGTTTTACAAGCACGAAGCAGCCCTTATTCGCGAATACCTCGGATCGCCCGACGACATCATCGAGTGCCCCACCGAGAGCCAGCGGACGCTGTTCGGGCCGACGCGGCGGCGCGTGCCGCGGATGATCGATCTCGCCAACCCCGTGCTCCTCGGTCCCGTGCAGAACCAGGAGCACTACATGCAGGGCGTCGTCGCGCGGCGCAATCATTTCACCGAGCCGATTCTCCAGACGCTCGTCGAGGCGTACGAGGCGTTCGCGAAGCTGACCGGGCGCTACTACGGGCTCGTCACCGAGTACAAGACCGCCGACGCCGACACGGTGTTCGTGTCGCTCGGATCGGCGGCGGAGAACATCGAGGCGGGCGTCGACTACCTGCGCGAGCGGCGCGGCGCGGCGGTCGGATCGATTCACCTCAACGTGATCCGTCCGTTCCCGGAGGCGGCCGTCGTCAAGGCGCTCGCGGGGAAGAAGAACGTCATCATCCTCGAGCGGACCGACGAGGCGATGGCCGGCGACAACCCGATGGGGCGCGACATCCGGACGGCGCTCAACAAGGCGCTCGTCACCCCGGGACGCCCGGCCGCCGACGGGCTGCCCGCGATCACGATCGACGAGATGCCGCGGCTGTTCTCCGGCGTGTACGGATTGGGATCGCGCGACTTCCGGCCCGAGCACATCCTCGGCGCGTACGAGTTCGCTGCGGGCGAGCGCGCGCGCAGGGACGGCAGGCGCGCGGCGGACGGGACGTCGTTCATCGTGCTCGGCGTCGAGCATCCGTACGAGGTGAAGTCCGACGAGGCGCCGTCGCTTCTGCCCGAGCACGCGATCGCCGTCCGCTTCCACTCGATCGGCGGGTGGGGCGCGATCACGACGGGCAAGAACCTCGGCGCGATCCTCGGCGACCTGAACGATCTGCTGTACGACCGCGACAAGGTCGTCGACGAGCTCGGCAACCCGAAGGAGATCATCCACGTCAGCGCGAACCCGAAGTACGGGTCGGAGAAGAAGGGGGCGCCGACGGCGTACTTCATGGTCGCGGCGCCCGAGCGCATCCGCGTCAACTGCGACCTGCGCCACGTGACGGTGGTGCTCTGCTGCGATCCGAAGGCGTTCACGCACACCAACCCGCTCGACGGCATGTCGGAGGGCGGCTGCCTCGTCTGGGAATCGGAGGAGGAAGGCGAGCAGGCGTGGGAGCGGCTGCCCCTCTGGGCGCGCAAGCAGATCATCGACAAGAACATCCGCGTGTTCACGCTGCCCGGCTTCCAGATCGCGCGCAACGCGACCGATCGCGCCGACCTCCAGCTGCGCATGCAGGGCAACGCGTTCCTCGGCGCGTTCTTCGCCGTGTCGCCGCTCCTCCAGGAGTTCGGCATCACGCAGGAGCAGTTCCGCGAGGTCGTGCACCGGCAGTACGTGAAGAAGTTCGGTCGGCTCGGCGACGCGGTCGTCAACTCGAACATGGAGGTGATGACGCAGGGCCTCGAGCGCGTCCGCGAGATTCGCGTCGGCGAGCTCGAGGCGCCGGATCGCTCCACGCTGCGGGGCCAGGCGCTCCTGCCCGTCGTCGCCGCCGGCAACGGCAACGGCGACGCGCTCGGCTGCGGCTGCCGCTCGCACGCGCTGCCCGAGGGGCAGGCCGAGCGCACGCCGCTGACGCGGATCAAGGAGTTCGACGATCTCTTCCGCGCGAAGTACGGGTACAACCAGCCGGCCAACGCCTACGCGTCGCTCGGCATCATGGGCGCGGGGAGCGGCGACACGGCGTCGAAGTACGTCGCGCGGCGCGAGACGCCGCTCTACATCCCCGAGAACTGCACGCAGTGCATGGAGTGCATCGCGGTCTGCCCCGACACGGCGCTCCCGAACTGCTCGGAGGACCTCGCGACGATCCTCCGGACCGCGGTGTCCAACTACGTCACCGACGCGAGCGAGCGGCAGAAGATGCTGACGCTCATGCCGGAGATCGAGAAGCGGACGCGCGATCTGATGCGCGAGGGGCTGAAGCAGGCGCCGGCGCCGCCCCTGCCGCAGATCATCCAGCAAGTCACCAACGAGGTGAACGGCTTCTCGCCAGAAGCGAAGCGCCAGTTCTTCGACATCATCGACAAGGTCCCGATGGCGTATCAGAAGACGAACGCCATCTTCGCGACGCTCGAGAAGCGGAGCCCCGGCGGCGGCGGCGTCTTCTCCATCTTCGTCTCCGATCTCTGCAAGGGGTGCGCGGCGTGCGTCACCGCGTGCGGCGAGCACCAGGCGCTGCGCATGGTGCAGGAGACCGAGGAGGTCAACGCCGAGCACGAGAGCGGCACCGCGTTCCTCGACCTGCTGCCCGACACGCCGCAGAAGTACCTCGGCCTCTACAACGACGTGCGCCCGCAGGATTCGAAGACGGCGACGCTGCGCAACATGCTGATGGTGCGCCGCAACTACGACGCGCTCGTCTCGGGCGACGGCGCGTGCGCCGGCTGCGGCGAGAAGAGCATCCTGCGCGCGGCCACGGCCGTCACCGAAGCCTACATGCGGCCGATCTTCCACGCGAAGGCGGACCGCCTGCGCAACAAGGCGGATCTCATCGAAGCGGTCGGCGTCGAGCGGCTCGCCGAGCTGAAGGCCCGCAGCGCCGAGGAGTACGATCTGTTCCGGCAGCTCGTCGCGCACACCCTGATGGGCCTCGGCGGCGAGGACGACAAGGACACGAAGGCGCGCATCGCGGCGCACGGCCCGATCGCCGACGAGGAGATCGTCGGCGCGCTGGCCGCCATCATGCGGCAGGAGGCGTTCAACCACAAGAACCTGCAGTCGGTGGACGGGCGCACGGCCAACGGCATGTCGGTGATGGCGATGGCGGCGCACACGGGCTGCAACACCGTCTACGGCTCGACGCCGCCCAACAACCCGCATCCCTACCCGTGGATGAACTCGCTCTTCCAGGACGGCATCACCGTCGGCTGGCTCCTCGGCGAGAGCTTCATCGTCGATCACGCGCGGCGCTCGGTGATCCCCGAGCGGCTCGCGGACGCGCTCATGCAGCGCGGCCAGACGGTCATCACGCCGCGCGAGTACTACGAGTTCACGCACTTCAGCGACGCGCTGATGACCGACGAGGAAGTGATCGAGCTGCCCAAGGCCTGGGTGGTCGGCGGCGACGGCGGCATGGGCGACATCGGCTACCAGAACGTGTCGAAGGTCGTCCTGCAGAACCGCCCGAACGTGAAGGCGGTGATGCTCGACACGCAGGTCTACTCGAACACCGGCGGGCAGAACTCCGACTCGACGCCGATGCTCGGCGGCAACGACATGAACATGTTCGGCGCCGCGACCCAGGGCAAGAACGTCGAGAAGAAGACGGTCGCCGAGACGTTCCTCGCGGGACACGGATCGCCGTTCGTCGCGCAGATCTCGATCGCGAACGCGCCGAAGCTGTACCGCGCGATCCTCGACGGCCTCGAGTACCGCGGCACGGCGTTCCTCCAGTGCTTCACGACGTGCCAGCCGGAGCACGGCGTCGCCGACGACATGGCGCTCACGCAGGCGCAGCGCGTCCGCGACTCGCGCGGCGCGCCGGAGTTCGTCTTCAACCCGCGGCTCGGCGAGACCTACCCGGAGGCGCTCGATCTGAAGGGCAACCCGACGATCGACATGGACTGGTACGAGGCGCGCTTCAAGGAGGCCAACGAGAGCTACCGCTACACCGTCGCGCACTGGTGCGCCACCGAGGCGCGATTCCGCAACCACCTGCGCAAGATCAAGAAGGACGAGGCCGACAAGCTGATCCCGCTCGAGAACATGCTCGTCCGCATCACGCAGCAGGACGTCGTCTACCGCCGGCACCTCGTGCCGTCGCATCGCGCCTACGTGCCGGACTTCGGCGTGTGGATCAAGGTCCAGGGCGCCGACGGCCGCACGGAGTACCGCGCGATCTCGCGCCAGCTCGTGCTGTTCTGCGTCGAGCGCCGCAAGGCGTGGCGCATGCTTCAGAGCAAGGCCGGCATCGAGAACCGGGAGTACAAGGCGCAGCGCGCCGTGCTCGCCGACCTCGAGGCCGAACGGATCTCGAAAGAGGAGCTCTTCGCCCACGCCGACCGGCTGTTGAAGGAGCGCATGCCGGCGCCCGCGAGCCACAAGCCGGCGGAGGCCAAGCCGCGTCCGGCGCCGGCCGCACCGCCTTCTCCGATCGCGCCGACCGCCGGCGCTTCGCCCGTGGCGTTGTCGTAGACGAGAGGCCGGGCGGCCGACGCACCCCGCCCGGCCTGCCCGGCGCCGAGTCGATCCAGACGAAGGCGACCGTCAGCCTCGATCAGGTGGAGGGCGGATTCGCCGTCACCGCGTCGCACCTCGAGACGAAGGTCAAGATCCCGAACGCCGACAAGGCGGCGTTCGACAAGGCGATCGAGACGGCGAAGAGCGGCTGCCCGATCTCGAAGCTGTTGAACGCGAAGATCACGATGGACGCCGCGCTCGTCTGACGCGCGCTACGTCTTGGCGGGCGTGCCGGCCGGCACGTAGTGGACGTACGCGTTCAGCAGCGTGATCGCGTCGTCCTTCTCGTCGAGATCGACGGCCATCACGTCGCGCAGCGACACGATCCCCGCGAGGCGGCCGCCGTCGAGCACGATGAGATGCCGCACGCGCGCCTGCTGCATCCGCTGCAGGCAGACGTCGTACGGCTCGCTGACCTCGGCGACGACGAGCTGCGTCGACATGACGTCGGAGACGCGCGCCGACGCCGGCTCGAGGCCCGCCGCGACCACGCGCGTCAGCACGTCGCGTTCGGTGAAGATGCCGGCGAGGCGATCGCCGTCGACGACCGGCACGGCGCCGATGCCCCGCCGCGCCATCATGATCGCCGCCTCGAGCACCGACGTCGACGGCGCGACGGTCGCGGTCTGCTGCGCCTCGATGATCGCTTTGACAGATTTCATGGTTCGGCCCCTGCGCCCGCGGGGTTGACGCTAGACGCTCGCCGGCTCCGCGCCCGCGATTCCCGCGCGCGCGAACGCGCCGACGATCGGCGAGGCGAGCTCCGCGAAGTCTCCGTAGTGCATCCGGATCGCGTCGGTGTGCGTGCCGGCGTTGAAGACCATCTCGGTCTCGCCGACGAGGCTGTGATCGACGAAGACGCGCTGCTTGTACAGACAGCCGAACGGCGGCATCGCGCCGGGCTCGCAGTCGGGATACGCGCGCGCGAACTCGCGCTCGTGCGCGAGGCGGATGATCACGGAGCCCGCCAGGTGGCCGAGCGCCTCGAGATCGACCATCCGGTGCGCCGGCACGACGGCGAGGATCAGCTCCTCGTCGGCCGCGCAGACGACGATCTTCGCCCACGAGCAGCCCGGGACGTGCGAAACCGCCGCTTCTTCCTGCGCGGTGTAGGCCGGCGGATGCCGGAACGTGGTGAAGGGGACCCGCGACTGCTGCAGGAACGAATCGAGTGAGCGCGGTCTCACGAGGACCTCCGGTGCCGGCTCCGCCGGCATCACGACTCCACCGATCGCGGGAACGGACGGGCATTATACGCCGGCAGGGCAGGTGCCAGACGTTCTTTTGTTTGCGTGGGACAGCGCGCCAGCCGCGAAGGGAATCCGGGCCGCCTGGCGCGGTCGATCTGCGTTAGAGTGGCGCGTCAGATTCACGGCACCGTTTTTGGCGGTCGAGAAGGAGGATCCAGATGGCGCGCATGATTCCCGACGCGACGTTCTATCCCTCGCCGGCGATGGCGATCAAGGCGCCGCCGGAGACGATTGCCTACGTCGCCGTGCTCAATCCCGACGGCGGACCCGATGCGCTGACGACGATCGACGTCAACGCCTCGTCGAAATCCTACGGCGAGGCGATCGCGCGCATCGACATGCCGAAGACGGGCGACGAGCTCCACCACTTCGGCTGGAACGCGTGCAGCTCGTGCCTCTGCCCGTACGCGCCGCACCCGCACATGGAGCGGCGCTACCTGATCGTGCCCGGCCTGCGCTCCTCGCGGATTCACGTCTTCGACACCAAAGCGGATCCCGCCACGCCGCGCCTCGTGAAGGTGATCGAGCCGGAGGAGGTCGCCCGGCGCAGCGGATACTCGCGGCCGCACACGACGCACTGCGGGCCGGACGGGATCTACATGAACGCGCTCGGATCGCCCGACGGCAACGGGCCGGGCGGCATCTTCGTCATCGATCCGCAGACCTTCGAGATCCAGGGCCCGTGGGAGAAGGAGCGCGGTCCGCAGCACCTCGCGTACGACTTCTGGTGGCACCTCGGCTTCGACACGATGATCACGAGCGAATGGGGGACGCCGAACATGGTCGAGAACGGCGTCGACCCGGAGCTGCTGCTCGCCGGGAAGTACGGCCACGCGCTCCACGTCTGGGATCTGCAGCGGCGCCGCCATCTCCAGACGCTCGATCTCGGCGCGAAGCAGCAGATGGTCCTCGAGCTGCGGCCGGCTCACGATCCGAAGAAGGCGTACGGGTTCGTCGGCGTCGTCACGTCGCTCGAGGACTTGTCGTCGTCGATCTGGACGTGGTATCGGACCGACGCGGGCGAGTGGGCGGTCAAGAAGACGATCGAGATTGCCGCGGAGCCGGCCGCCGCCGACGATCTGCCGCCGCTGCTCAAAGGCTTCAACGCGGTGCCGCCGCTCGTCACCGACATCAACCTCTCGCTCGACGATCGATTCCTCTACGTCTCGTGCTGGGGGACGGGCGAGCTGCGGCAGTACGACGTCCGCGATCCGTTCAACCCGCAGCTGACGGGATCGGTGCGCATCGGCGGCATCGTGCGCCGCGCGGCGCATCCGTCGCGCGCCGGCACGCCGCTGAACGGCGGTCCGCAGATGGTGGAGATCAGCCGCGACGGCCGCCGCGTGTACGTGACCAACTCGCTCTACGCGTCGTGGGACGCGCAGTTCTATCCGGAAGGCATCCAGGGCTGGATCGCGAAGCTCGACGTGCAGCCCGAGGGCGGATGCCGGCTCGATCGCGAGTTCCTCCTCGAGTTCGGCGGGCTCCGCCCGCATCAGGTCCATCTCGAGGGCGGCGACGCATCGTCGGACTCGTACTGCTTCTCGTAAGCGGTGTGATGGGGTACTGGAGCGACCTGAGCGCCGTGCCGTGGCGAACGCTGCTGCTGCTCGGCGCGTTCCACGGCATCAATCCCGGAATGGGGTGGCTGTTCGCGGTCGCGCTCGGCATGCAGGAGAACCGTGCGGTGGGCGTGTGGCGGGCGCTCGTGCCGCTCGGCCTCGGGCACGCGCTCGCCGTCGCGAGCGCGATCGCGGCGGGGCTCCTCGCCGGGATCGCGATGCCGACCTCGCTCCTCCGCTGGCCGATCGCGGCGCTGCTCGTCGGGCTCGGGATCCGGATGCTCGTGCGCCACCGGCATCTGCGATGGGGCGGCATGCGCATCGGCGTCGTCGGCCTGACGATCTGGTCGTTCCTCGTCGCGACCGCGCACGGCGCCGGCCTCATGGTGCTGCCGGTGTGGCTCGCGGCCGCGCCCTCCGCGCACGAGCACGCGCACGCGGCGCACATGCCGGCGGCGCCGGACCTCGCATCAGCGTTGACCGCCGCCGCGATACACGGCGCCGGCTACCTGCTCGTGACGGCGCTCGTGGCGTGGATCGTCTTCGCGAAGCTCGGCGTCGGGCTGCTGCGCACGGCGTGGATCAACCTGGACGTGATCTGGGGCGTGGCGCTGATTCTGAGCGGGGGCCTCGTCGTCGCGATGCCCGGCGCGTGAGCGATCACGCGCCGGGCACGATGTTGGTCGATCAGTTGGTCCAATACGCCTCGTACCGCGACTTGCTCCGGTTGTAGCCCCACCCGACGACGTGCTGTCCGTCGCCCGAGACGCCGTTCGCATACACGAAGAACGACCCGCTGCCCGCCGGGTAGAGGCTGATGAGGCTCTTCATCCCGGTCGCGGGCGTCCACTCGAACGCGCGCGTCGAACCCGTCGAGTCCGCGGCGTCGCCGACGACGGTCGCGCCGTCGCCCGACACGTCGTATGCCTCGCTGTAGGTCCCGCCGAGGCCGCCGAGATCTTTCATGCCGCCGGCGGCGGTCCATCGGAACGCGCGATACGAGTTCGCGGCGTTGGTGGATCGCCCGACGACGATCGATCCGTCGGCTGACACGCCGTAGGCGGTGCTCTCGAAGCCGCCGAGCGTGCCGAGGTACTGCAGGCCGCTCACCGCCGTCCACCGGAACGCGCGCCTCATTCCGTTCGCGTCCTCGGCCATGCCGACGACCACCGAACCGTCGGCGGACACGCCGTACGCGCCGCTCTCGAATCCGCCGAACGTGCCGAGATCGCGCATGCCGCCGGCGGCGGTCCACCGAAACGCATGAGCGTTGCTGCTCGCGTCCCACGACTCGCCGACGATCACGAGGCCGTTGGCGGAGATGCGCGCGGCCACGGCGTACGGGCCGCCGAGCGTGCCGAGATCCTGGAGGCCGCCGGCGGCCGTCCAGCGGAACGCGCGCTGGTTGAAGCTCGCGTCCCACGCTTCGCCGACGACGATCGATCCGTCGCCGGAGACGCCGTACGCCGACGCGTACGCGTAGCCGAAATCACCGAGGTCTTTCATCCCGGTCGCGGCCGTCCATCGAAACGCGCGGTACTGTCCCGCGGCGTTCGACGCATATCCGACGACGACCGAACCGTTGCCGGACGTTCCGTACGCCGAACTCGAATTGCCGCCGAGCGTGCCCGGCCAGACCACGCTCTGCGATGTCGTCGTCCCGCCGCTGGCGCTGATGGACGGCGTGAACGCGCCGTCGCCGATCGCGATCGTCATCAGCAGCACTGCGGGCACGATCCTTTTCGTCACGGTGACCTCCTCGATCGACAGGTCGCATCAAGTGTGCATCACCTCGCGCGATCGTCGATCGATTTGCTGCAGCTCGACTGCGCATCGCGCGCGTGCATGAGCGAAGGTGCGCGCGCGCGATCGAGTGCTTGACCGCACGCGCAGCGACGCGCATCATTGGCGCGCTTCACGTACATCGCGGGCAAGGAGGTCGATATGTCTGCAGAGAACAAGGCCGTCGTGCGGCGCCTGATCGAAGCGATCAACGAGGGACGGCTCGACGACGGCGCGGCGCTCCTCGCTGACGGCTATGTGTACCGCGGGCCCGGCGGCGACCTGCACGGCCCGCAGGGATGGAAGCAGCTCGTAGCGATGTATCGCGGCGCGTTCCCGGATCTGGTGCTGACGATCGATCTGCAGATTGCGGAAGGCGACACCGTCGCCACCAGGTTCACCGCGCGCGGCACGCATCGCGGCGACCTCGCCGGCGTCGCCGCGACGGGCCGCTACCTGACGGTGCCGTGTCTGATGATGACGCGCCTGGTGAAAGGGATCGTCGTCGAGGACTTCGAGCAGTTCGATCAGCTCGCCATGTTCCAGGCGATCGGCAAGCTGCCGGCCGTCGCTCAATCGGCGTAGCGCGCGCGGTACGGATTATCACGAAATACGAAGGTCCACGAAGGACACGAACTCACGATGTACAGCGTGGGTTTCGTGTCTTCGTGGATCTTCGTTTCGTCGTGAAAAACCGTCTCTCGCGGACGCGCGCCGCGGCAGCGTTGCACGTAACTGCACGTGCGCGCGTGACACTTATTGTCCTCTATTGTCATATGGATGACCTTATAGTAGTTTGAACATCGGCAGATTTCTCGAACCGATCTCAACGCACCACCGGAACGGGGCGCGATATGAAACTGGTTAAAGAGCGCGGCTTCACGCTGATCGAACTGCTGATCGTCGTCGCGATCGTCGGCATCACGGCCGCCATCGCGGCGCCCGAGCTGCTGCGGGCGCGCATGTCGGGGAACGAAGCGTCGGCGATCGCGACGATGCGCGCGATCTACAGCGCGCAGTCGACCTACGCGGCGAGCTGCGCGCGCGGCGGCTACGCGCAGTCGCTCGCCGATCTCGCCAAGACGGCCGGCCCCGGCAACGCCGCGTTCGTCAGCCCCGACATCTCCGTCAACGGCGTGACCAAGAGCGGCTACGTCGTGAACGTCGGGCCGGGGACGATCGCGTCGGTCGTCACGCTCAGCGCGAGCACGTGCAACGCGGCGGCAGCCGACGCGCTCGCGTCCTACTACGCCGAGGCGCACCCGTCGGTCCTCGGCTCCACGGGCCAGCGTTCGTTCGGCGTCGATCAGCACGGCACGATCTTCCAGGACAACACGGGCACGACCTTCACGAACGTCTTCGCCGCGAGCGCGACGCCGGTGCAATAGCGCGCCTGACGACGGACGACGAACAACGCAGAACACGCGGAACCCGCAGAAACCAAACCATTAGAGTTTCTGCGGGCTCGCGCGCCTGACCACGACGACGAACAACGCAGAACTCGCGGAACCCGCCGAAACCAAACCAATAGAGTCTCTGCGTGCTCCGCGGGCTCTGCGTTGTACGTCGTCCCGTCGTCGCGAATCGATTTCGCGCGTCGCGACGAGAGGTGACCCGCGCGCGCACGTTCCATCCGCCCCTTGCATCGCGCCGCGATTCGCACCATAGTGCGTGGTTCCAAGCGACCCGAGGTCGCGTCACGCGCGTGTTACACACGGAGGTTTGAGATGGCGAAAGCTGCGAAGCCGGTGCCCGAGGGATTCCACGCGATCACGCCGCATCTCGTGCTGGACAATGCGGCACAAACCATCGACTGGTACAAGAAAGCGCTCGGCGCGGAGGAAGTGAGCCGCAGCGTCGGGCCCGACGGCAAGATCATGCACGCGGAGCTGGCGATCGGGAACTCGCGCTTCATGGTCAACGATCCGGTGATGGGCAGCAAAGGGCCCGCCGCGCTCGGCGGATCGCCCGCGTCGCTGTGGCTGTATGTCGAGAACAGCGACGAGATCTTCAACCGCGCCGTCGCCGAAGGCGCGACGGTCCAAGTGCCGCTGGCCGATCAGTTCTGGGGCGATCGCGGCGGCGCGGTCGCCGACCCCTCAGGCTACACGTGGTGGATCGCGACGCGCGCCGAAGATCTGACGCGCGAAGAGATCCAGCGGCGCGCCGCGGACTTCTTCAAGCAGATGGCGCAGCAGGTCTGACGCACGGCGGGAGGGCGGAGACGCGCGGCTTTCGCCCTCCCGCACCGCAACAATCGATCGGGTACCCCGCTTGCCCCTTACGGCTCTGCCGTCTGCCGATCGCGCCGGAATCGCACGGGAACCTAACAGATCCGTGTGAACGTTACGCGGCGCGACGCCGGCCGCGCGTGCGGTCGGACTACGGCGTCCGCCATGAGCGACCGCAGAGCGTCCCGCGCGGCGTCCCCACCGGCAGGCGCGGGTCGACTCCGCTGGCTGCGGTCGTTGAGCCACCAGCGCGAGTACCGGCCGCGGCGCGCGTACTTCCGACCCGCCGATCCGTTGACGCTCGATGCGAAGATGGTCGACTTGATCGAGAGCGTCGTGACCGCGCGCTTCGTGCGCGCCGCGCATGCAGGTACGCCGCACGCCGGCGAACGCCTGTACCGCATCGTCAGCAGGGGCGCCTCGCGGCAGCTCCGGCCGGAGCGCGACTTCGATTTCCTCGAATAGTATTAGCGTGCGTGACCGCTGCCCGCGCGCAATCCCCGCGGCGACAACGACCGCAGGCGTGCGCGACCCTTTGCACGGCGCTGGCGATTGCCGTCGGCGCGAGCGGCGCCGCGCGCGCGCAGCAGACGACGCCGCCGGCCGCGGCCGCCGACGACGATGGCGGGACGGCGGACACCTGGTTCGCACGCGTCGCGTACGCGCCGGCGATCGTCGTCGCCGCGAGCCCGTTTCGATCCGGCGGCGACGAAGCGGCGGCGCTCACGCTCGAGATCGGCCGCCAGACCGGCGGCGCACGCGAGTGGCATCGCGTCTACAACTTTCCGTCGTACGGCGTCGGCTTCTATGCCGCGCGGTTCGGCCACGATCGCGAGCTCGGACGTCCGCTCGCCGCCTACGGCTTCTTCTCGTGGCCGTTTCCGCTGTCCGAGCGCACCGCGATCACAGCCGATCTCGGGCTCGGCGTCGCGTGGAACTGGACCGCGTTCGATCCGGCGACGAACCCGACGAACACGGCGCTCGGGTCGCGCGCCGCATATCACGTGGACGGCGGCGCGCTGCTGCACTACGCGTTTGCGAGCCGCGCGAGCGTCTATGGCGGCATGAACGTCACGCACTGGTCGAACGGCGCGACCCGGCAGCCGAATCTCGGCCTCGCCGTGATCGGGCCGAAGGTCGGCGTGCGGTACGACTTCGCGCCGCGATCGTCCGGCACCCGCGCGCGGCGCGACGGCGTCGCGCCGTTCGTCCCGGAGTGGGAATTCGTCGCCGGCCTCGGGGGCAGCAGCAAGAACGTCGTCGCCGCCGGCGTCCCGGCGGCCGCGGGCATCGATCGGCGGCGCAGCTTCACCGCCGTCAACCTGACGACCGGCGTGCAGCGGCATTTCTACCGCTTCGGCCGGATTGCCGGCGGCGCCGACCTCACCTACGATGGCGGCGCCGGTGCGCGCGTCGACGTCCTCGACGGCCGCGAGATCGAATCGCGCGCGCTGATGGATCGGCGCTTCGCCGCCGGCGTGTACGGCGGCTACGAGCACGTGCTGGCGCGGCTGAGCGTCCTGCTGCAGCTCGGATACACGGCGTGGCGCGGATTCGAAGACGCGGAAGTGCCGCGCTTCTACCAGCGCTACGGCGCGCGATTCCAGGTCTCCGAGCACGTGTGGAGCACGTTCGCGGTTCGCGCGGTGAAAGGGCGCAAGGCGAGCTTCATGGAGCTCGGCCTCGGCTACCGCGTCGCGTGGCGCGGCCCGCGATGACCGGCGCGAACGGCAATGCGCGTATCGCAGGAAGGTGATGAGATGTCAGCGTCGCTCGATCGATCGGTGCGCGTCGGCAAGGACGTCGTGTTCCGCGAGCTGGACGGCGAAGCGGTGATTCTCAATCTCGAGACCGGCACGTATTTCGGCCTCGACACGGTCGGCACGCGCATCTGGCAGTTCTGCCGCGACCACGGATCGCTGCGCTCGGTCTGGCAGGCGATGCAGCGCGAGTTCGACGCCCCGGCCGAGGAGCTACAGGCGGATCTGCTCGCGTTCGTCGACGAGCTCTCGTCGCGCGGCCTCGTGACGCTTCAGTGATCCGCCCGCGGCGAGCGCCATGAGCGTGAACCAGGCGAAGAAGGCGCCGTAGCGCGCGTGCGACAACGCCAGCCGCTGCTCCTGCACGCTCGCGAGCGCCAGCCCCGCCGCCACGGGAAACGCCTGCACCCACGCGCAGCGGCGGAAGAGCGCCGCCGCGTCCATCGCGCCGAACGACATCGCGACCGCGAGCGCGATCGTCGACGCGATCACCGCGCCGCCCAGATGCGGCGCGAGCGCGTCGAAGCGAAGCAGGCGATCGGCGGCTTCGAGCGGCGTGAACCCACGCGGATCGTACACGTAGAACGGCACGGTGAGCAGCGCGACGACGGCGCAGACGATCGCGGCCGCGCGAACGGCCGCGCGAGCGCCGGCGTGCTGCCGCATCCATCCGATCGCGATCGGCACGAGCAGCAGGAAGTTCGCGCGCGATGCCAGCGCGACGCCCCACGCGGCAGCTGCCGCGTCGCGATGACGCGTCCGCGTCAACCACCACAGGCCGAGGACGACGGTGATCGCGTTCGACGCGTAGCCGGTGCCGGTGACGACGTCGTGGAGGACGGCGGGGCTGAGCGCGAGCACGAGCCACGCGAGCTCGAGCGCGCACCGGCTGTCTCGCGTCTCGATCCACACCGCGACGAAGAACAGCGGGATCCAGAACAGGTTCTGCAGCGCGCTCGCGCCCAGCGCGGCGAACGGCGCCGCGAGCACGAAGCTGCCCGCGAGATGATGCAGCCGGTTCCCGAGATACGTCGTCTGCGCGTATGGAAATCGACCGGTGAACAGCGCGGACGCGCCGAGATCGAGGGTATTATCATCGTCGCTCCCGGCGCCCGGCGCGCGGACGTCGACGATGGGGTAGACGGCCGCGAACGCCGCGGCGACGAACACGATCGTGACGAGCGTGAGCCGAAACACGGTTCGATCCGACACCCGCGCCGGCAGTTCCGGCGCGCGCGCAACCGCCGCCGCGGCGACGGCGGCGTACGCGATCGCGCCGGCCGATCCCGCGTACTTGTGCACGACGAACGACGAGGGGATCACGAGCGCGATCCAGAGCGCCGCCCCGGCGCGGCCGGTATCGACCACGGCGGCGATTGTACGCCTGCTGCGCAGATGCGCGAGGCTGCGCGCCTTCGAGTGGCGCCTGCTGACTGCGGCCGCGGCCGCGCAGATCGCGATCGCGGCGGCGCTGCGCGTCGCGTCGGTCGCCGGCGTGCGTCGCGGTGCCGCGATCGCGCGCCCCATCGTGCGCGCGATCGGTCGGGGATCCGACGATCGCGTCGCGTGGGCGATTCTGGCGACCGGCCGCCGGCTCGGACGCTGGAGCACGTGCCTGGTTCGCGCGCTCGCTGCCGAGATCATCGTCGACGACCCGAGCGGCCTCGTGCTGACGATCGGCGTCAAACGCACCGGACGCATCGTCGATGCGCACGCCTGGCTCGCGCGCGGAGACCGTGTGCTCGTCGGCGAGCCCTCGGACCAGTTCGCGCCGCTCGTCGAATGGGGCCGGAGCACAAGCTTCTTCTTCGTGATCTTCGTACTCTTCGTGCCTTCGTGGTTCGCATGAGCGATTCGCACTATCGATACAGCGTCTACGGCATCGTCGTCGTCAGCGACACGCCGCTCGCGCTGCCGGAATCGCGCGACGCCGGGCTTGCACGGATCGACGTGCGAAGCGCGCCGCCGAACGTGTTTCGCGCCGCGCGGGAGCACGCGTGCGCCGGCACGTCACCGGACTCGTGGTACCGCTTCGCGCCGCTCGACGACGGCTCGACCTACGTCGGATGGGACGGGATCGGCGAGTTTCTCGTCGCCCCCGACGGGCGCACGATCGCGTGGCGCCGGCTCGACGGATCGTCGATCGAGTCGTTCCAGGTGTACATGCTCGGACAGGCGCTGTCGTTCGCGCTCGTGAAACAGCGGTTCGAGCCGCTGCACGCGACGGCGGTCGTCGTCGGCGACCGCGCCGTCGCGTTTCTCGGCGAGAACGGATCCGGGAAGTCGAGCCTCGCGGCGTGTTTCATCGAGGCGGGCCATCGCCTGCTGACCGACGACCTGCTGCTGCTCCTCGAGCGCGCGCGGCAGATGGTTGCCTTCTCCGGGCCGGCGCGGATCAAGCTGTTCCCGCAGATTGCGAGGCGGTATTTCGGCCCGCTGGCCGGCCGCGTGCCGATGAACCCCGATACGCAGAAGCTGATACTGCCGCTCGACGGCCACGGCGGTTCCTCAGCGCCGGCGCCGCTCGGTGCGATGTACGTGCTCGCGCCGCCGCGCGGCGTTGCCCGGAGCGACGGCGTCCGCATCGATCCGCTCGCGCCGCGCGATGCGCTCATGGAAGTCGTCAAGGGCACGTTCAACTGGCGCCTCGTCAACGCCGATCGGCTCGCGCGGCAGTTCGAGATGGCGGCGCGCGTGAGCGCGCTCGTGCCGATCAGGCGCCTCGCGTATCCAAGAGCGCTCGGTCGCCTGTCGGACGTGCGCGACGCGATTCTTGCCGACGTCGTGCAGCAGGCGGCGGCCGTGGAGTGGGCGCCCTGTTGATGCGACGACTTTTGCGGCAGCGCCGCACATGAGCGGGATCGTCGCGATCGTCAACGTCGACGGCGCGCCGGTCGATCGCGCGTTGCTCGCGCGCCTGACCGACGCGCTCTCGTTCCGCGGACCCGACCGGCTCACAGCTCGAGCGATTGCGAACGCGGGCCTCGGCCACACGCTGCTGCGGCTGGGCGACGAGCCGCGCGGCGATCAACCCTTCACCCTCGACGGCAGAACGTGGGTCGTCGCCGACGCGCGGATCGACGCGCGGGCGGATTTCGTCGCATCGCTGCGTGCGGAAATACCGTGTGCGGTCGACGCGCCCGACGTCGAGCTGATCGCGCGCGCGTACGGCCGGTGGGGCGATGACTGCGCCGCGCATCTCCTCGGCGACTTCGCGTTCGTCGTCTGGGACGCGCCGCGAGGCCGTCTGTTCTGCGCGCGCGATCAGCTCGGCGTGAAGCCGCTCTTCTACGCGCGGCTCGGCGGCACGATCGTCGTCAGCAACACGCTCGACTGCGTCCGGCGGCACCCGCTGATCTCGAACGATCTGCACGAGCCGGCGATCGCCGACTTCCTGCTCTTCGGCGCGAACCAGGATGCCGCGTCGACGATATTCCGCGACATCCATCGCGTGCCCGCCGCGCACTCGGTCACCTTTTCGACGGAAACGATGCGGCAGCGGCGCTTCTGGACGCTGCCCGTGGACGAACCGGTGCACTACGCCCGCGCCGCGGACTACACCGACCGCTTCGCCGAGCTGCTGCGAAGCGCCCTGCGCGACCGCACGCGGACCCGGCGCGCTGCCGTCTTCATGAGCGGCGGCATCGACTCGACGACGCTTGCGGCGACGACGCTGGGAGTCCTGCGCGAGCGGCCGGAGGCTTTCTCCCTGCAGGCGCTGACGTGCGTGTACGACCGGCTGATTCCCGATGCCGAGCGGCACTACGCCGGCCTTGCCGCCGAGCACCTGCAGATTCCGATCACCTACGACGTGCGCGACGACGAGCCGTCAATCGCGACATGGGATCGCGTGGCGGTCGAGACGCCGGAACCGATCGACAACCCGGCGGCGTTCGCCGCCGCCGTCGCGTTCGCGAAGCGCGTCTCAGCCGACGCGCGCGTGCTCTTCTACGGCGAAGGGCCGGACAACGCGCTGACGTACGAATGGCGGCCGTATCTGTCGCATCTCGCGGCGCGCGGCGATGTCGGAAGGATCGGGCTCGCGCTGACGCGCGATCTCGTGACGCACCGCCGCGTGCCGCTGTGGTCGTCGCTTCGGCAGCTGGCGGGGGCCGGACGGGACGCGCGGCGGTGGCGCGAAGAGTTTCCGGCGTGGCTCGACCAGGATTTCGCGGCGCGATGCGGCTGCCGCGCGAGGTGGGACGCGTATCGCCGTCCGCAGCCGTCGCCGCATCCGGTGAAGCCGCACGCCTACAGGCGATTCGATCAGGTGCTGTGGCAGCCGCTCTTCGACTACTGCGACGTCACGAGCGCGATGAGCGGCACGGAGATCCGCCATCCGTTTCTGGATCTGCGGCTGCTCCGCTTCATGCTGGCGCTGCCGGCGATGCCCTGGTGCCGCGACAAGCTGATCGTCAGGCGATCGATGCGCGGCGCGCTGCCGCCGGCGGTGCTTCGCCGGAAGAAGACGGTGGTCGGCGTCAGCGCCGATCTCGCGCGGGTGAAGGCCTCCGGATTTCCCCGGCTCACGCCGTCGCCGGCGCTGCTACGCTACGTGAACGCGCGGCGGATGCCGACGCTGCCGCGGACCGAAGTCGAGCTGCGCGCGGCGCTGCGCCCGCTCGGCCTCGAGTACTGGCTGCGCCAGCGTGAACAGATGCGTCCCCAACAGGAGAGTGCCGATGAAACCGCAACCCTCGTCGAGCGCTGACGAGACGTCGAACGACACGCCGGCCCGCAAGCCGTACACGAAGCCGCGCCTGCAGGTGTACGGCGACCTGGCGCAGATGACGAAAGGTCAGACCGGGAGCAAGACCAACGACGGCTCCGGGCACCCGAACCGACACTTCACCTCGTAGAAGGGGACCGGAGTCGTGACCACGGTGGATCGCCGGGCGGCGTCGGATACGGCGTGGCTCTCGACGTTGCTGGCGCCGGTGACGGTCGACGAATTTCTGTCGCGCCACTGGCTGAAGGAGCACCTGTTCTGCCGCGGCGCCGCCGGCCGGTTTGCGGATCTGATCTCGTGGGCCGACATCAACACGATCCTCGCGCACCACTGGCGCGAGACGTTCCGCTTCAGGCTCGCGCGGCAGGGGCGCGATCTCGATCCCGCGTCGTACGCGGATCTCGACGGTTTCACGCCGCGCATCCGCGCACGCGATCTCGCCGAGCACCTTCGGCGCGGCGCGACGCTGTCGTTCGACGCGATCGATGAAGTGCACGAGCCGTTGACCGCGCTCGCCAGGGCCTTCGAGGCGTTCTTCCGCGGCGGCACCAAGATCAACATCTACGCCGGCTGGCGACCGGTGCACGGCCTCGATCTGCACCGCGACAACCAGGAGATTTTCATCCTGCACCTGGACGGCCGGAAGCGCTGGCTCCTCTACGGCCGCTCGATCGAGCACGTCGACGCCCGCGCGTTGGCCGACACGTCGATCCCGCCGGCCGGCGCGGTGCTCGACGAGATCCTCCGGCCCGGCGATCTCCTGTACATCCCGAGAGGCTGCTACCACCTCGCGGTGCCGATCGAGGAGCCGGCGCTCCATCTGACGCTCGGCGTGAAGAACCCGCGCGGAATGGATCTCGCGACCTGGATCGTGCAGCGGATCCGCTCGCACGAGATCGCCGGCCAGGACGCGCCGCTCGTCGGCGGCGCGGACGAGCGCCGGCGGTACAGCGACGCGCTGCGCCGCGCGATCGTCGCGGCGTGCGACGGCGATCTCGTCGAACAGTACGTCGCTGAAACCGGATCGAACGTGAAGCCGCGGCCCACGTTCTCGCTGCCGTGGAGCGCGACCGTCGACGGGCTGCCTCCAGGGCGGAGTTTTTCGATCGCCCTGAAGGAACGCGCGCACGTCGTACCCGCCGGCGCGTCCGAGGCATCGGTCGACGTGGCGTGCGGCGGCCGGACGTTCAGGTTTCCAGGACGCATGCGCTGGCTCGTCGCGCAGCTGGATCCCGGCGGGCCGACGCCGATCGGACATCTGATTGATGCAGCATCAGGACACATGGACGAGGAGACCATTCGCACGCTGGTCTCCATGCTGCTGGCGCACGATCTCCTCGTCGTCGGCCCCATATGAGCGCCGCGGCGATCGTCGCGCGCGCGATCGCCGCACCGGACGATCCGTTTCCGGCGCTGCCACGCGCGGACGTACGGGAGCTCGTCGCCGCTGCGTCCGAGCATCGCGTGCTCGTCCTTCTCGGCTCGCGGCTGCGCGCCGCGGGAACGATCGGCGGCTGGCCGCCGCCGTTCGTCGACGCATTTCTCGAGGCCGAGCGCGCCGCCATCGCCGTCGATTGCGTGCGGCAGATCGAGACGGCTTCGGTCGTCGCGGCGCTCGGGGACCGCGGCGTGCGCACGCTGACGTTCAAGGGCGCCGCGCTCGCGCGTCGATGGTATCCAGCCCCGCACATGCGGCCGCACACCGACACCGACCTGCTGGTCTCCGCGGCCGATCTGGCGCCGGTCGAGGAGGTCTTCGCGCGGCTCGGATTCGAGCGGCAGCAGGAGACCTCGGGCCGCCTCGTCTCGCACCAGCGGCATTACGGCAAACGCGATCGCCACGGCGTCTTTCACGCGTTCGACGTGCACGTGAAGATCTCGAATCGCCACGCGCTCGCCGATCGCGTCACGTTCGCCGAGCTGTGGGACCGGCGCGTGGAGCTGCCGCCGCTCGGCCCGGCGGCGGCGACCGTCGACGCGCCCGACGCGCTCGTGCTCGCGCTCGTGCACCGCGCGGGCCACCACCCGGGCTCGCGCGATCTGCTGTGGGTCTACGATCTGCACCTGCTCGCCGCCGCGCTGACGGCCGCCGAGGAGACCGCGTTCGAGGATCTGGTGCGCGCGCGCGGGCTGCGCCTGCTGGCGCGCGACGGGCTGCAGCTCGCGCACCACGGCTTCGGCGGCGCCGCTGCCGATCGCCTCGCGCAGCGTCTGGCACAACGGCGCGGCGAACGCGATGAAGTGCCGGTGATTGCCGCGCGGTCGAGCGAGACCGATCTGCTCCGCCTCGATCTCCGGGCGCTCGCGAGCTGGCGTGACCGCGGCCGGCTCGTGCGCGAGCACCTCTTCCCTTCGCCCCACTACATGCGCGGAAAGTACGGCGTCGAGTCGGCGCTCCTCCTCCCTGCGCTCTACGCCTGGCGCTTCGTCTCTGGCGCGCCGCGGTGGCTCCGCCGGAGGAGCTGACCGACACCTCGGCCGCCGCTCCACGCTGGCCGTCGCGTTGCTTCACGTCTCTCGAAGGAGGAACACCATGCCGAGGGGCGACAAGAGCAAGTACACCGACAAGGAGAAACGCCAGGCCGAGCACATCGAGGAGGGCTACGAAGAGCGCGGCGTTCCCGAGAAGGAAGCCGAGCGGCGCGCGTGGGCAACCGTGAACAAGGTGCACGGCGGCGGCGAGAAACCCGGCGGAGGCGGCTTCGGCAAGCCGGAAAACCACGAGCCGATGCGCAAGGGCGGACGCACCAGTCACAGCCGTTCCCGCGGCTGAGGCTGCAGAACGGACGGGCTCGAGCCGATACGGCTCGCATGTTCTGGTGGTTCAAGCGCGGATCGGATTACGTGCGCTACGAATCGCGGCAGCTGACCGAACACGCGTTCGAGCTGCGCGTGATCGACGCGGGCGGGTCGGAGCGCGTCGAGCGCTTCGAGACCGAGCGCGAGCTCACCGATCGCCAGCGCGAGCTCGAGCGCGGGCTGCTCGACGAAGGATTTACCGGCCCGCACGGGTGGAACCTGTGAAGCGCCTCTTTGCGTTCTTCGCCATCTTTGCGGTCCTTGCGTGTACGGCATCCGCACAGATCACGGCGCAGCCGCCGAAGGGTCCATTGACGCCGCCGTGGGACAAGGGCATCCAGCCGATCAGCCGCGACAGCTACTACAACGCCATCGCGTGCGGCAAACAGGGCGGCGCGAACCCGCCGTGCGTTTTCTACGACGCCGGCCTCTGCAAGAACGCCGACTTCACGCTCGCGCTGTTCACGCCGTACAAGCAGGTGGCGTACGAGGTGTGGCAGGCCGTGCGGAACAAGCAGGAGCCGCCGACGCCGAGCTACGCCGACGCGCAGCGGACGCGGATCACCGTCGGCGTGACGCCGGCAGCCGGGTCGAAGAACGCGATCGCCGGCGTCACGATCGAGCGCGGCGGGCGGGTCGTGAAGCCGATCACGCAATCGCTCGAGAGCGGAGGCGGTGGAAAATTCATCTTCGACTTCACCGCCTTCGCGCCCACCGAAGACGCGACGCTCGAGCTCGCCGGACGCGCCAAGACCGTCACGTGCGGGATCGACAAGTCCGTGCTCGCGCTCCTCCGCTAATCGACGCAGGTATTCCTACGTTCCGTTGTAGCGCACCGTGACGACGGTCACGTCGTCGCTCTGCGTGGCGCCGGCGCAGAAGGCCTGCACGTCCGCCAGCAGCGCGTCGAGCACCCGCTGCGGCGGCTCGCCGCGGTGCGCGTCGGCGCACGCGAGCAGGCGCTCGTCGGTGAACTCCTCGCCGTTCGGGTCCATCGCTTCGGTGACGCCGTCGCTGAACGCAACGATCAGGTCGCCCTTCTCGAGCGTCACTGTCTCTTCCTCGAACGACGCGCGCTCGAACAGCCCGAGCACGACGCCGCCGCGATCGAGACGCCGGATCCCCGAGGCGGACACGAGGAGCGGCGCATTGTGCCCGGCGTTGCAGTAGGTGAACGAGCCGTCGGCCGCCAGAATGCCGTAGAAGGTCGTGAGAAAGCGCGATTCGATCGCGCGGCGGAAGAGCCCGTGGTTCAGCCGCGTGATGAGCGGCGCCGGCCGCGCCTGATACGTCGCTTCGGCGCTGAACATGCCGAGCACTGCCGCCGCGAGCAGCGCCGCCGGCGATCCCTTCCCCGCCACGTCGCCGACGATGAAGCCGAAGCGATCGTCCTGCAGATCGACGTAGTCGAAGAAATCGCCGCCGACCGCGCGGCACGCGATCGACGCCGCCGCCGTCGAGAAGAACGCGCCTTCGCGGTGCGCGACCGGCAGCAGCGCCTGCTGAATCGCCGCCGCGACCTTCAGCTCCTGCTCGAACTTCGCCTTGTCGAGCGCCTCGCGGTACAGCCGCGCGTTCTCGATCGCGATCGCCGCTTCCGCCGACAGCGTTTCCAGCGCCGCCTGCGACGACGCCGATCGCAGCACGCCGCGCTCGCGGCTGTCGAGATAGAGGACGCCGATCGCCTCGTCGGCCGTCTTCTGGTCCGCGCGCTCCACGTAGCGCACCAGCCGCAGCGGCGTGCAGAGCACCTGGCGGATGCCGAGCGCGACGGTCGCCGTATGGTTCTGCGCGGCGTCGGCGTCGAGCAGATCCTCGACGATCGTCATCCGTCCGGTGGCGTACACCTGCTCGGGAATCTTGCGGCTCGTCTCGAACGTACGGCCCGGCAGCGTGATCTTCCCGCGCGCGCGCGCCAGCTTGAACTCGAGCGTCTTGTCGCGCCCCGCGAGCATGATGAAGCCGCGCTCGGCGCCGGTGACGTCGATCGCGGAGTCGAGCACCATCGCCAGCACTTCGTCGAGGACGCGGCCCGAGCCGAGCGCGCGCAGCGCCTCGAGCAGCGCCGCCATCTGCCGCAGCTCGGTCGCCGCAGACACGGCGCTCTTCTCCACCGACGGCGCCTCGTCGTCGACGTAGAAGACGATGTCGATGTCCGGCGACTGGCCGAGGCGCACCTTGTCGCCGTGCGCGAGCGTCCGCTCGGTGATCTGCTGCCCGTTGACGAACGTCCCGAAGCGTGACTGCTTGTCGCGGATGACGCACGTCGAGTTCTCGACCGCGATCTCCGCGTGCACGCGCGAGATGGCGGGGCCCGCGAGCCGCAGGTCCGTCTCGCTGCGGCGGCCGATCGTGAACAGCGGCTTGTCGATGTTCACGATGCGCCGCCCGAGCGTGTCGACGACGACGAGCCGCGGCACGCGCGTTCCTTCGGCCATGGGGGACGGATTATACTTTGCGGCCTTTGCCTCCTGTAGCGGCCTTTGCATGCCTCGCTTCAAGCTGACGGTCGAGTACGCGGGGACGCGCTACAGCGGCTGGCAGATCCAGAAGAACGCCCGAACGGTGCAGGGCGAGATCGATCGCGCCGTGAAGTCGGTGACCGGCCGCAGGGACTTCGAGCTGTACGGATCGGGACGCACCGACGCAGGCGTGCACGCGATCGCCCAGGTGGCGCACCTGGACGTCTCGACGCCGCTCGCGCCCGAGACGCTGCGGCGGCGGATCAACGACGAGCTGCCGGCGGACATCAACATCCTCGCGGCGGCGCAGGTGCCGCATCGCTTCCACGCGCGGCACGACGCGATCGCGCGGCGCTACCTCTATCAGATCGCCCGGCGCCGCACGGCGTTCGCGAAAGCCTACGTCTGGTGGGTCAAGGAGCCGCTGGAGATCGCGCGCATGCGCGCCGCTGCACGCGCGTTCGTCGGCCTGCGCGACTTCCGGGCGTTCGCGGCCGCCGATGCGCGGGACGAGGCGGACGAGGCGCCGTCGACGCGCGTGCTCGTGGACCGCGTGGAGCTCGTCGAGGACGGCGATCTGATTCTCGTGGCCGTCCACGGATCGCACTTTCTCTGGAAGATGGTCCGCCGCATCGTCGGCGTGCTCGTCGAGATCGGCCGCGGCGGGCTGCCGGCCGAGGCGGCCGCCGGCCTCCTCGACGGAGAATCCGACGCGCCCGCGCGCCTCACCGCGCCGCCGTCGGGGCTGTTTCTGGAGAAGGTCTTCTACAAGGGCGACGCGCTCGACGTCCCTGTTCGCGCGGCTACGCCGCTGCGGTGACCGCGCGCCCTACAGCTTCGGCGCCTCGGCGACGATAGCCGATACGATGCTCGCAGTCCCTCAAGCCCAGCCGGCGCGCCGGACGCTCCGGCTCGAGCCGCCGCGCTCCTGGCAGATGCTCAATCTGGCGGAGCTGCGCGACTACCGCGAGCTGCTCTTCTTCTTCGTCTGGCGCGACGTCAAGGTCCGCTACAAGCAGACCGTGCTCGGCGCGATGTGGGCGATCATCCAGCCGCTCGCGACGACGTTCTTCTTCGCGCTGGTGTTCGGGCGCTTCGGCGGGATGTCGAAGCAGGTGAACGGCTCGTACGCGCTCCACGTCTTCGCCGGCATGATGCCGTGGACCTTCTTCGCCAACGCGGTGACGCTCGCCGGCAACAGCCTCGTCGGCAGCAGCCATCTGATCACGAAGGTCTACTTTCCGCGCATCCTCGTTCCGCTCTCCGCGATTGCCTCGGGCCTCGTCGACTTCGCGGTGTCGTTCGCGGTGCTGGCGGTGCTGATGGCGAGCTATCACGTGGCGCCGACGTGGCGGCTGGCGGCGGCGCCGCTCTTCGTCGCCGGCACGGTGGCGGCGGCGGCCGGCGCCGGCATTCTGTTCGCCGCGCTGATCGTCACCTACCGCGACGTCCGCTACGTCCTCGCCTTCGTCGTCCAGCTGTGGCTGTTCGCGACGCCGGTGCTCTACACGCTCGACATCATCCCGCCGCAGTACCGTCTGTGGTACGCGCTCAATCCCGCGACCGGCATGATCAGCGGATTCCGCGCGAGCGTGCTCGGGACGCCGTTTCCAATGGACGTCGTCCTCGTCTCGTCGATCGCGACTGTGGTGCTGGCCGTCGCCGGCGTCCGGTATTTCGTGCAGGTGGAACGGCGGTTCGCGGATGTCATCTGACGCGATCGCGATCGAGCGGCTCGGCAAGCGCTACACGATCGGCGCCGCGCAGATGGGCGCGGCGACGCTCGGCGAATCGCTCGCGTCGTGGGTGAAGGCGCCGTGGCGCCGCTTCGTGCACCTGTCGGGCCGCAACGAGGAGACGCAGTTCTGGGCGCTCACCGACGTCAGCTTCCGCGTCGAGGTCGGCGAGGTGATCGGCATCGTCGGGCCGAACGGCGCGGGCAAGAGCACGCTCCTGAAGATTCTGTCGCGCATCACGCCGCCGACGACGGGCTACGCCGATCTCACCGGCCGCGTCTCGAGCCTGCTCGAGGTCGGCACCGGCTTTCACCCCGAGCTCACCGGCCGCGAGAACATTTTCCTGAACGGCGCGATTCTCGGGATGTACCGCGCCGAGATCCGCCGCAAGTTCGACGCGATCGTCGCGTTTGCCGAGCTCGAGCGCTTCATCGACACGCCCGTCAAGCACTACTCGAGCGGCATGTTCGTGCGGCTCGCCTTCTCCGTCGCCGCGCACCTCGATCCCGAGATCCTGATCGTGGACGAAGTGCTCTCGGTGGGCGATCTGCATTTCCGCAACCGCTGCCTCGGGCGGATGCAGGACCTGCGCGGCGAAGGGCGCACGGTGCTCTTCGTCAGCCACGATCTGACCGCCGTGCGCCAGTTGTGCACGCGCGCCGTGATGCTCGAGGGCGGCCGTCTCGTCGACGATGGGACGCCGGCGGACGTGACGCGGCGGTACGAGCGGCAGCACCACAGCGCCGCCGGCAGCACCACCGGCGCCGCGGACCGCGCGCAGCCGCCGCGCGGGTATCACCTCCGCCGCGTCGAGCTGCGCAACGGCACGGGCGAGGTCACGAGCCGCTTCGACGCCGGCGACGTGATGGAAATCCACCTCTGGTCGAGCGGCCGCGCGCCCGAGAACTCCTACACCGCGGAGTTCAAGCTGTTGAACGACGACGATCAGGTGATCAGCTACGGCGCGGCCAACCCGGTGCGCGACAGGTACTACCGTGCCGAAGACCAGCATTTCGTCTGCCGGCTGGGGCCGCTGCCGCTCACCGAAGGCGCGTACTCGCTCAGCTTCAGCGTCGGCGTCTGGAACGTCGAGCGCTGGGACGCGTGGAGCAAGGCCATCGGCTTCACGATCGAGCGCTGCGATCTGTTCCACACCGGCCACGGCATCGCCAACATCAACGACGGCGACTTCGTCATCAACCAGGAATGGCTGAACGGCAGTTGAGCGCGCCGCTCGTGTCGGTCAACATCCCGTGCTACCGGCAGCTCGATCGCCTGCAGCGGTGCATGAAGAACGTCCTCGCGCAGACGCTGCAGGACTTCGAGGTGACGCTGCTGGACGACGGCGCGTCGGACGAGTACCGCGACTACGCGGCGTCGCTCGCCGACGCGCGCGTCCGCTACCATCGCAACGAGGTCCGTCTGGGCGCGATGCGCAACATGTTCGCGGCCATCGCCGCCGGCCGCGGGCGCTACACGATCGCGTTCCACGAGGACGATCTCCTCGGCGCGCACTACCTCGAGACGGCGTGCCGCCTGCTCGACGGCGATCCATCGTGCGGCTTCGTGGCCGCCGAGATGACCGCGTTCGACGAGGAGCCGCCAGCGGATGCGCTGCGGCAGCCGATCGATGGATCGGCGATCGAACGCTGCGCGGACGGCGCCGCCTTCGTGCGCGCGCTCCTGCGCGGCGTGAACCCGATGTTCGGATCGGTGGTGTACCGGCGAGCCGCCGTCGAGGCCGTCGCGCCGGAACACGACTCGTACGCGACGCTCGTCGATCGCCCGTTCCTCCTCGCGATCCTCGAACGGTGGACCGCTCGGGTCGTCCGCGGGCCGGCGGTCTGGTATCGCGCGCACGGCGACGGCGACACGCGCAACCTCGCGATGACGCCGGACCACATCCTGCGCCTGCTCGCGCGGTACCGCGCGGCGCTGCCGCCGTCGCTCGGCGACGAGGACCGGCGGCTCTTCTACGACTTCAGCGGCTACTGGCTGTTCACGCTGTACCGCATGACGGCGCCCTCCGAGCGATCGTCGCTGCGCGACTTCGTCGTGCGCGCCTGGCGCGAGGGTCTGTACGATCCGCGCTGGTCGCGCGGCTACGGACGGAAGCGGCTCGTCGGGCTCATGCTCACGGGACGCTGACGCGATGAAGATCATCGGGCTACTGCCGGTGAAGAACGAAGCGTGGGTGCTGCCGCACGCGCTCGCGTCGCTCACGGCGTTCTGCGACGTCGTGATCGTCGCCGATCAGAATTCCGACGACGGCTCGCGCGAGATCTGCAGAACGTTCCCGAAGGTCGTCCTGATCGAATCGGCGGAGAGCCGCACCTGCACGCGCGCGCGATGGCAGCTCCTCGACGCGGCGCGAAGCTACGACGGGTGCAATCTCCTCTGGTCGACCGACGCCGACGAGCTCGTGTCGCCGGCCGAGGCGAAGGCGTTCGTCGACGAGCGCCGCGCGGAACTGACGCCCGGCACCCTTATCGAGTGCCGCTACATCCACTTGTGGGGCGGCTTCGATCGCTACCGCGTCTTCAACGTCAACTACGCGCCGAAATGGAAGGAGCTCGCGTTCGTCGACGATCGACGCATGGACTGGCACCGCGCGAACCTCCTGTCGCTGCACGAGCCGCGCGTGCCAATCGACGGCGCGGCGGCGACGATCCAGGCCGACGTGGCCGTGCTGCACCTGCAGTGGCTGCTGCCCAACCGGACGCAGAGCCGCCAGGCGTGGTACCGGTGCCGGGAATGGCTCGACGGCCGCGACGCCGCCGGCATCAACGAGCGCTATCAGGGCACGCTGCCGGCGCCCGGCGCGCGCACCGCGCCGGTGCCGCCCGAGTGGGTGCGCGATCTCACGTTCCCTGATCTCTCCGTCGATCGCGAGGAGTCGTGGACCGATCGCGATGTGCTCCGCTGGTTCGCGGAGCACACGCCGCAGCACTTCGAGCCGCTCGAGATCTGGCACATCGCGCGGCTGCGCGACGAGTTCGTGCGCGCGGCGGGACGACGCCCGCGGCCCGACCGCTCCTATCGCCCCGCGTGGCCCGCGCGCGCGGAGAGCGTCGTGCGCCGCATCGCCGCAGGCGCGCGCCGCCGCCTGCGCCTCTGAGCGATGCGCCGGCCGTTCCTCACGGTGCTGACGTCGCCGATTCCGAGCGCGCCGCGGCGGCTGTACCGGGCCGCGCGGCGCGCGGTTCGACCGCTCGTCAAGCCGGGCGCGCCTCCGCCGCCGCAGCCGTCGCGGTATCCGGGCCACCACGCGCTCGTCCGCAGCGTTGTCGAAGGGTTGACCGAGATCGGCGCCGATTTCAACTTCAACCCGCGGCGCGCGAGCGATGTCGGCCGCGCTGTCTACGCGCCGGAGAACGCGTCGCTGCGGCAGGCGGCCGATCTGAAGCGGCGCGGGCGGATCGACTACCTCGTCGCCGGCCCGGTGAACGCGCTCTACCCCGATGAAAACGACGGCGTGCTGCGCATGGCCGAGATCGATCGGCTGATCGTCGCGAGCGAATGGGTGAAGACGTTCTACCGCGGCGAGCCGGCGCTCCTCGCGAAGGCGCGCGCCTGCCCGTGCGGCGTCGACGCGCGCTTCTGGTCGCCGACGCCCGGCCGCGAGAGGGCGCGCACGGCCGTCGTCTACTGGAAGAACGGCGACGAAGCGTTCTGCCAGGGCGTCGAGCGGATCGTCCGCGCGGCGGGCCTCGAGCCCGAGCGCGTCCGCTCGGGCCCCGGCGAGCACGAGCACTTCACGCGCGAGGCATTGCGCGACCTGTTCGATCGCGCGGCGATCGGCATCTTCCTGAGCGCGTTCGAGACGCAGGGGATCGCGCTCGCCGAAGCGTGGTCGATGGACGTGCCGACGCTCGCGTGGGATCCGCGCGCGGAGGCGGCGTGGGCGGGGCGGACCTTCGTCGCCGAATCGTCGGCGCCGTACCTCACGCCTGCGACCGGACGCCCGTGGAGATCGCTCGACGAGCTCGAATCGCAGCTGCGCGGCGCGCTCGCCGATCGCGCCGCCTTCGCGCCCCGCCAGTGGGTGCTCGCGCACATGACCGACGCGATCTGCTCGGCGGCGCTCTACGCCATCGTTCGCGACGGCGTTGCGTGACGGAAAAGCAACCGCAGAGCACGCGGAGCGCGCAGAGACGTTTTTCTCGGCCTCACGCTGCAATCACGTCTTCGCTGTCACGGTGAATCACGACTCTTGCGTCACGCCGCGTGGCGAACAGAAAGCAACCACAGAGCACACAGAGCACCCTGAGCTCGATGGCCATCTGATGTACCCGTCGGTCCCGATCGATTCAGCGCCGCAGCGGAGTCGCGGATGAGTGTGACAGCAGAAGAAATGCTCTGCGTAACTCTGCGATCTCCGCGGTTGCTTTTCTCGCGGATGCCGCGTGACAGCGAGGACACGAATGCAGCGTGACAGCGGAAGATCGATGTTCTGTGTGCGCTGTGGTCTCTGTGGTTGCTTCCCGCTCTCACGGCAGGACGGGCGCGCCCGAGGGCAGGCTGACGCCGAGCGCGAGCCGCACGACGAGCGCGTAGCTGTTCGTGCCCGCTTCGATCCGATTCACGCGCAGGTACGCGTCGTACGCGCGCCAGCCGGCGGCGGCGACGCGCGGGCTCACGTGCCGCACGAACCGATCCCGGATCGCGCGAAGATCCGCGCGCGGGCCGTCCGCCAGGCGCGCCGCGATCGCCGCCGCGTCGCGCCCTCCGATCGCCTGCGCGAGCTGACCGTACAGAAACAGCCAGCCGCTGTACTGCGCGGCGATCGACCCGCGCATGCACGCCAGGAACCCGACGAAGTTCGCGTCGCCTTCATCGGCGAAGCCCGCAAGGTGGCTCCACTCGTGCGCCACGACGAACGGGCGCTCGAACGGGAGAACGCCGGAGGCGACGAACGTCTCGAGGAAGAACGGATCGGTCATGCCGTCCACGCCCGCGCGGCGGAAGTACAGATCGAACGCCGTCCGTTTCGGCCGCGCCGGCACGATGACGGCGCCCCGCCGCACGTCGTCGATGGCCCGGTGCAGGCCGGCCGCGAGATCGGCGTCGATCGCGTCGGCCGCCGGCCATCCCGCCGCGTGCGCGCGATCGTGCAGCGCGTTCAGCCGTTCGACGGCCGCCGCGGCCGCGCGCGACGCCGCAGCGCCCGTCACGCGCGACGCGTCGAACGGCAGCGCCGCGGCGAGCGGAATGCGCCGGTAGTTCAAACCCCACGCGAGGAGAAACAGCAGGTACAGCGCGGCGGACCAGCTCGCCGTGCGAACGACGACGCTGAGCGCCGCGCGGCCGCGGCTGGGGGCGATCCGGAAGTCCCGCCACGCGAACGCGGCCCACGCCGCCGCGACGACGAGGATCAGCACGTCGAACAGCGCAACCGGCGTCAGGTTCGACATCGAAGTCAGGAGCGGCTGCACGCGGGTATACAATCCTGCGGCGTACACGCGATCGACGACACCGGCGGGAATCGGCGCGGCGGCGGCGGCGACGGCCCCGCCAACGGCGAGGCCCCGGGCCAGCGAGAGTCGAACAAGTCCAGCAGTTCTCATCAGTTAACGCGAAGATCCCGGCGGAGTGGAACGGTTGCCCGGCGGGAGGCGGCCCCGAGCGGGAGCAACCCGCGAGAATCTGTGCCCCGCATGATACAAAAAGCGGCTATAAAGACCTATCTTGTCCTATACTGTCTTATACGGACGGGCTGTCGATTCACGCGTTTTCGCCCGATATTTGAAATGACGGCAGTATGTCTCGTGTTCTGAACTACGCAGCGCTGATTGTAGTCGGCGCCGGCGCCGCCTTGAGCGCGGCCGCCGGCGTGGAGCAAGTTGCGGCGCCGGCGCCGCAGCCGGCTGCCGTGACGGCAGCGCGCAGCGTCGTGCGTCCGCCGAGCGCGCGAGTCCTCGCGCTCAGCCGGCCGGCCATGCCCACGATCATTCAGGGCAATGCGCTCAACTCGACCAACGGCCAGCTGCCGAACACGATCGTCCGCCTCCGCGACGCGCGTTTCGGCCGCATCGTCGATACCGAGATCACCGATCGGTCCGGCCTCTTCGCGTTTCGCAACGTCGATCCGGGCACGTACATCATCGAGATGATGGGCGACGACTCCACGGTGCTCGCCGCGAGCCAGCTGCTCAACGTGAACGGCGGCGAGGTCGTGTCGGCGATCGTGAAGCTGCCGTTCCGCGTGCCGCCGTTTGCCGGCGCGATGGGCGTCAACAGCACGCCGACCGCTTCACTGCTCGCCGCACAGGCCGCCGCCAACGGCGTGATCGCCGTCGCCACGACCGCGCCGGTGAGTCCGAATCAGTAATGCTCCCGTCGACGCCGCCCGACGCCCCGGCTCAATCGACGACGGCTCCGGCCGGATCGTCGTCGCACGGGGGTTCGTCGCACGGGCACGGCTCGACACACTACACGCCGGAGCAGGACGTCCACCTGCTGGATCGCCTCGCGGTCATCTACCGCTACCGCCGCATCTGCGCGGCGATTTTCGTGCTCGTGTCCGCGGCGCTGATCATCCAGGGCTACAGCACGGTGCAGATGTATCAGGCGCAGGCGCGGCTGCTCATCGAGGACGAGCGCTCCACCGCGGTGCCGGGGCTGCAGAACGACGCGAACCAGTACTACGAGGATCCCGAGCCGTATTACCAGACGCAGTACAAGATCCTGAAGGGCCGCGATCTGACGCGCCGCGTGGTGCGCAAGCTGCGGCTCGACACGGTGCCCGAGTTCAACGGCACGAAGCCGGCGCCGCCGTCGGCGTCCACGCTGCTGCAGGAAGCGAAGAACAAGATCGTCGGCATCGCGACGCCCAACGCGCCGGCCGAGGCGCCGAAGGTGGACGAGACGGCCGACGAATCGGCGCTGGTGAGCGCCTTCATCGGCCGCGTGAGCGTGGAGCCGGTGCGCGGCAGCCACCTCGTGGACGTCTCCTTCGTGTCCGAGGATCCCAAGTTCGCGGCGCAGGCGGTCAACGCGCTGATCGAGGAGTACGTCAACCAGAACCTCGAGCTGAAGCTGCAGTCCACGCAGGGGATGCTCGACTGGCTCGACAAGGAGCTCGACAACCAGCAGAAGCGCGTCGAGGAGAGCGAGAAGGCGCTCGCCGAGTACCGCGAGAAGGAGAACGCGCTCTCGCTCGACGACAAGCAGAACATCGTGCTGTCGCGGCTCAACCAGCTGAACGACGCCGTCACGCGCGCGCGGACCGAGCGCGTGCAGAAGGAGTCGCTCTACAACCAGGTGAAGGCGATCGCGAACGGCACGGCGCCCGACGCGATTCCGGCGATCGCGACCAACCCGGGCGTCGCGGGCGCGAAGGCGAAGCTGAGCGATCTGCAGCGCGAGAAGGCGAAGCTGCTCGAGCGCTATCAGGACAAGCACCCGCAGGTCATCAACGCCGTCGCGGCGCTGCAGGACGCGCAGCGGCAGCTCGATCTCGAGATCGCGCGCGCGGTGCAGTCGGTGAAGAACGAGTACGAGACGGCGGTGCTGCAGGAGCAGACGCTGGCGCGCAACCTCGACGGCGCGAAGTCCGAGGCGCAGGATCTGAACCGCAAGGGCATCGGCTACGGCGTGATGGAGCGCGAGGCGAAGAGCAACCGCGAGGTCTATCAGTCGCTGCTGACGCGCGAGAAGGAGCTGCGCGTCTCGGCGAACAGCCGCACCAACAACGTCCGCCTCGTCGATCGCGCCGAGACGCCGCGCGCGCCGATCACGGCCGGCGGCCGGCGGACGGTGCTGATGTCGCTGACGATCGGGCTCGTGCTCGCCGTCGCCGTCGCGCTCGGCCTCGACTACATGAACGACACGATCAAGACGCCGGAGGACGTGACGCGGCGGCTGAAGCTGCCGTTCCTCGGCCTCGTGCCGGTCGTGCGCGGCGACAAGCACCCGCTGCTCGCCTCGTCGCACGTGCCGCACGATTTCGGCGAGTCGTTCCGGTCGCTGCGCACGTCGCTGCTGTCGAAGTACCAGGGCGACGCCACGAAGATCATCACGGTGACGAGCGCGCAGCCGCTCGAGGGCAAGACGACGACCGCGGCGAACATCGCGATGGCCCTCGCCTACGGCGGCGCGCGCGTGCTGCTGATCGACGCCGACATGCGGCGCCCCGGCCTGCACCGGCCGCTGCGGCTGACCAACGAGCGCGGCCTGTCGCAGGTGCTGACCGGGCAGGCGCGCGTGCGCGACGTCATTCAGCGCACGGTCGATCCGAACCTGCTCGCGATCACCGCCGGCCGGTCGCCGCTGAACCCGTCAGAGCTGCTGTCGTCGGAGCGCATGAAGACGCTCCTGACCAACCTCGCGCACGGACCGTTCAACTGGATCATCATCGACACGCCGCCGGTGCTCGCCGTGACCGACGCGGTGATCCTGGCGCCGATGGTCACCGGCGTCACCTTCGTCGTCGGCGCGGAGATGACGCGGCGCCGGCTGGCCGAGCGCGCGATCGAGACGGTGATGCAGGCCCACCCGCGCTTCGCGGCGGTCGTGCTGAACAAAGTGAACTTCGCAAAGAACAAGTACTACTACTCGCGGTATTACGGCCATCAGTACAAGAACTACTACGCCGAAGCGACCCCCTGATGGCGCCGTCCTCGTCCTTCTCCTCCTGATCGGCTGGGCGCTCGCCGCCTTCGCCGGCGCGTACCGATGGACGACCGTGCCGCTCTGCGCCGGCGTCCTGATCCTCTTCGTGCTCGTGCGTCCGTCGATCGGCCGCGGCCGGTGGCTCGACTGGCTGCTCGCGGCAGCCCTCGCCGCCGCCGCGCTGCAGCTCGTTCCGCTGGCGCCGGCGCTCCGCGACCGCCTCTCGCCGAACGCGTCGGCCGTGGATCGCGCGCTCGCGCTCGCCGCGGCGCCGCCGTCGCGCGGATTCGAGCCGCTCTCACTCGATCCCGAATCGACGGCGTGGGCGCTCGCGCTCGGGGCGATCTACGTGGGCGTGTTCTGGTGCGCGCGCGGGATCTACGCGCGCGGCGGCGTGCGGACGACGATTCGCACGATCGCGCTGACGGGGCTCGCGCTGGCCACGCTCGTCGCGGTGCAGCGCGCGACGTCGCCGAAGCTGCTCTACTGGATCTGGCAGCCGCTCAGCGCCGGGGCCTCGCCGTACGGCCCGTTCGTCAACCGCAACGGCCTGGCCGGGTGGCTCGCGATGGCGGTGCCGCTCGCGATCGGCTACGCGCTGGCGCGCAGCGTGTCGCGTCCGCCGGTCGTCGGCGGCGTCGCCGCGCGGCTGGCGGCGCTGGACGCGACGCAGCTGCTGGTCGGCGGCTCGGCGTGCCTGATGATGGGCGGGCTGCTCGGAACGCTGTCGCGCGGCGGGATCTTCGGCGGCGCGGCGGGGCTGGTGGTATTCGTCGTTCTCGCGCAGTCGCGGCGGACCGGAGGGCGGGCAACGGCAGGCGTGGCGGCGGCGGTCGCGGCGGTCGTCGCCATCGGCGCGATGTACGCCAACCTGGGCGCGCTCGCGATGCGGATGCAGGAGACGACCGAGCTCGGCGAGTGGGGGCGCCGCGTCATCTGGCGCGACACGGCCGCGATGATTCGCGACTTCCCGCTAACGGGCGTCGGCGCGGGCGCCTTCGAGCGCGGGATGCTCGTCTACCAGAGCGGATCGCGGCAGTTCTTCTTCAACCACGCCCACAACGAGTATCTGCAGATCGCCGCCGAGGGCGGCGTGCTCGTCGGCATCCCCGCGGCGCTCGCGGCGATCGCCGGCGTCGCGGCGATCGTGCGCCGCCTGCGCGCGGATTACTCGGCGATGTTCTGGATCCGCGCCGGCGCCGCCGCCGGCATCGTCGCCGTCGCCGTGCAGAGCCTCTTCGACACGGGGCTGCGCACGCCGGCCAACGGCGTGCTCTTCGCCGTCGTCGCGGCGATCGCGCTCCACGAGCGCGAGCCGCGTCACGAAAAACAACCGCAGAGCACGCGGAGCCCGCGGAGGTGAGGCGTACGACCGACGGCTGGCGCGGCCAGCCGTCTCGCTGACGAAAAAAGCCGCCGCAGCACAAACCATCGTCGATCAGGGTTTGTGATTGCGCCGGCTTTTTCCGTCAACGAGGCCCGCTACGCGGGCCGGTCGCACGTCGTCTTCTCCGTCTTCGTGTTCTTCCTTCTTATCCTTCGCATCTTCGCGTCTTCGTGTCTTCGTGTCTTCGTGCTTCCGTCACAGCGTGACAGCGTGACGGAACGAATCCCAAATCCCGAATCCCCGACAGGCGCGCTCGACGAAGCGCGCGCGCTACGCAACGAACGCGCGGAAGAGAATGCGCCGTGCGGGCGGGTGCTTGAAGAGCGCCCGGATGAAGGGGCGGTGCTCGTTGAACCGCGCGGTCGCGCGGACGATGGGCATGATGCCGTCGGTGTGCGCGAGCTGGAAGAAGCTGTCGATCGCCTCGTCGCTCAGCTTCGCGGCGACGTCGCGGAGCGCGTGCTGCGCCTCGAGCTCGTCGCCGAGCTCGGCGCGCCAGGCGCGCTCGTAGCGCGAGAGCGTCTCGGCGTCGAGGCGATCGCGCGCGAGCGCGTCGGCCGCCACCTCCGCCGCCAGCGACGCGCTCAGGATGCTGTAGTGGATGCCGCCCCCGGTCGTCGGCTTCACGAGGCCCGCCGCGTCGCCGATGGCGAGCAGCCGATCGCCGTAGGTGCGCTCGATCGCGCCGAGCGGCAGGATTTTCTGGCGGGGCGGGACGGCGGCGCCGCCCACGCCCCAGCGGACGCGCACGCGCGCGAGCATCCGCATGTAGCAGCCGACGCTGTCGCGCGACGCCATCGCGCCTACGCGCACGTAGCCGCCGTCGGGGCGCACGACCGGCACGGCCCACGCGAACCCGCCGGGCGCGACGTCCTGCCCGAAGTGCAGCTCGACGTCGCCGAGGCGCGCCGCCGGCAGCTCGCGCTGCGCGGTGTGCAGGTGCGTGCGCGGCAGCCCCAGGTCGAGCCGCCGCTGGAACGCGTATGTGGCGCCGCACGCGAGCACCGCGAGCCGCGCCTGGATCGCTTCGCCGCCGACGATCGCGTGCACGCCGGAGGCGGCGCACTCGAGGGCGACGACGCGCGCGCCCGTGCGCACGTCGGCGCCGGCGGCGACCGCCCGCGCCGCCAGCGCGCGATCGAACGTGGGCCGATCGATCACCGTCGCCAGCGGCGACGGCGTCGTGTAGTCCACCGGAATGCCGCCCGGCGACACGAAGCGCACCGCCTTCAGATGATTGAGCGTCGCCTCGGCCGGGAGATCGAATCGGTGGAAGCTGTCGGTCGAGAGGACGCCGGTGCAGTGCACCGGGTCGCCGACGCGATCGTGCTCCTCGCACGCGAGCGTCCGCAGCCCCCGCTCCGCGAGACGCGCAGCCATGAACAGTCCACCTGGGCCGGCGCCCACGATGAGGACGTCTAGCGACGCTGGCATGCTGGTGCGTGCATTATAAGCGGACTGTAAGCTTCAAATGCGGCCGCGCCGCTCCCAGTCGCCGCGCGCCGTGATCCAGAACGACACGAGGATCAGCCGCAGGTCGAACCAGAAGCCCGCGCGTTTGAGATACAGACGATCGAGGCGGAACTTGCGCGCGCGATCGATGTCGCGCGCGGCATAGACCTGCGTGATGCCGGTGAGGCCGGGGCGCACGCTGTGGCGCACGGCGTAGCCCGGAATCTCGTCGAGCCGCACGAAGCGTCCGTCGCCGCGCGCTTCGACTTCGCCGGGCCGCAGCGGCCGCGGGCCGACGAAGCTCATGTCGCCGACGACGATGTTCCACAGCTGCGGCAGTTCGTCCATCGCGGTCGCGCGCAGCAGGCGGCCCACGCGCGTGACGCGCGGATCGCGCTCCGCCGCCTGCACCGGCCCGCTGCGCGCTTCGGCGTCGGGCACCATCGAGCGGAACTTCAGCGCGTCGAACACGCGGCCGCCGAGGCCGACGCGCGGCTGCCGGTAGAGGATCGGCCCGCCATCGTCGATCTTGATCGCCGAGGCGATCGCGATCCACACCGGCGCGGAGACGACGAGGCCGACGGCGGCGAGCGCGCAGTCGAACGCGCGCTTGATCACGCGGCCGCCCCTTCCTGCGAGACGACGCGCGCGAACAGATCGTGATACGCGCGGACGGCGGCGCGCCGATCGAACTGCCAGGCGGCGCGCCTCGCGCGCTCGCCCATCGTGCGCGTCGCCTGGGGATCGTCGTGGAGCGCGGCAATCGCCCGCGCGAGCGAGTCGGGATCGCCCGGCGCGGCGACGATGCCGCAGCGCTCCTTCTGCGCGATCGTGGCAGCCTCGCAGCTCGGATCGGTCGCCGCGACGTACGCGCGCCCCGCGGCGAGAATGCCGTACAGCTTGCTCGGCACGATGAAGCCCTCGAGGCCCGCTTTCAGCGAGACGACGAACGCGTCCGCCGCCGCGAACGAATCGTGGAGCAGCGCCTTCGGCTGATAGGGGAAGAAGCGCACGTTCTCGAGGCGGCGCTCGGCCGACGCGCGCTCGAGCGCCTCGCGCTTCGCGCCGTCGCCGACGATCGCGATCGTCAGCCGATCCCTGCCGCGCAGCCGATCCGCCGCCGCGATCAGCACGTCGAGGTTCTGCGACAGCCCGACGTTGCCCGAGTGCATGACGACGAAGCGATCGCCGAGCCCGTGCGCGCGCGTGAACGCGTTGTCCTTCGGCCCCGGCGCGATCGCCTCGCAGTCGGCCCAGTTGTGGATCACGTGCACGCGGCGCGGGTCGGCGCCCTTCTCCTCGACCAGGCGCCGGCGCATGCGATCGCCGAGCGCGACGATCGCGTCGGCGTGGCGCAGGAGATACCGGTTCACGCGATCGAGGGACGCGTTCACGGCGCGGCTCTGGAAATCCTCGATGAGCGAGGCCACCTCCGGAAAGACGTCCTCGCACAGGAACACGAACCGCGCGCCGGCGCGGCGCGCCGCCCACAGCGCGGTCAGGCCGACGATCGGCGGATCGGTGAGCGAGACGACGACGTCGGGCCCGCCGATGTCGAAGCTCGCGACCGTCGCCGCGGCGGCGTAGCTCACGTAGTTGGCCGCCCGCGCGGCGAAGCGCCGCGGCCGCAGGCGCGTCCCGTTCGCGCGGCGGATCGCGACGCCGCCATGCTGCTCGCGCGCGACGGCGCCGAGCCGCAGGCCGCCGTCCGCGGCCGCGTGCAGGGCGCGGCCGGCAACGACGGTCACGTCGCAGCCGTAGTGATGGACGAGATCCTCGGCCAGCTCCGTGAGCAGCTGCCCGGTCGCCGCCTGATCGGGCCAGTACGAGCGGTTGAAGAAGCAGATCTTCACGCCAGCCCCTCGCGGTGCGCGCGATACCAGTCGATCGTCCGCTTCAGCCCGGTACGGAAGTCGGTCGTTTTCGTGAAGCCGAAGCACCGGCGCGCGCGCGACGTGTCGAGCATCCGCCGCGGCTGTCCGTCCGGCCTCGTCGGGTCGAAGCGCAGGCGCCCCTCAAAGCCGGTCAGCTCGGCGACGAGCTCCGCCAGATCGCGGATGCTGATCTCGAAGCCGGCGCCGATGTTCACCGGCGCGGGATCGTCGTAGCGCTCCGTGGCACGGACGATCGCCTCCGCGCAGTCCGCGACGAACAGGAATTCACGCGTCGCGTTGCCGGTGCCCCAGCAGATCACCTCGTCGTCGCCGCGATCGACCGCGTCGAGGCACTTGCGGATCAGCGCCGGGATGACGTGCGACGAGGCGGGATCGAAGTTGTCGTGCGGCCCGTAGAGATTCACCGGCAGCACGTGAATCGCGTTGAAGCCGTACTGCTGGCGGTACGCCTGCCCCTGCACGAGCAGCATCTTCTTCGCGATGCCGTAGGGCGCGTTGGTCTCCTCCGGGTAGCCGTTCCACAGGTCGTTCTCGACGAACGGGACCGGCGCGTGCTTCGGGTAGGCGCAGATCGTGCCGACGCCGACGAACTTCTCCACGCCGCTCCGGCGCGCGTGCTCCATCGTCAGCGCGCCGAGCATGACGTTGTCGTAGAAGAACCGGCCCGGCGACTCGCGGTTCGCGCCGATCCCGCCGACGACGGCGGCGAGGTGGACGACGATCTGCGGCCGCATCTCGGCGTACATCCGCTCGACGTCGGGCTCGCGGGTGAGATCGAACTGCGCCTTGCGCGGCACCAGCACGGTGCCGCCGCGCGCCTCGAACGCTTCCACCACGTGCCGGCCCAGGAAGCCGCTGCCGCCGGTGACGACGATCCGCTTCGACGCGAGATCGATCATGCGGCCTTCGGCTCGACCCGCTCGACCGAATGGCCGCCGGCGACGAGGACGTCCATGCTGGTCCGCAGGAAACAATCGAGCGCCTGATCGGGCGTGTGGACGATCGGCTCGTTCTCGTTGAACGACGTGTTCAGCAGCATGCCGACGCCGGTGATGCGCTGGAAGGCCTTGATCAACTCGTAGTAGCGCGCGTTCGAGCGGCGGCTCACCGTCTGCAGGCGGCCCGAGCCGTCGACGTGCGTGATCGCCGGCACGGCGGCGCGCTTCTCGGGCCGGACGGGGTACACCTGCAGCATGAACGGATCGGGAACCGCGCCGACGAAGAACTCGTCGATCGCCTCCTCGACGACCGACGGCGCGAACGGACGGAAGCGCTCGCGGAACTTGATGCGCGTGTTGATGATGTCGCGCATGTCGGCGCGGCGCGGATCCGCGAGGATGCTGCGGTTGCCGAGCGCGCGTGCGCCCCATTCCATGCGGCCCTGGAACCAGCCGACGACGCGGCCGCCGGCGATCTGATCGGCCGTCCACGCGTCGAGCATCGCCTGATCCGGCCAGTGCCGCCGGATGCAGCCGCGCTCGGAGATCGCCGCCTGCTGCGCGTCGAGCGCCGCCGCGATCTCGCCGTCGTCGAACTCGGGGCCCCAGTAGCCGTGGGTGAGCACGAAGTCGCGCGGGCGGCCCGTCGCCGCGTGCCACGCGTGAAACGCGGCGCCGAGCGCCGTGCCGTTGTCGCCGGCGGCCGGCTGGATGAAGACCTCGCGGAAACCGGTGCGCTCGCGGATCTTCCCGTTCGCGACGCTGTTCATCGCGCAGCCGCCGGCGAGGCAGAGCGCGGTGCGACGAGTCGTCGTCTGCACGTGGCGGAGCACGTGCATCGCCGCGTTCTCGAAGACGGCCTGCAGCGACGCGGCGAGCGCCTCGTGGCGCCCGTCGACCGGCTCGTCGGGCCGCCGCGCGGGGCCGAGCAGCGATTCGAGCTTCCGCGAATACACCGGGCCGATCGTCGGCTCGCCGTCCTCCCAGGTCATCGAGACGCCGTCGGTGGCGTGCCGGAAGTACGACAGGTCGAGCGCGAATCCGCCGTCGTCGCGAAGGTGCACGAGCGACTCGATCTCCCGGGCGAAGCGCGGCTCGCCGTACGGCGCAAGCCCCATCACCTTGAACTCGTCGCCGTAGCGCATGAAGCCCAGGTGCTGGGTGATCGCGAGATACAGCAGGCCGAGCGAGTGCGGGAAGAAGACGCGCCCGTCGACCGAGAGCCGCGGACCGTCGAGGCACCCCCACGACGTGCTGACGAAATCGCCGAAGCCGTCGATGGCGCAGACCGCCGCGCTCTCGAACGGAGAGACGAACGCCGCGCTCGCCAGATGCGACGGATGATGCTCGACGAACCGCGTTCGCGCGTGCGTACGCACCGGATCGAGGCCGAGCGCCGACGCGATGCGGTCGGGCAGACGCCGCACGCTGGAACGATTGCGCGCGCGCGCCGACACCGTGCCGCGCGGACGGTACCGCAGTACGAACAAGCCCTTGCGCCAGAGGTGCGCGCGCGGGTCGCGGGAGATCGCGAAGAGATCGACGTCGGTCGCGGCGATGCCGCCGAGCTCGAGGCACGCCGCCAGCGCGTGCGCCGGAAACCCGGCGCAGTGCTTGATGCGGCGGAAACGCTCCTCCTCGACGGCGGCGACGAGGCGGCCATCCCGGACGAGCACGGCCGACACGTCGCCGTGGTACGCGTTCAGCCCGACGATGTTCATGAGACGCGCGTCATCAGTGAACGCTGGCGTAGAGCTGCGTCATCGCGCGGGCGATCGCGTCCCAGCCGTAGCGGGCGCGCGCGAACCCCGCGGCGCGCTCGCCCATCCCGGCGGCCCGCGCGCGATCGTCGGCGAGCTCGCCGATGGCCTCGGCGATCGCGGCGGCCGATTGCTCGACCCAGCGCCCGCAGCCTTCGATCTCGACGACGCGCCACGGGCACGTGCGCGTCACGACGACCGGGACGCCGGCGGCGAGCGATTCCACTACGGCGAGGCCGAAGCTCTCGGAATCGGAGCACTGCACCGTGAGGTCCGCATCCTTGAGGAGCGCCCACTTCTCCGCGCCGTCGACGGCGCCGATCGCGTGCACCGCGTCCGCGTGCGCGGCGAGACGCGCGCGAATACCCGGGAGCAGCCGATGCTCGTCCGGCCCGGCGATCACGAGGTGCAGCGCCGGACAATTCGTGCGCGCCGCGGCGAAGGCGGCGGCGAGAAGATCGAGGCGCTTGATGCGGTGCAGCCGCCCGAGGAACAGGACGATGAATGCGTCGGCGGGGATGCCGAGGCGCGCCCGATAGCCTCGCGACGCGGCGTCGGCCGCCGCGAGATCGACGCCGTTCGGGACGACCGCGATCGGCACGCCGAGCCCGAGCGCGCGCAGCGCGTCGGCTTCCTGATCGGAGGTCGCGTGCAGCATCGCGGCGCGGCGCAGGTTGCGCGCCTCGAGCAGACGATAGGCGACCGCTTTTCTCCACCGGCCGCGCGCGAGCGCCGCCGGCTGCAGCATGCCGCGCGGCGACACCACGTACGGGATCCGCCGCCGGCGCGCGAGATGCGTCGCCCACCATTCGGGCACGTTCCACACGCCGTGCACGTGGCAGACATCCGCGTGCGCGAGCGCGTCGGCCAGCGGCGTCCGCACATGGGCGCCGAAGAACCGGCGCGGAAACGAGACGTCGGCGTATCGCACGCGCACGCCGTCGTAGGTCGTGCCGCCCGGCGACGCCGGAAGCCGCCCGTCGCCGTTGGCCGTGGTCGTGACGACCTCGACGTCCACGCCCGCGCGCTGCAGCCCCTTGCACAGGCCGAGGACGGACGCCGGCGGACCGCCGTACTGAAAGGCCGGCGGAAAGTACGGCGAGACGTGGACCACGCGCACTGCGATCAGGCCCGATCGTGTTTGAGCGGCGTCGTGAACAGCATGCCGCTGTTTTCACGGGCCTGTTCGACGGTGAAGCGCATCAGCAGGAACCGGTCGAGGAGCACGACCGGCGGACCGAGGTACACGAAAAAGCTCATCGCCTGCCCGAGCATCGTCGCCCACGACCGCTCGAAGAGATATACCGCGAGCCAGAAGACGACCGTCGCGAACGCGACGAAGATGTCGCGGTGCCAGATCAGCCCGCGGAAGAGGGCGTACGCGAAGCCGACGAGCACGCCGAAGGCGAACACGGGCGCGAACATGAGCGGCACGCCGAAGTCGATGTACGACTCGGCGGAGTAGCCGAACGCGATGCTGGTGTCGTTCTCGCGGCCGGCGACGTGGACGTTCGCGTACTTGCGGACCTCCTCGGAGTCGGACGGCAGCTCGGGCTTGTCGGGGAAGAAGATGCGCGGCGTCACGATGTGTCTGAGCGCCGCGCCGAAGATCGCGCCGTCGGTGTGCGCGATGACCTTCGGCACGCGCTCCAGCGCGAGCGCCGGATAATAAACCGCCCACAACCGCTCGACGAGCGTGTCGGCCGTGTTCCACACGTCCGACGGATCGGCGTTCATGAACGCCGACGCGAGATCGCGCACGCGGTCGATGCGCGCGCTGCGCGAGTTCGCGAACTGATCGAGCTCGACGAACTCGCGGCGATACTCGGTGCGGATGCCCATCCACACAAGGCCGAGCACGACGGCGGCGACCGCCGACGTCGTCACCGCCACCCAGTGCTGGCGGTTGCGCCGATCGAAGACCTCGAGGATCGCGAGCGCCGCGAGCACCAACGGCTCGCGGAAGCCGGCGAAAAACCCGGTGATGCCGAGCACCACCTCGATGCCGACGACGGTCGCAATCAGGCTCCAGCGCGGCGTCGGCCGGCACAAGCGGCGCAGCAGCAGGAACAGCACGCCGAGGCGGACGCTGTCGAGCGTCGTGATGATCTGCCGGAACGACGGAAACGACGGCGCGATCGCGAGCAGCGATCCCTCGACGAAGATGCTCGCGACGTACAGCGTGACGAGCAGGCCCATGCTGAACGCGAAGCCGGGGCGCGGAATGTTGTAGTCCGGCGGCTTGCGCAGGATCAGCCCCACCTTGATGCCGGCCGCGAGCGCGAGGCAGCACCCCAGGCCGAGCAGCACCATCGGGCGGTAGTCGGTCGACGTGACGGCCAGCAGCGGGCGTCCCGTGACGCCGCTGTAGAAGACGCCGAGGCTCGCCTGCGACCACTGGAAGCAGAGCGCGATCGGCAGCGCGTACACGTTGTCGTGCGTCGAGGTCAGCTTGATGCACAGCCACAGGACGACGATCGCCGCCGGCGCGATCCAGTCGGGGATCACGATGTAGGTGATCAGGCAGGCGAGGCCGACGGCGACGAGTTCGAGATCAGCAAAGCGCATTCGAGTGCTCGAGTTCCTGCGTGGCGAAAACCGCGGCCCACGCGGCGGCGAACCGATCCGCGCCGTAGGCCGACGACGACGCGTGCGCGGCGCGGCCGGCGGCCGCGAGCGCATCCGGCCGCGTGAGGAAATATTCGATGCCCGCGGCGATCGACCGCGCGTCGGCGGCGTCGCACACCCAGCCGTCCACCTCGTGCGCGACGAGATCCGGCAGGTCGCCGCTCGGCGTCACGATGGACGGCACGCCCGACGCCTTGGCCTCGACGACGACGTTGCCGAACGCCTCGCGCTGCTCGGGCCGGCTCGGGCAGCAGTGCAGGCTCGCGCGCGCCATCAACTGCGGCACGTCTTCGCGGTAGCCGAGAAACGCGACCGCGCCGTCGAGGTCGCGCTGCGCCGCGCGCGCGCGCAGCGCCGCGCGATGGCCGCGATTGGCGGGCGCTTCCCAGCCGTCGATGTCGCCGACGACGTCGAGCGTCGCCGCGAGGCCGCGGCCGCGGACGATCGCGAGCGCGTCGAGCAGCAGATCGAGTCCTTTCTCCGGAATGATCTGGCCGACGAAGATGAGGCGCCCGGGAATGCGCGGCGCGTCGGGATCCCACGCGGTTGCGCGGCGCGGCGCCATGTTCACGATCGTGCGCGCCTTGCCCGGCCGGATGCCGTGCGCGACGAGCTCGCCGCGCGTGAACTCGGAGTTCGCGACGAACTGATCGACGAACGGATCGATCGCGAAGCGCCACAGCAGGCGATTGAAGGTGCCGCCGAGCGGCGCGTTGCCGAGCCGCGCGATCGTGCGGACGCCGCGCAGCCGCAGCCACCACAGCGCCGGCGCGTTCCTGAGCACCGAGTGAAACTCCGGCAGCAGGACGTGCGTCGGCCTGACGCGGCGGGCGACGCGCAGCAGATCGGCGCTGACCCGCGCCGTCTCCGCGATCATCCCGGCCACGATCGCCGGCGTCAGGTTGCGGCGCCGCATCGGGTACCAGTATGGCCCGACGCTCCACGTCGCGCCGCTCGCTTCCGCGAGCGGTGTGATGCGGAAATTCTCCCAGCCGTTGACGATCGCGTGCGTCGCGGCGCCGCGCTCGCGCAGCGCGCGCAGCACCTCGAACGTGATGCGCTCGAGGCCGCCCGCGATCACCATGCCGCCGCAGCAGGCGACGACGCGCTGCGGCGCCGACGTCCGGTCGGGCTCCGGCCCCGGCGACCGCGGAATCACCGATCGCGCCGCGCGCACCAGCGCGTCCGTCATCGCCGTGAAATCGCTGGCGGCCGACGCGGCGCGGCAGGCCGGCGCGAAATCGTGTCCGGCGCTTCGCGCCTCGCGGATCTCGACGAGCGCGCCTTCGAGCGCCGCCACGTCGCCGAGCGGAAACTGCCGCCCGGTCCCGTCGCGGACGAGATCGGGCGCGCAGCCCACGGCGTCGCTCACGACGACCGGCAGGCCGGACGCGAGCGCTTCGTTCACCACGAGGCCCCATGTCTCGGAGCGATCGCTCGGCAGCGCGAGGCAGTCCGCGATCGCGTACGCGCGTCCGAGCTTGGTCTGGTTGAGGAACCCGAGCATCCTGAGATCGACGCCGAGCCGCGAGGCTTCCTCGCGCACGGCGTCCTCGAGCGGGCCGGCGCCGGCGACCACAAGCGTCTTCGGACCGGTGAGACGCGCGACGGCGCGCACGAGATCGAGCGGCCGCTTGCGATCGACCAGCTTGCCCGCGAACAGCACGGTGAACGCACGATCGTCGATGCCGACTTCGCGGCGCGCGGCCGCGCGCGCGTCACGCGTCTGGTCGGGCGCCGCCGTCCGCGCGAACATCTCGTTGTCGACGCCGTGCGGCACGCGAAACACGCGATGCGCCGGAATTCCGAATCGCCGCAGGTAGCGATCGACGCGCGTCCCCGGAGAGAGATAGCCGTCGAACATCCGGAGCAGCCACCACGTTTTCACCGCCCACAGCGGGCGGCGCCATCCGATCGGGGAGCTGTCCAGATGCGAGTCGCCGCGGTACAGCACCGGGACGCCGAGGCGCCGGCACGCGGCGAGCGCGCGCACGAGCGTCTTCGAATACCAGCCGGCGATCATCACGACGTCGGGTGCCGTAGATCCGACGGCGTCGCCGATCTCGGGCACGTCGACGCCGGCGAAGCTGTCGCTGTCGATCCGTTCGCCGGATCGCGCCTCTCGAACGACAAGCGATCGGTAGCCTTCTGTCAGCGGCACGTCCCACTCGAACGCGCGATCGAAGCCGACGCCCTGCTGCACCGGCGTCGGACGGACGGCGTAGACGACGGTCAGCGCGATCTCCGGCGCGTGCTCGTGGATGTGCCGGAACCACGGCGCGTAGTACTGAATCGGATGCGTGAGCACGACCGTGAGGCGCACGGGACGGGTCATGCGGCCACCCGATCGAAGATCTCCGCCAACTCCCGCGCGAGCCGCTGCGCCGACACCTCCGCCGCGCGCTCGAGCCTGATGTCTTCCGTCTGAAAGACCGCGTCGGCCGCGATCGCCCGCAGATGCCGCGCCGTCGCCGCGACCTGCTCCTCGCCGGGGCCTGCATCGCTGTAGGTCACGAGGCGGACCGTCGGTTCGCGGCCGACGGCGCCGAGCGTCGAGACGACGCTGCTGGCCTCGTGGAACAGCGCGAGGATCGGCCGCCGCGCGATGATCGCCGAGTACAGCTTGCTCGCCGTGTAGTGCCGCTCGGCGCTTCCTAGGAGGAGAATCGCCGACGCGCGCGTGAGGACGCGGAGCGCGTCGAGATAATCGAGGCGGCCCGGCGTCTCGGTGACGGCGTCGGCGACGCCGCACGCTTCGGCGATCGGCAGCACGCGGTACGCATCCGACGAGGACTGATTGCTCGTGCCGACGAAATGCAGCCGCAGGCGGGAGGCGTTCGGATCGTCGCGCCGCGCGCGCGCCAGCGCCGAGAGCAGCGCGCGCAGCGTCTCGACGCCCGTCGGCAGCAGCGTGCCGGCGTAGCAGAGATGTACGAGGCCGTCCGCGCGATCGAAGGGCGACGGCCCGCTCGATCGGCGCGCAACCGCCGCGGCGTCCGCGGTGTCGAACCCGAGCGGGATCACCGCGTGCGGCACGCGCGCGGCCTCGGGAATCCGATCGACGATGCCGTCGATCGTGCCCTGCGAGACGGCGACGATCGCATCCGCGGCGGCGACAACGCGCGGCTCGAGCCACACGCCGAGACGCCGCGACGCGCGGCTCTTCCAGTCGGGATGGCCGTTCGATCCGCCGCCGACCGTGCGGCCCCACGCGCCGACCCACGGATCCTGGTAATCGATCACGAACGGGACGTCGAACGCGCGCTTCAGGCGCGGGCCGAGGAGCGCGGGATACACCGGGTAGACGGTGATGAAAAGCGCGTCGAACGCTTCGCGCTCGAGCAGCTCGCGGCAGACGCGCCGCAGGCCGGTGAACGCGCGCAGGCCGAGATCGCCGAGCCCGAAGCGGCGCGTCGCCGCCGCGTGCCACGCCGGCGCGCGGACGACGCGCAGCGAGTCGGGCACGAGCGCGGCGAGATCCGGATCGAGCCGTCCTTCGTACGCCGACGGATCGACGGTGACGATCGTCGGCGCCCATCCGGCCGCGGGCAGGTGCGGCGCGAGCAGTCGCACGCGGTGCGCGGCGGCGCTCGAATCCGGCGGGAAGTGCGGCGTCACCATGAGCACACGCCGCATCACTTCCGCGCCTCCACGCAGACGCCGGCGCCGCGGCAGATGCGATCCTCGCGCTCCACCTGCTGCAGCCACTCGCGGGGAATCGCGCTGTCGAGATATCCGCGCGAACGCGGACGCACGAACCCCGCTTCCGCGAACAGCGCGACCAGTCCCTCGCGGTCGTACATCCACTTGTGCTCGTGCAGATCGGCCGCTCGGCGCACCGCGGCGAGCATGCGGTTGCCGGAGCGGCGCCCGCGCCCGCGCAGCATCAGCAGGTCCATCAGCAGATCGCTGCTCGCGAGCGTGCGGCCTTCGGACGGCTCCTCGCGGTGCGCGAGGTACCACGTGACGATCGCGTGAAGATCGGGAACGACGACGCGGCAGATGCCGCCCGGCTTCAGCGCCCGCCGCGCCTGCGACAGGAAGCGCACGGCATCGTCGCGGTGGAGATGCTCGAGCACGTGCGACGCGTAGACGATCGCGACCGATCCGTCGGCGGCGCCGAGGCCGCGGCGGACGTCGCGATACTCCACGCCGCGCGGCCAATGCCCGACGTCGACGCCGACGAAGCGCCGGCCGAGACGCGCGAGCCACGGCCGTCCGGCGAGCCGCGCCTGCCACGAACCGTCGAGGCTCGTCCAGCCGTCAGGCGCCGACGGCCCCGAGCCGACGTTCAGCCGCGGCCCGTCCGGAATCGCCGCCTCGATCGCCGTCGGCTCAGCGATCATCGTCGGGCTCCAGGACGGCGGTCCACAGATCGTACTCGGCGCCGGCGATCGTCGATCGCGACCACCGCGTCGCCTGTGCGAACGACGCGCGAATCGCGGCGGCCTTGCCGTTCGCCTCGAAGCGCGGCGGCAGCAGCGCGCGCACGCGCACGCGCTTCGACGTTCGGAATCGCTCGCGCCGGAGCGCGTCGACCGGAATGAAATCCGCGTTCCGGACGATGGCGCGTCCCGCGAGATCGAGGTTCGTGAGCGGCTCGACGAGATACCACACGTCGTCGGCGCTGGAAGGATCGACGTTCAACGCGGCGGACACCGACGCGGCATCCTGCTGCGCGAGCAATGGGTTGTAGATACCGCTCGGGCCCGTGCGATACGCGGGCGGATACCGCATCGCCTTCGCCGCGACCGAGACGACGCCGTAGGCGAACGGCGCGGCGACGAAGCAGATTCCGGAAGCTGCGACGAGCGCGCGCATCCGAGGCGACGGCCCGGACCATCGTGCGCGGCCTTCGGCGAGCGCGAGCGGCAGCATCGCGAACCCTGCCGACGCGAGATGGCGCGGCTCGATGCTGACGACGGTCGAGAGCGTCCAGACGACGAGCATTGCGGCGAGGCTGACGCCGAAGACGGCGCGCGCGAGACTGGCCGGCCCGCCCGCGACGCGCGGACGGAGCGCGAACCACGCGAGCAGCACGCCGCCGGGCAGGCCGATCGCGGTGAGCCACGACGCGTTCTGCGTGACGCCGTGCGCCGGATGCATGAGCACGTACGAGAGCAGCGAAGCGAGATCAGCGCCCGTCAGCGCCGGCGCCGCGATCGCGTGCGCCACATACGCCCAGCTCCAGTGGATGCCGAACGTCGCGAACATGAGGTTCGCCGCGCCGCCGTGCGAGCGGTTCCACGCGCTCAGCGCGGCGATTGGAATCGCCGACGCCGCGGCGGCGACAGCCACCGGCGCGAACCGGCGCGCGAGCGAACCTTCGCGCCGCGCGCTGCGCCACGCGAGCCAGACGAGCACGCCGGCCGTCACGAACGTCGCCGAATACTTGACGACGTACAGCGCGCCGGCGGCGAGCCCGAGAAGCGCCATCGCGCCGAAGCGGCGCGCGCCCTCTGCGCGATCGGCGGCCGTCGCGGCGACGAGGACCCACGGCGCCGCGGCGAACACGAGAATCTCGGCGTTGTACAGGAAGAGCGCGTTGCTCGCGAAGCGCAGCCATCCGATGCCGAGCGCGAGCAGAAAGACGATCGCGTCGGGCAGATCGAACGCCGCGCACCACCGCGCCCATCCAGCGGCGCCGGCGACGAGCGCGAGCGCTGCGACCACGCGCGCCGCCGCCGCGGGCGTCCACCCGGCGCGGACAAGCGGCACGAACGCGAGCGCGGTGCCGGGCGCCCAGACGACGAGCGGCTCCTCGACGTCGCGCGACAGATCGTCGTAATCGGGCCGCACCCAGTCGTTCGGCGCGGGCGAGGCGCCGGAGACGAACTGCAGGGCGGTCTTCATCTGCTGCGCCGGATCGCTGTAGAAGCCCTGATCGGTGCGCAGCGCGAGCGCGCAGACGACGAGCGCCGACAACGCGGCCGCAACGGTTGCGCGATTCGAGCGGCTCGTCACGCGGCGGCCAGCCTCTCGTACAACCGTTCGTAGGCGGCGACGACCGCCGCGTCGCTGAAGCGGCGGATCGCATCGTCGCGCACCGCCGCGCGGTCGATCGTGATCAAGCGCGGCACGAGCGCCGCCATCTCGTCGACCGTGTCGCAGAGAAAGCCGGTGCGTCCGTGATCGATGCCTTCGGGGACGCCGCCGCGGCGAAACGCGATGAGCGGCGTGCCGCACAGCATCGCCTCGGGCAGCACGACGGGAAACGGCTCCTCCCACTCGATCGGCATCAGCATCGCCGCCGCGCCGCCGAGTAGCGCGCGCTTCCCTTCGTCGTCGACCGGGCCGATGTAGCGGACGAGATCGCCGTCGATGCGCGGCGCGAGCTCGCGCTCGAAGTACGCCTGCTCGTGCGCGAGCGGCGAGATCGTGCCGGCGATCACGAGACGCCGTTGCAGCCGCTCGGCGACCGCGATCGCGTGATGCACGCCCTTGCAGTGATCGAGGCGGCCGAGAAACACGAGCGGCGCGGTGGACGGATCGGTGGCCGCGACGAACGGATAGCGCCGGGCGACGGCGCAGTTGTAGATCACCGACCAGTCGCCGCCGCCGGCCTCGCCGGTGCGGCGAATCGCGGCGCTCACCGCGGTGTAGTGGAGACGCCGCGCGCCGAGCCGGGCGGCCATGCGCATGTTGCCGGGCGTGACCGGACGCATGTAGGTCTGCACCTTCGGCACGTCGCGCGCGAGAATCGACGAGAGGTACGCGAGGCGGCCGAAGTTATGGATCACGTCGAAGCGATGCGCGCGGCTCATGAAGCGCGCCGTCAGCGTCAGCGTGTTCCGCGCGTTGCTCCAGCGCGTCCACTCGCCTTCGCAGCCGAACGCCTCCACGCGTCCGCGCACCTTCGAGCCGGGCGCGGCCCAGAGCGTGACGTCGTGGCCGCCGGCGGCAAGCCCGTCGGCGACGTCGGCGACGACGCGCTCGATGCCGCCGTAGTGATCCGGCGGGACGCGGATGAACGGATCCATCACGAGCAGCACTCTCATGCGAGCGCCTCGTCGACGAGCCGGTAGAGGACGCCGCGCTCCGAGTCGTGCTCCCAGTGCCAGCGCCGCGCCGCCGCGCTCCACGCGGTGCGCTTCGCGCAGTCGAGCGCCGCGGCGTTGCCTGCCCACGCGCTGAACGCGCCGGCGAGCGCACCGACGTCGCGCGGATCGACGAGCGCCGCGCCGCGGCCGAGATCGAGTCCGAGCGCGCGCTGCCCGCGCGTGTCCGCCATCAACACGGGAACGCCCGCGAGAATGTAGGTGAGCGCCTTGTTCGTGATGCACAGCTCGCGGTTGAGCGGCGCGCCGTGATCGAGCGCGAGGCCGACGTCGTGCCCGCGCGCGCAGTCGATCATCGCGTCGGGCGGCACGGGATTGCGATGCACGAGCGCGACGCGGGGCGCCTGCGCGCGCGCGGCGCCGCCGAGCGCGTCGAGGAAACCGTCGTGCGGCCGTCCGAGCAGCGTCAACTCCGCCGCGATGCCCGCCCGGCCGAGCGCGGCGACCGCCTGCTCGAGCCCGCGGCCCGGACCAATCGTCTGGCTGAACCAGTAGACGCGCAGCGGCGACGCGGCGTCGCGCGCGAAGTCGGGCGCGCGCGGCGGCAGCGGAAACGTGTTGTGAATCACCGCTGGCGCGGCGCCGTACTTCGCCTCGTAGGCCGCGGCGATCTCCTCGCTCGACGTCGTCGCGAAGGCCGCGCCGGCGAGGACGGTGCGCTCGATGCGCGCGGCGAGCGCGTCCACCAGCCCCTGATCGGCGCCGAGCGTCTCGGCGCTGTGCAGGTCCTCGAGATCCACGGCGTACGGCGTGCGCGAACGGCGTCCGGCTTCCGCAATTGCCGCGAGCGCGCCGGTCGTGCCGCCGTAGATCAGATCGGCCGGCGTCTCGAGGATCGCGCGGACGAGCGCGCTGTGAACGCGGCCGAACGCGCGCGCGGCGATCGCCTGCGGCACGCGGCCGGCCCCGGCCGCGCGTGCGAGCGCGCGCGCGGCGCGATGCTCGGCGCCGGTCGGCCAATAGCACGACCCGCGCTCGCCGCGGCAGTAGTTGACGATCGTCAGCGGCCAGTCGCGCCGCGATCGGACGTCGACGTCGGCGTCTGCCGCCCATGGCTCGTGCCGCGTCGCGACGACGTGCACGGCGTATCCGGCGGCGTCGAGCGCATCGGCGGCCTTGAGCATCCGCGGGCACGTCGAGAGATGGCCCGAGGTGACGACCGTCACGCGGCGGCGGCGAGCGTCAGCGCGCAAGCGCCGCAGCCTCCGTCAAGCGTGTGTAGAGCGCCTCGAGATTCACGATTGTCTTGTCGATCGCGTGATGCGCCGCGACGTGCGCCGCGCTCGACGGTTTCTTCGAGAGGAACGCCTCGGCGACGGCGGCGCCGAGGGCCTCGACGTCATGTTCGGCGCAGAGCCGCACGCCGGCGCCTTCGGGCGCCACGTTCGGGATGTCGGCGTGCCGCGTCGTCACGATCGGGGTGCCGATCGCCTGCGCCTCGAGGAGAATCGTCGGCGCGCCGCCCTCGGAATCGCCGTTCACGGCGGTCGCGCTCGGATGGACGAGCACCGCCGCGCGCGCGAGCAGATCGAGCACGTCGGCGTGCGGCTTCGATCCGACGAAGTCCACGGCCGCGCCGGAGCCGAGGCGCGCGACGAGCGCGCGCGCCGGGGCTTCGTCGGGTCCGTCGCCGACGATCGTCATGCGGGCGCCGGGGACGCGCGCGCGCGCGCGATCGAACGCCGCGATCGCGTCGAGCAGCCCTTTCTTCTCGACGAACCGCGCGACGAAAAGCGCGGTCGGCTCGGCCGACGGCGCCCAGCGCGGGTACCGCGAGAGATCGATCGAGATCGGATGGAGCGCCGTGCGCTCAGCGGGCGCCCCCGCCGCGATCACTTTCTTCCGCATCTCCGGCCCTTCCGCCAGGAACCGATCGCCCGCCGCGAACAGCCGCGCGTAGGCCTGCTTCCACCGCGGGAGGAATGGCAGCACGGCGGCGTCCACGCCGTAGAGGCTCGTCACGAGCGGGATGCCGGCGGCGCGCACGTCGTCGACGATCGCGCAGCCCGCGGGGCCGAAGTGCGCGTGCACGACGTCGGGCCGCACGGCCGCGAGCACCGCCTCGACGTCGCGCCGCCAGAGCGATCGGCCGGTCGCGAAGCCGACCGACGCGTCGACCCACCAGTCGACCGTGCGCTTCGAGAGCGGCCTCGCGTGCACGTGGACTCGGGGAAACGGGAACTCGTCGTGGAACAGGCGCGCCTGGCAGAGCACCGACGCCTCGTAGGCGCGATGCCCGTTCACCAGCGTGTAGATGAACGTCTCGCTGCGGGACAGAAAGCGCTCGACGACGTGCAGGACGCGCGGCGTCACGGGTCGAGCCCCGGCACCGCGACCGGGCGATTCGTGCGATACGACTCGACGCCGGCGAGGCACGCGAGCACGGTGCGCGCCGCCTCGTCGATCGTGCAGAGCGGCGGCCGCCGATCGCGAATCGCGTCGACGAAATCCTCGATCGCGCCGACGCACGCGAGCGAATGCTCGTAGAGGCGAACCGGATAGTGCGCCGCGCCGTACTCCGCGTCGGGGCGCCGCGCGAGCAGACGCAAGGCTTCGGACGCGCGCGCGAGCGCGTACGCCGGCGCGTTCGCGCGGAACTGGCGCCACCGGCTCTGCCCGCCCGTCTTGCCGGCGCCCCTCAGCAGCGGCGGCTGGAAGATCATCGGGCGGTGCAGCACTTCGCCGAGCCGGCCGTCGCGGCGGTACAGCAGGTTGCCGCGCACGACCGCGTCGGTGCCGGCGACGCGCACCGTGTGGTCCTGCGGTCCGGGCTCGCCGAACGCGACGAGCACCTTGCCGATCGCGCCCGACGTGAAGCGCAGCGTCGCGAGATTCAGATCCGACTCGGGGTACTCCGGAAACGCGCGGTGGCCGGACGAGGCGAACACCTCGACGATCTCTTCGCCCGCAATCCAGCGCAGCAGATCGACGAAGTGGCAGCCGGAGTAGACGAGCGGCGTCGCGTTGTCGGTCGCCCGCCACCGATCGTTCGCGAACGCGCGCGTCGTCAGATCGTGGACGTAGTACCCCTCGAGGTACGACAGGCGTCCGAGCGCGCCGGCGGAGGCGAGCGCCTTGATGCGCTGGTGGAGCGGCACGAAGCGCATCTGATGGACGACCGCGACCACCTGCGCGGGCGCGGCCGCCGCCGCGCATCTAATCGCGCGAAGCGCCTCGCGCGAATCGGCGAGCGGCTTCTCGACGAGCACGTGCAGGCCGCGCCGCAGCGCCGCGACGATGTACTCCGCGTGGGTCGCGTCGGGGGTGCAGACGGCGACGGCGTCGAGCTCCGGCCAGAAGCGTTCCAGATCGTCGACGAAGCGCGCGTCGCCGGCGCGAGCCGCCGCGCGCGCCGCCGCCGCCGGGCTCGGATCGAAGATCTTCGCCACGCGACAGCCGGCCACGCACGACCAGTAGAACGCGTGCGCCTGGCCGGCGCCGCCGAACCCGATGATCCCGACGCGCATCAGGCGGGTGCTACAGTAGCCATGATGACCGTCGACAACCGCGGCGGCCTGGCCACCGTCTCGTCCGAAATCAATCCGAACAAGTTGCGGCTGCTCGCGGCGTTCCTTCTTCCTGGTTCATGCGTCGATCTCGGGTGCGGCGCCGGCCAGTACGCCGAGGCGATCGCGCGCCGCTGCGGCGATCTTCTCCAGGTCGATCTCGTCGATCGCCGACTGCCATCGGCGCAGTCGCTGCCGTTCGCGGCGCTCGACGCCGCCGACGTGGACACGCTGGGACGCGCCTTCGACAACGTTGTCGCGTTCGATCTGCTCGAGCACATGGCCGATGAGGATCGATTCCTGTCGTCGGTCGCCCGGGTGTGCACCGGCCGGCTGCTGCTGTCGGTGCCGAACGCGGACGATTCGCAGCCCGCGCAGCTCGGGCTGACGCATTTCCACCACACCGACAAGACGCACAAGCGCGAGTATTCGCCGGAGTCGTTGACCAGGGCGCTCGCGCGAAACGGGTTTCGCGTGATCGATCTGCGGCCGCAGCTCAACACGCTGTGGGCGTTCAACGCGCCGATGGCGCTTGCGCGGAACAATCGACTGTCCTGGCTCGCCGCGAAATCGATCTGGGCGCAGTGCCGGCTGTACGAAGCGATCGGCCTCTTCGAGAACCGGTGCGTTGCCGACTGGCTGTGCGCGGCGGAGCGCATCCGGTGAAATCGTGGCGGCGCGTCATCCGGGCGCAGGCCACCGTCGTTCGCAACGTGCTGCGCGGATGGCCGGTGGCCTACACGGGCGTCTCGGGGATGACGATCGACGAGGACGACCTCGCGCTGGCGGCGCGGCTGCTGGATGACGTCAGCGCGTGGGACAACCCCGCGCCCGTCGAGGCGTTCGAGCGGCAGTTCGCCGAGTGGAACGGCAGCCGCAGGGCGTTCGCCTTCGCCAGCGGGCGCGTCGCGCTCGGCGCCGCGCTCGCCGCGCTCGATCTCGCCCCCGGCGACGAGATCGTCGTGCCGGCCTACACGTGCGTGGTGGTCGTCAACGCCATTCGCGGGGCCGGCCTGACGCCGGTGTTTGCGGACATCGAGCTCGAGACCTACGGGCTCGACAAGGATGCGCTGTGTGGCGCGATGTCGAGCCGGACGCGCGCCGTTATCGTCCAGCATCTCTACGGGTTCGTCGCCCGCGATCTCGACGCGATCGTCGAGATCGCGCGCCGCCGCGGCGCGCGCGTCATCGAAGACTGCGCGCAGGCGATGGGCGCACGCTACCGCGGCCGCAACGTCGGCAGCTCCGGCGACGCGGCGATCTTCAGCGGCGATCCGTCGAAGCCGTTCACGTGCATCCAGGGCGGGATCGCGACCGCCGACGACGACGCGGTGATCGCGCGGCTGGCGTCGATTCGTGGCGCTGCGCCCGTGCACGCCGCCGACGCGATTGCGCAGCGGCTGCGCAACGTCGAGCTGAACTATGTGATCCACAAGGATCCGCAACGTTGGTGGAAAGCCGAGCTCGTGTGGCGGCGGCGCGCCGACGACTACTTGTACGGCATCCCTGCGCCGGAGATCGCCGGAGCGCTTCCCGCTGACGCGGGCTTTCGCATGGCGGCGCCAATCGCCGCCCTCGCGGCGCATCAGCTGCGCAAGCTCGATCACTACAACGACCGCCGCCGGAGCAACGCCGGCCGATGGGCCGGCTGGTGCCGCGACCACAACTTCGAGGCGCCGTTGACCGTGCCCGCGTCCACACCCATCATGCTGCGATATCCCGTGCTCGTTACCCCCGAGATGAAGCGAGACCTGCGGTGGGCATACCGCACGCTCGGCGTGGTGCCGGGAACCTGGTTCGTGTCGCACCTGCATCCGGCGCCCGGCGCCGTCGCCGGCGTGCCGAACGCCACGCGCGCCGTCGAACAGTGCGTCAATTTCCCGACCCTGTACTACGAGGATCGGTGGATCGGCGCGCCGCCGTCGGCGTGACATCGCGATCATGCCGGCGACAGGCCGCGCGACTGTCCGCCCGCGTACATCGCAAGATAGTCGGTCGCGATCTCGTCCATCGTGCGCGGCGGCCGCAGGGCGGCGCGCCAGCGATCGATCGTGTGCGCCGGCGACGCGGCCGCCGCCGTCAAGGCGTTCGCCCACGCGTCGACGTCGCCCGGCGGCACGAGGCAGCCGTTGACGCCGTCGACGATCGCCTCGGCGAGGTTGCCGACGCGGCTGCCCATCACCGGCGTGCCGACGGCCATCGCTTCGAGCGCCACCGTCGGACCGTTCTCGAACCAGATCGACGGGCACAGCAGCGCGTCGATCGCCGCGAGCCGCGCCGGCACATCGGCGCTGGCCACGGCGGGACCAATCGTCACCCGCGGATCGTCGCCGGCGATCGCGCGGAGCTCTTCGACGAACCGGGCGCCTTCGTCGCGGTCGGCCGGGCCGCTGACGTCGAGGGTGAACGGCACGCTCGGCGGCATCGCTCGAACGGCGCGCATCAGCTCGACGAGGCCTTTCGTCCGATGCAGGCGTCCCAGGTAGCCGAAGGCGACGGGCGGGCTCGTGGGCTTGAGCTGCGGCGACGGCTTTCGCGCGACCGACGTGGAGCTGACGCCGAGCCTGTTCAGGCGAAGCTTTCCCTCGGGCGCGCCGTTCGAGAGGAGCATGCGCTTCCCCGTCTCGTTCAGCACCACGAACGCTTCCACGAGCGCAAACATCTCGCGCTGCATCGTCTGATACTCGTCCACCGATGCCGCCATGCCGAGCGCCGTGCCCGTGCGGCCCGGCAGGTTTCCGACGGCGCGGCTGACCGGCACCGGCAGCGCGCCGAGGACGCGCGCCGCACCGCGCGACATGCCGAGGCGCGCGAGATTGCACGACGCGCACTTGCCCGGCGTCACGTACCCGTCGCACGGCTCGCTTCCCCACTGCATCAGCTCGCCGCTGCGGCACATGTAGCCGAAACCCGGCAGATGGCACGTGACGATGATGCGGATGCCGAGGCGCGAGGCGGCCCTGATCTCGGCCAGGCCGGCGCCGGTCGTGAAGCTGTGGAGATGCAGAATGTCGGGCTTCTCGTCGGCGAGAAATTGATGCAGCCGCTCGGCGCCGCGCACGGGCGCGCGATGCATCGCTTCGTCGCGCGTCGGCGTCGAGGCAATCGCGTAGCGGAAGACGGAGACGCCGTCGTGATCGTAGCGTTCGGGCGCGACGCGGCGTGCGTCGGGTGCGGCGACGAGCACGTGCTGGCCCGCGGCGCGGAGGCGCCGGCAAAGGCCCTCGACGTAGATCTCGGTGCCGCCGACGCTGTCGGGGAAGTACCAGCCGAGGAGGTGGACGATCTTCATTGGGCCGGGCGGGCCGGGCGGGTCTGGCGGGCCTGGCGGGCCTGGCGGGCCTGGCGGGCCTGGCAGGTCAGGTAGGTCAGGTAGGTCACAGAGGACACAAAGGTCACAAAGGTCACAAAGGACACAAAGGTAGAGGCGGTCATGCGGCGGCGACCGGACCTCCGGCGTGCGGGGGCGTGCCGGCGCCGCGCGTGCGGCGCGGCGGGCGCAAGTAGCGGCCCCAGTCGCTCATCGACAGCCCGGCATGGCGCGCGATCAGCAGCGCGGAAGTCAACTTTCCGCGACGGACGAACCGGTACATGCCGCGCGCCTGGACGTAGGCGAAGTTCCGTTTCGCGAGCGCGAGGGTCTCGCCGCCGAGCGGACAGTCCTTCGAGTTCAGCATCTGCCACGCGACGCCCGCCGCCTGGGCGAACGCGAGATCGTTGGCCGGCTTCGCCGCTTCCTGCCCGGCGTGGACGCGGTAGTAGAACAGATCGCCGGGAACCAGCAGGACGTTCACGCGCGCGCACGCGCGCAGCCAGAACAGATAGTCGGCCGCGTGCGGCACGTCGGGAAAGCCCCCGAGCGCGCGGAACGCCTCGGTTCGAAAGAGCGCCGCCGCCGGCCCGAGCTGAAAGAGTCCGCCGCCGAGATACTCGCGCTCGTAGGCGAGGCGCGGCGTGAGGAGCATCGGCGCAGGGCCGCCGGGCCACGCGTGCGAGGCCGACAACGCGAACGCCGCGGAGGGCTCGCGCCGCAGCGGCTCGAGCATCACCGCCAGACAGTGCGCGTACATGACGTCGTCGGAGTCGTGGTACTTGAGGAACGGCGCGCGCGCGAGCGCGGCCACCTGGCGGCGGTTCGCGTAGTCGCCGAGGTTCTCCGGGTTCAACGACACGCGCACGCGCGGGTCGCGCCGCGCGTAGTCGTTCGCGATCGCCACCGTGCCGTCCGTCGAGCCGTCGTCGCTGACGATCAGCTCGAAATCGCCGAACGTCTGCGCGAGCACGCTCTCGATCGCCTCGGCGATGTAGGCCTCGCGGTTGAACGACGTCATCAGGACGCTGATGGTCGGCGTGGCCGCGCTCATCGTGCGGCCCGCAGCGTCGAGCGCACGAGCCGCACGACGGCGTTCGGAATCCACGGCCGATCGAGCCGGCTGCCGTACGCCCGCGGCAGCGCGACGGGACGCGGCCGATACAGATCGCGCCACTGCGCGAAGAGATCCTGATACCCGCTGACGCGCGAGCGGATGTCGTAGCGCTCCATGACGAGCCGGCGCGCCGCGCCGCTCATCGCCGCCAGCCGCTCGCGGTCGCGCGCGAGCGCTTCGATCGCCGCCGCGAACGCGTGCGCGTCGCTCATGCGGACGCGAAGGCCGCACGAATCGCCGTCGACGAGCTCGACCATGCTCGGGAGATCGCTCACGACCGGCACCGCGCCGGCGCTCATCGCCTCCATCGTCGCCACCGACAAGCCCTCGGCGTGCGTGGGCAGCACGAAGACGTCGTGCTCCGCGCATAACACGCGCACGTCGGCCGGCGTGGCGTTCGCGATCCATCGGACGCCCGTCGCGCCGCGCCACGCGTCGCGAAGCGCGTCGCCGGCGGGGCCGGTGCCGACGATCGTCCATTCGACCGGCACGCCGGCGTCGCGCAACAGGCCGTCGATGGCAGGAAGAAGCCGCACGCCCTTCGCTTCGTCGAGACGTCCCACGAAAATCAGACGCAGCGGCGCGCCGGCCCGAGCGGCCTCGCGGTGAAGGTCCGCGACGGGAATGCCGTACGGCAGCCAGAAGATCGAATCGCGGCGGTGCGGCAGGCGCTTCAACAACGTGTCGAAGACGACGCGGCTGTACGCGACGAACGCGTGCACGAGCGGCTCGTGCGTCGCGGCGAGATCGTAGTAGTAGTCGTAATCGCCGTGCAGAATCTGGACGAGAGTCTTCTCCGGATCCAGGAGGCTCGCCATCAGCAGCTCGACGAAATCGTTGCAGACGAGGACGCCCGGTCCGTCGCCGATCGCTTTCGCGACACGCCGGACGACGGCGTACATGTTCTCGTCGGGCAGCGTATACGTGACCGTCGCCTCGCTGTCGGCCGCGAGCGGGACGTTCGAGCGTCCGCCGCCGTCGCGCCGGTTGCGCGTGAGCACCGCGCGATAGGCGAACTCGTCGGGCCGCCGATGCTCGAGCAGGTTCGCGACGATGCTGAAGACGCCGCCGATCTTGTCCGGCAGCACGTAGACGACGTTCGGGCGCTCGCTCATGATCTCGACGGCCGCCACGCGCTCACCGCTTCCACCCACACGCTCGATCGACCGGGAAAATGCGCCGCGGCGCTACGTGCCGACGGCAGCCACGGCAGCGGCGTCACGTGCGTCACCGCGTAGGCAAAGCCGCAGCGCTCGAGCATCTGAAGCAGCGCGGGCGAACGACGACGATCGGGATCGAACTCGTGTACCTCGACCAGCATCGCGGCGACGTTGCCGAGCGCCGGCTCGCAATCGGCGAGGACGGCCGCTTCGGCGCCTTCGATGTCGATCTTCAGCAAATCGATCCGCTCGCGCGCGAGCCAGTCGGCGAGGCGGATCGCGGGCACACGCAGCGTGGGGCGGTCGGCCGGGCGCGCGTGGGCCGCGACCGCGCCGCTGTCGGCGCCGTCGCCGAGAAACGCCACGTCCCCTTCCGCGATCCACGCCGCGGCGGCGACGACCTCGACATCGGCCGCGCCGTTCCGGCGGAGATTCGCCGCGAGCATGTCAGCGATGGCCGGATCGGCCTCGAACGCGGTGATCCTCGCGGCCGGATACGCGCGCTTGAAGAAGAGCGACGCGAGCCCGAGGTTCGCGCCGCAATCGAGAATCCGCGGCGCATTCGCCGTCGTCGTGAACGCGAGCGAGCGGCGGACGAAGATGTCGTCCCACTGCGGGCAGAGCGTCAGCAGATCGGAATACTGCAGCGTGTAGGGGCCGAGCTCGATCTCGCCGCGGGTGTATCGCGGCGTCCGCTCGGCGAGCCGGCACGCACGCTGCCACGCCGCCACTTCGGGCGACGGCGCGAGCCGGCGTTTCGTGGCGCCGGCCGCGCGGCGAATGCGCGACAGCAGGCGATTCATCGCGCAAGCGCGGCCGTCCGCGTCCGCTGCAGCCAGTGGCCGAGGATGCCGAGCGCCCACGGCCGGCTCCAGTGCGCGGCGCCGCGCCGCCACGCCGACCACACCGTGTCCGGGAATCGCCGCTCGATCCAGCCGTCGTCGGCGAGCGACGCCATGCCGGCGCGCACGAACGGCTCGAGCTCGCGGCCGATCCAGCGCGCGAACGGCAGCGTGAAGCCCTGCTTGGGCCGATCGACGGCCTCGCGCGGCAGCCGACGCGCGAGCGTCTCGTGCAGCAGGCGCTTGTTGCGCAGCAGCGCCGGGTGCGCGCCGAGATCCGGCCACACGGCGGCGACGAGCTCGTGATCGACGAACGGCGTGCGCACCTCGAGGCTGTGCGCCATCGACATCGCGTCGGCGTCGCGCAGCAGCTGCGCCCCGAGATACAGGCGTGTCTCCAGCCGCGCAACGTCGCCCTCGAGCGTCGACGCGGCGCCGTGGAAGATCGCCTCCTCGGCCGCGGCGAGCCGCCCGGCGGCGTCGGACCAGCAATCCCGCAGCGCCGCGCCGGCGAGGCGCTCGATCTCGGCGGGCATGAAGAGGCCGCGCTGCGTGCGATACGCCGCGGCGACGTGGCCGTCCGATCCGATGAACTGCCTCCAGCGTTCGGTCAGCCGCTCGGGCAGCACCGCCGCGACCGCGGCGCCGACGGCGGGCGCCGTCACGCCGGCTGCGCGCTTCAACCGCACCGCGGACGGCAGGCGCTTGAACGACGAGTAGCCGCCGAACATCTCGTCGCCGCCGATCCCGGAGAGCACCGCCTTGACGCCCGTCGCGGCGACGGCCTGCGAGACGTAATACGTGTTCACGGCGTCGATCGTCGGCTGATCGAGCCTCGCGAGGATGCGCGGCAGATCCGCGGCAATGCGCGACGCGTCGAGCCGCAGCTCGTGGTGCGTCGCGCCGAACGCCGCCGCGACGATCTGCGCGTACTCGTGCTCCGACGATCGGTCGTCGAAGCGCACGGTGTAGGTGTTGAGGCCGGAGGCGCCGGCGTCCGCGGCCGCCGAGAGGATCGCCGACGAGTCGATGCCGCCCGAGAGGAAGATTCCGACGGGCACGTCCGCCACGAGGTGCGCGACCACGCTGTCCCGCACCGCGGCGCCGACGCGCGCGCGCAGATCGGCTTCGCGGCCCCGCGAAGGCGGCGCGGCGTAGACCGCGGCGACGTCCGCGAACGCGCGCTGCTCGCGGCCGCCGTCGCGCGACCAGCGCAGCCACGTGCCGGGCGCGAGATTCTCGATGCCGCGCGCCCACGTGAGCGGCGGCGGCACGCTGCCCCACGCGAGAAACGCGAGCACGCCGGCCGGATCGGGCGTCGTCTCCGCGAGCCCGGCGGCGATGAGCGCCTGCGCCTCCGATGCGAACGCGATCGATCGATCCGTCGCCGCGAGATACAGCGGCTTGATGCCGAACCGATCGCGCGCGAGCACCAGCGCGCGGGCGCGCGTGTCCCACCAGCCGAAGGCGAACATGCCGCGCACGCGCGAGAGCGCGTCCGCGCCGTCGCAGGCGAGGAGCCGCAGGAGCACCTCGGTGTCGCTGTGCGTGGCGAAGCGTTCGCCGCGCGCCTCGAGCTCGGTCCCGAGCTCGCGGTAGTTGTAGATCTCGCCGTTGAAGACGATGTGATGCCGTCCGTCTGGCGTCGACATCGGCTGCGCGCCGGAGGGACCGGGATCGATGATCGCGAGGCGCCGGTGCGCGAGCAGCACGTCGCGCTCCGGCGACTGCCACGCGCCGCGCCCGTCAGGACCGCGGTGCGCTAACGCCGCGTCGAGCGATGCCGCCACGCCCGTTGCGATCGCGCCGTCGGGGCGCACGATCCCTGCGATGCCGCACATCTAGAAAATCCGCGACCGAATCTTGATCTCGTCGTTCGGCTGGACGCGATCCTCGAGCTCGATCGGCAGCTCCAACATCTTGCCGTTCACCATGCGGCTCACGCGGACGCGCCGATCGGATCCGCGGTCGTTCAAGCCGCCGGCGAGCACGATCGCCTGCGACACCGTCGTGCCGGTGTCGAGCACGTAGTACCCGGGGTTCTTCACGAAGCCGGAGATGTAGAACCGCTTCGCCTGCGGCACGTTGACGATGTCGCCGTCCTGCAGGACGACGTCGCGTCCCGCGCGCCCGAGCTCCAGATCCCTCCGGTTCACCGTGATCGGATCGGTCGGCTTCTCGCCTGGCTTCGGCGGATGGATGACGATCACCTCGTTCGCCGCGCTCGTCGTCGGCGAGCCGGCCAGAATGAGCGCCTCGAGCAGCGAGATCGTCGTGCCGGGCAGCGCGACCTTGCCGGGAGTGCGCACCTCGCCGTTGACGATCACGCTGCGCGCCTTGAACTGATCGACCTCGACGCGCACCTGCGGATTGCGGATGTAGTCCTTCTGCAGCAGCTGCGTGATCTTCACCTGCGCCTCGGCGAGCGACAGCCCCGCGACCGACACGCGCTGCAGGTACGGCATCGAGATCGTCCCGTCCGTGTCGACGCGGTACTTGCCCGTCAGATCGTTCTCGTCGGTGACGATGATCGACAGGTTGTCCTGCGGCCCGATCACGTACGCCTCGGACGCCGCCGACGTCGGTTTCTGCGGCGCGCGCAGCGAGCCGTCCGGGTTCGTGATCACGAAATCGGGCGGCGGCGCGGGCGGCGGCGCCGGCGAGGGAGTCGGCGGCTGCGCGCCGGCGGCGGCCGCGAACCCGACGATCAGCGCGGCGACGACGATCTGCTTCGTGCCCATGTCCTTCGTTCCTTACTCCGATGATCGCGTGAGTGGAATGCCAAGCTGGCGTGCTTTCCGGTACAGGTTCGGACGCTGGATCCCGAGCGTCGCGGCGGCATCCGCCATGCGCCACTCGTGATGCTGCAGCACCGCCGCGATGTAGTCTCGCTCGAATCGCAGCCGCGCTTCGCGAAGATTGCCCGACGGCGTGAACGGCGCCGCCGCGCGGTTGAGCGGCAGCGCCGGCAGCAGGTGCTCGATCTGCACGACGTCCCCGCGCAGCTCGGCGACGACGCGCTCGACGACGCGGCGGATCTCGGCGAGGTTCCCCGTCCAGGTGAGCGCGCCGACCAGCGCGAGCGCCCCTTTCGAAAACGTCGCGGCCGGGCGCGCGGCCGCGGAGCACGCCTCCTCGAGCAGCCGCGACGCGAGCGCCGGCACGTCGCCCGCGCGATCGCGCAGCGGCGGCAGGTCAATCCGCGTCGTCGAGAGGCGCCGGAAGAGATCGCGGCGGAATCGCTGCGCGTGCACGTCGGCGTCGATGCCGGGCGGCGCGCTCGCGACGAGCCGCAGAGAGGTCGCCACCGGCACGCCGTCGATCCGCACCTCGCCGTCGCGCGCGATCCGCGCCAGCTGCGCCTGCGCCGCGGCGCGCAGATCGGTGACGTTGTGCAGGAACAGCGTGCCGCCGCGCGCGGCGGCGACGGCGCTGTCGGGCGCGATCGACTCGAGATCCGCCGACGTCGATGCGGTCGACGGCCTGCCGAACAGGAGCCGATCGACGCTCGTCGGATCGCTCGCGTCGCAGTCGACGACGATATAGGGCGCCGCCGCCGGGCGGCCCCGAAGGTGCAGCGCGTGGGCCACCGATTCGACCTCGGCGCCCGCTTCAGCGGTAATCAACGCGCCGCCGTCGGTCCGCGCGGCGCGGCGCACGAGCTCCTGCACGCGCGCGATCGCGACCGATCGGCCCATGAGCTCTGCCGGCAGATCGCTTTTCCGCAGAAAGCGCGCGGCCGACGATTCGGCGAACAGGGGGTCCGGCATCGGCAGGTGGACTGTGTTGGGCGTCGGCGGAGACAGCTCCGCCCTGTCGGTCACATTCGGCGCCGCGGCCAGCCTACGCCTCGCGTGTGCTCCAGCGGGGCCATTATGAATGACAATAAGCGACTTAAGATGTCACAAACGACTAATTGTATCAACTACGAAACACGCTCAGGTCGGGTCGATACAATCCAGGGTCGCTATACCCTGCATATCGGCTCGGATGGGTTGTATCAGGAGGGAGACGCGGCTGTGTCGCCGGTGAAACGCGCCGCGCGTCACTCGCGGCGGAGCGGATCGGCGGCGGAGCCGGAGGAGGAAGACGCGCCGGGCGAGGGGGCGCCAAACGATGGCGGGTTCTGGCGCGCATCGTCCGAGCCGCCGTCGATGAGGCTGTTGACGAAGAACGCGATGCCGATCACGACGAGGAAGCCGCCGACGCCGATGGCGACGGACGCGTCGTTGGCCGTGAAGCCGATGAGCACCATCAGCCCGAAACCGACGCCCATCATGGTGACGCCCGCGCGCCGGTGGCGCATCGATCCGCGGCTGTACTCGCGGCGCTCGAAGCGGTTCATCGCGCGATCGAAGCCGCGCGGGTCGACCTCGGGCGCGGGGACCAGGCCGCGCTCGATCATCGCAATCCGCTCGCGGATCTCGAGCTCGCGCACCCGCGTGCGCAGCACCGTCCTGATGATGATGAAGGCGAACACGCCGACGATCGTCGCGGTCGGAATCAGGAACGGGCTCACGACGAACATGTCGTCCACGGCACCTCCAGACGGCTGGCCCGATGTGATTAGACTGGCCGCGTTACCGAATTGTTTCACCTCGGAGGGACGGCGCGCGCGCGAAACAATTTCGCGGGGCGCGTGTTCTAATACGGTGGCGGATGGAGGCTGTCAGCGAGCGCGAGCTCGTCGAGCGCTGCCGTTCCGGCGACGAGACCGCGTTCCAGGAGCTGGTCGATCGGTACAAAGGCCTCGTGTTCGCCCTGATCGCGCGGACGGTGCAGGATCGATCGCGCGCCGAAGATCTGGCGCAGGAGGTGTTCCTGCGCGTGCACCGCGGGCTGCCGTACTTTCGCGGCGAGGCGCGTCTGTCGACGTGGATCTACCGCATCGTCGCCAACGTGTGCGTACACGATGCGGCGTCGCGGCCCGCGGCGATCTCGCTCGACGACGAGCGCGCGGGGACGCACGCGCCGCCGTCGGCGTCGGATCGGCAGTTCGGCGACTTCGAGCTGCGCGATCGGCTCGAGAAGGCGATCGCGCGGCTGCCGGCGAACTACCGGCTGCTCATCGCGGCGCACTATCTCGAGGGCGTCCGGTACGAGGATCTGGCCGACGCGCTCGATCTGCCGCTCGGCACGGTGAAGACGCAGCTGCATCGGGCGAAGCAGCAACTGCGGCGGATGCTGGAAACTGATCTGCGATAAGAACGCCACCCATGTTCTGCGATGAAGCGCTCGACGCCGTAGAGGCGATCGCCGCCGGCGAGACGGCGCCCGAAGGGCGGATCGCCGAGCACCTGGCGTCGTGCCCGAACTGCGCGGCGGCGCTCGTCGCCGCGCGTCAGCTCGAGCGCGTGCTGCAGCGGCGCGGCGCGCCGTCGCCGCCGCCGCAGTTCACCGCGCGCACGCTGACGCGCGTCCGGCGCGCCCGCTGGCGCAGCGATCAATTCGTCGACGTCGGCTTCAACGCCGCCATCATCGCCCTCGTCGTCGCCCTCCTTGGCGGCGTGTGGATGCTGCTCAATCGCACGGGCCTCAACGCGGTGAGCGGCGACGCCGTGGATCTCCTGGGGACGGGTCTGGTCTCGCTCGTGCGGCGAATCGCGCCGTCGCTGCCGCTGTACGCCGGCGCCGCGGCGCTGCTCGCGAGCGCGCTCGCCGTGTGGTGGTGGGCAGAGAAGGACGTGACGCTCTGATGCCGCCGCCCGCGGCGCCGCTGCTGAAATGGGCCGGCGGCAAGCGGCAGCTGCTGCCGCGGCTCCGCGGTTTCTATCCCGAACGCTTCGGCGCCTACATCGAGCCGTTCTTCGGGAGCGGCGCGGTGTTCTTCGATCTCTACGCATCGGACCGGCTGCGCGGACGCCGTGCGGTGCTCATCGACTCGAACGCGGATCTGATCGGCTGCTACGAGATCGTGCGCGATCGTCCCGACGCGGTCGCCGACGCGCTCACCGCGCTCGCCGACGCGCATGCGCGGCACGGACGCGCGCAGTACTACGCGATCCGCGACGAGCGATTCAACCCGCTGCGCGATCGGCTGCGGGACGCGCGCGGACGAATCGCGTACACGCCGGAGCTGGCCGCGATGCTGATCTATCTCAATCGCACCGGCTTCAACGGTCTGTTCCGGTTGAACGCGCAGGGCGCCTTCAACGTTCCGGCGGGACGCTACGATCGGCCGCGCATCGCGAACCGCGAGAAGCTCGCACGCGCGGCGGAGGCGTTGTCGAGCGACGGCGTCCGCCTGGTGTGCGGGTCGTTCGAGCTGGCCGAGCAGGCGGCGAGCGAGGGGGACTTCGTGTACTGCGATCCGCCGTACGCGCCGACGACGGCGACGTCGAACTTCACCGCGTACACAGCGCCGGGATTCGGCGCCGCCGCGCAGCAGCGGCTGCAGCAGATGGTGATTCGGCTCGCCGCGCGCGGCTGCCGGGTGCTCGTCAGCAATTCGACGGCCGACGAGATCGCGGCGCTCTACGAACGGAACGACGACGCGCGCGCGGCGGGATTGCGGGCGCTGCGCGTGCCCGCGCGCCGGGCCATCAACAGCAACGCCGCCAGGCGCGGAGCGGTCGAGGAATTCCTGATTTACAACGGAACCGAATCGACGGTCCGGTAGGACGGCCTCCAGCCCGTTGGTGTGTTCAGAGACCGGCGAGCCAGACGAGCTCGCGGCACTGCGGGCACGCGTACGCCATCCGCAGATCGCCGACGAACGAGACGAAGCCGCCGTGGCCCCGCACCGAGCAGGCCGGACAAATCGCCGCGGCGTCGGCGTCGATCGTGGCGACGCGGAGCGCGCGGCCGGTGGTCGGGCACGGGATGCTCGCGGGCGACGCCTCGTGCCGCGACACGTGCGGGCGGCCGTCGCCGCCGGCGTGCCACAGAAACAGTCCGTGGTACAGATCCGTTCGGGAATCCGGGTCGGGAACGCTGTGCGCGTGCGGCATGGGAGCGGCGGATACTACCACACACGGCTCAGGTGGCGATGCGCCCGTTTCGGGGGTGACCGGCGTGTTAATCTGAGGCATTTGGCGGCCGTCCGACGCTCCGGACCGGCGGCTTCGGGCGAAAGTGGCGGAACTGGCAGACGCGCCGGACTTAGGATCCGGTAGCCGAAAGGCTATGGGGGTTCGAGTCCCCCCTTTCGCACTCCTTCGCTCGCCGTGGATCACGCGGCGAGCTTCGGAGTGCAAGCACCCGACTGAACAGGGCGCCGACGCGTCCACCGTAGCGCCGAAGGCGCGAAGGTGGAAAGCGGGGCTCCGACTACGGGCAGACTAGTCACCGATGAAGACGGAATTCGTCGACGTCAACGAGACGCGCAAGAACGTGCGCGTCGAGATCCCCAGCGACATCGTCAGCGCCGAGATCGAGCGCATCGCGCGCGACTACTCGCGCCGCGCGCGCGTGCCGGGCTTCCGCCCCGGCAAGACGCCGCCGCGCGTCATCAAGCAGCGCTTCAAGGACCAGATCCTCCACGACGTCGCCCACGATCTGATCCCGCGCGCCGTCGACGACGCGCTGCGCGAGCGCGGCCTCGAGGCCGTCGACACGCCCGACGTGCGCGACGTGAACATCGAAGACGGCCAGCCGCTCACGTTCACCGCGTCGTTCGACACGCTGCCGCCGTTCGAGCCCGGCGATCTCTCGACGATCTCGATCCGCCGCGCCTCGCGCGCGATCACCGACGACGCGGTCGATCTCTCGCTGCAGCGGCTGCGCGAGCGCGGCGCGCGCTTCGAGCCGGTCGAGGGGCGCGGCGTCGATCACGGCGACACGGTCGTCCTCGATCTCGAGCGGCGCGGCGGCGGCGGCCCGCCCGACGTGCACAAGGACGCCTCGATCGATCTCGGCGCGAAGGCGAATCCGCCCGGCTTCGACGAGCAGCTGCTCGGCCTGGAGGCCGGCGCGACCAAGGCGTTCGACGTCCATTACCCGCAGGACTACCCGATTGGGGAGCTCGCCGGCACCGACGTGTCGTATACAGTGGCGGTGAAAGGCGTGAAGCGGCGCGTGCTGCCGGACCTCGACGACGAGTTCGCGAAGGACCTCGGCGAGTTCGAGACGCTCGACGCGCTGCGCGCGCGCGTGCGCGAAGACCTGGAGCACGAAGCGAAGCACGCCGCCGAGCGCGAGGATCGCGCCGAGCTGATGAAGCAGCTCGCCGCGCGGCTGCCGTTCGAGGTGCCCGCGTCGCTCGTCGAGCGCGACGTCGACCGGCGGCTCGAGGAGTTCGCGCGCCGGCTGATCGATCAGGGCATCGACCCGAGGCAGGCGGGCATCGACTGGAACGCGTTTCGCGACAGCCAGCGCGAGATCGCGCGCGAGACGGTCGCCGCCGCGCTCGTGCTCGACGAGATCGCGCGGCGCGAACGGGTGGAGGTCACGGGCGAAGAGGTCGAGCGCGAGATCGCGCGCTATGCGGAACGCAGCGGCCGGACCGCGACCGCGGTGCGCGCCGCGCTCGAGAAGGAGGGCGGATTGTCGCGCGTGTCGGCCGGGTTGCGCCGCGAGAAGGCAATTGACTTCGTTCTCTCGCGTGCTACTATTGCCGGAGACGCGTAAGACGCCCCGCACACGGCTTCTCCCCGACAATCAGCCAATTTTATGAATTCACGCCTGCAACTCGTCCCGATGGTGGTCGAGCAGACCAATCGCGGTGAGCGCGCGTACGACATCTTCTCGCGCCTGCTGAAGGACAGCATTATCTTCATCGGCACGCCGATCGACGACCAGATCGCCAACCTCGCCATCGCGCAGATGCTGTTCCTCGAAGCGGAAGATCCCGATAAGGACATCCTGCTCTACATCAACAGCCCGGGCGGATCGATTACGGCCGGGATGGCGATCTATGACACGATGCAGTTCATCAAGCCCGACGTGCAGACCTATTGCATCGGGCAGGCGGCGTCGATGGCCGCGGTCCTGCTGGCGGCGGGGGCGAAAGGAAAGCGGTTTTCCCTTCCAAATTCCCGAATTGTCATTCACCAGCCCCTGATGTCTGGTTTGGCGGGCCAAGCGACCGATATTGATATTGCAGCCCGAGAGATCCTGCGCATGCGCGAGCGCATCAACGAAATCCTGGTCTACCACACAGGGCAACCGGTCAAGCGGATTCAGGACGACACCGAACGCGACTACATCATGTCGGCCGACCAGGGCAAGGAATACGGTATTATTGACGATGTCATCCGCAAAAGGGCCTAGCAGCAACCGGCTGAAGGCAAAGGGCTAAGGGCGTACATGGTGAAAAAGGCCGGCGAGACCGAGGTCCTGCGCTGCTCCTTCTGCAACAAGGACCAGAACGACGTCCGCAAGCTCATCGCAGGGCCGACGGTCTTCATCTGCGACGAGTGCGTCGAGGTCTGCAACGACATCATCGCGGATGACAACCGCTTCGAGAACCGCGGCACGCGGTCCTCGCTGCCGACGCCCCAGGAGATCAAGAAGTTCCTCGACGAGTACGTCATCGGCCAGGAGCGGACGAAGAAGAAGCTCGCCGTCGCGGTCTACAACCACTACAAGCGGATCGAAATCCAGAAGCAGCCGCGCAGCCGCAACGACATCGAGCTCACGAAGAGCAACATCCTCCTGATCGGGCCGACCGGCACCGGCAAGACGCTGCTCGCGCAGACGCTCGCCAAGCTGCTCTCGGTGCCCTTCACGATCGTCGACGCGACGACGCTCACCGAAGCCGGCTACGTCGGCGAGGACGTCGAGAACATCATCCTCAAGCTGCTGCAGGCCGCGGGCGGCGACATCGAGAAGTGCCAGCAGGGGATCATCTACATCGACGAAGTCGACAAGATCTGCCGCAAGGACGAGAACCCGTCGATCACGCGCGACGTGTCCGGCGAGGGCGTCCAGCAGGCGCTCCTGAAGATCCTCGAGGGCACCGTCGCGAACGTGCCGCCGCAGGGCGGCCGCAAGCACCCGCACCAGGAGTTCTTCCAGGTCGACACGAGCAACATCCTCTTCATCTGCGGCGGCGCCTTCGTCGGGCTCGACAAACAGATCGAGCGGCGCGTCGGGAAGAAGACGCTCGGGTTCAAGGCGGACGTGAAATCGCTGCGCAGCCGCGACATCGGCGCGACGCTCGAGCAGCTCGAGCCGCAGGACCTGATCAAGTACGGCCTGATTCCCGAGTTCGTCGGCCGCCTGCCGGTCGTCGGCACGCTGCACGAGCTCGACAAGCCGGCGCTCATCCAGATCCTCACGCAGCCGCGCAACGCGATCACGCGTCAGTACATGAAGCTGTTCGAGTACGAGAACGTGAAGCTCCGCTTCACCGACGACGCGCTCGAAGCGATCGCGGAGTCGGCGCTCGACCGCAAGATCGGCGCACGCGGCCTCCGGATGATCATCGAGGACCTGATGCTCGATCTGATGTATCAGGTGCCGAACCAGAAGAAGGTCCGCGAGGTGACGATCACGCGCGAAGTCGTGCTCGCCAAGGACAAGCCGATCACGCTCATCGAGAAGGCAGGATAAATGGCCGGCGGCTGATGGCTGGCCCATCAGCCATCGGCCAGTCAGCCATCCCGTTATGGAGTCCCCGTTGGAAGTCTACGAAACCCTCCCGATTGTGCCGCTGCGCGACGTGGTCGTCTTCCCGCACATGATGATGCCGTTCGTCATCGGGCGGCCGTCGTCGACGCGCGCGCTCGAGCACGCGCTGATGAAGGACAAGCGGATCTTCCTCGCGGCGCAGCACGACGCGTCGGTCGACGATCCGCGTCCCGAAGACATCTTCACGATGGGCTGCGTCGCCAACGTCGTCCAGAGCCTGAAGCTGCCCGACGGCAACATCAAGGTGCTGGTCGAGGGCGTGGACCGCGCGCGCGCGGTCGAGTGGAAGGAAGACAAGGGCTTCTACCGCGTCGTCGTCAAGGTGCTGGCGAAGCAGCGGGAGCCGGGCGCCGACGCCGAGCAGACGATGAGCCGCGTCGTGTCGCTGTTCGAGCAGTACGTGAAGCTGTCGAACAACCTGCACTACGACGCGATGATCGCCGCCGTGCGCGTGGACGATCCCGGCAAGCTCGCCGACACGATCGCCGCGCACCTGCTCATCGGCGTCGACGAGAAGCAGAACCTGCTCGAGATCATCTCGCCGCTCGAACGGCTCAACCGCATCGCCGGCATCCTCGAGATCGAGGTCGACAAGCTCCAGGTGGACCGCAAGATCCAGTCTCGCGTCAAGAAGCAGATGGAGAAGGCCCAGAAGGAGTACTACCTCAACGAGAAG
>Ga0075435_100000031_pt1 | contig 77528 bp, 61 predicted proteins | sample RhiMethybrSRZTD4_FD_75302 | JGI IMG/M metagenome (GOLD analysis project Ga0075435, IMG submission 75302) | Populus rhizosphere microbial communities from Tennessee, USA - Rhizosphere MetaG P. TD hybrid SRZTD4 | ecosystem: Host-associated > Plants > Roots > Rhizosphere > Soil | place: USA...
CGCAGACGCTGTCGGTCACCTTCACGCCCACTGACACTGCGAACTACACGACGGCGACCCGCAGCGTATCGATCGATGTCGCGAAGGCGACGCCAACGATCACCTGGCCGACGCCGAGCGCGATCACCTACGGCACCGCGCTGAGCGCGACGCAGCTCAACGCGACCGCGAACACCGCCGGGACGTTCGTCTACACGCCGGCGGCCAGCGTGGTGCTGAACGCTGGCGCGAGTCAGTCGCTGTCTGTCACGTTCACGCCGACTGATTCGGCCAACTACACGACGGCCACGCGGAGTGTGTCGATCGACGTCGCGAAGGCGACGCCGACAATCACCTGGCCGACACCCGCCAGCATCAATGTCGGCACGCCGCTGAGCGCAACGCAGTTGAACGCGACCGCGTCCGTGCCGGGGACCTTCGTCTACACGCCGGCCGCCGGCACCGTGTTGTCCGCCGGGACCGGCCAATCGCTGTCCGTCGCGTTCACGCCGACCGATTCGACCAACTACGCCGCGGCGACCGGCACCGTTCTGCTCCGCGTGATCGGTCCGCCGACGGTCACCCTCTCGGCGACGACGGGCACCGCGGGCGGCACCGTCAATGCGACGATCTCCGATGCGCCGGGCACGCCGGGCGACTGGGTCGGTCTCTACGACGCCGGCGGAAACGCCGTGCAGTGGCAGTACCTGAACGGCACGCAGACGATGCCCGCCTCCGGCGTCAGCAGCGCAACGGTCACGTTCCTGCTGCCGGCAACGCCAGGCGTCTTCCACGCGCAGCTGTTCAACGGCAGCTACGTGCAGGTGGCCGCGAGCGGCACGATCACGACGACGATCCCGACCGTCACGCTTGGCGCGACGACCGCGGCCGTCGGCGCGACGGTGACAGCGACCGTCGCCAACGGACCCGGCACGCCGGGCGACTGGGTCGGCCTCTACGATGCGGCCGGCACGGTTTATCAGTGGCGGTATCTGAACGGCACGCAGGTGAAGCCGGCCGTCGGTGTCACCAGCGCGGCGATCACCTTCACGCTGCCCGCGGTGGCGGGCACCTACCACGTGCGCCTGTTCAACTCGTCGTACGTGCTCGTCGCGACGAGCGGCACCGTGACGGCGAGCGCGCCGACCGTCACGCTCGGCGCATCGACGGCGAGCGCCGGCGGAACGGTGGCCGTCCAGGTGACGAACGCGCCGGGCACGCCGGGCGACTGGGTCGGCCTCTACGACACGAATGGCAACCCGCTGCAGTGGGCGTATCTGAACGGCACGCACACGATGCCCGCGGCCGGCGTCGCGAACGCGACCGTGACGTTCCTGCTGCCGTCGACGCCGGGCACGTTCCACGCGCGGCTGTTCAACGGTTCGTACACGCTGGTGGCGACGAGCGGCACGATCACGACGACGCTGCCGACAGTGACGCTGAGCGCGACGACGGCGGCGGCGGGCGGCACCGTGACGGCGATCGTCTCGAACGCGCCCGGCACGCCGGGCGACTGGGTCGGCCTCTACGACTCGAACGGTGCGGTGCTGATCTGGCGATATCTCAACGGCACGCAAGTGTTGCCGACCGCCGGGATCTCCAACGCGTCGATCACGTTCACGCTGCCCGCCACGCCGGGCACGTATCACGTGCGGCTCTTCAACGCGTCGTACGTGCTCGTCGCAACGAGCGGCACCGTGACGACGAGCGTGCCCACCGTCACGCTCGGCGCATCGACGGGCGTCGCGGGCGGCGGCGTGACGGCGACGGTGGCGAACGGACCGGGCAACGCCGGCGACTGGGTCGGCCTCTACGATGCGGCCGGCAACGCGATCCAGTGGCAGTACCTGAACGGATCGCAGACGCTTCCCGCGTCGGGTGTGACGAGCGCAACCGTCACGTTCGTGCTGCCGGCGACGCCGGGCACCTTCCACGCGCGCCTCTTCAACGCGTCGTACGTGCTCGTCGCGACGAGCGGAACGATCACGACCTCGGCGCCCACGTCCACGCCGACCGTCACGCTCGATTCCGCCACCGGAACGGTCGGCGGCACGGTGACGGCGATTGTCGGCGACGGACCGGGCACGCCGGGTGATTGGGTCGGGTTGTACGACTCGAACGGCAATCCCGTTCAGTGGTGGTATCTGAACGCGTCGCACTCGATGCCCGCGACGGGCGTCACGAGCGCGTCCGTGCCGTTCGCGCTGACGGCGCCCGGCACGTACCAGGTGCGCTTCTTCAACGGCAACTACGTGCTCATCGCGACCAGCGGGTCCCTGACGGTTTTCTAACGGGATCGGGTAATTGGATTACCCGATTTCCCGCGCGGACGAGAATCGTTAGATCTCCCGCCCAAACTGCACGACGCGCGTGTGCCGACACGGAACGCGCGCCGCAGGCCGCCTCGTCGTAATTGATTCCGGCAGAAACACGTTCGCGCCCGGGCGCCGCGACCCAACACGGCTGGCCGGCGGCTTGCGCACTGCGCGCCTTGCCGCCGCGTCCGGCGGCGCCATGTCGAGGCGTTCAATGCATCGCCACCATTCTTTCGCCCGCCCGCGCGGCTGCACGTGGCTGCGAACGCTGGCCCACGCTTTCGTCGTCCTCTTCTTCCTCACGCTTTCCGCACCGCTCGCGCACGCGCAGACGATCGGCACGATCGGTCTGACGCCGGGCTGGGCGACCTTCGGCCAGGCGGTGCCGCAGGGCGCGGCGCCGAGCGGCCTGCAGGTCGGCTCGCTGCTGACGCAGACCGACGTCAAGACGAGATGGCCGGACGGATCGATCCGCTTCGCGGTCGTCACCGTCAACGCGCTCGCCGCCGGGAATTACGCGATCGCCGCTGCGCCGATCGCGAGCGGCGCGTTCACGCCGGCGGTGCCGGCCGCGTCGGTTGCGCTGTCGATCGGCACGGCCACCTACACGGCGACGCTGCCGGCGGTCGCATCGACAGACGTGTGGCTGTCCGGCCCGCTCGCGTACGAGGGCCGCACGGTGATTGCGCCGATCTCGTCAGCGGACGGAAGCGCACATCCGTTTCTCCGCGTCATCTTCGACACGCGCGTCTACGGCAACGGCTCGGGCCGCGTCGACGTCACCGTGGAGAACGTCCTCGACAAGACCGGTGCGACGACGGTCACCTACAACGCGACGGCCACGGTCAACGGCCAGGTCGTGTTCACGAAGGCGAGCGTCCAGCACTACTACCTGACGCGCTGGCGGAAGATGTTCACGTTCGGCCCGACCCCGGCGTCCGCGATCACGCCCGATATCGCGCCGTTCAACGCGGCGAACGCGCTGCCGCCGTACCTTTCGCTGATCGTCAACCTCGTGAGCTCGCCGACGGGCGCGGCCTACGACATCCTGCAGGCCGGCGCGCTCGACACGAACATGCCCGATCACAGCGGGCGGCCGGAGATCGCGCCCTATCCCGACTGGACCGCGCGCTATCTCGTCTACAAGAACCAGACGCAGCGCGCGTTCGTGCTGGCCAACGGCGATCTGTCCGGGTCGTGGCCGGTGCACGTTCGCGAGGCCGAGAACAGCCTGAAGAGCGGCGTCGGTCCGGAGCGTCTCGTGTCGCTCGATCAGCGGCCGACCCTCTGGTACGACGCGCGCGCCAAGGGATCCGGATACGACTATGTCCACGGCACGCCGCTGCCGATCGTCGAGTACGGATCGACGACGCCCGGCCCCGGGCAGTCGCCGCTGATTCCCGACAACGCGCATCAGCCGTCGATCGCGTACGTCCCGTACCTCCTGACCGGCGATCGCTACTACGCCGAGGAGATGGCGTTCTGGGCGAACTACGGGATGATCCGCACCTACAACGGCGACGGCGTGCGCGGATCGCAGGGCATTCTCGCCTACAACGAGACGCGCGGGTACGGCTGGTCGCTGCGCAACATCGTCGACGCCGCCGCGTACTATCCGGGGTCCGCGGTTCGCACCTATCTGACACAGAAGGTGACGAACAACCTGACGTGGCTCGACAACTACGCGAACGCGCAGAGCGCGACGGCGAATCCGTTCAGGATTCTCTGGATCGGCAAGCGCCCCGACGGCAACCAGTACATCGCCCTGTGGGAGCAGAACTATCTCGCGTACGCGATCGATCACGGGTACAAGCAGGGCTTCTCGGGCGGCCTCGCGCACCGCGACGCGATCGCGAAGTTCCAGCTGGCGCTGTTCAACAACGATCCGGCGTATCCGAAGGCGCAGGCGGCGCCGTTCATCGTCGGCATCGGCGTCCCGCCGAGCGGCAGTCTCACCTACACCGACTGGAGCCGGTTCACCTTCTACACGACGCCCGCGCAGATCTGGGCGGCGACGCAGGGCAACGAGCGGCCGTTCGCCGGCTACTACGGACCCGAGGCGCGCCTCAATCTGATGATTGGCGTCGAAGCCGGCTGGAGCGGAGCGCAGGCGGCGTACGACTATCTGTGGCCGTTCCTCGGATCGACGAACGTGTACTGCGCGACGTTCGGCCCCGACAAGCCGGATCTCGCGTGCCGCGCCGGCTGGGCGCTCGCGCTGCCGTCGACGACTCAGCCGCCGCCGCCGACCGCGCCGGCGCAGCTCACGAGCCCGGCGCCGGGCTCGACGCTCGCGGGCAGCACCCAGACGTTCACGTGGGACGCGGGCCTCGGCGCCGCCAGCTATCGCCTCGACGTCGGCAGCACGCAGGGCGCGACGAACATTCTTGCCGGCACGGCGACGACCGCCACATCGCTCAACGTCGCGGGCCTGCCGACAGACGGCAGCACGATCTGGGTGCGGCTCTCGTCGAGCATCAACGAATCGTGGCAGTTCGCCGACTACAGCTTCGTCACGGCGACGATCTCGAGCGGCGGCAGCGGGCCGCTCGCCGTCAAGACCACCGTGTTCGCCGACGGCACCGGTACGGTCACGGCGGGCCCGTTCAGCACGGCTGCCGGCGATCTCGTGATGGCGTTCGCCACCGCGGCCGGTCCCGCGACCGGCGGGCAGACGCTCACGATCACCGGCGGCGGGCTCACGTGGACACGCGTCGCGCGCGCCAACACGATGCCGGGCCTCGCCGACATCTGGCGCGCGTCGTCTCCGACCGCGTTGTCGACCGTCAGCGTCACGTCGACGCCGTCCGTATCCACCTACACGCAGTCGCTCACCGTCGTCACGTTTTCAGGTGCGGCGGGCACCGGCGCATCGGCAACCGCGGGCGCGACAGGCGCGCCGTCCGTCTCGGTCACCGCGACGAAGGCGGGCTCGCTGGTCTACGGCGTCGGGAACGATTGGGATGGAGCGATCGCACGAACGCTCGGCGCGAACCAGGCGATGGTGCACCAGTGGTTGAGCACGGCGACCGGCGACACCTACTGGGTGCAGAGCACGACGAACCGAACGGCGGGCGCCGGCTCCGTCGTGCAGCTGAACGACACGGTGCCGACGGTCGATCGGTTCAACTTCGCGGCCGTCGAGATCGTTGCCGCCGCGACAGGCGCGACGACGCCGACGATCACGTGGCCGGCGCCGTCGGCGATCGTGTACGGAACGGCGCTCGGTGCCGCGCAGCTGAACGCGACCGCGAGCGTGCCCGGCACGTTCGCGTATTCGCCGGCGGCAAGCGCAGTGCTCGGCGCGGGGACGCAAACGCTGTCGGTGACGTTCACGCCGACCGACGCCGTCACCTACACGACGGCGACGAAGAGCGTGGCGATCACGATCGCGAAGGCGACGCCGACGATCACGTGGGCATCGCCGGCCAGCATCGTCGCCGGCACGGCGCTCGGCGCCGCGCAGTTGAATGCGACGGCGAACGTGCCCGGTAGCTTCGTGTACTCGCCGGGGAGCGGAACGGTTCTCGTAGCCGGCGCGAATCAGACCTTGTCGACGACGTTCACCCCCACCGATTCGACGAACTACGGCAGCGCGACGAAGAGCGTGACGATCACCGTCACCGCCACTCCGTCCGTGACGCTCGGCGCGGCGACGGCGAACGCCGGCGGCGTGATTGCGGCAACAGCGGCCAACGGGCCCGGCGCGCCGGGAGATTTCATCGGGCTCTACGACGCGAGCGGCGCGAACGCCGGCTGGTGGTATCTGAACGGCACGCACGTGATGCCCGCGGCGGGCGTCTCGGGCGCGACGGTGTCGTTCACGCTGCCGGCGGCGGCCGGCACGTATCAGGCGCGCTTCTACAACGCGTCGTACGCGCTGCTCGCGACGAGCGGCCCGGTCGTCGTCACGATGCCGAGCGTGGCGCTCAGCGCGTCCACCGGCACGGCGGGCGGCGCCGTCTCGGCCGCGGTGACGAATGCGCCGGGCACGCCGGGCGATTGGGCCGGGCTGTACGACGCCGCCGGCAACGCCGTCACGTGGCAGTTCCTAAACGGGTCGCAGACGATGCCGGCCGCGGGCGTGACGAGCGCCGTTGTGACGTTCATGCTGCCGTCGGCCGCGGGGACGTATCACGTGCGGCTGTTCAACGGGTCGTACATGCGCGTCGCCACGAGCGGCACGATCACCACGACCGCGCCGACCGTCACGCTCAGCTCGTCGTCCGCAAACGCCGGCGGCAGAATCACGGCGACGATCGCGAACGGACCCGGAATGCCTGGCGACTGGGCGGGGCTCTACGACGCCGGCGGCAACGCCGTGCAGTGGCAGTATTTGAACGGGGCGCAGGTGAAGCCGGCGACCGGCCTCACGAGCGCCGTCCTCACGTTCAATCTTCCCGCGACGCCGGGCATGTTCCAGGTGCGGTTGTTCAACGCGTCGTACATCCTCGTCGCCGCGAGCGGCACGGTGACGACGACGGCGCCGAGCGTCGCGCTGAGCGCGGCGACCGCGAATGCCGGCGGCATCGTGACGGCGACGATCGCGAACGCGCCGGGGACGCCCGGCGACTGGGTCGGGCTCTATGACTCGGGCGGCAACGCCGTCACGTGGAAGTATCTGAACGGCACGCAGACGAAGCCGGCGACCGGCGTGACCAGCGCCACGGTCGCCTTTGCGCTGCCGGCAGCCGCCGGCACCTTCTACGTGCGGCTCTGCAACGACAGTTATATCCAGGTGGCGGCGAGCGGGACGATCACGACGACGGTGGCGACGGTGACGACCGGCGCGACGACCGTCGGCGTCGGCACTGCGGTCACCGTGTCGATTGCGAACGCGCCGGGCACGCCCGGCGACTGGGCGGGGCTCTACGACGCGGCCGGCAACCCCGTGCAGTGGCAGTTCCTCAACGGCACGCAGACGATGCCGCCGGCCGGCGTGACGAGCGCGACGCTGGCGTTCACGATGCCGATGACGCCGGGCACGTACCAAGTCCGGCTGTTCAACGGCTCGTATCTGCCGATTGCCGCGAGCGCGCCGATTGTCGCGAACTGATGGTGCAGGCGGGCCTCTACGACAGCCGCACGTAGGGGCCAGCCTTGAGCCGACACCAGGTTTCAACCTGGTAAGAACCTGGTTGTAACCAGGTTAGAACCAGGTTGAAACCAGGTTAGAACCGACGGTCTGCGCTACGATAGGCGGATGCGCATCGGTCAGGTCACGCTCGAGTCGCCGCTCGCCATCGCGCCGATGGCCGGGATGACCGACACGGCGTTCCGCCGTCTCGTCAAGCGGCACGGCGGCTGCGGCCTGGTGGTCACCGAGATGGTGAGCGCCGAAGGGCTCGTGCGCGGCATCGATCGCACGCTCGAGTACGCCGAGTACACCCACGAGGAGCGGCCGATCGCGATTCAGATCTTCGGCGGCGATCCCGAGAAGATGGCGGCCGCCGCGCAGATCGTCGAAGGCATGGGCGCCGACATCGTCGACATCAACATGGGCTGCCCGGTGCCGAAGATCGCGAAGCACAACGCCGGCTGCAGCCTCATGCGCGAACCGGCGCACGCGGCGGCGATCGTCGGCGCGATGGCCAAGGCGGTGAAGATTCCGGTGACGGTGAAGATGCGCGCCGGCTGGAACGACGACGACCGCAACGCGCCGGCGCTCGCGCGGATGGTGGAGGATGCCGGCGCGGCGGCGGTCGCCGTGCACGGGCGCACCGCGGCGCAAAGCTACACCGGATCGGCGGACTGGGATCTCGTCGCGCGCATCGCCGACGATCTGGCGATTCCCGTCTTCGGGAGCGGCGACTGCATCGAGCCGGAACAAATCGTCGATCGGCTTCGCGCGGGCGTGGAGGGGGTGCTCGTCGGCCGCGGCGTGCTGCGCAACCCGTGGATTCTCGCGCAGGCGCGCGACCTGGCGGGCGGACGGCCGGCGCGCGCCGTCACGATGGCCGAGCGCGGCCAGTTCCTGCTCGATTACATCGATCTCCTGGAGCGCGAGCGGATCGACGAGGCGCGCGCCGAGACGCACGATCGCTGGGTGGTGAACAAGCTGCGCGCGCTCAACTCCTGGTACACCAAGGGCCTCGAGAACGGATCGCACCTGCGCGTCGCGATCAACAGCGCCGAGTCGGTGGCGGCCCTCCGGACGCTCATTTCCGACTTCTTCAACGTCTCCTTCCGCGAGGAATTCTGCCCCAGCGGGCAGGCCTGACCACCATTTCACAAAAAGTTGTGTCGCCCGCGATACAACTCGTCTTTTTTTCTCCACGGCCAGCGGCTTCCATGTAGAATAGGAGCCGTTTAACCGACAATTTAGCCGACTCCCCCACGATACACCTGTCTGCACAGGCGATACAGGCTTGGCAGGACTGTAAGTGACGGGGCGAAGCTTCGTCCTTTTCGGGTACCCCACCTAAAACTCAACGATGCGACGCATTGCCAGCCTGGGACTTCTGGTTTTTGCCCTAAATTCGGCCGGCTGTGACCGACCGGGCGACGAGGCCCGGAAACGGATCGTTCCGGAGTACGACAAGGCGACCGGAAGGCTCCAACTCCTCAAGTACGACTCGAACGGCGACGGCAAGGTCGACACCTGGAGCTACATGGACGGCCCGCGCGTGGTCCGGATCGAGATCGACAAGGACGGCGACGGCACGGTGGATCGCTGGGAGTACTACACGCCGGATCAGAAGATCGAGAAGATCGGGTTCTCCCGCGCCAACGACGGCAAGGAAGACGCCTGGTCCTACGCCGGGACGGACGGCTCGGTCGTGCGGATCGACGTCTCGACGAGGCGCGACGGCAAAGTGACGCGCATCGAGCGCTACGAGCAGAACCGACTCGTGTCGGCGGAAGAAGACACCGACGGCGACGGCTCGATCGACAAGTGGGAAGCCTACGACGGCGCCAGGCTCGCCTCGGTCGCGTTCGACACCGGGCACCGCGGCCGCGCCGATCGGCGCCTCGTCTACCTCGCTGACGGCAGCGCGCGCGTCGAAGTCGATGCGCAGGGCGACGGTCACTTCGTCGCCGCGTCCGGTCAGCCAACAGCGAATCCCCGACCGCGATGAAATCGGTCCTCTACCTCGGGTGTCCCATGGCCGAGCGCGCCGACACGGAGCGGCAGCTCGGGATCGCCGACGTGTCAGTCGTCTGGGCCGACAACGTCAGCTACGCGCTCACGGAGCTCGAGCGGCGCGACATGCCGGTGCTGCTCGATCTGTCCCGCGGCGCGAGCGCCCTGCAGAGCGCCCGCGAGCTGCGGACGCAGCGCGCCTCCACGCTCATGTTCGCCGTCGTCGACAGCCATCGCCCCGACCTCACGACCGAAGCGGTGCTGACGGGGATGGCCGACGTCTTCGCGCGGCCGCTCGGCGGACGCCGCGTCGCCAACGCCATCGATCGCGAGCGCAAATTCGAGATGCAGGAGGTCGATTTCGCGTTCGAGGCGCACCACCACGATCTCTACACGCACTCGCCCGCGATGCTCGACGTGATGAGCCTCGTGACGCGCGCCGCGGCGATGCGCGCCGGCGTGCTGATTCGCGGCGAGGAGGGGACCGGGCGCCAGGTCGTCGCGCGCGCCGTTCACGCGCAGAACGGCGCCGCGGGCGCGTTCGTCGCGATCGACTGCGCGGCGCACGACGGCGACGATCTCGACGACGCGCTGTTCGGCCGCGCGGCGCGATCGCGGCAGGGCGACGGGCCGGACCTCGAGCGCGTCGGCGAGCGCGGCGCGCTCTACCGCGCGCGCAACGGCACGATCTATTTCCAGAACGTCGCCGAGGCGCCGGCGCGCCTGCAAGCGCGCATCGCGCGCGTGCTGCGCGATCGCGAGGCGGTCTTCGCGGAAAGCGGTCAGCCGATCGATCTCGACATCAGGCCGATGGCCGGCGTCGATCCCGAGTTCGACGTCGCCGTCTCCGAAGGGCGCCTCCGCGAGGATCTGCTGCGGCGCCTGGCAGTGATCCGGATCGACATGCCGCCGCTGCGCAGCCGCCGCGAGGACATTCCGGCGCTCGCCAACTACTTCCTGCGCGAGATCTGCGCGTCGCGCCGCCTGCCGCCCAAGGTCGTCTCGCGTCCCGCGCTGCTGCTGATCTCGGCGCTGCCGTGGCGCGGCAACGCCGCGGAGATGCGCAAGCTGCTCGAGACGGTGGTGCACGCCGTGCCCGACAGCCGCGGCATCGGCCTCGAGGACGTCCTGGCGCACGTGCGGCTGGACGGCGGATCGACGGCGTTTCCCGACGGCGGCACGCTGAAGCAGGCGCGCTCGCGGTTCGAGCGCGAGTACATCGCGGCGGTGCTCGAGCAGCACAAGGGGCGGATCAGCGAGGCGGCGGTCGCGCTCGGCATCCAGCGGACGAATCTCTACCGCAAGATGCGGGCGCTGCGGGTTACGGCGGGCCGGCGGCGGTAATCGCGCCGGATTTGCACAGTACTTCCGTATGTCCAAGGATACACATGACTTTAATGCTTGACTGGGGCCGCCGGCTCATCGATAGTGGTGGGCAGCTTTTCCTCCAAGCGAGACTTAACATGCGTGGTGTGGTTGCGGTCGCGCTGGTGTGCGCGCTCGGTCTTTCTATTTCTGTGGGCGCGGCGCCGCGAATCGGCGGCCTCGGCCAGACCCAGAGCGCGTCGCTCTCCGGCACGGCGACCAGCTCCACCGGCCAGACGGTGGCCAACGCCACCGTGCAGCTGCGCAACCTGGCCACCGGCCAGCTCGCGGGCACGACCACCAGCAACGCCGCCGGCGCGTTCGGGTTCACCGGCCTCCAGGCCGGCACCTACGTCGTCGAAGTGGTGAACGCCGCGGGCCAGATCATCGGCACGAGCGCGACGGTCAGCGTCGCCGCCGGCGCGGTCATCACCGGCGTCACGGTGACGGCCACGGCCGCCGCGATTGGCGCGGCCGCCGCCGTCGGGGGCGTCAGCACCGCCGTCGTGATCACGTCGGTCGCCGTCGCGGCCGGCGTCGCGGGCGCGATCGCCGTCGCGACCAGCGGCACGGCCAGTCCGTCCCGGTAATCCTCGCGTTCGTCGATCGACAACCATCGACAACCCATCGCTCGTCGCGCGCGCCTCGGCGCGCGTCTCTTCGTGATCTTCATCAAGGCGCAACTGTTGACACCCACTGCTTTTCGATTCTCGTCCGTCGCGCTCGCCGCGATCGTTCTTCTGCACGGCTCGCCGGCCGCCGCTCAGGCGACGACCGGCGAACCGGATCCGGCGAAGGTGCGCATCCGGATGGGGCCGCTGTGGCTCAACCCGACGATCGCGCTCGCCAACATCGGCGTCGACAAGAACGTCTTCAACGAGCCGGACGATGCGAACCCGAAGTCGGACTTCACGTTCACGGTGCAGCCGGCGACCGATCTCTGGCTGCACACGGGGCCGACGTGGGTCACCGGCCGCGTCCAGGAAGATCTGGTGTGGTTCCAGACCTACTCGAGCGAGCGCGGCGTGAACGCGACCTATTCGATCGGCTGGCTCGTGCCGCTCACGCGCCTCCGGTTCAACGTCGGCGCGACGCGTCGCAACCGCCGCGATCGGCCCGGGTTCGAAATCGACGCGCGGTCGCAGCGCTTCGAGACCGAGTACAACGGCGCCGTCGAAGTGCGGACGCTGTCGAAGACGTACTTCGGCGTCACGGCCTCGCAGCAGCGCGTCGACTTCGACAAGGACGCGATCTTCCTCAACCGGAACCTCCAGTTCGAGCTCAATCACGAGACGACCTCCGCCGGCGTGACGATGCGGTATCAGCTGACGCCGCTGACGGGGCTGACCTTCGCCGCGACGCGGTCGCAGGATCGCTTCGAGTTCTCCTCGCTGCGCGACTCGAACTCGACGGCGGCGACCGCGACGATCAACTTCGATCCGCTCGCGCTCATCCGCGGCAGCGCGACGATCGGGTACCGCGACTTCGAGCCGCTGTCGTCCGGCCTGTCGCCCTACCAGGGGCTGACGGCGTCGGGGAATCTCTCCTACGTCATGTTCGGCGCGACGAAGCTGACCGTTGGCGTCAATCGCGACGTGCAGTACTCGTACGACGTCAACCAGCCGTACTACCTGGAGACCGCCGTGACCGGATCGATCGCGCAGCAGCTGTTCGGGCCGATCGACGTCGTCGCGCGGGCGGGCCTCGACAACCTCGCGTATCGCGATCGCGTCGGCGCCGCGGTGCAGGTCTCGGATCGCGTCGACCGCGGCCGCTCCTACGGCGGCGGCGTCGGCTACCACACGTCGGGCGGCTTCCGCATCGGCTTCGACGTGGATCACATCAACCGTGTGTCCGACATCTCGTCGCGCCAATTCAACGATCTCCGCATTGGCAGCTCGGTGACTTATGTTTTCTAGACGCGTGTTGTTCCTGGCGCTCGCGTGCGCGGTCGGCGGCCGCCTCGCGGCGCAGACCCCGGTCGTCAACGACTACGTGATCGGCCCGCAGGACGTGCTGACGATCACCTCCTACGACCAGGCGGATCTCACCGGCAAGTTCACGGTGGAAGCGGACGGCACCTTCAGCTTCCCGATGATCGGCCGGTTCAAGGCGGGCGGCTCGACGCTGCGGCAGGTCGAGGCGCAGCTGAAGAAGCAGCTGAAAGACGAGGGCTACTTCAACAACCCGCAGATCACCGTCTCGGTCGAGACCTACCGCAGCCAGAAGATCTTCATCGTCGGCGAGGTGCGGACGCCGGGCAGCTACGTGCTGTCGGGCGACATGACGCTCATCGAGGCGCTCGCGCGCGCCGGCTCCACGCTGCCGACGGCGAGCGACCAGGCGCTGATCGTCCACCCGGTGGCCGGCGGCGGCGCGTCGGCGCCGGTGCTGCCCGCCGACGAAACGCCGGATCACATCGTCCGCGTCGATCTGCGCGCGCTCCAGAGCGGGCGCGCCGGCGAGAACGCGGCGCTGCGCGACGGCGACACGATTTTCGTGCCGCGCGCGGAGAGCGTGTACGTGTTCGGCCAGGTGAAGAACCCCGGCGCGTACGCGCTGCAGCAGAAGAACACCACGGTCCTCCAGGCGCTGTCGCTCGCCGGCGGCGTCACCGATCGCGGCTCGACCGGGCGAATCAAAATCGCGCGGATGGTGAACGGGAACAAGCAGGAATTCCGCGTCAAACTCGCCGACATCGTGCAGCCGGGCGACACGATCATCGTGCAGGAAAGGTTTTTCTGATGTCGACTCAATTCAGGGATGCCACCGACCCCGTGCAGCACCGGCTGGCGATGGCCGCCGCCGACGCCGAGAACGCGGGCGCGCCGCGCGCGGGCGATCCCGCGGCCGCCGCGCCGCCGCCGCCGCCTACCGGCTACGGCTACGGCAGCAACGTTGTCGGCGACGATCAGGTCCACCTGCTCGACTACGTCAAGGTGCTCCACAAGCGGCGCGTCGCCGCGCTGACCGCGTTCCTCCTCGTGTTCGTGTCGACGGCGGTGTACACCTTCACCGCGAAGCCGATCTACGAGTCGAAGGTCCAGATCCTCATCGAGAAGGAAAACGCGAACGTCGTCAGCTTCAAGGAAGTGTTCGAGCAGAACCAGGTCGCCGACGACTATTACCAGACGCAGTACAAGATTCTCCAGAGCCGCGCGCTCGCCCGGCGGACGCTCGATACGCTGCGGCTGTGGGATCACCCGCAGTTCAACCCGAAGGGCGAGGCGGCGTTCAGCCTCGGCGCGGTCGTGACGGCGCCCGTGCGCTGGCTGTCGGCGTGGGCGACGCCGCCGCCGCCGATCGAACCGGGCGGCCCCGCGGCCGGCGAGACCGCGGCGCAGGCGCGCGCGATCGATCGCCTGCTGAGCGGCCTCACCGTGACGCCCATTCGCAACAGCCGGCTCGTCGACGTGAAGTTCTCGTCGGTGTCTCCGACGGTGTCGTCGCAGGTGGCGAACGCGCTCGCGAGGGCCTACATCGACCAGAACCTCGAGTTCAAGTTCCTCTCGTCGAAGGAGGCCTCGGACTGGCTCGGCGAGCGCCTCGCCGAGCAGCGGCAGAAGGTTGAAGCGAGCGAGCAGGCGCTGCAGCGCTACCGCGAGCAGACCGAGTCGGTGGCGTTCGAGGACCGGCAGAACATCGTCGTGCAGAAGCTCGCGGATCTGAACGCGGCGGTGACGCGCGCGAAGACCGAGCGGATCCAGAAGGAAGCGACCTACAACCAGATGAAGGCGCTCCAGACGGATCGCTCCGGCCTCGACACCTTCCCGGCGATTCTGTCGAACCAGTTCATCCAGCAGCAGAAGGGCGAGCTCGCGGACCTGCAGCGGCAGCAGGCGCAGCTCTCCGAGAAGCTCGGGCCGCGGCACCCGGACATGGTGAAGATCGGCCTGGCGATCACGACCGCCGAGCAGCGGATCCAGGGCGAGATCGCGAAGGTCGTCCAGGCGGTCAAGAACGAGTATCTCTCCGCGCAGGCGCAGGAGCAGAGCCTGATCAACGCCCTTGATCAGCAGAAGCGCGAAGCGCTCGCGCTCAACCGCAAGGGCATCGACTACAGCGCGCTGCAGCGCGACGCGCTGAGCAACCGCCAGATCTTCGAGAGCCTGTTGCAGCGGACGAAGGAGACCGGGATCTCCGGCGAGCTCAAGACGAGCAACATCCGGGTGATCGACGTCGCCGAGACGCCGCGCCGGCCCGCGAGCCCGAACGTCATTGCCAACCTCCTGCTCGCGTTCTTCGGCGGGCTCACGCTCGCCGTCGGCATCGCGTTCTTCTTCGAGTATCTCGACAACCGGATCAAGACGCCCGACGAGATCAAGGCGCACCTCGGGCTGCCGTTCCTCGGCCTCGTGCCGGCGCTCTTCGCGAAAGACCTGCACGATCCGCTGATCAGCAAGGGCGTGCCGGCGAACTTCTCCGAGGCGTTCCGCGCGGTGCGCACCAACGTGCTGTTCTCGTCCGCCGACGAGGGGCCGAAGGTCATCGTCGTCACCAGCGCGGGGCCCGGCGAGGGGAAGACGCTCGTCGCGAGCAATCTCGCCGTCGCGATGGCGCAGGCCGCGCAGCGCGTGCTGCTGATGGACGCCGACATGCGGCGTCCGCGCGTGCACTCGCTCTTCGGCATCGCGCAGGAGCCAGGGCTCTCGAACGTCCTGGTCGGCAACGCAAAGCCGAGCGACGCGGTGCGCATCACCACCGTCCCGGGCCTGTGGGCGATGCCGGCCGGCATGATCCCGCCGAATCCCGCGGAGCTCATCGGATCGAAGCGGTTCAAGGAGTTTCTCGGCACACTCGGGCAGCACTTCGACTTCGTGATCGTCGACACGCCGCCGGTGATGGCGGTCACCGATTCGTCGATCGCGGCGCACGTCGCGACCGGGCTGATCTTCGTCCTCGGCGCCGAGATGACGACGCGGCACACGGCGCAGCGCGCGGTGGAGCAGCTCTCGCACGCGCGGCCGAAGTTCCTCGGCGCGATTCTCAACCGCGTCGATCTGCAGCACCAGGGGTACTACTACTCGCAGTACTACCGCCGCGAGTACGCGGGCTACTACACGCAGGATTCGTCCAAGCTGCCCGCGGCGAGCTGACGTGTCGAACCTGCTCCCGCGCCTCGAGTTCGGCCTGCAGTCCCTCGTCCGCCGGCAGCGGGCGTGTCCCTTCTGCGGCGGCCGCGATCACCGCGTCGTCGCGCGAAAGCGCGGCGTCCTCCGCATCCGCCGCTGCGCGGACTGTCATCTCTATTTCACCGACCCGATCTACCGCTCGTTCGTGGGCGACCTCTACGGTGCGATCTACCGCGCCGAAGGCTCGACCACGCGCGTGCCGGACGGGCGGACGCTCGCCGAGTGGAAGGCGACGCGGTTCGCGGGATCCGACAAGCACTGCGCGGAGCAGCTGCAGGCGCTCGCAAGGCTCGGCGCGGGCGGCCGTCTCCTCGAGGTCGGCTCGTCGTGGGGCTACTTCCTGCACCAGGCGCGGAGCGCCGGCTTCTCGACCGTCGGCGTGGAGCCGGGCGAGTGGCGCCGCGAGTTCGGCGTGCGCGAGCTCGGCGTCGACATCCGATCGTCGATGGACGACGTCCACGAGACCGATTTCGACGTCGTCTACTGCGCGCACACGCTGGAGCACCTGAGCGATCCGGGCCGCTTCTTCGCGGACTGCCACCGCGTGCTGAACGAGGGCGGCCTGCTCGCGATCGAGGTGCCGCACTTCGATCTCGAGGCGATGGGCGCGAGCGTCCTTCCGATCATGGGCGCGGTGCATCCGCTCGGGCTCTCGCAGTCGTTCTTCCGCGCGGCGCTGCCGCGCGCCGGCTTCTCGTGCGTCGGGATGTACGACGCGTGGACGGCCGTGCCCGCGTCGCCGATGACCGAAGTGCGCCAGGGCAACCTGATCGTCGTCGCCAGAAAATCGCCCCGCAGGGCCTGAACTCTTTCCCGGAATCCGCCTCCCGTGACCCGTCTCGCCTACATCGTCAGCCACCCGATTCAGTATCAGGCGCCGCTCCTGCGCCGCATCGCGGCCGAGCGAGGAATCAAGATGAGCAAGGCGATTTTCGTGGCTGTTCGTCGTGCGTAGAAAGCTGGCGTTGATCCCACGTCTCGCATGGCGGGAGGTGACGCAGTTCGCCAGGCGCTATCGGCTCAGACGGCGCGGTATCGAGGTGCATCGGACGGCGCTCGTCCTTGGACGGTGCGATTTCGTCGGGCGTGTCCGAATCGGCGCGCGCGCCGTCGTCAGGCAGTCGGTGCTCGACGGCCGCGGCGGCCTCGAGATCGGCGAGGACACGTTCGTCGACCATGCAACGATCATCACGGGAATGCACGATCTCGATGATCCGCACTTTGGGACGGTATTCCGGCCGGTCGTGATCGAGCCGTTTGCGGTCATCTTCCGCGGCGCGGCGGTCCTGCCGGGCCGCCGGATCGGCCGCGGCGCGATCGTCGCCGTCGGCTCGGTCGTCTCGAACGACGTCGCGCCGATGACGGTCGTCGCCGGAAACCCTGCGCGCGTCATCCGCGACCGCCAGGCGGTGCACGAGCTCGCCGACATCCGCCGCATGAGCGGGTACGTGGGCCACAAGTGGCGCGACATCGTCTCGGAGCTCGGCGGCGGCGACAAGCGTCCCCGAAAGCCATGACGCAGACGTCGGCATCCATCCGCAAGATCTCCGGCACATTCGCTGCCAACGTGACGCTGTACGTACTTGCCGCCGTCACCGGTCCGCTCGCGGCGCGGCTGCTCGGCCCCGACGGCCGCGGCGCGCTCGCGGCGATTCAGCTCTGGCCCGGTGCAATCGCGACTTTCGCTACGCTCGGTCTGCCGGATTCGGTCGCCTACTTCGGCGCGCGGCAGCCCGAGCGCGCCGGCCAGTGGCTGTGGATCTCGGTCGCCGTCGGCCTCGCCGCGTCGTGCGCCGCGACGGCGGTCGGCTACGTCCTGATCGACGTCGGCCTTCGCGGCCACGATCCGCACATCGTCCACGCGGCGCACGTCTACCTGCTGCTCGTCCTGCTGACGCCGATCATCGGCCTGCCGTGTCAGCTCGCGCGCGGGCTCGGCCGCTTCGGCGTGTGGAACGCGATGCGCGTCGCGCCAGCGCTCGGCTGGCTGACTGTGCTTGCCGCCTCCTGGCTCGCGGGATCGCGGACGGCGGAAACCGTCGCGGCCGGCTACCTCTGGTTCCTGATCGTCGAGGCGGCCGTCATCGTCGCCGTGTGCGTGAAGCTGTTCGCGCCGCCGAAGATCTTCGCGCTCGGTGACGTCCGGACGCTGCTTCGCTACGGCCTGCCGTCGGGGCTGAGCGCGGTGCCCCAGTTCCTGAACCTCCGCGTCGATCAGATGCTGATCGCGGCGATGCTGCCGACGCGGCAGCTCGGTTTGTACGTGGCCGCCGTCTCGTGGAGTGCGATTTCGGGCGTCGTGCTCAGCGCGGCCGCGCCGGTGATCTCGCGGCGGCTCGCCGTCGAGCAGGACGTGGCCGTGGCGCGCTCGATCTTCGGACGCGCGACGCGCGCCGCCGTGATCGTCAGCGCGCTGACGGCCGGCGCCTTCGCCGTCGTGACGCCGGCCGCGATGGCGTTCGTCTACGGCGCCGCGTTCCGCGAGGCCATACCGATCGCCGTCGTGCTGAGCGCGGCGAACGCGTTCGTCATGATCAACACCGTCCTCGAGGAGGGGCTGCGCGGCCTCGGCGACACGCCGACGATTCTCAAGTGCGAGCTCGTCGGCTTCGCGGCGACGGCCCTCGCGCTCGCGCTCCTGCTGCGGCCGATGGGCATCCTGGGCGCCGCGGCCGCCTCCGTCGCGGGCTATAGTGCGGTGACGACGGCGCTGGGCGTGTCGCTGCGGCGGCACGACCTGACCTTCGACGCCGCGTTCCGTCCGCGTAGTGCCGACGTTCGTTACGTCATCGATGTGGCAGTGTCCGGTTGGGATCACGTGCGGCGCCTCGCCGCGCCGGCCGTTTGATGTGAGCCGCTCCGCCCTCTCCGTCGTCGAACCGGTCGCCGGCCTCAGTGGGAGCGGTCCCGAGCCGCAGGTGGAGATTTCCGTTGCAAGCCGGTTTCACGCCTTTGATCTCGCGCGTGAGCTCGCGGTTCACGGTATGTTGCGACGGCTTCATACCGGGTACCCATCTTTCATCGCCGCGCGATTCGGCGTGCCGCGTGACGCCGTGTCGTCGATATGGACCGGCGAGCCGTTACACCGGACACTGTCGAGTCTCCATCGACGAGGCTGGCTCGGCGGACAACCCGATCCTTTCCTCTCGCGGCGCCATGATCGGATCGTGGCGTCTCGACTTCGGCCGGGCGCTGACCTTTTTGTCGGCTGGTCGAGTCAGTGCCATACGTCGATCGCGACGGCGCGTCGCTTTGGAATGACTACGATTGTCGAGCGCGGCTCCGCTCATATCGAGTGGCAGTGGCGCGAGTTGACCGAAGAAGGACGCCGGACGGGTCTCTTCGTCGAACGGCCCCACCCAAAGACAGTCGAGCAAGAAATTGCCGAGTACGAGGCCGCCGACTTCATCGCGATTCCAAGCGCATTTGCCGCTCGCACGTTCGTGAACTGCGGCGTTCCAGCGCACAAGTTGCTGATCAACCCGTACGGAGTCGACCTTCGTCTCTTCGACCGACGCGACGATGATCGATCGGTCCCGATAACAAAAGAGCTTCGCATACTGCATGTCGGCCGGGTGTCCGCTCAGAAAGGGGCCCACTACCTCGTCGACGCAGCCGGAAGACTGCGTAACACTCGGCTCACATTCGTCGGTGCCGTCGATCCAGGCATGCATGACGTCGTCAGGAAATCGAATGTGAGAGTCGTCGGCGCCGTTCCGGGTAGCGTGCTTCCGGAGTACTACCGGGACTCCGATGTATTCTGCTTGCTGTCGATACAGGATGGACTAGCGCTCGTTGTCGCTCAGGCAATGGCGATGGGCCTCCCAGTGATCGCGACACCAAACACCGGCGCCGAAGAACTCATCGATGACGGAGAAACCGGATTCATCGTTCCGGCGCGCGACCCGGGCGCCGTCGCATCGAGGTTGCGGGAACTTGCGCAGAATCCCGAGTTGCGGAAGCGGATTGGCCAACGTGCGCGCGCTCGCGTGGCGTCAGGGTTCGGCTGGGCCCATTACGGTGCCCGTACCCGCGCTCATTACCACCGCGTCTGCAATTATAAGGCTCGCTAGTTATGCGCCTGGCGTTTGTCGGACCCCTGTGGGCGGGTAGCACAACTCTTCAGCGTTTGGATGCCTTCCAACAGGTCCCCGGCCTGTGCATTTCGTCACTTGACACTCGCGAACGCTGGAACGAAGCCACGGTGATCGATCGAATCGCGCACCGCGTCAGGCGACCGATCGACTGGCACGACGTGAATCGCCGCGTGATAAGACTTGCCGACGAGTTTCGGCCCGACGTGATGCTCTTCGATAACGTCAAAGTTGTTCAACCGGCGACGCTACGGCGCCTCAAGAACGAGTATCGCGTCGTGCCGGTGTTCTATACACCAGACAATGTGATTGCGAGCCACAACAGCAGCCGTCAATTGGAACAGAGTTGGCCTGAATGGCGCCTCGTTTTCACGACCAAGCCATTTAACGTAGCCGACTTTTTGTCGCGGGGTGTCGAGGCGGTGCACGTGATCGGCAACGCATTTGACGCGAAGGTTCACAGACCCATGGAGCCAAACGAAGTTGGCGCTGACTATGAGCGCTACGACGCCGTCTTCACGGGTTACGTCGAGCCACAAAGACGCCAATCCATCAATGAACTTGCCGCGGCCGACATCAGCGTCGTCGTCTATGGCGATGCGCGTCGGTGGGGAAACATGCACAGCAACGTCAGTATCCGGCCTCCAGCGTTCGACTGCGAGTACGCGCGTGCGATGCACACAGGCAAAGTCGCGTTGTGTTTCCTTCGCAAGATCAATCGCGATACGGTCACAACCAGATCTGTCGAAATTCCGGCGATGGCCAGAGCGATGGCGGCTGAACGAACTGACGAACACGATAACTTGTTCGAGCATGCGCAGGAGTACTGTGGCTTCTCGACGACCGGCGAACTGATTGCGGTCGTTCGGCGACTAGTGGACGACGCTCAGCTACGCGATCGCATTAGATTCTCTGGACGGGCCCGCTGTCTCGAGTCTGGTTACTCAACGGTTTCGCGGGCGCGCGAGATGGTAGCAGTTATGAAGAATACTCTGCCGGCACTCGCGATCTCATGAAGAGGCCGCGAGAGATGCCGTCACCAAGTGCGATGAGCCTGCGCGAAGAAATCATCGCCAACTACGTCTCGAGTAGCCCTGGCATTCACCGCGTCTGTACAGATCGCGACGTGCAGTCATTCATAAAGGCTTATAGATGGCATCTGAGAGGGTGGTTGCCATCAGATCCTGACGCGCGCTGGCTCGACATCGCCTGTGGGCAAGGCCAAGTAATGTCGTTGGCCCAGGACGCCGGTTTCAAGCGAATACTCGGCGTGGACCTCAGTGACGAAATGCTTGCAAGCTGTCAGGCACGCGGCCTTGATGTCCGCAAGGACGATGCGATGGCCTTCATCACGGGCGCGCCTCAGGAATCGTTTGGTGTCGTCTCTGCATTCGACTTCTTGGAGCACTTGTCCAAGTCCGATGCGCTCGACTTGCTGCGCCAGGCACGAAGAGTCGTCAAGCCCGGTGGCGCGGTGCTGCTTAAAGTGCCGAACGGCAGTAGCCCGTGGGTAGGCGACATCTTTTTTTCGGATATGACGCACGAAAGCATGTGGACCCCTGCGTCTCTCGCACAGCTGGCGCGGTTGGCAGGGTTCACCGACGTCCAGTTTAGGGAAGTCGGGCCTGTTCCGCATGGGCCCGTATCGATTACGCGCTTTCTACTGTGGCGAGCAGTCCGGCTGTTGCGACGGTTTTTGAATGCTATCGAAACCGGCTCCGGTGGATCCATCGTGACGACGAGAGTGATGCTGGCGAAATTGATGGGCTGAGCCGGCGTGTCTAAAACGGCCACGTAAAAAAAGGATCCCGGCGGAATGAAAATCGGAGTCCTGGTTCTCGTTTATAACGTCGATCGGTTCCTGCTGCAGATGCTGGACAACTGCGGTCCACACGTCGACCGAATCTACGCAAGCTGGAGCCCTGTTCCCTGGACCGCGTACAACCGAGATGCGCGCGCCGTTTTCAAGAACAAAACCTCGCCGGAACTGCTGAAACGCAGCAGCTACTACGACAAGATCGTTCTTATTACGGGAGAGTGGGCCGACGAGGTGAGCCAGCGCAATGAGGCGCTTGATCGCGCGCGTGCCGACGGTATGGACTTTCTGATAATTCAGGATGCTGACGAGTTTTATACAGATAGCGATTACGTTGCCAACATCGAATACATGCGCCGGCATCCTGAGGCCGATTACTTCCGTGGCAAATGGTACATGTTCTGGAAGACGACCGAGTGGGTCCTGGAGTTGCCGGGCAGGGCGATGGCTAACAATGAGACGTTTGCGGTGAATTGTCGTCGGCCGGTTTGTTTCGTCAGCAACAGGAGGGTCGGCTCTGACTATCGTTTGGCGCCGGTCGTGCCACGGCCTTGTTGCCACCTGTCATGGGTATATTCCGATCAGGAAATCTGGGAGAAGATCTCGACGTGGGGCCACGCTGACCAAGTCGAACGTGAACGTTGGTTCGAGATCAAATGGAAAGGCTGGACGCCAGCCAGCCGGTGTCTGTCCCCGATTCGACCGACGCCGACGTTGTGGAAGGCAGTCAGATTCAGGGGCCATCTGCCCTCGGTGCTGTCCAACTTCGCGTCGCCGGATTGCCAGTCTGTCAGTCGTTCGTTCGCTCAAAGAGTGGAAGAGTCGCGCGTCGATTGCGGCGAGATTATTCTGTACGTCGCCAAGCTCATATGGGGCAGACTGCGGACGGTGGCAGGAGTGGGGTGCACGCCAGTCAGCGCGCCACAGTCGTCGGAATAACTAACGTGATGCAATCGCAGCCGGCACAGAGTTCTCGGGGTTACGGTTACAGTGGGCACGAAACCGACTGGTACAGGAAACAGGAATCGCCCGTCGTCATCGATTCCCTCAAGCAGGTTCTGAGGAATCTACCGCACGACTTCGTGCGATGTGGCCGCAGCGCCCTTGAACAACGCCGAAGTGCGCGAGTTCAGATGTGAACACCACAGGCGACAAAACGGTGGTTCCCAGGTCGATCCGCACGATTCTTTCTGAGCTCGCGTACAGGGGCGAGGTCATTTGCTCGCGGCTCCAGGGCATCGCGTACGATCGGCCTGCCCGAAATGGCGAGTACCTGCTCGTGCGACGAACCGCTGATTCTCTAAAGCTTGCCCTTGACATTGGCGCGAACGTTGGCGATTGGACCGCCGAAGTGGTTCGTGCGACGCGCTGTGGGGCCCGCGTGCTCGCGGTGGACGCCGATGCGGACAACGCGCGAATTCTCAGGGAACGCTTCGCGCAACAAAACAATGTCATGGTAATCGAAGCCGCCGTGACTGCTCGTAATGGGTCGGTGAACTTCGTGTCGGGCCTCAATCCTGGAAGTGGTAACGGGTATGTGACCGTCGGTGATCCTGGAGGTCGAGCTTCCCGTGTGGTTGCTAGAACGCTGCAGGACATCGTGGCCGAACTGGGCGATCCCCCAATCGATTTGGTGAAGTGTGACGTCGAAGGTGCGGAGCTCGATGTTCTTACGGGAGCCGAGGAGCTCTTCGAACGTCGTCGCATCGCCTTGATGCAGGTCGAATATAACGCCACCTGGATGCGCACGGGTCGCAGCCTGCGCGACCTCTTTGTGTTCGCGCGACGATACGATTATCACCTTCTTATAGCAACGCCCTTTGGATTTTCGCACCTGCCCGCGTACGGCATCGGTCTCGAGGATTATCGGCTGCGAAACATCATTATGGCGCGTCCTGACTCCGTCGATAGGCTGCGTCCCTACGGACCTGCTGGCCGAGCCCGGGTTGAACACAAGCGGCGGGAATTCGTGGACGTATGATTGCGTATTCGCCAAAGAACCGAGTTCAGTTTCGGCGAAGTGGCCAGCTGCTGGTACCGGTGGGATTCGCGATCCTTGCTTTTGGTTTGGTATTTTTTGGATTTGGCGACGGACGCGCGCGTCTGGTTGCCGCTGGTCTATTTGGTTGTGTAACGAGCGCGGTGTGCTATGCCGCTGTGACACGATTGATGCCACAGTACTACGCGCCGAAGCTTCTGATTAGTAGCTACGCGCTGCAGTTGGTCGCTCTACTTGCCATCGCGCTCCTCGGCCTGCCATTGGGGCCGCCGCACCATTTGTTCGAAATCAACGTCGGCGATTCGCCTATCCGCGCCGTGCTCGCGATTGTGACGGTTCCAGTTGCGACTGTCCTAGTTGCCCTCGGGTGGGTATTTCTGCGAAACCTGTCGACGAAGCCTAACGCGGCGCAAGTTGCGGACATTGACGTCAGTCGCCGCCGGATCTATTTGTTCGTCGCAGCCGCTCTGCAGCTGTTGTATTGGCCAGCGGCGTTGCTTAGTTACGGTTTCGTCGGTTACGTTGTTCGGATTCTTGAAGGCGCACTAATGGTCGCGCCGTTTATCGCCGGGCGCGATTCGCACGGTGATCGCGCGATGCGCTGTGTATGGTGCCCGACGATTCTGCTCAACGCAGTCGTGGCAATCGCCGTCGGCGGCCGCTCAAAGGCGTTAATGCCTTGCGTTTTGTATGGGGCAGGCTGGATCTCGGTGATGCCAAAGCATCGCCGCCGACTTGCTGCTGGAATCGGCCTGCTGGCCCTGGTGCCCCTGATTCAGCTCGCTGGCGCGCTGGGCGTGGTCCGCGACGAAATGGGCCGAGATCGGTTAGAGATGGTGCAAGCCGATCACATTAGGGAAGTGTTTACGAGAGTCGGCGAGGAGATGGCGCCGGGGGCGACGAGCGATTCCGAGCGACGGAATGTACAAGGCGTGAGTCGCATGCTCGCTTGGAGCAATGTGGTGGTCCCGGTGATGACGCCGGATTCCGTACCGTATCGAGGTTTCGAAGGCTTTCTCGATGAGGCGCTGCAGACGTTCAGGATCGCGCGAGTCTCTGGCTTGACGCCGGACGACCTTTACGACGCCGGATTGCTGAACGCTGGTGCGAGGCCGTACGGCTTCAGTGTTAACGCCAACACCTCGGTAGAGTTCACTGTGGTGGCCGACGGGTGGTCGCGAGGGGGTTTTGTAATTAGTCTATTGTTCGCCGCTACGGCTGCATTGTGGCTAACTCTTGGTGAGGCACTGGCAGTGCAACTCGACAAGAGTGGTATCGGTCCGATGTCGATTCTGCTTCTTCCGATCGCGAGGGCGGCATTCTTCGACGCCAATGGCCTACCATTGGTGGCCGTCGTGCGGAGCCTAGTACTTTACCTGTTTGCCATCACGGCCCTCATGATAGTCGTGGAAATGTTCCGACAACCGGTGAGCAGTATCAACCGCCGGCGAATTCTCGAAATGAAAGCGCGACGGCTCAGGTTGCGGCCCGCGAACTTCAATCAATGATGACCACGTTCGCGAGGTCGCGATAGATGCCGCTATCATCAACGCGGAAGCGGGTTGCCGTGGTGACGCCGGCTTTTCAGGCGAGAGGCGGTGTCAGCAGCGTTGCAGCTTTCCTATTTGACGCTATCCGCAGGCACTCGCCTCACGAAGCTACGATTGTGTCCGTGTCGACGTCCGCGCGCGATCCGGCGAGTCGTCGTGTTGTAGACCCAGCGACCTGGCTTCGAGGTCCAGCTATCGTTCACAGTAGCGCCGATGACATTCAGTTCTCCCACGTCGGTGCTGCTCTCGCGGAACTGGAGCCCGCCCGATATTGGCCACACCGAACGCTGGACACCTTGCTCAAAGCAGCCGACGTTGTCCTCGTTGTCAGTGGAACGCCCGCTTGGGCATATTTAGCCCGCGACTGTGAACGGCCCGTTCTTCTTCAGAACGCAACATTTGCTAGGCGCGAACGCGAGCAAAAGCTCAGTGGCCAACGAGGACTGTCAGGAGTCTGGACGCGTGGCATGACGCGCGTTGTGTCGGCGATGGAGCCTATCGCGCTACGGATAGCGACGAAAGTGTTCGTCGAAAACCGCTATGCCGAAGAGCGCGTCGCGGCCGTCGTCGGGCGCTCGCGTGTAGTACGTGCCCCAATCGGCGTTGACACCGACACTTATCGACCAACCGATGCGTATCACGACGACGGGTACCTGCTAGTTGTTGGACGTATGAACGATCCGAGGAAAAATGCGCCGTTTTTGCTCGGAAGCTACGCGCAACTGCGCGCAGGGATGCCGTCGGTACCTCCTCTGGTGATCGCCGGCGAACCCCCGAACGACGCCCTGCGGAACCGTGTTGTCGCGCACGGCCTCCGAGAACACGTGCATTTCATCGACAATCCGACTCGCGGTCAGTTAATTGAGCTGTACCAACGCGCGGCATTGCTCCTCTTGCCGTCCGCCGAAGAAGGATTCGGAATCGTGGCCGTCGAGGCGATGGCATGCGGGATTCCGGTCATCGCCACGAGATGTACCGGACCAGAAGAAATCATCGACGATGACGAGACAGGCCATCTAGTTCCGCTGGATGAAGCGCGGTTCGCCGAAACGGTTGAACGCGTGCTGCGCACGTCGTCGAAGCGTCGAGCGATGGCGGCGAGAGCCAGGACAGTCGCTGTCGAGCGTTACTCGACGCTTGCAGCGAGCAAGCCGTATCTCGCAGCCCTGAACGCGGTATAAGACGCCACTCAATTGAGACGCCGTCACCGGATCTTCGTAGTTGTCGAATTCTTCGTGCCCGCCTTCAAGGCTGGCGGGCCCTTGCGGTCGATTTGGAATCTCGTCGAAGCGCTGGGAGACGAATTCGAGTTCTACGTGTACACACGAGATCGTGACGAAGGCGATGTCCAGCCGTTTGCGCACGTTCAGTGCGACAAGTGGGTGGACGTCGGCAAAGCAAGAGTGTTTTATGCGAGTCCGTCCAGAGGCTCGGCGCTTTCGCTGGCACAAGCGATCAGAACGGTCTCACCCGCTGTCGTCTACTTGAACAGCGCGTTCGCGCCGATGTCACTGCGCGTCTTGATGCTTCGTAAGCTCGGCATCGTCAACGCGCCGACGATAGTCGCGCCGCGCAATGAACTGTCGCCGGGCGCGCTGAGCGTCAAGAGCGCGAAGAAGCGATGGTTTCTCGCAGTGGCACGCGGAACGGGACTCTACAGCAACGTGGTCTGGCAATGCTCCAACGACGAGGAAGCCGGACAGATCCATCGAGTCTTTGCAAGAGCAGTGACGGCAACCGCATGCGACGTCGCGACACCTATCGTGAGCATTGAGTCCAGTCAGCGCCCGGCGAAACAGCAAGGCGTCGCCAAGTTCGTCTATCTGTCGCGCATATCGCCGAAAAAGAACCTGTTGACTGCTCTCCGCGCGCTCACGACCTGCGACGGTGCCGTGACGTTTGATATCTACGGACCGATCCAAGATTCTGACTACTGGAAAGAGTGTCTCGGCGTGATCGAGAGGATGCCATCGAATGTCCAGGTAGTTTATCGCGGCGCACTTCCCGCGGAAAGTGTTCGCCAGCGCCTCGATGCGTACCATTTCTTTGTCCTGCCAACACTCGCCGAGAACTTCGGACACGCGATTCACGAGGCGTTGTCGGTCGACCTTCCAGTGTTGATTGGAAATGGGACACCCTGGGGTGCTGTGGCTTCCGCAAACGCCGGGTGGATCCTTGATCCCGATGTCGCCGCGTGGCAACGCGCGATCCGTGAAGCGATCATGACGACGTCGGACGATTACCGGGCGATGGCCGTGCGGGCAGGCGCCGTTGCACGCACGTGTGGCGGGTATGCCGAGGCGATTCGAGCCAACGCGCAAATGCTGAACGCTGCTGCGGGCGTGCAATCAGGGACGTTGATCTGGTCTTTCCGATGAAACAGGTTGACGACATCCGGACGGACGTGATCGCTGGCCGTTCCATGCGCGGGCCCTTTGCGCCAGTCGATCCCCGCGCCACGAAATGACCTCGCGTCCACGGCTCGCGCTCGTCACCTCCGGCTTCGGCCCGACGCTCGGCGGCGTCGGCGTCGTCTCCGCAGCAATCGCGGAGGCGCTCGCCGCGGACGCGGACATCACCGTGTGGCGGCACCGGCCCGACTGGCCGCCTCGAATCCGCGCGTTCGCGCTGCTTCTGCGCGCGCTCGGCGCCGCCGCGAATCCGCCGGACGCGATTCTCTTCACGCACGTCGATCTCGCGCGCCTGATGGCGGTGTCGCCCTGGCTCCGCGGCATTCCCTACGGCGTGCTGATCTACGGCGTCGAGGTGTGGCGGCCGCTCGATCCGGCCAGGCGCCGCGCGCTCGAAGGCGCCGCCGCCGTCTTCTCGATCTCCGAGTACACCGTCCGCAAGGCGCGCGAGTCGAACCCGTGGCTGCCCGAGCCGCGGATCGTCTGGCTCGGCGCGCCGGAGCCTTCTGACGACGAGCCGCGCGACGTCAAGCCGTTCGCGCTCGTCCTCGGACGAATGGCGGCGGCCGAGCGCTACAAGGGACACGATGCGCTCATCGACGCATGGCCTCGCGTGACGCAGGCCGTTGCCGGCGCGCAGCTCGTCATCGTCGGCGACGGCGACGATCGCCCGCGCCTCGAGGCGCGCGCCGCCGGGCAGCCGTCGATCGTCTTCACCGGCTTTCTCTCGGACGCGAGGCGGCAGGAGCTGCTCGAGTCGGCCGCGACGCTCGTCTCGATTTCGACCGGCGAGGGCTTCGGCCTCGCGGCCGTCGAGGCCGCCGCGTGCGGCGTTCCCGTCGTCGCGCTGAAGGGGACCGTCACCGAGGAGCTCTTTCCCGGCGGCAGCGGCCACGTGCTGCTCGAGTCCGCCGATCCGGGGCCGCTCGCCGACGCGCTCATCGCGCTGCTCACCGACCGCGATCGCGCGCGCGCGATCGGCGCGGCCGGCCGGCGCCGCGTGATGGACGCGTTCACGACCGACCATTTCAATCGGCGGCTCCGCGCCGCCATCACGCCCCTGGCGGCGGCGCGATGACGCACGCGTCCGCGACTGCTCGATAGCAGATTCCCACATGAAACAAGTCGTTCAGGACATCCGGACGGGCGTGACGTCGATTCGCGATCTGCCGGATCCGATGGTCCAGCCGCACAGCGTGCTCGTCGCGAACGTGGCGTCGCTCGTCTCCGCCGGCACCGAGCGCTACGTTGTCGAGCTCGCGCGGCAGAGCCTGCTCTCCAAGGCGCGCCAGCGGCCCGACCACGTCCGCCGCGTGCTGCAGAAAATCAAGCGCGAAGGCCTCGTCGCGACGGCGGCGCAGGTTCGCGCGCGCCTCGACGACCCCATGCCGCTCGGCTACTCGTCGGCCGGCATCGTGCTCGCCGTCGGCGACGGCGTCTCGGCGTTCACCGCCGGCGATCGCGTCGCGGCCGCCGGCCCGCACGCCGGCATCGCCGTCGTCGGCGAGAACCTCTGCGCGAAGATCCCCGAGAGCGTCCCGTTCGATCAGGCGGCGTACGCCGCCGTCGGCGCGATCGCGCTCGAGGGCGTCCGGCTGGCGAACACCGTGCTCGGCTCGCGCGTGCTCGTCATCGGCCTCGGCCTGATCGGCCAGATTGCGGCGTGCCTGCTCAGGGCGCAGGGCGCCGCGGTCCTCGGCACCGATCTCGATCCGCGCCGGCTGGATCTCGCTCGAGCGCTCGGCATCCGCACGGCGTCGGGCGATGCGGAGGTCCGCGCGCGCGCGCTCGAGATGAGCGGCGGCCACGGCGTCGACGCGGTGCTCATCGCGGCGTCGACGTCGAGCAACGCGCCGATCGAGCTCGCCGCCGACGTCTGCCGGCAGAAGGGGCGGATCGTGCTCGTCGGCGTCACCGGCATGACGATTCCGCGGCCGCCGTTCTTCGAGAAAGAGCTGGAATTCACCGTCTCGCACTCGCTCGGCCCGGGCCGCGGCGACGCGTCCTACGAGGACAAGGGCATCGACTACCCGATCGGCCACGCGCGGTGGACGGCGAAGCGCAACATGGAGACGGTGCTCGAGACGATCGCGAGCGGCGCGCTCCCGGTCGACAAGCTGACGACGCATCGCTTCCCGATCGATCGCGCGGCGGAGGCCTACGATCTCCTCACCTCGTCGACCGACTCGTTGATCGGTGTCCTCATCGATTACGAGGCCGCGCCGCCGGCAATGCTGCGCCGGCGCGTGCCGCTGAGGAACCGCACGGCGCCGCCGCCGTCGGCCGGCGCGAGCGGCATCAGCGTGATCGGGGCCGGAAATTTTGCGCGGCTCGTCGTCCTGCCCCAGCTGCAGTCCGCGCGCGACGTGTCGCTGCGCGGGTTGTGCTCGGGGAAAGGCGTCAGCGCCGAACACTTCGGGCGCAAGGCCGGCTTCGCGTTCGCGACAACGGACCCGGACGAAGTGCTCGCGGATCGCGAGACGTCGATCGTTTTCGTCCTCACGCGCCACAATCTGCACGCCGATCTCGTCGTTCGCGCGCTCGCCGCCGGCAAGCACGTGTTCGTCGAGAAGCCGCTGTGCATCACCCCGGACGAGCTCCGCGCGATTGCCGGATGCGTGGAGTCCCTCGGCGACAGCTGCCCGGTGCTGACCGTCGGCTTCAACCGGCGGTTCGCGCCGGCGACGGACCTGATCCGCCGCCACTTCGACGGCGTCTCGCCGCTCTCGGTCAGCTATCGCTTCGCATCGGGTGACGTCCCCGCCTCGTCGTGGGTGCACGACCCGGACGTCGGCGGCGGCCGCCTGATCGGCGAGGCGTGCCACGCGATCGACACCTGCATCGCGATTGTCGGCGCGCCGCCGTCGCGTGTGTTCGCCGAATCGGCAGGCGCCGCGGGCGGCGGCGACCCGCTCGACGATCGCGCGTTCATCACGCTGCGCCACGACGACGGCAGCATCTCGAGCATCTCGTATCAGGCCGGCGGCGACAAGGCGGGCCCGGTCGAACGAATCGAGGTCTTCGGCGGCGGCCGCACCGCCATCGTCGAGGAATGGGATCGCGTCGAGCTCTGGTCCGGCAATCGCCGGACGGACGCGCGCGGCGGCCGAAACAAAGGGCATGAGCGCGAGATTCAGGCGTTTCTCGAGGCGTGCCGCGCCGGCGGCGACTGGCCGATTTCGTGGCGCGATTTGTATGGCACCTCGTGGGCGTCGCTGATGACGATGCGCAGCCTGCGCGAGACCCGGGCGATCGGCGCCGCCGAGACGATCGACCGAGCGGACCGGGACATCGTATGACGCCGCTTGCCGAAGCCGTCCCGGACGTCGCGGCGCCTGGCCGCGATCTCACGCTGAAAGGGCGCGTCGCCGCGCACTGGGAGGCCGAGCCGTGCGGCACGCGCGGCATCGACGGCCGCCAACGGTTCGCTTTCTTTCGCGCAATCGAGCGAGAGCGCTACGCACAGGAGCCGTACATCAAAGAGTTCGCCGCGTTCGACCGCGCGCGCGGACGGCGCGTGCTCGAGATCGGTGTCGGCGCTGGCTCTGACTACGTGAACTGGTTGCGCGCCGGTGCGCGAGCGATCGGCGTCGATTTGACCGAAGCGGCGACTACGCTCGCACGCGAGCGGTGCATCGTCGAAGGGCTTGCGCCTTGCGTGAGCCGCACGGACTGCGAGGCGCTTCCGTTCCTCGACGAGAGCTTCGATGTCGCGTACTCGTACGGCGTCATCCACCATTCGCCGAATACCGTAAATGCCGTCGCTGAGATCCATCGCGTGCTCAAGCGCGGCGGGGTCGCGAAGGTGATGATCTACCACACGCCGTCAGTCACCGGTTTGCTTCTCTGGACCGTGCACTGTCTGCTGAAGCTTCGGCCGTGGCGGTCGCCGCGCTGGGCCGTCGCCAATTATCTCGAGAGCCCCGGCACGAAGGTCTATACCGTTCGCGAAGCGCATGCGCTGTTCGGCGCGTTCTCGACCGTGCGCATCCGCACCGTGCTCGGCACCGGCGATCTCCTGCTCATGCGTCGATCGGGAAAATACCAGAGCGCGCTGGCGCGGCTCGCGTGGCGTCTGTATCCGCGCTGGGCGATCCGGCTCGCGGGCCATCGTTTCGGGCTCGGCATGTTGATCGAGGCGGTGAAGTAGCGATGTGCGGAGTCGCGGGAATCCTGCACTACGCCGACGCCGACGCGCGCGTCGACGCCGACGAGCTGCTGCGCATGACGCGCCGCCTGCGCCACCGCGGCCCCGACGACGAAGGGCTGCACGTGGAGCCGGCGCTGGGCCTCGGCCACCGCCGCCTCTCGATCGTCGATCTCTCGCCGTCGGGCCATCAGCCGATGACGGCGGGCGACGGCACCTTCTGGATCAGCTACAACGGCGAGCTGTACAACCATCTCGCCTTCCGGCCGCGGCTCGAGGCGCGCGGCCACTCGTTCCGCGGCACCTCCGACACCGAGACGCTGCTGCGGATGCTCGTGGAGTACGGCCCGCGGATTCTGAGCGAGGCGGCCGGCATCTTCGCGCTCGCCTTCTGGGATCGCGCGGCGCGGCGGCTGATTCTCGCGCGCGACCCGCTCGGCGTGAAGCAGCTCTACTACCACGACGACGGCCGGCGCGTGGTGTTCGCGAGCGAGGTCAAGGCGCTCGTCGAGGCCGCCGGCGTGCCGTGCGAGCTCGATCCGGCGGCGCTGAACCAGTATCTCCACTTCCATACGCCGCTCTTCGAGCGCACCTTCTTCCGCAATATCCACCAGGTGCAGGCGGGCGAGTTCGTCGAGATCGATCGCCACGGCCTGCGGCGCCGCCGCTACGCGGAGACCGACGGCTTCCAGCCGCGGCACGAGACGGCGGCGGAGAGCATCGACGAGCTCAAGTCGCTGCTCAAGTCGGTGGTCGACGAGCAGCTGATGTCGGACGTGCCGGTCGGCGCGTTCTTCAGCGGCGGCATCGACTCGTCGGCGATCGCCGCCTTCGCGCGCGCGTCGGGCCGCCACGTCAAGTGCTTCGGCGTCCACTTCAGCGATCACGAGGGGGTGATCGACGAGCGGCCGTATCAGGAAGCGGCCGCGCGCGCGCTCGGCCTCGATCTCGAGCTGACGACGGTCGACGCCTCGACGTTCCCCGACGACTTGATGCGCCTCACGTGGTTCCAGGATCAGCCGGTCATCGGCGCCGCGCTGATTCCGATGTACCACGTCAGCCGCCTCGCCGCCGAGAGCGTGAAGGTGTGCCTCGGCGGCCAGGGCGCCGACGAGATCTTCGGTGGCTACGCGCGCTATGCGCTCGTGCATCCGGCGCGCGTCATCTCGTCGTGGCTCTCGCGCAGTGTGGACGGCGCCGACGAATCGGGCGCGCCGCCCGCGGATCACCACGTCACGGGCAACCTGATGAAGCAGCTGCTCGACGCGCGCAACGTGCGGCGCCTCGCGCGGCGGCTGCACGTCGGCGAATCGTGGAGCGGCCGCTACTTCGAGAACTTCGCGCACGTGCCGGAGCGCGAGTGGCGCCGCGTGTTCCCCGACGCGGTCGTCTCGCGCCGCGCGGCGCGCGCGCAGTTCGAGGCGACCATCGCGCGGTCGCCGGCGCTGACGCCCGGCGACAAGATCCTGCACTGGGACATCCAGACCTATCTCACCGGTCTCTTCCAGCAGGACGACCGCATGAGCATGGCGAACAGCCTCGAGTCGCGCGTCCCGATGGCCGACCCGCGCATCGTCCGCTTCGCGCTGCACACGAATTTCGATCTGAAGCTGCGCGGCGGCGCCACCAAGTGGCTGCTGCGGCAGGCGGTGTCGGACGTGATTCCGGCCGCCGTGCTCAACCGCCGCAAGGTAGGATTCGATACGCCGGCCGAAACGTGGATGCGCGGCGCGCATCGCGACTTCGTGCACGACCTGCTGCTGTCTTCCGCCGCGCGGTCGCGCGGCTTCTGGAGCGCCGCCGGCGTCGAGGCGGTGCTCGCGAACACGAGCTCGCCGTACTGGTTCGACATGGTGTGGAAGCTCGTGTCGATCGAAGCGTGGGCGGCAGGATTCCTCGACTCGAGCGCGGCGCACCGCCGCCGGGAGCTGACCAGTGAGCTTGCGTGACGCGGTGCAGGAGCTCGCCGAGCTCGGCCCGCGCGGCACACTGTTCCGCGTCGGCTGGGAGCTGCGCGGGCGCACCGGCCTCACGATGACGGTGAAGGGCGCGGCGCTTCCCGAGACCCGCGAGGAATGGACGCATCGGCTGCAGCTCGAGGATCCGATCACGCTCGCGCGCGCGATGCGGGCGCGCATTCCCGCCTACGATCTCGAGCGGCTGCGCACGCGCGCCGATCTCGCCGGCACGGGCCGCATCCGCTGCTTCGGGCGCTGGTTCGCCGACTTCGGCAACCCGGTGCAGTGGCACCGGAGCCCGCTGACGGGCGCCGCGTGGGACGCGCAGACGCCGTGGTTCCGCGCGCTCGCCGACGAGCGCCCGGGCGACGTGAAGTTCTGCTGGGAGGTGGCGCGCTTCCCGCACGCGTACGAGCTGGCGCGCGCGGCGACGTTCTTTCCCGATCGCGCGGAGCGGTACGCGGCGCTCCTCGCGCGGCAGTTCGAACACTTCATCGAGTCGAACCCCCTGGGCTTCGGCATTCACTGGGCGTCCGGGCAGGAGGTCGGCTTCCGGCTGCTCGCGTGGGTGTTCGCGCTCGACGTGCTGCTGCTGCGCACGAAAGCGGGCGCGCAGGCCGAGCGAGCGGTCGCCTCGGCGCTCGTCGACGGCGCGCGCCACATCGAGCAGCACCTCGACTATGCGCGCATCGCCGTCTACAACAACCATCTGCTGTCGGAGGCCGTCGCGCTCTTCGCCGTCGGCGTCCTGCAGCAGGACGATCCGGACGCCGCGCGCTGGCGCGAGCTCGGACGCCGCATCCTCGACGAAGAGGCGGAGCGGCAGTTCTACCCGGACGGCGGCTACATCCAGCAGTCGCACAACTACCACCGCGTGGCGCTCCAGGACTACCTCTGGGCGTACGCCTTCGCGCGCGCGCTCGGCGATCGGCCGTCGGACGTCTGGCTGCGCGCGCTCGCGCGGTCGCTCGACTTCCTCGTCGCGCACCAGAATCCCGCCGACGGCCGGCTGCCGAATTACGGATCGAACGACGGCGCGCAGCCGAGCCTGCTGAGCGTGTGCGACTTCTCCGACATGCGGCCCGCGCTGCAGGCGGTGAGCGTGCTCGTGCGGGGCGAGCGGATCTACGAGCCCGGCCCGTGGGACGAGGCGCCGGCGTGGTTCCTCGGCGTGCGCGCGCTCGACGCGCCGCTCAGGAAGCCCGCGCGCCGCACCGTGTCGTTCGCGGCGAGCGGCGCGCACGTGCTGCGCGGCGACGATCCCGGCAGCTTCGCGACGTTCCGCTGCGGGACGTTGCGCGATCGGTTCTCGCAGATCGACATGCTGCACCTCGACGTCTGGTGGCGCGGGCTGAACGTGCTCGTCGATCCCGGCAGCTTCCAGTACAACGCCGCACCCGAGTGGCACGACCACTTCATGCGCACGGGGAGCCACAACACGATCGAGATCGACGGCCTCGATCAGATGAAGCACCACCGGCAGTTCAAGGTGCTCTACTGGACGAAGGCGGCGCTGCTGCACACGAGCGACTCGCCGCGCGCCGCGCTCGCCGAGGGCGAGCACTACGGCTACCGCCGCCATCCAGGCGCGGCGGTGCACCGCCGCTCGGTGATCTTCGTCAAGAACGATCTCTGGATCGTCGTCGATCGCGTGGAAGGCACGGGCGTCCACACGCTGCGCCTCCAGTGGCTTGGCGGCGTGTTCCCGTGGACGAAGACGGCGAACGGCATGGATCTGTCCACGCCCGCCGGTCCCTTCACGGTCCGCGTGCTCGACGAGGTGGGCGAGGCCGCCGCCGCGACGGTCGCCGCCGGCGTCGCAAGTCCGCCGCGCGGCTGGCTGTCGCGCTACTACGGCGAGAAAGTCGCGGTGCCGTCGCTCGTCGTCGAACGCGAGACGACGCTGCCGGCGACCTTCGTCAGCGTGCTGAGCGGCGCGCCGTACTCCGCGTCGTTCGCCAAGAACCGCTGGACGATCGAGCTGGAAAACGAGCGCGTCGTGTTCGACATGCGCGGCGGCCGCATCGATCTCGACTCGGTAGGCATCAGATGAGAATCCTCGTCGTTCACCAGTACTACCTCGGCCCCGGCGAACCGGGCGGCTCGCGCTTCAACGAGCTCGCGCGGATGTGGACGCGAAGCGGCCACCACGTGACGGTGATCGCCGGCAATCTGAATTACGTGACAGGCAAGACGATGATGGGCGGCGGACGCTGGGTGAGCCGCCACGAGGAAGACGGCATCGACGTGTGGCGGTGCCACGTGCCGTCCACCTACAACCGCGGCTACGGCGGGCGGATGTGGGCGTTCTTTGGCGCGGCATTGTCGGCGTCGTGGGCGGCGCTTCGCGCGCCGCACCCGGACGTCGTGATCGCCACCTCGCCGCCGCTCACGGCGGCGGTGCCCGGCTTCATCGCCGCCCGCTGGCGCTGGCGGCCGGTGCCCTTCGTCTTCGAGATCCGCGACCTGTGGCCGGAGAGCGCGATCACGACGGGCGTCATCGGCCGCGACAGCGCGATCGCGCGCCTGCTCTACGCGCTCGAGCGCTTCGCGTGCCGGCGCGCCGATCTCGTGAACGTGCTGACGCCGGCGTTCGGCGACGATCTGAAGCGGCGCGGCCTCGTCTCCGATGATCGGTTGCTGTTCGTGCCGAACGGCGCCGACGTCGACGCGTTCAGGCCGGCGCCGCGCGACAACGATGTCCGCCGCGAGCTCGGGTGGGGCGGCCGGTTCGTCGCGCTGTATGCGGGCGCGCACGGCCGCGCCAACGCGCTCGGGCAGCTCCTCGACGCCGCCGAGCACCTGCGCGAGCGCATCGACATCGTCGTCGCGACGGTCGGCGACGGCCCGGAGCGGCCGCAGCTCGAGGCCGAGGCGCGGCGGCGCAATCTGACCAACGTGCAGTTCCTCGGCGCCGTCGGCAAGGAGCGGATGCCGGCGATCGTCGCCGCCGCAGACGTCGGCCTCGCGGTGCTCCAGAACAACCCGACGTTCCGCACGGTCTACCCGAACAAGGTCTTCGACTACATGGCGTGCGCGCGCCCGACGATTCTCGCGATCGACGGCATCGCGCGCCGGCTGGCGTGCGACGAGGCGAAGGCAGCCGTCTTCGTCGAACCCGAGAACGGCGCCGCGATCGCCGACGCGATCGAGCGCTTCGCCGGCAATCCCGAAATGGCGCGCGAGCTCGGCGAGCGCGGCCGGACGTGGGTCGTGGCGCACGCGGCGCGCGAAGCGCTCGCGAAGCGATACCTCGACGCGCTCGAGTCGCTCGTCGTCGCGCAGCCGAAGGTAGCGCAGGCCTTCAGGCCTGCTAACGGTCGCGGGCAGCCCTAAAGGGCTGCGCTACCGTAATTTCTGCACGCTAATGTATCGCCGTTACCTGAAGCGTTTCCTCGACGTCTGCGTCGCGGCGCTGGCGCTGATCGTCTTGTCGCCGGTTATCCTGGCGACGGCGCTCGTGGTCCGCGTCTCGCTCGGCTCGCCGGTGCTCTTCCGGCAGCAGCGGCCCGGATTGCGCGGCGTGCCGTTCACGATCCTGAAGTTCCGCACGATGCGCAACGCCGTCGGCGCGCAGAGCGACGAGGCGCGCCTCACGCCGATTGGCCGCCTGCTGCGATCCCTCAGTCTCGACGAGCTCCCGGAGCTCCTGAACGTCATCGCGGGCGACATGAGCCTGGTCGGTCCGCGGCCGCTGCTCGTGCAGTATCTCGATCGCTACACGCGCGAGCAGGCGCGGCGCCACGACGTCCGGCCCGGCATCACCGGCTGGGCGCAGGTCAACGGCCGCAACGCGCTCACCTGGCCGGACAAGTTCGCCTTGGACGTCTGGTACGTCGATCACGTGTCGTTCGCGCTCGACTGCCGAATCGTCTGGCGCACGATCGGCGCGCTCGTGACGCGCCGCGGCATTTCGCAGCCAGGCCATGCGACATCGCAGGAATTTATGGGTGAGGCTCAAAGATGAACGTGGTCGTGGTCGGTGCTGGCGGGCACGGGCAAGTGACCGCCGACATCCTCCTAAAGCACGCGATGGCCGGAGGATCGCTGATCGCTATTGGGTTTGTTGATGATGATGACCGCCTTTGGAAGACGAAGATCCTGGAACTTCCAGTATTCGGTCCGACCGACACGCTTGATGCGGTCGTTCATGACGCCGTCGTCGTCGCTATCGGCGCGAATCAACGGCGATATGACGTGATCAAACGGTTGGTTTCTCGCGGCGAGCGTCTCGTCGCCGCGATTCACCCCTCTGCGCAAATAGCCAACCAGACGATTATTCAACCCGGCGCCATGATCTGTGCTGGTGCGGTCGTGAATACAGGAAGCTGCATCGGAGAGGGCGCCATCGTCAATACCGGCGCCACAGTCGATCACCATACGAACGTTGCGAACTGCGCGCATATTGCTCCCGGCGTTCATATGGGCGGCAATGTGCAAATTGGCGAGCGGACACTCATCGGAATCGGCGCAGCTGTATTGCCAGGCATTCGAATAGATAGCGACGCCGTTATAGGAGCTGGAGCGACTGTCATACACGATGTGCCTGCCAACGTTACGGTCGTTGGCTCGCCCGCGAGAGTCATTGCGAAAGTATGACGCATCGCATTTACCTTTCTCCGCCAGACGTCGGCCCGGCCGAGCGGCAGCTGCTCGTCGACGCGTTCGACTCGCGGTGGATCGCGCCGCTCGGGCCGCACGTCGACGCGTTCGAGCGCGAGCTCGCGGCCGAGGTCGGCGTGCCGTACGCCGTAGCGCTGTCGAGCGGCACCGCGGCGCTCCACCTCGCGCTCATCGCGCTCGGCGTCGGCCGCGGCGACGAGGTCGTCACCTCGACGATGACGTTCGCGGCGACGGCGAACGCGATTACCTACGTGGGCGCGGCGCCCGCGTTCGTTGACGTGTCGCCCGATACGTGGACGCTCGATCCCGATCTGCTCGAGGAGGATCTCGCCGCGCGCGCGCGCGCGGGAAAACAGGCGGCGGCGGTGATCACCGTCGATCTCTACGGGCAGTGCGCCGACTACGCGCGCATTCTCGACGTCTGTGCGCGCCACGGCGTTCCGGTGATCGAGGACGCCGCGGAGGCGCTCGGCGCGACCTGCGGCGCCCGCCGCGCCGGCGCGTTCGGCGAGTGCGCGGCCTTCTCGTTCAACGGCAACAAGATCATCACGACGAGCGGCGGCGGGATGCTCGTCTCGCACCGTCGCGACCTCGTCGAGCGGGCGCGCCATCTCGCGACGCAGGCGCGCGAGCCGGCGCCGCACTACCAGCACAACGACGTCGGCTACAACTACCGCCTCAGCAACCTGCTCGCCGCCGTCGGCCGCGCGCAGCTGCAGGGGCTGCCGGCGAAGCTCGCGCGGCGGCGCGAGATCAACGCCGTCTATCGCCGCGCGCTCGCCGCGCCCGGCGTCGCGTTCATGCCGGAGGCGCCCTACGGCGCCGGCAACTGCTGGCTGACGTGCGTGCTCGTGTCGCCGCAGGAGTTCGGCGCGACGCGCGAGGACGTCCGGCTCGAGCTCGAGGCGCGCGACATCGAATCGCGGCCGCTCTGGAAGCCGATGCACCTGCAGCCGGCGTTCAGCGGCTGCGCCGCGCGGGGCGGCGCGGTGTCCGAGCGTTTGTTCGACGTGGGGCTCTGCCTGCCGAGCGGGTCGAGCCTCACGCCGGCGGAGCAATCTCGCGTGATCGACGTGTTTCACGCGGCCTCGCGCGCCGCGGGCGCGCCGGTCCGAGGAGCGATCCATGGTTGACATGCTCAGGCGCATGCGCGCCTTCGCGCTGCGGTTCCATCGACCGCTCGCGATCGGCCTGCAGGCGCTGATCGTCATCGCGTCGAACGCGTTCGCGTTCCTGCTGCGGTTCGACGGCCATCCGCCGGTCTGGGCGGTCGCGACCTTCTGGCAGATGCTGCCGTGGCTCGTCGGCGTACGCGCGGTCACCTTCATTCCGTTCCGGCTCTACGAGGGGCTCTGGCGCTACACGAGCATCTACGACCTGCAGGCGCTCATCGGCGGCGTCGGCGCCAGCTCGGTGCTGTTCTACCTCGTCGCGCATACGCCGGTCGGGCCGGCGGTCTACCCGCGCTCGATCTACATCATCGACGCCTGCCTGCTGCTGCTGATGCTCGGCGGCGCCCGCATGGCGCGCCGCGTGTTCTCGGAGTTCGTGCGGATCCGTCCGGGCAAGCGCATCCTCGTCTTCGGCGCCGGCGACGCGGCCGAGCGGATCGTGCGCGACATGAAAGCCAGCCGCGATCACTCGTATCATCCGATCGGCTTCATCGACGACAACCGGACCAAGCTCGGACGGCGGATCCACGGCGTGGCGGTGCTCGGCACGCGGGAGGACGTCGCGCGCGTCATGGCCGAGCACCGGCCGGACGAAGTGCTGATTGCGACGCCGAGCGCCGACGCGGCCGCGCTGCGATCCATCGTGCGGCTGTTCGAGCCGTTCGAGATCCCGATCAAGACGCTCCCGAACATTCGCGACATCGTCGACGGCAACGTGAAGGTCGGGCAGATCCGCAGCCTGTCGCTCGAGGATCTGCTGGCGCGCGCGCCGGTCGGCCTCGATCCGGTGCCGGTGCGGCAGCTGATCGCCGGACGGCGCGTGATGGTCACCGGCGCCGGCGGCTCGATCGGATCCGAGTTGTGCCGGCAGATCGCGCGCCTGAAGCCGGCGGCGCTGATCATGTACGAGCGCTACGAGAACAGCCTCCACCAGATCCGGATGGAGCTGCACGACGAAAACCCGTCGTACGGCCTGCACGCGATGGTCGGCGACATCACCGATCCGGCGCGCCTCGGCGAGGTGCTGCGCGAGCACCGGCCGCACATCATCTTCCACGCGGCGGCGCACAAGCACGTGCCGCTGATGGAGGAGAACCCGTGCGAGGCGGTGAAGAACAACGTGCGCGGCACGCGCCTCCTCGCGGAGGCGGCGGAGATGAACGGCGTCCACCGCTTCATCCTGATCTCGACCGACAAGGCGGTGAACCCGACGAGCGTGATGGGCGCGTCCAAGCGCCTCGCCGAGCTCGTCGTCGAGACGCAGGCGCGCGGCAGCGGTACGTCGTTCTCCGTCGTCCGGTTCGGCAACGTGCTCGGCAGCAACGGCAGCGTCGTGCCGCGGTTCATGGAGCAGATCCGCAAGGGCGGGCCGGTCACGATCACGCATCCCGAGATGCGCCGCTTCTTCATGCTGATTCCGGAAGCGGTGCAGCTCGTGCTGCACGCCGCGTCGCACGCGCAGAGCCACGCCACCTACATGCTCGACATGGGCGAGCAGGTGAAGCTCGTCGACATGGTGCGCGACATGATCCGGCTCTCGGGCCTGGCGCTGGACGACATCAAGATCGAGTTCGTCGGCCTGCGCCCCGGCGAGAAGCTGTCCGAGGAGCTGATCGGCCCCGACGAAGAGGCGGAGCCGAGCGGCGTCGAGAAAGTCTTCTGCGTGCGCAGCCGCACGCGCGCGCCGGAGGAATTCCTCCGGCGCATCGATGCGCTGGAGGTGGCCGCGGCGATCGGCGATCGGCAGAAGGTCCTCGACTCGATGAAGGCGCTCGTCGGGATGACGGTGAGCGTCGCGCCCGCGGAGGACGAGACCATCGTGCCGCCGGTGCCGGCGGCGACCGTAACGCTCTACGCGTCGGCCAGCCCGGTCTGCCCGAAGTGCGCGACGGGGCGCCTCGTGCGATCGCGGGCGCGCACGCTCTCGGATCGCATCCGCAAGCAGTTCACCGCGCAGCGGCCGTTCCGCTGCGACACGTGCGAGTATCGCGGCTGGCAGCCGCTGCCGCGCGTCGGGCACCAGCCGGCGATGGACGCGCCGGCGACGCCGGATCTCGCGCGGCTCGACTACGCGGCCGCCGCCGCCTCGCCGAACGCCGGCGATTATCGGAACCGGTTCTCGCCACGCGATCTGTCATGACGATCGTGCAGTATCGGCCCGCCGTCCCGAGACGGAGCCCCACGCCGGCCATCGCGGCCGGAGCGCTGGCATTCCTCGTGGCCGCCGTCGTCTGGGGCGCGTTCGCCTTCGGCGCGGTGTACCCGTGGGCGTACTGGCCGCTCGCGGCGGGCGCGGCCGCCGTCGGCCTCGTCGGCGTCAGCCTGCCCCGGCCGGCGGGCGCCGCCCGCATCACCGGACTGCGGCTCCTCGGCGGCGCGTTCGTCCTGTTCCTGGCTGCAGCCCTCGTCCAGACGCTGCCGCTGCCGATCGCGCAGCTCGCGAAGCTCTCGCCGGAGGCGTCGAGCGCGCTGTCGCGGCTGGATCTCGGCTTCGCCGCCGCGGCGCCGGCGCGGCACGCGCTGTCGATCGCGCCGGCCCGGACGTGGACGGCGCTCGAGCTGTTCGTCTCGTTCGCGCTGCTGGTCGTCGGCTGCGCGCGGCTGCTTTCGATCCGCGGCGCGCGCCGGACGGCAGCAGCGATCGCGATCGTCGGCGTGTCGCTGGCCTTCGCGGCGATCGTGCAGAAGCCGTTCGCGACCGGCAAGGTGTACGGCGTGTGGACGCCGATCGACGGCGGTACGCCGTACGGCCCGTTCGTCAACCGGAATCACTTCGCCGGCTGGATGCTGATGGGGCTGCCGCTGACGCTCGGCCTGCTGTGCGCGATGTGGTCGCGCGCGATGGCCGGCGTCCGGCCGTACTGGCGCGATCGATTGATGTGGCTCTCCACGCCGGACGCGAGCCTGATTCTGCTGACCGGCGCGGCGACGATCGTGATGGCGATCTCGCTCGTGCTGACGCTCTCGATATCGGGGATGACGGCGCTGGCGGCGGCGATCGTGATCACGGCGGCGTGCGTGATTCGCCGCCGCTGGACGCGCGGCCGCACCGCCGCGGCCATCGCATACCTCGCGCTGTTGTTCGTCGTCGCGTACGGGTGGGCCGGCTCCGACGTGATCGCCTCGCGGTTCTCGGACGGCGACTGGAGCGAGCTCGACGTGCGCCGCGGCGCGTGGACCGATGCGCTCGACGTGAGCGCGCGCTTTCCGGTGACCGGCACGGGCCTCAACACCTACGGCGTCGCGACGATCCTCTACCAGCGCCACGATCTCGCGCATCACTACGAGCAGGCGCACAACGACTACCTGCAGCTCATCGCGGAAGGCGGCGTGCTGCTCGCGGTCCCCGCGGCGCTCTGCCTCGGCGTCTTCGCGCACACGGTGCGGCGGCGGTTCCGCGACGAGACGAGCTCGACGGCGTACTGGCTCCGCGTCGGCGCGGTCACGGGCCTCGCGGCGATCGCGCTGCAGGAGACGTTCGACTTCAGCCTGCAGATGCCGGGCAACGCGCTGCTGTTCGCGGTGCTGTGCGGCATCGCGCTGCATGTCGCGCCGCCGAAGCCCGAAGCGCCGCACCGGCCGCAGGTATAATCGGGTCCGAGTTGCCGCTGCGCATCGCATTCGATCTCGACGGCGTGCTCGCGGACATGGAAGGCGAGCTCGTTCGGCAGGCCGAGATCCTCTTCGGCGAATCGATGACGCGGCGTCTCGAGACGCCGCCGGCCGCCCCCCCGTCTCAGCCCGCCGCCGCGCCGGCAGCCGACGCGCCCGCCGATCCCGGCGCCGCCGCCGCAGAAACCGCCCCCGAAAACGCGTCGCCGCTCCTGCGCCTGAACCTGACGACGAGGCAGCAGCGCCGTCTGTGGCGGCACGTCGAGTCGATCGAGAACTTCTGGGGGACGCTCGTCGAGATCGAGCCCGGCGTCATCGAGCGTCTGGCGGCGGCCGCGGCGGAGCGGCGATGGGAAGTGATCTTCCTGACGAAGCGGCCGCAGTCGGCGGGGGAGACCGCGCAGACGCAGACGCAGCGCTGGCTGCAGTCGAAGGGCTTTCCGATCCCGAGCGTGTTCGTCGTCCAGGGCTCGCGCGGACGCATCGCCTCCGCGCTCGGCCTCGACATCGTCGTCGACGATCGCCCGGAGAATTGCCTCGACGTCGTCGTCGATTCGAAGGCGCGCGCGATCCTGGTCTGGCGCGACGATCGGAAGCAGCTGCCGGCGGCGGCCACGCGCCTCGGCATCGGCGTCGTCTCGACGGTCGCCGAGTGCCTCGACATCCTCACGCAGGTCGACGCCGCGTCGCGCGAGCCGGACGGCATGATGGACCGCGTGCGGCGCCTGCTCGGCCTCAAAGAACCCGCGAACGCGTAAGCCCCGCCTTCCTCTCTTCGAGCATCCACTGAACTGAACGACGGATCGCCGTGCGCGGTTGCGGTCCGCAGAAGGCCGGAGGCTCGCGCGAAAAAAAAGGGGAGTGACGATTCGTGAAAAGCCGTCATTCCTTGTGGTCGCCGCCCACCAGCCGCGTGCCCAGTAATACACCAGGCCGATGCACTCGTGCGCGAGCTCCGCGGAATAGCGCAGCCCGCGCTCCGCGGGCAGCCAGCGCTGGCGGCGCGGCGCGGTCGCGTCGGGATCCGGCGCGGGCGCGGCGGTCGCGTCGATGCCGGCGGCGCGAAACGCGCCGAGCGCGCGAGGCATGTGGATCGCGGAGGTCACGACGATCGCGCGCGCGGCGCCGAGCGATCGCAGCATCGGCGCGACGAGCATCGCTTCGTCGCGCGTCGACCGCGACGTCGATTCGAGTCGAATCCGCGACGCGGGGACGCCGAGCTCGACGAGCGCGTCGCGCATGACGATGCTGCTCGGCGCCTGCAGCGGCTCGGCGGGATCGGGACCGCCCGAGGCGATGACCCAGTCGGGCGAGACGAGCGCGTAGACGCGCGCCGCCTCGAGCACGCGCGACGCCTCGGCGCGCGACATCAACGACAGCGCGCGCTCGACGCCGCCCACGCGCTCGCCGCCGCCCCCGAGCACGACGAGCACGGTGCCGCGTCCGCTGAGGCTGGCCGTAAAGGGCTGCTGGCTGCGCGTGAGCGGTGCGCCGAGCGCGGCCGGGATCGCGTAGATGCTGGCGGCGACGTAGAACACGGCCGCGCCGAGCGCCGTGCGCCGCGCCGCTGCCGATCGCGGCGCGCGCCAGATCCACAGCGCGCACGCGAGGAACACGATCGCGGCCGCGCCGGGTGAAAACAGGGAATAGACGAACGAGCTCATGCCGCCGCGCGCGGCGTCACTCGTGATCCGGCGGCTCGTCGCGCCGGCGGCGGCGATGGTCCGGCGGCTTCGCGCCCGATGGCGGCCGCCGATCGTCCCGCGGCGGCTTGTTCGACCATGGCCGCTGTCCTTCGCGGGGCGGCTTGTTCTGCCAGGGCTTGTCGCCGCGCGGCTTGCCGCTCCACGGCCGCTGTCCTTCGCGGGGCGGCTTGTTCGTCCATAGCCGCTGCCCTTCGCGTGGCGGCTTGTTCTGCCAGGGCTTGTCGCCGCGCGGCTTGCCGCTCCACGGCCGCTGCCCTTCGCGTGGCGGCTTGTTCTGCCAGGGCTTGTCGCCGCGCGGCTTGCCGCTCCACGGCCGCTGTCCTTCGCGCGGCGGCTTGTTCGACCACGGCCGCTGCCCATCGCGCGGCGGCTTGTTCTGCCAGGGCTTGTCGCCGCGCGGCTTGCCGCTCCACGGCCGCTGTCCTTCGCGGGGCGGCTTGTTCGTCCACGGCCGCTGTCCTTCGCGCGGCGGTTTGTCGGCCCACGGGCGCTGCCCTTCGCGCGGCGGCTTTCGTGGCCAGCCGCCCGCCGGTCGATTTTCGCGCGGTTGCGGCTCGCGCTCGCGCGACACGTTCCATTCGGCGCGCTGCTCGCGCTTCTGCCGGCGCCGAGCCTCCTTGTCGAATCGCGCGCGCGGATCCTTGTGCTGGCCGCCGGGCCGCCAGTCGACGCCGCGCTTCTCGCCGGTGAACGTCGGCCGGCGTCCCGCCGCGTGCTGCGCCTCCGGCGACTCCCACAGCCGCCCCTGCGCGAACCATTTCAGCTCCACGCGCGGATTCGTGCGCCGCAGCTGCGTGAGCGTCGGCAGCAGCTCCTGCTGCTCGCGCGCGCGGAACGCCGTCGGTTTGTCGTCGATCAGAATCGTCCAGTACGCAAAGCGGGGCGGCATAGAGGCGGGGCGTGTCGCCCCGTCTCTATTGTAGGCGCTGTCCGTTGACGCGGACGTTGTGCGCGACGACGAGCGAATAGCCGACGTTCATTCCGATCATCGTCGCGATGGCCATCGCGCGGTGGTCCTTCCACAGCCGCTCCGAGGCGACGATCGCCAGCGCGCTCGCCGCCGCCTTGGCGCCGATGAATGCCGCGGGCGAGCCGACGACCGGCGCCACCAGCGGGTTCGCCTCCGTGCCGCCGCGGTTGAGCGCGCGCATCGTCGAGGCGGTGTCGAGCGCCTGCAGCGCCGCGAACGAGACGTAGAGCGGCACGAGCGCGGCCGGCCGCTGCGGCGCGACGGCGATCGGCGTGGCGAGCATGCTGCCCGCGTCGATGGCGGGCGCCAGGCCGTCGAGCGCCTGCGCGGAGGCCGCGCGCGGCGCGGCGCCGGCGGCGGCGAGCATGAGGATCAAAACCGTGAAACGAGGCCGCAGGAGTGAATTCATGCGGACTCTAACGTCAACAGTCGTGCCGCACCCAAGCGGTCTGCGATTGCACGGATCTTCCGCCCGTTTCACCGCGAGCGACGATTTCGTGCGGGCGCTGCCGCGCGCTGTGCGGCGGCGGCGTGTGCGGACACAGCGCGCCGTGGGCGCGCGCGCGGATCCTTGTGCTGGCCGGCGGGCCGCCAGTCGACGCCGCGCTTCTCGCCGGTGAACGTCGGCCGATGTCCCGCGGCGCGCTGCGCCTCGGGCGACTCCCACAGCCGCCCCTGCGCGAACCATTTCAGCTCCACGCGGGGATTCGTGCGCCGCAGCTGCGACAGTCCTGCCGCCGGAGCCGCGCCTCCTGTGTTGTAGTCACACTTGAGGTGCCGTCGTACCGATAGTACATCTCGAGCGGTGCGCTGCCGAGCGTCTCGCGGATGTGGTCGCGGCAGCGCCCGCGCGGGATCAGCACCGAAACCGGCGGAGTGGATGACATCACTTCCGCGTCAGCGATTCCAACTCGGCCGCGCCGCCACGGTCACTTCCCGGTGCTGCAGGAACTCGAACCCATGGCCGGCCACAGCGCGGAAGAACGTCTCACGGCTCTTCTCATCTTCGAGCTCGATCTGAATGCAGCCGACGCGGTCGAGCCAGCCGAGATCGTCGGCCGAGAAGACCTCCCGCTCTGCGCCCTCGATATCCATCTTGAGTAGATCGAGCGTCTCCATCTCGTAGCGTGCCAACAGCGTTGCCAGATCGAACGCCTCGATCGCATCGGCAGCGTCCGCGCCGGCGGCAACGGTCGTCGACGCCCAGGTACCCAGATTCTCGGCCTGCACTTGGATCCGGCATGACCGGCCCCAGAGACCGGCGCGGAGGATCACGGCGCGATCGCCGAAAGCAGCGAGATTCCTCACGCACAGGTCGTAGTTCACGGGGTCCGGCTCGAGCGCCACGACGCGCGCCTGAGGCGATCTCCAGAGCAGATAGGCGCTGGCGAGACCGATGTTCGCCCCCGCATCGACGATAGTGCGCACACGATCGAGCGGCCAGCTGCCGTACTGCTCCTGCACCACGATGTCGTCGTAGAGGATGACATCGCAAGTCCCCGGCCGCAGCCATACGCGGTGCGGCGAGCGGCCGAGCGGCAGCTCGATGAGCGGCCCGGTCGCTGTGCGCTCGCCCCGACTCCAGCGGCTCCGCGCATCGTCGTGCATCGCGAGCGCCTGCTTATGAAACGCTTCCGGCAACGTCTCCCGAATTCGCCGGCGATGATGCGCTCGACGCCGCGCGCGCGAATACGGCTCCATGGCCGCCCGCACGGCCCGAACGAAACCCTGGGGCGACAGCCGCTTGATCCCCTGCTTCAGCCGATCGTAGGCGGGCGCGCGACCGTGCACGCGCACATAGCTCGGCTCTGCGGACGCTGAAGTACGAGTGTTGCGGCTCGAGCTCATGGGCTTCCAGGTGGACGATCGGGACTGCGCGCAGAACGGACTGTGAGAAACATGAACGAGTCGGATTCGATTGTCGACTGATCGCACGCCGGGTTGGACTGTCTGCTCGAGCGGCGCGTCTCGCGGTCGACACCGGGTTGCGCGACGAGGCGATGGTGCCGCAGTCGGCACGATTCTCAATCGTTAGTTTCTCGCGCGCGCCTCGACTGCATAATTATGCGCGACGATGGTTGCGTACGCGCAGTTCAGGGCGATCATGGTCACGATCGCGCCCGTTTTGTTACGCTTCCAGATCCGCTCGGACGCATAATATACCGCAGCCGTCACGCCGGCCTTCGCGGCCACGAACGCCGCCGGCGAGCCGAGCATGCCGCCCACGATCGGGTTGGCCTCGCGGCCGCCGAATTCGGGCGCGCGCAGCGTCGAGTGAATGTCGAGCGCCTGGAGCGCGGCGAACGACACGTAGAGCGGCACGAGTGCGGCGGGCCGCTGCGGCGGCGCAGGGCGTTCCGGCAACGCCGCCGCAGGTGACGCGGACGCGGGAGCGGCCGTCGTGTCCGCCGCCGGCGCACTCAGCTGCGGCCGCCCCATCATCGTCACGCAGACGACCAGCGAAACGAGCAAGCTGAGCGCGGAACGCATCGATGTCATGGCGTGCCTCACAGTGCGGCGCCCCGCCGCGCGCGCGAAGCCGAATGCATCAATCCGTGTGCCCGGCGCTCCCGCGTCGAGCGCGCGGCTTTCCGGCGCGGCGCGGAAAACTCTTGGAGCTTTACGGAAGGGCTCTGCAGAAGGTGAGCAATACGAGGGCGCGCGGTGACGGGCTTCGGGAAGACGCGAGGTGTGCTATCGCTTCTCGAGCCGCTTCAGCTTTTCGACGAGCGTCGTCCGCTTGAGATTGAGCAGCTTCGCGGCCTGGCCCTTGTTGCCGCCCGTGCGCTCGAGAGATCGCTGAATCAGCTCGCGCTCGACGCTGGCGACGAACGCGTCGAGATCGACGCCGTCTTCCGGCAGCGCGACGGCCGAGAGCGACGCCGGCGGCGCATCCTTCGCCTCCTGAATCTCGATCGGCAGATCGCCGACGTCGATTTGCGATCGGCCGGCGGCGAACGCCACCGCGCGCTCGACGGCGTTCTCGAGCTGCCGGATGTTGCCCGGCCACTGGAACGCCATCAGCCGCCGCATCGCTTCCTGCGACATCGTCAGCGGCGCGCGCTCCGGCGCCGCCTTGCCGCCGCGGTCGGCCGCCACGGCGCCGCGCTCCGCGATCCCGCGGTCGGTGACGCGCCGCTCCGACGCCGCGTAGCGCTCGCGCTGAATCCGGTCGAGGAAATGCTGCACGAGCAGCGGGATGTCCTCCTTGCGATCGCGCAGCGGCGGCACGTGGACCGGGATCACGTTCAGCCGGTAGAACAGATCCTCGCGGAACTGGCCGTCGGCCACCATGCGCGCGAGATCGCTGTTGGTCGCGGCAATCACGCGCACGTCGACTTTCGTCGTGTTCGAGTCGCCGACGCGCTCGAACTCGCGCTCCTGCAGCACCCGCAGCAGCTTCATCTGCAGCGCGGTGCTCATCGTGCCGACCTCGTCGAGAAACAGCGTCCCCTTGTGCGCCTGCTCGAGCCGCCCCTGACGGTTGCCGACGGCGCCGGTGAAGGCGCCGCGCACGTGCCCGAACAGCTCCGCCTCGAGCAGCGTTTCGGGGATGGCGCTGCAGTTGAGCGCGACGAAGCGGTGCATCCGCCGTCCGCTGTTGTGATGGATCGCGCGCGCGATCACTTCCTTGCCGGTGCCCGTCTCGCCGGTGACGAGAATCGTGCTGTTGGTCGGCGCGACCGTCTCGAGCAGCTGGAACAGCAGCTTCATCGGCCGGCTCCTGCCGACGATCCCCTCGAAGCGGTAGCGCTCCTCGAGCTGCGCGCGCAGATACGCGTTCTCCGATTTCAACCGCCGCTGCTCGAGCGCGGAGTCGAGCACGTGCAGGAGCTCGTCGATCTGAAACGGCTTGCTGACGAAGTCCCACGCGCCGCGTTTGATCGCCTCGACGGCGTCTTTCACCGTCCCGAAGCCGGTGACGACGATGGCCACGATGTGCGGATAGCGTTCGACGGCCGCTTCGACGACCGCGGAGCCGTCGATGCCGGGCAGGCGGAGGTCCGTGATGATGATGTCGTAGGCGAAGTCGGCGAGCTTCTGGAGCGCCTGCTCGCCCGAATCGGCCTGGTCGACCCGATACCCTCGATCGGCGAGCTGCTCGGCGATGGCGGTCCGCAGCGGCGCCTCGTCTTCGACGATCAGCAGGTGCTTGAGCGCGTCGGGCATCGGCGTCAATATTTTGGCACAACGGGCTAGGGGATTGGGGATTAGGGGTTGGAGATTCGGGTGATTGGGGACTGGGGATTAGGTGTAACTGAGGATGGGGATTGGGGTTTTTGCAGCGTCAAAATATTGACAAAATGAAGTTTACGCGAACGCCTAAACCTGCAGCCCTGAGCTTCCGATAGAACCCACGGAGGCAAGTGGCCAAAGTGGAACGAAAAACTATTTCGATCATGAAAGCGTGTGAGCTCGTCGGGGTCAGCCGTCGCACGATCTACAACTGGCTGTCCAGCGGGAAGATCGAATACGTGCGTACGGCCGGTGGGTCGGTGCGCATCTTCGTCGACACGCTGTGGCGCGACCCGAACAACGCGGAGCGTCCAGCGGTGCAGACGATGTGGCAGGCGGAAGGCCGGAATCAGGCGTGATTCCGCGCTCTCCGAGTGTAGAGGAGCTGCTGGCGAGGGCATCGATGGACGAAACGCCGGAACTGCGTCTCCTCTTCCACCGCTTGAACAATCAGCTCGGCATCATCCTGGCCCATGCCGAGCTCCTGGAGTCGAAGGCGACCGACGATACCAACCGCGCGCGCGCCGCGCAGGTGGTGTCGAGCGCCCTCGACGCCATGGGCACCGCGAAAGAGATCCGGCGTATCGCATCGACGCCGGTCGCCCCCCAATAACGTCCTCGCACGATCAAACCTGTAAGTTCGTCGTCAAGAGTTTGACGCGAGATGCCGGAAAACCGTCAATCGTTTGGCGATTTTCACGGTTTTTCGCCCCACCACAACTCGTCAGTTCCGAAACAGTTCACAGTTTTAAACTATTGCGAGTCAGTCACTTGCAGCCAGATGGCTGAGAAAAGTGGCGAGGTCTGGAACACAGCCTCGGCTGTTGGTACCGCCGTTGCGATATCGCGCAACGGCTTGAAGACGCGCGAACGCGGCTCGGGCCCTAACAGGAGATTACATGCGCGCCCAGCCGATCGCCGCCAGCCAGAACCGCCGAATCGTTGCCGGATTGCCGTTCGTCGAAGCCCTGGCCCGCCGAATGGCCGCCTCGATGCCGAACTCGATCGACATCGGCGACCTCGTTCAGGACGGGATGCTCGGGCTCATCGACGCCGCGCACCGGTTCGACGAGGCCCGCGGCATCAAGTTCGAGACCTTTGCCGAGCGCCGCGTTCGCGGGGCGATGATCGACGCGCTCCGCAAGGATGCCTGGCCGCGCGGCGTCCGCCGCCAGCGCCGCGAGCTCGATGCGGCGCGCGAGGCGCTGCGGCGCGAGCTGGGACACGAACCGTCGATGGCCGATCTGGCGGCCCGCGTCGGCTCCGACGAAAAGCGCCTGAGCCGCACCATCGTCCGCATCAACACGATCGAAGCGACCTCCCCGCTCGCCACCGGCGAGCATCTCGACGAAGCCTCCCTGCCGACCGCGCTCATCCCGTCAGAGCCTGAATCGCCCGATGCCGCCTACGAGCGCGCGGAGACGCGCGAGCGCGTGCGCGCGGCGATCCAGTCGCTGCCGTGGCGCGAGCGGAAGGTGATCGGCCTCTACTATTACGGCGAAGTGACGATGAAGCAGATCGGCGCGGAGATTGGCGTGAACGAGTCGCGCGTCTCGCAGCTGCACGCGCGCGCGATCCGCCGTCTGCGCGACGCGCTGGGCGACATGAACCCGCAGAAGGTCGCCGAGATGAAGCGCCAGCTGATCGCGTTCGCCGCGAAGAAGCCGGTGATGGCGAAGGTCGCGCAGCCGCGGCCGGTGATGGCCGCCCAGAGCGAGGCGCCGCAGGGCGTCGTGCTGCCCTACAAGCCGCCGACGATGCAGCGGCCGGCCGAAGCGCCGAAGAAGTCGGCCCCTGTGCGTGCCGCGCGCGAGCGCCGGCAGAACGTGGCCGCCATCCGGTAACTACGCGAGTCCCTCGCGCACGGCGCGCAGCAGATCGCTCAATCGGAACGGCTTGGCCAGCCACGGGCAGCCGCTCTCCTCGAGGAATTTTTCCGCGTCGGTGCCCGCGACGTCGCCGGTCACGAAGATCACGCGCCTGGACAGCCGCGGCACGGCGGCTTCCAGCTCGCGGTAGAACGACTGGCCGTCGACGCGCGGCATCTTCAGATCGCAAATCACCAGGTCGAACGCCTCGGCCCTGACTTTTTCGAGGGCCTCCTCGCCGTCGGCCGCGTGCTGCACGAGGTACCCGGCGTCGCGCAGCGCTTCGACGACGGCGCTCGCCAGCTGCGCTTCGTCTTCGACGACGAGGATCGCGCCGCCGGCGACGAGGCTGGCGGCCGCCGGCAGCGTGCTGCGCGGCGGGGCCGTCGCCGGCAGCTTCGCGCCGCTCACCGGCAGTTCCACATAGAACGACGCGCCGTGCCCGGCGCGCGACTCGAGGCGGATGCGCCCGCCGTGCTCCTGCACGATCGCGTACGCCACAGTGAGACCGAGGCCCGTCCCCTTGCCGACGTCCTTCGTGGTGAAGAACGGATCGAAGATCTTCGGCTGCACCTCCTCCGGGATCCCCGGCCCATCGTCGTTGACTTCGAGGACGACGCATTCCTGATCGGCGTCGTGCCAGGTGCGGACGACGAGCGTGCCGCGGCCGTTGGCGGCGAGCATCGCCTGCTCGGCGTTGATGACGAGATTGAGCAGCACCTGCTGCACCTGGTGGCTGTCGGCGAAGACCTGCGGCAGGCCCGCGGCGAGCGCGTCGATGACGGCGACGTTCGTGACGCGCTGCTCGTAGGCGCGCAGCGCGAGCGTCTCGCGCGCGACGAGATTGACGTCCACCATCGCGCGCGTCGTCTGCCGCTTGCGCGCGAACGTGAGGAGGTTGCGGACGATGCGCGCCGCGCGCTCCGACTCGGAGAAGATCGTCTCGAGGCCGCGGCGCACCGAGTCGTCGAGCGACGTGCGCTGCGAGAGGCGCTCGGCCCAGCTGATGATCGTCGCGAGCGGGTTGTTGAGCTCGTGCGCGACGCCGGACACGGTCTGCCCGAGCGCCGCCATCTTCTCCGCCTGCAGCAGCTGGTGATACAGATCCCGCGTCTCGTCGTCCAGCTTCTTGCGCTCGCTGACATCGCGGACGAGCGCCTCGATGCGCACCGTGTGATCCTCGGCGGGCGCGTCGGCGCGCGCCGTGAGCTCCACCCAGACGGCGTTGCCGTCGGCGCGGCGCAGCCGCAGCAGGTAGTCGTTCACCGAGCCGTCGGTGGTGAGCCGCTCGACGAGCGCGACGCGCGCCTGGGGATCGACGAAGCGATCGACGTCGAAGGGGCGCACGTCCTCTTCGGCCGCATCGCCCGTGTAGCCGAAAATCAGCTTCAGGTGCGGGTTGGCGGCGATCGTCGAGGACGCCTCCGGCCCGATGGTGCCGATGTAAACGCCCTCGTGGACCGCCTCGAAGAGTCGAGCAAACGCCGCCGCTCGTCGGTTCACGCCGCGGGATTATAGGGGGATTGGGGGTTGGGGATTAGGGATTGCGGGGCTTGGTGCGCGGGGATTGGCTCTGCGACGGGGATTGGTTCTGCGACGGGAATTGGTTCTGCGAGGGCGGTTGCGATTGCTCCGGCGGTAGCAGCGCTTCGAGCGAACGGAGCAGCCCGTGCGACAGGCGCCCGACGGAACCCGACAGCTCCATGAAGGCTGTCATCTCCGCGGCGCTCAGGTACTGCAGCCGCTCGCCGAGCATCATCTGTGTTTCGAGCTCCGCGTGCTCGGCGAGCGCGTCGGTGACGCGCGCGACGTAGCCGGGCGTCGGTCGTCGCGTGCCTTCGGCGATGTTCGTTGGCACCGAGACTGCCGTCTTGCGCGTGTGGAACGTCAGACCGTAACGCTCGTCAGCGGGATAATTTCGCGTCACGCGGTAGACCAGCACCGCGAGATCCATTGCCAGCTGCCAGCACTGAAGATCTCGGTAGCTCGTGATGTCAGACATGCCGCGGCAAAGAGCACAGATGATGCCGCGGCGATTTCGATGCTAAGTGTTGATAATTCCGGCCGCTCGTGTTACCCGCAGATCCCGCACGTGTAGGGACTACTCATTCTCCTAACCAAGCCCTCATTGTCCGACCAAGCCCCGCGCACCAATCCCCCCCAATCCCCAATCCCCAACCCCCAATCCCCTCACTTCGGCTGCGGCGTCGGCGTGTGCCCGCCCTGGAAGCCGGCCCACTTCTTCTCGTTCGCCGCCCGGATCGATTTCAACGAAGCGCCGGAGGTATACATCTGCATCGCGTCACGCGCGACGTCGAGGCAGACGGCTCACGTCATCCCGTGCGGTTCCCACTGCGTGACGTCCCCTTTGGCGTCGCGCGCGGAGACGAAGCAGTCGTCGTTCCCGCGATGGCCGCTGCGCTCGCAGCCGCAGTAGCAGGGGACGTACGACAGCACTTCCGGGTGCTCGGCGGCGAACAGATACGCCGCACGGACGACGTCGGGCGGGCGCGCCGTCGGCGAGCCGTCGAACGGAATCGGCGGCAGCGACTCCTGCTTGTGCGGACCGAACTTCGCGTACTGCGGCGTCGCGTCCGCGGGCGGCTGCGGCGTGTTCTGCGCGGTCGAGGGCGTCTGGGATGGCGGCGGCTCGGCCGGCCGCGTGGCGACGAAGATGCCGAGCGCCGCGGCGATCAGAATCGCGGCGACGCCGGCGATCGACTTCGCGGATCGACGCGGCTCCTCGGGCGGCGGCCCGCCGCCGGGCGCCGTCTTCGTCTGTGCTTTCGCCGATGATTTTCGGCCCATGATGGATCATTCTACCCGCGACGCCCGCTCCGGCAGAAACGCGCGGCCACGATCGCAGTCAGACCAATCGATTCGTGGATCGCCGTGCGCGCGGGCTCCGTGGTACCGTCGGATCAGGTGACGCCCGACGCCCAGCCCGCAGCCTCACGATCCACGATTCGCCATCCTGTTCGCGCCTACGGAGCGTGGATCGCCGTCTGCCTGATCTGGGGCACGACGTATCTCGGCATCCGCATCGCGCTCGAGACGATTCCGCCGCTGACGATGGCGGCGATCCGCTGGCTGATCGCGGGCGGCATCCTCGTGCTGGCGCTCAGGCTCGGCGGCGAGCGCCTGCCCGCGCGCCGCGAGTGGCCCGCGCTGACGCTGCTCGGCGTGCTGCTCCTCGGCCTCGGCAACGGCGCCGTCGTGTGGGCGGAGCAGACCGTGCCGAGCGGGCTGACCGCTGTTCTCGTGGCGATGTCCCCGTTCTGGATGGTCGGCGTCGACGCGTTCATGCCCGACGGCGATCGTCTCTCGATCCGCCGCGTCGCCGGCCTGCTCGTCGGCTTCGGCGGCATCGTGCTGCTCGTGTGGCCGGAGCTTCGCGTCGAGGGCGCGCGCGGTTTTCTCACCGGCGTCGTGTCGACGCAGATCGCGTGCGCCGGGTGGGCGGCCGGCTCGTCGTACGCGCGATGGCGAGGACGCGGGCACGCGAAGCACGAGAACGTGCTCGCGACCGTCGCGCTCGAAATGCTCTTCGGCGGCGCCGTCCTGCTCGCCGGATCGCTCGTGCTGCACGAGTCGGCGCGCCTCGCCTTCTCGCCGCGATCGACCGCCGCGCTCGTGTACTTGATCATCGTCGGCGCGATTGCCGGCTTCTCCGCGTACGGCTACGCGCTCAAGCACCTGCCGGTCGCCACCGTTTCGCTGTATGCGTACGTGAACCCGATCATCGCGGTCGTCCTGGGAACGCTGATTCTGGACGAACCGCTCAGCCCGCGCATCGCCGCCGCGGTCGCCATCGTGATCGCGGGCAGCGTGCTCGTGAGGGGCGTGAGGGGGATTAGGGATTAGGGATTGGGGATTGGGGGATTGGTGCAGGGATTGGGTGCGATTCCGTCACGACTGTGATCGAACCAATCCCCAATCCCTAAGCCCCAATCCCCTTGTGCGGCTCAGACGACCCGGCGGCCACTGACCAGTCGCACCAGGAACAGCACGATGGCGATGACCAGCAGCACATAGATGAAGTTGCCCAGGGTGTAGCCGCTCACGACGCCGAGCAGCCACAGGACGATCAAAATGATCGCGATCGTTTCCAACATCTCGCTCCTCCAGTTCTCTTCCGCGCGCTCCGGAGGCGGGACTGCAACCTGGGTGCCGCGGGCGGATGAGCTCAGGCCGGCTGGGCGGTTCGGATCAGCCGCGCTTGGGATCGCCGAGGGCGAAGGTCATCGTGCCGTCGACCACGGCCTTCCCGTTGACGCGCGCGACGCCTTTCAGCATTCCCATCCGGCTGCGCAGGCGCACGACGTTCGCCTCGATCACGACGACGTCGCCGGGATGCACCGGACGGCGATAGCGCACGCGCTCGATGCCGGCGAAGAACGGCAGCCGCTGCCGGTTCTCCGGCTTCGCGAGGATCAGGATCGCGCCGACCTGCGCGACCGCCTCGGTGAGGATCGTCGGCGGCATCACGGCGTCGCCGTCGGCGGTGCGCGACAGATACCACTCGTTCAACGACACGTTCTTGATCCCGACGATCCGCTTGTCCGGCTCCAGCTCGATGATGCGATCGACGAGCAGGAACGGAAAACGGTGCGGCAGGATCCGTTCGATTGCGCTGTTGTCCAGCGGCAGGGTCAGGTCCATCGCGGAGAACCGATTATACTTTGCACATGCTGATCAGCCGGGCGCGGGCTTCGAGGCGGGCGACCGCCCCGTGACCGACGCGACCGAGACGCGCACGGTTCCGGCCAGGACGACCGAGCAATTGACGACGCTCTTCGCGCTCGGGCGCGAGGTGGCGTCGGTCCTCGATCTCGACGAGCTCCTCCAGAAAATCCCGCAGCTCATCGCGCGCCTCACCAAGTTCACCGCGTTCGCGATGTACCTGCTCGACCCGAAGCGCGGCGAGCTGACGATCGCCTACTCGGTCGGCTATTCGGAGGACGTCGCGCGCTCGCTGCGGCTGAAGATCGGCAGCGGGCTGGTCGGCGCGGCGGTCGCCGAGGGACAGCCGATCCTCGTCAACGACGTGCACGGCGATCCGCGCTACTTCGAGGCGGTGCCCGGCTCGGAGTCGGAGCTGGTCGTGCCGCTGCGCCGCAAGGGGCGCGTCATCGGCGCGCTCAACCTGCTCAGCGACACGCCGGGGCAGTTCACCGAGATCGACGAAGCGATGCTGCGGCAGTTCGGCGCGCACGTCGCGATCGCGATCGAGAACGCGCTGCTCGTGGAGCACGAGCGCGAGTACACGAGCACGCTCGAGACGCTGTCGGAGATCGGCCGCGAGTTCGGCGCGATCCTGAACCTCGACGAGCTGCTCACGCGCATCGCGAACCTCGCGCGCCGCGTGATCGACTACCGCACGTTCGGCATCCTGCTCGTGAACGAGGAGACCAGCGAGCTCGAGATGAAGGTCGCGGTCCGCTACGGCGACAAGGTGAGCGTTCCGCGCGTCAAGCTCGGGCACGGGATCGTCGGCTACGCGGCGCTGCACCGGGAGCCGGTGAACGTGCCCGACGTCTCCGCCGATCCGCGCTACATCAAGGTCGTCGACGATGCGCGGTCGGAGCTGGTGATTCCGCTGCTCCTGAAGGATCGCTGCCTCGGCGTGTTCGATCTCGAGAGCCCCGAGCTCGACGCGTTCACCAAGAGCCACGTCGAGATCCTCACGCTGCTCGCGAGCCAGGCCGCGGTCGCGATCGAGAACGCGCGTCTGTACGAGACGATTCGCGCGAACGAGGTCCGCCTCGAGAAGGAGATTCGCTTCGCGCAGCGCGTGCAGACGGCGCTGTTGCCGACCGAGCCGCCCAAGCGGCTGAAGAACGTCGATCTGTACGCGCGCTTCGCGCCGGCGCGCGAGCTCGGCGGCGATCTCTACGACTTCCTCGCCCCCGAGCCGAACAGCCTCGTCGTCGCCGTCGGCGACGTGTCGGGCAAGGGCGTGCCGGCGGCGCTCTACAGCGCGTTCGCCGGCGAGCTGATTCGCTCGCGCACGTTCCGCCGCCGCTACGCGCCGGAGCGGTTCGGCCCCTCGGGCGTGCTGGCGTCGACGAACACGATCCTGCATCAGCGGCAGCTCGAGGAGTACTACTGCACGCTGTGCTACGCGGTGTTCGATCTGAAGCGGCGCACGGTCACGCTCGCGAACTCGGGGCTGCCGTATCCCATCCGCTGCAGCGGCGCCTCGGTCGCGCAGATCGAGCTGCCCGGCGTGCCGCTCGGATCGTTTGCCGGCTCGACCTACGACGAGCTGTCGTTCGATCTCGCGGCGGGCGACGCGTTCGTGTTCTGCACCGACGGCGTGTTCGAGGCGAACGACGCGCTCGGCCGCGAGTTCGGCGCCGAGCGGCTGCTGAAGGTCGTCGCCGAGACGCGGACGCGGCCGGCGCGCGAGATCGTCGACGCCATCTTCGCCGCCGTGCAGGATTTCCGCGGCGACACGGCGCCGAACGACGATATGACCGCTGTTGTACTGAAGATCACGGGGTGATCAATTTGGAATGTGGAATGTGGAATGTGGAATTCGTGCTGGAGTGCAAGCGGGCATTCCACATTCCACATTCCAAATTCTTAATTGCGGCGGCGGCGGTGATCTCGCTCGCCTGTCCGGCCGGCGCCCAATCGACCGGCGCGGAGCTCCGCGCGAAGTTCGAGCATCGCCTCCAGGAGATTGCCGAGCGCGTGGACGGCGTCGTCGGGTACGAGATCCTGGATCTCGTCTCGGGCGATCGCTTCGCGCATCTCGAGCGCGAATCGTTTCCGACGGCATCCACAATCAAGCTGGCGATTGTCTACGAGCTCGTCAAGGAGGTCGATGAGGGACGCATTCGCCTCGACGAGACGCTGACGCTCGATCGATCGAAGGCCGTCGGCGGCACCGGCGTCCTCGTCCATCTCGGCACGCCGACGCTGTCCATCCGCGACTACGCGACGCTGATGGTGACGCTCAGCGACAACACCGCCACCAACGTCCTCATCGATCGTCTCGGCCTGGACGCCATCGCGAAGCGGATGCAGGCCCTCGGCCTCGCCGGCACGAAGCTCCGGCGCCGCATGATGGACACCGCCGCCGCCCGCCGCGGCGACGAGAACGTCTCCACGCCCGCCGAGCTCGTGCGGCTGCTGCAGGCGATGAACGGCGCGCACGGCGGAAGCGGCGAGGGCGCGTTCGCGATGCCGCTCGCGATCGAGCTGCTGAAGAAGCCGAAGGAGAGCCGGCTGCGGCGCGGCCTGCCGGGCGGCGTCGCCGCGGCCGACAAGCCGGGCGAGCTCGACGGCGTTCGCGTCGACGCGGGGATCGTCTACGCGGCGAAGCGTCCGTACATCTTCGCGGTGATGACGACGTTCCTGAAAGACGAAGGCGAGGGCGAGCGCGCGATCGAGGCGATGTCGCGCTTGTCGTACGAGTATTTCAGCCGCGCCGCGAACCCGCTCGGTCGGCGGATTGAGTAGGCCGGGCGGGCCCGGCGGGTCGGGCAGGTCGGGCGGGTCACAGAGTTCACAGAGGATGCTGTTCTACCTTCAAACCCGCCTGGCCTGCCTGACCCGCCTGGCCTGCCTGACCCGCCTGACCTGCGTGACCCGCCCGGCCCGCCCGGCCCGTCTGACCACTCACCGTTTTACGTAAAGTCCCTCCTCGCGCAGGTGCAGCCCGAGCGGGCGCCCGCCGAGGATCGCGACATCCTGCACGCGGCCCCTCACGCGCACGTGCTCGCCGGTCGCCGGCATCCGCAGGCCATCGGACAGCACCGTCACCTCGCCCGTCCCATCATCCACCTTGTAGAAGCGGAACGGCACGAGCGGCAGGCCCCACGAGCTCGTGACGACGCCGCTGATGCTGACGGTGCGGTCCTGATAGCGGCCGGGATGGCGCTGCAGATCCGAGACGTTCGGATTGCGCAGCGAGATGGCGCACGCGCTCAGCGTCGCCGCGAGCGCGATCACGATAAGCCGGGAAGGTCGAACCATAACCAGAACCCAGAACGAGAACCGAGAACCGAGAACCGAGAACCGAGAACCCGAACGAGAACCCTGAACGCTGAACTCTGAACGCTGAACCCGAGTGGGCCGCGCCGACTCGTGGAACTACGACGGAGTGCGGCGATGCCAGCGCCTGCCTGAAGTTACGCACCCCGTTGACCCGACGCGACCCGAGGGCCACCACATCAAATCGCGTGCCCGTGATGACTGCAGGAAACGGGCCGGAAAACGTTGCGGTCGCGCTGCCGCCGTCCTGTCGCGGAGACGCGGCTGACCTCGCCGCAGAACGGTTCGGTGGATTGCGGCGCCGCCGAACGCGGACGGTGTCCGGAGTCAGCCGTTTTCCGATTGATTTCCGCCGGCCCGACCCGCTACTTTGCCCGTCGGGTTTTTATAAAGGAGCGTTCGATGAGGTCCAGTGTGTTCGGGTTGCTCGTCCTCGCGGCCGCGATCCTATGCGCGGCGGCCCCGGCGCGCGCCCAGGGCAGCTTCTTCACCTCGCTGTCCGGCACCGTCGTCGATTCCTCGGGCGGCGTCATCCCCGGCGCCGACGTGAAGATCAAGAACACCGGCACCGGCGCCGAGTTCAACGCGGTGTCGGCGAGCGACGGCGGCTTCACCGTGCCCTCGCTTCCCGGCGGCACCTATTCGGTCACCGTCTCGCTCATGGGATTCAAGACGGCGACGCTCAACGAGGTGACGCTGAATGCCGCGATTCCGGCGACGGTGAAAGTGGTGCTGTCGGTCGGCACGCTCGAGGAGAACGTCACGGTCACCGGCGACAGCGCGCTCGTCGTGCAGACGCAGACGCCGTCGATCGCGACGAACCTGACGGCGGCGCAGATCACGAGCCTGCCGCTCACGAGCCGCAACGCGCTCGATTCGCTGACCTCGCTGCCCGGGTTCAACACGTCGGGCACCGCGCGCAACTCCACGGTGAACGGCCTGCCGAAGAGCGCGATCAACATCACGCTCGACGGCATGAACATCCAGGACAACTACCTCAAGACCTCCGACGGCTACTTCGCGCGCCTCACGCCGACGCTCGACTCGGTCGAGGAAGTCACCGTGACGACGGCGGGCAACACCGCGGACGCGACCGGGCAGGGCGGCGTGCAGATCAAGTTCGTGACCAAGTCGGGCACGAACAACTGGATCGGCACCGCGTACGAGTATCTGCGGCACGACGCGCTCAACGCGAACACGTGGTTCAACAACCGCGATCTGCCGCCCGATCCCATCACCGGCAAGGCGCCGAAGCCGGAGCTGCGCGACTACCAGCAGGGCATCGCGCAGGGCGGGCCGATCATGAAGAACAAGGCCTTCTTCTTCTTCAACTACGAAGAGGAGCGGCGGCCGGCCAAGGCGACGCTGCAGCGCGTCGTGCTCACGCCGGACGCGGCCGGCGGCCTCTTCAGCTACAACACCGCGGCCGGCGTGCGGCAGGTGAACCTCCTGCAGCTCGCGGCGGCGAACGGCCAGCTCGCGACGCTCGATCCGACGATCGCCAAGGTGCTCGGCGACATCAGATCTGCGACGGGGACCACCGGCAGCCTCGCGGCGCTCAGCAACCCGCTCGTGCAGCAGTACACGTTCCAGACGCCGACGAACAATTTCAACCCGGCGCCGACCTTCCGCATCGACTACGACGTCTCGCAGAACCATCGGCTCACCGGCTCGATGAACTACCGCCACATCAACTCGACGCCCGACACGACGAACAACGCGCAGGTGCCGTTCCCCGGCTTCCCGCAGACCGGCAGCCAGCAGTCCACGCGCTGGACGACGTCCGAGTCGCTGCGGTCGACGTTGGGATCGCATCTGGTCAACGAGGCGCGGGTCGGCGGCACCGGCGGCGCGACGTACTTCTCGCCCGAGCTCTCGCCGTCGTTGTGGCAGGGCACGGGAATCGGCCAGACCAACGGCTATCGCCTCGATATGTTCAACGCGTGCTGCGGCGCCGGCTTCCGTCTGACGAACCCGAACACCGGCAACACGGCGACAAGCGGCGGCGCGGCGAACGGGCAGTCGCGCGAAGCGTCCACGTGGGTCGCGGAAGACACGGCGACCTTCGTCAGCGGCAAGCACAGCGTCACCTTCGGCGGATCGCTGGTGCAGGCGGACGTCTGGATCAAACAGCAGACGATCGTCCCGACGGCGACCTTCGGCGTGCTCGCGACCGAGGCGGCGTCGGCGATGTTCACCGGCGCCAACTTCCCCGGCGCGTCGCAGGCCGACATCACGCAGGCGCAGAACCTGTACGCGATGCTCACCGGCCGCATCAACTCGCTGACCGGCACGGCGCGGATCAACCCCGACGGCACCGAGTACGTGCCGCTCGGCGAATCGACGGCGCAGGGCCGCATGCGCGAGGTCGACTTCTATGCGGCGGACCAATGGCGCGCGAGCACGAACCTGACGGTGAGCGCCGGGCTGCGCTACGTGCTGTCGCTGCCGTTCTACCCGACCAACAACAGCTACACCACGGTGACGCCCGACAGCCTCTGCGGCGTCTCGGGGCGCGGCGCCGTCGCCGGCTGCAACCTGTTCCAGCCCGGCGTCGTCAGCGGCGCGCGGCCGAACTACGTGCAGTACCCGGCCGGCACGTACGCCTACAACACCGACAAGAACAACATCGCGCCGAGCATCGGCGTCGCGTATCAGATGCCGGGGATGAGCGGCGCCGTGGGCCGCGCGATCTTCGGCGGGGTCGACGGGGACAGCGTCCTGCGCGGCGGGTTCGCGCTGGCATATCAGCGTCCGGGGATGTCGGACTTCACCGGCGTCTTCGGCAACAACCAGGGCATCCTGCAGACGCTGCAGCGCGACAACACGAACAGCGCGCTGCCGATCCTGCTGCGCACCACGCCCGCGCTGCCGTCGTCGCCGGCCGTGTCGTATCCGATCGCGACCAACTCGCTGACGAACATCCTCAACGCGTTCGACTCGAACCTGCAGCTTCCGTATACGCAGTCGTATACGGTCGGCTGGCAGCGCAAGCTCGGACGCGACACCGCGCTCGAGATCCGCTACGTCGGCAGCCGCCACCGGCAGGACTGGGAGACGATCGATCTCAACGAGCCGAACATCGCGAGCAACGGGTTCGCGAACGAGTTCCGGAAGGCGCAGGCCAACCTGCAGGCGAACATCGCCGCCGGACGCGGCGCGACGTTCGCCTACACCGGCGCCCCGGGCACGTCGCCGCTGCCGATCTTCCTCGCCTACTTCGACGCGCAGAACGCGGCAAAGGCCGGCGACGCGTCGCTCTACACGGGGCCGAACTGGACCAACGCCAACTTCCTCGGGTACCTCGCCGCGCAGAACCCGAACCCGTTCGGGTTCATGTGCAACAACGCGACGGGGTGCACGGCGGCGACGATTCCCAACGGCCTCCTCGGCAACACGACGTTCCGCGCGAACGCCGCGGCGGCGGGAATGCCGGCGAATTTCTTCGTCGCCAACCCGGACGCGCTCGGCGGCGCGCTGCTCACGACCAACGTCGGCGGCACGCGCTACAACTCGATGCAGTTCGAGGTCCGCAAGCGCTTCTCCGACGGGGTCCAGTACAGCCTCGGCTACGCGTGGGGACAGGCGTACATTGCGCAGCGCTACGGCCTGCAGAAGCCGACCGCCGACATTCTGCAGACCGGGCAGGTCGGCGGCGTGCAGCACGCGTTCAAGACGAACTGGATCTACGAGCTGCCGTTCGGACGGGAGCAGCGGTGGGCGAGCACCGGCAGCGCGCTGAAGGAGGCGTTCGTCGGCGGGTGGTCGCTCGACGGCGTCGCGCGCATTCAGACCGGCGAGATGCTCGACTTCGGGAACGTGCGGCTCGTCGGCATGAGCGTCGACGAGTTCCGCAAGGCGGTGGGGCTGCGCTACGCGGAGAACGGGCAGGTGTACATCCTGCCGGACGACATCATCCAGAACACCGTGCGCGCGTTCAACGTGAGCGCGACGTCGGCGAACGGCTACAGCGCGCTCGGCGTTCCGACCGGCCGGTATCTCGCGCCGGCCAACGGCCCGGACTGCCTCGAGACGTCGCCGGGCTACGGCGACTGCGGCGTGCGCAGCCTGGTGGTGAACGGCCCGCCGCTCGTGCGGTTCGACATCGGCGCGAGCAAGCGCGTGAAGATCCACGGGCCGGTGACCTTCGAGTTCCGCGCCGAGATGCTGAACGCCTTCAACAAGCCGTACTTCAACCCGGGCTCCACCGCCGGCACGCCGCTCGGCTTCACGTCCACCTTCTTCCCGAACGGCGGTCAGGGTCCGGTGGCGAACAACGGCACGTTGACGAGCAACACCACCGTCGGCACGAGCGCGGACAGCTTCCGCCTGACGCAGCTGCTCGGCGTCGACAACAACACCGCCCGCATCGTCCAGCTGGTCTGGCGCGTGCGCTGGTGAGGGGGTTGGGGATTGGGGATTAGGGATTAGGGTGGTTGGTGAACGGGGGTTGGTCCTGCAATCCCCAATCCCCGACGATCGTCAGTACATCCCGAGGTACCGGTCCGTCTCCCACGGTGAGACGTGCTTGATGTAGTCGAGCCATTCCTCGCGCTTGGCGGCGACGAAATGCTCGAAGAGGTGCTCGCCGAGCGTGTCGCGCACCAGGTCGTCCTTCTCGAGCTCGTCGAGCGCTTCGCTCAGGTTGCCGGGCAGCTCGTCGATCCGCAGATGACGGCGCTCGCGATGGCTCATCTTGTAGATGTTCTTGTTGATCGGCGGGCCCGGATCGATCTTCTTGTCGATGCCGTCGAGGCCGGCGCGCAGCATCACGGCGAGCGCGAGGTAGGGATTGCAGGACGGATCGGGCATGCGCAGCTCGATGCGCGTCCCCGTGCCGCGCGTCGCCGGCACGCGCACGAGCGGGCTGCGGTTCTTCTCGGACCACGAGATCGCGGTCGGCGCTTCGTAGCCGGGGACGAGCCGCTTGTAGGAGTTCACCAGCGGGTTCGTGATCGCGCAGAAGCCTTTCGCGTGCCGCAGCGTGCCGCCGATGTAGTTGAGGCACGTCTCGCTCAGCTGAAACTGCGCCTTCGCGTCGTAGAAGATGTTCGTGCCCCCCGAGAAGAGCGACATGTGCGTGTGCATGCCCGAGCCGTTGATGCCGTAGATCGGCTTGGGCATGAACGTCGCGTGCAGGCCGTTTCTGATCGCGATGTTCTTCACCACGAAGCGGAACGTGCTGATGCTGTCGGCCGTCGTCAGCACGTCGTCGTAGCGGAAATCGATCTCGTGCTGGCCGGGGGCGACCTCGTGGTGCGCCGCCTCGACGTGGAAGCCCATCGCCTCGAGCGCGAGGACGATCTCGCGGCGCACGTCCTCGCCCTGATCGACCGGGCTCAGGTCGAAGTAGCTCGCCGCGTCGTGCGTCTCGGTCGTCGCGACGCCGTCCCTGGTCTGGAAGAGAAAAAACTCCGCCTCGGGCCCCGCGTTCATCGCGAAGCCCTTGGCCGCCGCCATCGCGATCACCTTCTTGAGGCAGGCGCGCGGATCGCCGGTGAACGGCTGACCCTCGGGCGTGTAGATGTCGCAGATCATCCGCGCGACCTTTTCGCCGGTCGTGCCGGGCCACGGGAAGACGCGGAAGGTCGCGAAGTCGGGCCGCAGGTACATGTCCGACTCCTCGATGCGAACGAATCCCTCGATCGACGAGCCGTCGAACATGATCTTGCCGTCGAGGGCCTCCTCGAACTGCCGGTCCGGAATCTCGACGTTCTTGATCGTGCCGAGGATGTCGGTGAACTGGAGGCGGAGGAACTTCACCTTCTCGCGCTCGGTGCGCTCGAGGATCTGCGCCTTCGTTTCGCTCGGCTTCTGCGCCGGCCCGTGCGTCTTCGCCATGCGGCGATATTACAAGAGGCGGCGCGTCAAAACTTTTGGCCGTGAGGCCGCGTCTGAGAAACTGTTCGGAGGAGTAGGTCTATGAAATCAATCGTCTGTGCCGGCGTCGTCGCCGCGGCGTTGCTCGTGCCGCTGGGGTTGCCTGCGCGCGCGCAGGATGGGCAGCCGCCGGATCGCTTCGGCGGACCGCGGGATCTGATGGTGCTCGCCGGCCGCGGCGCGGAAATCGGCGTGCACGTCACCGACGCGAAGGAGGCGGGCGTCGAGGTTCAGGAAGTGCGGTCCGACAGCCCCGCGGAGAAGGCGGGCCTGCAGCGTGCCGATCGCATCGTCGAGTTCGACGGCGAGCGCGTGCGCGGCACGCGGCAGTTCAGCCGGCTCGTACAGGAGACGCCGCCCGGCCGCACCATCAAGGCGACGATCGTTCGCAGCGGCCAGCGCAAGGAGATCGAGATCACGCCGCGCGAAGGCCGCGGGCCGATCACGAACGGCGTGTTCCCCGACGGCTTCGTCGGCCGCATGCCGGACATCGAGATGTTCCGGAACCGCATGCCGTTCAACTTCGATTTCGATCTGCCGGGCCTCTCGGGCCGGCGGCTCGGCGTCGACGTGGATCCGCTCAGCGATCAGCTGGCGCAGTACTTCGGCGTCAAGGAAGGCGTGCTCGTGCGATCGGTCACCGACGGCACGCCGGCGGCGCGCGCGGGGCTGAAGGCGGGTGACGTCATCACGTCCGTCGACGGCCAGCCGACGCGCTCGCGCGAGGATCTCGTCCGTGCGGTGCGCGACGCGAAAGACGAGGAGCTGACGATCGGCATCGTGCGGGAGAAGAAGGAGAGTACCGTGAAGGCGCGGCTCGAGCCGCCCCGCCGCACGCTCAGGGGGGCGCGTCCCGTGTAACGGCGCGTCACTGCCCGGCGGCGCGCCGCTCCACGTCGGGCGCCGAGGCGACGACGTTTGCGAGCTGCGCGGCAAAGATGGCCGCGAGCGCCTGCGTGGTCTCGGACGTTTCGCCGCCGTGCCGGATCTCCGCCGACAGCGCGCCGACGCAGCCTTCCGCCGCGAGAATCGGCGCGACGACGGCGCCGGGCGAGACGCCTGGCCGCGACAGGACGATCTGCAGCGTGCCCGACCGGTAGGCGGCGGCCGCGGCGTTGTCAGCGGATCGCGCCACCGGCGGAATGCGCGCGATCAGCTCGGGCTTGTAGCCGTGCGCGAGCACCGGACGCAGTTCGGCGCCGCCCGGCGGCCCCATCCACACCATCGCGCCGCTCGCATCCATCAGATCCGCGGCGCGGCCCAGCACTCGTGTCAGCTCCTCGAGGTCCCGGACGCGTCCGACCTCGGTGGCGAGCGCCGCCGCCGCCTTGATCGCATCGGCGGCGGCCGACGTCGGCGGCGGGGCAGTCGCGGCAATCTCGGCCGTGCCGAGCGACAACGACGTCTCGAGCGGCTCGCCGGCGCGGCGCCGCGCCGCCGGCACGAGCATCAGCACGACCAGCGCGACGACCGCGGCGGCCGTCACCAGCGCCATCGCCTCCTGCCTGCGGACGACGGCGACGGCAGCGTCGTAGGCCTGGTGTTCGGCCATGCGCGCGGCCTCGATCCGGCGGCCGGCCGCGGCGGCCGTCTCGATCCCTTCGCTGAAGATCACGTCGCCCGCCATCAACTGCTGTCCGCTTCGCAAGTACTCGCGGACACGCTTGTCCACGGCGGCGAACTCCACCGTGGACTGTGCCGCCTGCTCGACGTCCGCACCGGCCGCCTGGCCGGCCGAGGATCGCAGCGCCGCCAGCGCCGCGCCCGCTGCCTCTGTGCGCGCTGCCGCCTTCGGCATCCAGAACTCGACGCCCTGTCCGGCGGCGACGTACGCTTCCTGCGCGGCGCGCGCCTCGGCAACCGCGGTCGCGGCGTCGCGCGCCCGTTGATCGAACGCGCGAAGGGCATCGGTCTGGCGCGCGATGTGTTGCTCGGAGCGGACGAGAAGGAGGGCGGCGACGGCGATCGCAATCCACGCAGCCGCGCCAGTCGTCAGCCGAAACGCTGCTGACCGCATGTCGCCTCGCAGAGTACCATAACTTTCCCGTGCTCGCGACCGTCTTCTCCCTGCTCGCCGCGCTGAGCATCGCGCCGCAAGCGAGCGCGCGCGGCGTCGCCGTCGCGGGCGTGGTGCAGGATCAGACCGGCGCGGTGCTGCCCGGCGCCGAGGTCGCGCTGATCTCGGCGTCGGACGGCAGCACGCAAGCGATCGTCAGCGACGGATCAGGCGTGTTCCGATTCGAGCGCGTCGCGCCCGGCGCGTACGACATCCGCACGGCGTTCCCCGGCTTCAAGACGAACGTGCAGCGCGTGCGCGTCGGCGCGCGCGCGCCGTCGCCGGCGACGATCGTGATGCAGATCGAGGGCGTCACGCAGGAGATCTCCGTCACGGCCGGCGGCGCGCAGACGAGCGCGCGCGCCGCCGCGAACCTGAACGCGATTTCCGTCGACGCCGACGCGCTCGACAATCTTCCCGTTCTCGATCAGGACGTCGTCGGCGCGATGACGCGCTTTCTCGACTCGACGGCCATCGGCACCGGCGGCGCGACGATCGTCGTCGACGGCGTGGAGGTCAACGCGCTCGCGGTGTCGGCGTCGGCGGTGCAGCAGATCAAGATCAACCAGGATCCGTACGCCGCCGAGTTCATGCGGCCGGGCCGCGGCCGGATCGAGATCGTCACCAAGCCGGGCGGCCGCGACTACGCGGGCACCTTCAACGTGCGGTTCCGCGATTCCGCCCTCTACGCGCGCAACGCGTTGGCCGCCACCAGGCCGCCGCAGCAGCGGCGGATCCTCGAAGGCACGCTCTCGGGGCCGCTCGGCAGGTCGAAGACCACGAGCTTTCTGCTGTCCGGGTCGTACGACGCGGAAGACAGCCAGGCGGTGATCTTCGCGCAGACGCCGGACGGCACGCGGCAGGCGAACGCGCCGACGCCGTCGCGCAACGAGCTGTTCTCGGCGACGTGGAACCACCAACAGGGCGAGCGCCACACGCAGTCGCTCCGCTTCTCGCATCTCGGCCAGCGCAACCGCAGCCAGGGCATCGGCGGCGTCACGCTGCCCGAGGCGGGATTCGATCATTCCGACCGCGAGGACGAGCTCACGTGGCGCCAGCAGACCGTGCTGTCGCCGCGTCTGGTCCACGACGTGCGCTTCATGGCCGGCGTGGAGTACGAGCCGCGCGTCAGCCTGAGCGCCGCTCCGCGCATCGTCGTCCAGGACGCGTTCACGGGCGGCGGCGCCGAGAACGATCAGACGCGCACCGAGCGCCACTTCACGCTCGTCGATTCCGTCACCTGGTCGCCCGGCCGCCATTCCGTGAAGACGGGGATCAACATCCCCGACTGGAGCTGGCGCGGCCTCGACGATCGGACGAACAGGAGCGGCACCTTCTATTTTTCGAGCCTCGCCGACTACGCGGCGCGGCGGCCGTACTCGCTCGTCGCGCAGCGCGGCGACGGGCACGTCGCGTTCCTCGAAAAAGTCGTCGGCCTCTTCGCGCAGGACGAGATCCGGCTGCGCCCGAACCTCTCGCTCGACGTCGGCCTGCGCTACGACTGGCAGGGCTACTTCCACGACGACGACAACTTCGCGCCGCGCGCGTCGTTCGCGTACGCGCCGGGCGCGAGCGGCAAGACCGTTGTCCGCGGCGGCGCCGGCGTCTTCTACGATCGCACGGGCCCGGGACCCATCCTCGATCTCCTGCGCTACGACGGCGCGCGCCTGCAGCGCTACGTCGTCACTGATCCTGCGTACCCGAACGCGCTCCTCGACGCATCGGCCGGCGCGCAGCCGCCGAGCATCGTCCGTCTCGCAGCCGATGTGACGATTCCCTACACGGCGCAGTACAGCGTCGGCGTGGAGCGTCAGCTGCGCCCGCGCACGACGCTGGCGATCAACGTCGTCGGATCAAAGGGGATCGCGATGTTCCGCTCGCGCGACGTGAACGCGCCGCCGCCGCCCGATTTCGCCGCGCGGCCCGATCCGGCGCACGGCGTCGTGCGGCAGATCGAATCGGCCGGCACGCTCGACGCCGTGTCGATGCAGCTCACGCTCCGCGGCCAGGTGACGCGCTTCTTCAACGGATCGGCGGAGTACAGCTTCGGCCGCGCGCACAACGACACGAGCGGCGTCGGCTGGATGCCGCCGAACTCCTACGATCTCTCGCTCGAGTACGCGCGCGCCGACTTCAACCAGCGGCACCGCGTCGAGGCGTTCGGCGCGCTGACGCCGGGCAGGGCCGTCACGCTTGGCATGTCGGCGAGCTTCGGATCCGGCCGTCCGTACTCGCTGACGACCGGCCTCGACAGCTTCAACACGGGGACGGCGAACGCGCGGCCGCCGGGCGTGCCGCGCAACAGCCTCGAGGGTCCGGGGTTCGCGGACGTGGACCTCCGCGCGTCGCGGGAGTTCACGCTGCCGGCGTCCGCCGGCCGGAAGCACAGCCTCACGCTCGGCGTCGACGCGTTCAACGTCTTCAACCACGTCAACTATTCGTACTTCGTCGGCAACCTCAGCTCGCCGTTCTTCGGCCGCGCCGTGGCGGCGCAGGCCCCGCGCCGCGTGCAGTTGTCGCTGCGCCTCAGATATTGAAATCGCGGCGCGGCCGTCGGCAGGCCTGAAGGCCTGCGCTACCGGAGGCCGCGCGCGTTCACAGGCGGGAGCTTTCCCACCGCGGTAGCGCAGTCCTTTAGGGCTGCCAGCGGTCGCCGTTTCACTAGCCCCGCCGCTGATTCTTCGATAATGTAGGCGCCTTATGGGAACGAATCCCTAATCCCGACTCCCTCGGCGGCGCTCTAGAATTCCGGCGCCGTCCCAAAGCAGGAGGGCACATGCGGACGCGTTATGTCGTCGTTGGCGGCCTTCTCCTCGTCGGCGTTCTGGCAACCGTTCGAAGCTCGGGCCAGGATCCGTCCGACGAAATACGCGTCGGCACCATGCGGCCGGTGATTCGCGGGCGCACCGTGGCCGCGGCGTCGATGAAGCCGGAGGCGACGCGCGCCGCCGAACGCATGCTGCAGGCCGGCGGCAACGCGTTCGACGCGGCCGTCGCCGGGCAGGCGGTGCTCGGGCTGGTCGACGCGGCGTCGAACGGCGTCGGCAGCGACGCCGTGATCCTCGTCTACGACGCGAAAGCGAAGACGGTCGTGTCGATCAACGCGGAAGGCACCGCGCCGAAGCTCGCGACGATCGAGTGGTATCAGAAGAATCTGAACAACACGCTGCCGCAGAGCGACACGCTGCTCTCCGGCACCGTGCCCGGCGTCGTCGACGCCTGGTACCTGCTGCTCGATCGCTGGGGCACGATGACCTTCGCGCAGGTGCTGCAGCCGGCGATCGAGATGGCGGAGAACGGCTTCCCGATCGGCGAGCGGATGGCCGGCGCGATCGCGACCTCGAAGAAGCTGAAGAAATATCCGTCGAGCGTGAAGGTGTACTTCCCGGGCGGCGCGGCGCCGAGGGCGGGCGACATCTTCAAGAACCCCGATCTCGCGCGCACGCTGCGCAAGCTCGTCGACGCCGAGAAAGCCGCCGCGGGGAAGGGACGCCACGAGGCGCTGAAGGCGGCGCGCGATCGCTTCTACAAGGGCGATATCGCGCGCACGATGGCGAAGTTCTCGGAGGAGCAGGGCGGGCTGTTCCGCTACGAGGACTTCGCGGCCTACAGCGCGAAGTTCGACGCGCCGGTCTCGGTCGACTACCGCGGCTACCGCGTCTACAAGAACCCGTCGGCGAGCCAGGGTCCGACCGAGCTCTTCGCGCTGAACATCCTCGAGGGCTACGACCTCAAGGCGATGAAGCACAACAGCGCCGAGTACATCCACACGAGTATCGAGGCGGTGAAGCTCGCGATGGCCGATCGCGAGAAGTACCTCGGCGACGCCGACTTCGTCCCGATTCCGTACGAGGGGCTGCTGTCGAAGGACTACGCGCGTGATCGCCGCGCGCTCGTCGATCCCGCGCACGCGTCGCTCGAGATGCGGCCGGGCGTCGCGGAGAAGTTCACCAGGTCCACGCAGCCGCTCGAGCGGCCGTTCCACGTCAACCTCGAGGGCGCCGCAGATCACGAGGGCGACACGAGCTATCTCGCCGTCGTCGACAAGGATCGCAACATGGTGAGCTTCGAGCCGAGCCTGCACAGCGGCTTCGGCACGGGCGTCGTGATGGCGGATCTCGGGTTCATCTTCAACTGCCGCGGCGACTACTACTCACTCGTCGCGGGCGAGGCGAACGCGCTCGCGCCGGGCAAGCGGCCACGCAGCACGCTGCAGAGCACGCTGGTGATGAAGGCCGATCAGCCGTTCATGATCGTCGGCAGCCCGGGCGGCGACGATCAGGTGTTCCGGACGCTGCAGACGCTCTTGAACGTCGTCGACTTCGGCATGAACGTGCAGGAGGCGATCGAGGCGCCGCGGTGGGCGACGCGCAGCTTCCCGGCGTCGCCGTTCCCGCACACGATGTATCCGGGCGAGATGTCGGTGGAGCAGCGCGTTCCCGAGACCGTGCGCGCGGCGCTCGTCTCGCGCGGGCACAAACTCCGCGTCGCCGGACCGTGGACGATGGGGTCGCTCGCCGCGATCGTCGTGGATCCGAAGAGCGGCGTCCTGAGCGCGGGCACGGATCCGCGCGTCGACGCGTACGCGATTGCATGGTAAAGGAGGTCGTGTGGTGACGAGACTCGCGTCCGTTGCGCTCATCGTGGCGGCCTGGGCGGCGCAGCCGTCGTCCCAGCCGACGCTCGACTACGAGGTGTTCAAGACGAAAGTGGAGCCGATCTTTCTCGCGAAGCGTCCCGGCCACGCGCGGTGCGTGTCGTGCCACTCGTCGGGCACGCCGCTGCGCCTCCAGCCGCTCTCGCCGGGCGCGTCGACGTGGAACGAGGAGCAGTCGCGCAAGAACTTCGAGGCGGTGAAGCGCGTGGCGCAGCCCGGCAACGCGAAGAGCATGCTGCTCGTGCACCCGCTCGCCGAGCAGGCCGGCGGCGATTTCTTTCACAACGGCGGCAAGCACTGGGAGTCGCAGAGCGATCCCGAGTGGCAGACGCTGAAGGCGTGGATTGTGGGGCAGACGAGGAGCGAACGATGACCAAGACGCAAGGGCTACGTCGAGGGCTGGCGATCGCCGCGGCGATCGTGTTGAGCGCGCCGGCGCCGCGCGCCGCCGACAAGGACGGGAAGAAGGTCCGCATCATCCAGACCAACAGCGCCGGCGACAGTGTGCACGTCATCGATCCGGCCACCAATAAAGTCGTCGGCGTAATCGAGGGGATCGAGGTGAACCACGGCGCGGCGGTCGCGCCGGACGGCAGCCGCATCTACGTGAGCAACGAGGCCGACAGCACGCTCGATTTCGTCGACGCGAAGACGCTCAAGGTGACGAAGAAAGTGAAGCTGAGCGGCCACCCGAACAACATCGCCATCGGCCGCGACGGCCGCCGCGTCTACGTGGGGATCATCGAGGCGCCGGGCGGCGTCGACGTCGTCGACACCGCGTCGATGCAGACCGTGAAGACGCTGCCGACCAAGGGCAGCATCCACAACGCCTACGTCACCCCCGACGGCAAGTACGTCGTCGCCGGATCGATCGCCGGCAAGTCGATCAACGTCTTCGACGCGCAGACCGAGCAGCCGGCGTGGACGCTCGAGATGGATCTCGGCATCCGCCCGATGGCGTTCTCCGCGAACCCCGACGGATCGACCAAGTGGATCTTCGCGCAGCTCACCGGGTTCAACGGCTTCGCGGTCGTCGACTTCGCGACGCACAAGGAGATCAACCGGATCAAGAACCCCGATCTGCCGCCGGGCAAGTCGATCGTCACCGCCGGATCGGATCCGTCGCACGGCATGGCGGTCACGCCGGACCAGAAGACGCTCGTCGTCTGCAGCCGCTTGAACAACTATCTCTACTCGTATTCGCTGCCGGACCTGAAGCCGATCGGCGCCGCGGAGCTCGGCGGCAAAGGCGCCGCGTGGGTGACGCTGACGCCCGACGGCAGAACGGCCTACGTCGCCAACCCGGTGACCAACGACGTCTCGGTGATCGACGTCCGGACGATGAAGGAAGTGACGCGGATCCCGGTCGGCTACGTGCCGAAGCGGAATACGACAGGAGTGCTCCAGTAATCGGACAGCGCAGGCCGCGCCTGCTGATTCTGATCGTCGCGTACAACGCGGAGAAGAACATCGCCGATGTGCTCGGCCGCGTGCCGGCGGAGCTGTCGCGCGTGTGCGACGCCGAAGTGCTCGTCCTCGACGACTCGTCGGCCGACGCCACGTTCGACGTCTCCACGGCCGTGCAACGATCCGGCCGCATCCCGTTTCCCGTCCACGTCCTCTACAACCCGGTCAATCAGGGCTACGGCGGCAACCAGAAGATCGGGTATCACTTCGCGATCAAGCACCGGTTCGATTACGTGGCGCTGCTGCACGGCGACGGCCAGTACGCGCCCGAGGCGCTGCCCGATCTGCTGGAGCCGATTCTCGGCGGCGGCGTCGCGGCGGTGTTCGGATCCCGGATGCTGACCAGGGGCGAGGCGCGCCGTGGAGGCATGCCGCTGTACAAGCGGATCGGCAACCGCGTCCTGAGCGCGTTTCAGAACGCGGTGCTGCGGACCTCGCTCAGCGAGTTCCACTCGGGGTACCGCGTCTACTCGGTGGACGCGCTGCGGAGGATTCCCTTCGATTCGAACACCAACGGCTTCCACTTCGATACCGAGATCATCGTCCAGCTGCTGCTGTGGCGGATGCGCATCGTCGAGGTCCCGATCCCGACCTACTACGGCGACGAGATCTGCCGCGTGAACGGGATCAAGTACGCGGCCGACGTCGTGCGCACCGTGCTCGTCGCGCGCGTGCAGAGCCTCGGCCTGCTCTACGACCGGAAGTTCGACGCGGATCGCGCCGGGAAGTACGAATCGAAGGTCGATTTCCCGAGCCCGCACCGGACGGCGATCGACCTCGTGCGCCGCGGCGCGCGCGTCCTCGATCTCGGGTGCGGCGCCGGGTACATGGCGGCCGCTCTTCGCGCGCGGAAGGGGTGCACGGTGACCGGCGTCGATCGCGCGGCGCCGTCGGCGCCCGAGGCCGTCGACGAGTTCGTCGCGCACGATCTCGACGAAGGGATCCCGCCGCTCGATCTCTCGCAGTTCGACTACATCCTGCTGCTCGACGTCCTCGAGCACCTGTCGTCGCCGGAGCAGTTCGTCGCCGACCTGCGCCACGCGCTCAGAGCGACGACGAAGCCGACGATTCTCGCGAGCACCGGCAACATCGGATTCGCGGCGAATCGGTTGATGCTGCTCGTCGGGCAGTTCAACTACGGCAAGAGCGGCATCCTCGACATCACGCACACGCGGCTCTTCACGTTCGGCTCGTTCCGGCGGCTGTTCGACCAGGCGGGGTTTCGCGTTCGGGAGGCGCGGGGCATTCCCGCGCCGTTCGGTCTCGTCGTCGGCAACGGCCGCGTGTCGCGAACGGCGGCCGCACTGAACGAAGCGCTGCTCTCGATCAGCCGCGGCCTCTTCTCGTATCAGATCTTCTTCGTGCTGGAGGCGCTGCCGTCGCTCGAGTCGCTGCTCGGCGAAGCGCACGCGGAGTCGGCGCGGCGCGTCGAGACCGCCGCCGGACGCCTGCCGCAGAAAGAAACGACGTCCGCCGGTTAGCCCCGGTCCTCGAGATCCTCGCGAAAGATCGGCTGCGCCGGATCGATCGTCCCGCTGGCGACCGCGGCGACCAGATGCAGGTAGGAGCGCATCGCCTCGGGCAGCGTCGGAAACCCCTGCTCGCGCTGCATCGCGCCGCTCTCGGAGTAGACGAGGGTGAAGTAGCGGCCGGCGGCGTACTGCAGCTCGAGGAGCGCGTTCGGCACCTCGGGATCGCCTTCCTGGCCGAGGACGTCCATCAGCGCGATCGACCACCGGCGCCCGTTCGGATCGACGACGACCTGCCGCTCGACGTATTTCCAGTCGTCCATCGACCACATGAGAGCGGGGGTTGGGGATTAGGGATTAGGGATTGGGGATTGGGGGGATTGGTGACTGGGGATTGGTTCCGGTGACGGGGGATTGGTTCAGCAGCTGGGCGAGCGCGCGCGCGATGTGGCCGGCGGTGAACGGCTTCGGGATGAGCAGCACGTGTTCGGCACCACGGCGCTGCAAACTGGCGTCGGCTTTCTCCGGCGTGTCGCTGACGATCACGATCGGCAGCGCGGCGTGCTCGCCGCTCGCGCGCACCGCGTCGAACAGCATCTCCGCCATGTCGAGCGACGTGCAGTCGAGCACGAGCGCGTCGGGCCGCTCGCCGGCGACGAGATCGCAGATCGCCGGATCGAAGCCGGACACCGCGACGTCGTAGCCGTGATCGCGGAGCGCGAACGACAGCAGCTCCGCGATCTCCGGCGTGTCATCGATCAGCAGGACGCGCATGGTCCTATCCAATCTCTGCTCCCCAATCCCCCCAATCCCCAATCCCTAATCCCCAATCCCTAGTGGCGTGGCGCCCAGAAGCGCTTGCGCTTGCCCGGCGCTGGCTCGATGTCGAGCACCCACGTGCGCCCGCCCGCCGTGTAGTACGCGCGGTGATCGGTCTCCACCACCGCGCCCCACGCCTCGAGCGTCCGCATCTGAAAGGTGTAGCCCTCGAAGTTGTTGCGCGTGTGCTCGAGCAGCTGGTTCGTATGCCAGTTGTCGGTGAGGATCGCGTCCCCCGGATGGACGCGCAGCACGGTGTAGAACTTGTCGTGCGCCGCTTCCGGCCGCACCTCGCGCGTCGCGCCGCGCTTCTTGCCCTCGGAGACGATGTAGCTCTCGCTCATCACGCCACCCCTTACACCGTATGCGCGACGGCCGCGGCCGCTTCCGCCGACGCCATGTCGGCGATGGTTTCCGGATTGGTCGCGCGCACCAGCGCCTCGGGCACCTCGACGCCCATCATCCGCCACTGCTCGTTCGCGAACTTCTGCAGCGTGGCGATGTGCTCCGCGTGCAGATGGCCGAACCGCCCCTGCAGCTTCAGGTACTCCGACACGGGACGCATGTGCTGCGGCCGGAAGCTGTAGTCGTACGCGCGCGCCTGCGGATTCCACTCCCAGATCGGATACAGCCCGCACTCGACCACGAGGCGGCCGAGATCGATCGATCGCGGCGTCTCGTAGACGAACCCTTTCTGGCACGGCGTGTAGATCATGAGGAACGCGGCGCCTTTGTGGTTCAGCCCCTTGCGCACCTTGTTCATCAGGTCGATCGGGTAGCCGACGGTCGCTGTCGCCACGTAGCAGTGCGGGTGGCCCGCCGCCATCATCCGCGCCAGGTCCTTCGGGAACAGCTTCTTCGCTTCCGGCACCATCGGCCCGGGCGGCGAGAACGTCGTCATGCCGCCGTACGGCGTGCGCGACGAGGCCTGGATGCCGGTGTTCGCGTACTGCTCGTTGTCGTAGCAGATGATCAGGCAGTCGTGATCGCGGTAGAGCGCGCCCGAGATCGAACCGAGCCCGATGTCCGACGCGCTGCCGTCGCCCGCCTCGCAGATGATGTTCGGGAACGCGCCCTTCCACTTGCCCTTGCGGATCATCGCCTCGTACGCCGCGGCGACGCCCGCCGTGAAGCTGCCG